>ERZ778018.2950-NODE-2950-length-10044-cov-4.653219_pt1 | contig 10044 bp, 10 predicted proteins | sample MGYA00375748_ERZ778018 | MGnify/ENA primary metagenome ERZ778018 (study PRJEB29350, sample SAMN05509839) | bioreactor metagenome | biome: bioreactor; material: wastewater | place: South Africa: University of Cape Town | collected 2014-04-22 ... | reverse complement strand
CTTTCCCTACACGACGCTCTTCCGATCTGCTCAAGATGCAGCAGAGCTATTCCGGTGTCATCCGACTGATGCGTTCCTGTCCGCAACCAATCGTCGGTCTTGTGCATGGTGCGGCGTGCGGCGCGGGCTTCTCGTTCCTGCTGGCGTGCGACGTTCGCTTCGCCGCACCCGATGCGCGCATGAATGCGGCCTATATCCGCATCGGCGTTGGCGGTTGCGACATGGGCTCCGGCTACCTTTTGCCGCGACTGGTCGGCCTTTCCGTCACCTCCGAGCTCCTAATGACAGGCCGTTTCCTGAAAGCCGACCGCGCCAAGGCCGTCGGTCTTGTCAGCGATATCGTGCCAGGCGACGCGTAGCTCGCAAAAGGCATCGAATTCGCCTCGGACATGCTCAACGTCTCTCCGATGGGACTGCGCTTGACGAAGCAGGCGCTCAATATACTCGTGGATGCCCCAAGCCTTGATGCCGCGCTGATGATGGAGGATCGCCAGCAGGTCATGCTTCTGGAGACGAACGACCACGCCGAAGCCGTTGCCGCATTTCGGGAACGGCGCGCGCCCTCTTATGGCGACCAGTAGGGAAATTGAACGATTGGCCTCAACCCAAACGAAATCCACTTAGATTTGACGACTTTCTAATCCGTCATTGCGAGGAGCGTGAGCGACGAAGCAATCCAGCCCTCCTCTGAAGAGCTGGAGTGCTTCGCGGAGCCTGTGCTCGGACGGCGCAGAGCGCCGATCCGAGTCCTCGCAATGACGGCTCAGCATCAATCCATCTCGCACTACACCGCATCGGAAAACGTCGCGGCGATCTCCTTTAATCTGAATTTCTGAATCTTGCCGCTGGCGGTGCGCGGCAATTCGGCGACGGCCTCGACGCGCTCCGGCCAGAACTGCTTCGCCATTCTGGCGTCACGCAGATAGTCTTGTACCGAAGCGAGATCGATCGTCGTCCCGGGACGGGGAACGACAAATGCGCAGCCGCGTTCGCCGAGCCGCGCGTCCGGATAACCGACCACGGCCACCGCGGCAACGGCGGGATGCTTGTAGAGCAGGTTCTCGATCTCGGCGACGGGAACGTTCTCCCCGCCCCGAATCAGGATGTCCTTCACACGTCCCGAAATGCGAATGTAGCCGTCCTTGTCCATGTAGGCGAGGTCACCGGAATCAAACCATCCTTCGCTGTCGAACGTCTCCAGATCGGGCCGTTTATAGTAACCCATGAACATCTGGCTGCCACGGACCAGCAACCTGCCTGACTCGCCCGCCGGGAGCGGCTTGCCGTCGAAATCAACAATGCTGACTTCCATCCCGTCCTGAGGCCGACCATCGGTGCTGGCGGACTTCTCCGCGACGCGCGACGGTTCGGTCAATGTCCCCGACAGAACTTCGGTCATCCCCCAGAGCGAGCATACTTTCAGATCCAGTTCCTTGGCCGCACGCTCGATTAGCACCGAGGGAATTGGCGCGCCGCCGCACAGAAACGAGCGCAGAGCCTGCGGACGGGGCGCGCCTGCCTTCACGGCCTCACAAATGTCGCTGAGGAACGGCGTCGACGCAGCGGTGTAGGTGACGTCTTCCTGCGACATCAATTCGACGCCGTGCTTGGCGTCCCAGACGTCCTGAAGAATCATCGTGCCGTCGAGATAGACCGCGAGCAATACGATCGCGGCATAACCCGTCATGTGCCCGACCGGCGAAGCGACCAGCAGAACATCATTTGAATCGAGGCCGAACCTGGTCGTCAGCGCCTTGCAGCAGGCAATCAATGAGTTCGAGGTGTGAATAACGCCTTTCGGCTCGCCGGTCGTCCCTGAGGTAAACATCAGGACGGACATGTCGTCCGGGCTCGCGCGCGGCGGAAGCGGTCCAGGCTCGGCCGCCAGCAGCATTCGCTCGAAGCTGGAATCGTCTTCGCCGTCCACCACAATGATCTGCTTGAGGTCCGGCAGGTCGCTGCGCATGCCGTGCGCCATCGCCGCGTAGTCGAAACCACGATAGGTCTTCGGGACGATGAAGACTTTCGTGTTGCAGAAATTCAGGATGTAAGTCAGCTCGCGTTCCCGGAGGATCGGCATTACCGGGTTCATCACCGCGCCGATCTTGGCGCAAGCGAAAGCCGCGACGACGAATTCCCACCAGTTCGGCAACTGCACCGTGACAACGTCGCCACGTCCGACCCCGAGACGGAGCAGAGATGTAGCCGCGCGGTCGGCGAGGTCGTTCAGCTCCTTGTAAGTGAGGCGGCGGGATTGGGCGCGATCCGCCCGATCGGCAACGATCGACACCTTGTCCGGTGTCCTGGCAACCGCGTCGGTAAGGAGCTGATCGACGGTCTTATCCAGCCAGAATCCAGCTTCCCGGAACCTCGCATGAGACGCGTCTTGTCTGACGGCCGTTGCAGTCATCTATCCCTCCTGAGGAACTCGGGTCTGATCCAATTGCGTCGAATCGACCTTCCGCTTGCCTTTTTGTTTGAGCTCGATCTTTTCCGGAGACGGGTTTCCGCTCTACGGGATCATGCTTTCGCCTTCCGAATTCTGCGTTCGGATTAGTTTACTAGTGTATCTTATTTTAGATTACGATCATTTGCAACTGCCCAAGATTGTCGCGTCCGGAGACGCCGCCGCGTTGGTTACCGCCCGACGAAAACCGGCTTGCGCTTTTCCACGAATGCCTTGACGCCTTCACGCGCGTCCGCCGTCCTGGAAATGGCGGCCAGTGTCTCCGCCTCCTCCTCCAACTGGCTTTCGAACGATCGATTGCCCGTCTGGGCAAACAGCTTTTTGATCGCGCCATAGGCCTCGGTGGGTCCGCCGGCAAATTCCCGCGCTATTCGCTCGGCCTCGTCCTGCACCGCATTGTCCGCCACGACCTTGTCGACGAGGCCGAGCGACAAGGCGGTGGCGGCATCCAGCGTCTCGGCCAGCAGAAAGAAACGCTTGGCCCGCGCCACACCCATCCGACGTGTAAGCGTGGTGGTCGAACCGCTGTCCGGACTGAAGCCGATCTTGGGGAAGGCCGCGGAAATGCGAGCCGATTCCGCCATGACGACGATGTCCGCGGCGGCCATCAGCGACACGCTACCGCCCGCGACATTGCCATGAACGGCAGCGACCACCGGCGCCCGCATGCGAACCATGCGGGCGATCGCCACATGAAGGTCCGCCGTCCACGCCTTGATCGTTCTTGGCAAGGCATCCCCCTGCCGCACCAGCGACGACAGGTCGCCGCCGACACTAAACAATCGGCCGCGCGCCGAGATCAACACCGCACGCACATCGGCCCGCTCGCCAAGCTCGGCCATACAGACATTGAACTCGCGGCAAAAATCACCATCGATCGGATTCCCGCGATCTGGTTGATTGAACGCTATATGAGCGAGACCGTCGTCGATGGTGCAGTCAAAGGTCTTGGTCGGCATGGCGAGGTTCATTGGTGGCCCCTTCTATTGGCTTGCACGCAAGCTCGGCTCCATCACGTCCGTCAGATCGAACGGGCCTGCTTTTCCTTGTCCACCGAGGCCTGAATGGCCTCGCGGGCGCGTTGCCAATCGGCGGGCGATAACTTCGCCAAACCGGCGAACGTGCTCGGCGCCGCCAGATGATGGCCGCCATCAATGCTGATCGTGTCGCCCGTGATGTAGCTGCTGCCATCCGACATCAGGAAAATGAGCAGGTTGCGCAATTCGTCCATCTTGCCGAAGCGACGCAACGGCACCTCGTCTGCCTGCGTCGCGCCGACGCCGGTTTCCGCCAACGGGTTGAGTTTGTCCCACGCCCCCTCCGTCGGGAACGGACCGGGCGCAATCGCATTCACGCGGATGCCCTTCGGACCCCACTCGACTGCCAGAGACATCGTCATCGCATGCACGGCCGCCTTCGCCATGGCCGCCGGCACCACATAAGCCGATCCGGTCCAGACCCAGGTGACGAGATTGCTGATAATGACACCGGGCAGCCCCGCGGCGATCCAACGCTTCCCGCACGCCAACGAGGCATAGAATGACCCGTCCATGACGGTCGAACGAACGGCCTCATAGCCGCGGGGTGACAGACTTTCAGTCGGCGCCAGAAAGTTAGCGGCGGCGTTGTTGACAAGGCCTGTCAGCGGACCGTCAGCCCAGATCGCGGTCATCATAGCGTCGATGCTTTCCGGGTTGCGCACGTTCGCGATCAAGGCATCAGCCCGCCCACCGGATCGTTCGCGTATCTCCCGCATCGCTTGGTCCAGCACCTCCCGGCGCCGGCCGCAGATATAAACATGCGCACCATGAGCGGCGAACCCGACGGCCATTTCCTTGCCTAGTCCTGTGCCCCCGCCAGTGATCAGTATGCGTTTGCCTTGCAGCACGGTCGCGTCGAACATGCGTTGCGGTTCCTTCCTTGGGCCGTCCGTCGGACGATAGTTTTATAGTGACAGCTTTCAATATCGTACATTAATGTACTTATTTTGTAAATTGATCTTCGGTGGATGAGATCAAAACGGCGCGCTTGCACTCGGCGAGGTACATCCCTTTAAAATACGCTAATGTATGGTATGAGTTGAGAAATGGCATCGACTCGCTTCAAGGAACGCATGAATGGTTGATCAGACCGATTGGGATCTGCGGCTTGGATATCTCATTCACGAGGTCTCGCGGCTGAGGCGGATGATGTTCGACCGCGCATTGTCACCACTTGGAATTACGCGCTCGCAGTGGTGGGTGCTCGCATTCATCTCGCGCAAGGACGGTCTGCCTCAGACCCAACTCGCCAACGAACTCGACGTCGGCAAGGTCGCTGTCGGGGCCCTTATCGATCGTCTGGAATCGTCCGGCTTCGTGATCCGCCAGGCCGATCCGGTCGATCGACGCATCAAGCGCGTTTATGTCACCAAGCAGGCGAAGGGCTTCCTTGAGAAACTCCGCAAGGAAACCGACAAGTTCAACGCCAAGATCGTCCACGGAATCGAGCGGGAGCAATTGGACAGTGCCTCACATGCGCTCCTAGCGATGAAACACAATCTGCTTGCCATGTCCGACGGCAAGTTGCCCAAAGGCGAGATGCAAAATGATGAGGACACAACTCCACGCGCGAAGCCTCGAAAAGGTCGTCGTGCAGCATGAAGATTCTGATTGTTTCTTTTCAATCTTGTGAACAGCTTGCGTTCAAATATCCATCCCGATCGCAGAGTTAAGAGAAATCATCGAGAAGAACCGGCTTACCAATCGGCGCAAGCGTAACGCCGTCGAAACGCGTCAGTTGAAGATGGTGGATGGCGCGATAATCCGTTGGCGCGTTTGAAACACCGATGCCGTCAATGAACATTGGCGGAATAATATTGTTGAGCGTGGTAGCCTGTTTTAGAAGATTGTCGCGCCTGAGATCGTCACCACACCGCTTCAAAACCTGTTCGATCATATAGGCGTTGTTGTAACCCGGAAGCGCCGCGGCATTATTCAGGTCGAGATTTGGCATGTATCGAGCTGCAAATGCTTTAAATTCTTGAACAGCCGGATGACCGGATTGAGTTGGATCGGCCGGATTTCGCTCCCAAGTCGCAGTAATCACACCTTTCGACACGTCCGCGCCCGCAGGAATGAATGTAGTTCCGATGGAACCCGCGTTGGATGCAACAATATGCATCGGATGCCAATCGAGGCCAGCCGCAGCGCGAATGCCTTGGGCCGCAAATTTGGATTGCGTGAATTGAATGAAGACATCCGCTCCGGTGTTCTTCAGTTGGACAACCTGAGCGTCGATCGTTGGATCCGAGAGTTCGTGGCTTAGCTCCTTGACGATCATTGTTGTTGCCTTGGCGCCAAGGCCCTGGCGTAGCCCCTTAACGTAATCGCGCCCGAGATCGTCGTTCTCGTACTGAACTGCTATCTTTGCATCCGGGCGCTCTTGCAGAATGTGCTTCGCGAACAATGCTCCCTGCGCGCCGTAGATCGGATAGAACGGAATGATCCACGGAAACTGTTTGGGATCATTAAACCGCTCGGCTCCCGAGGTCAGAAAAAGGTTCGGGATACCTTTTCCGTTAAGGTACTTCTGTATAGCGACGTTGGTCGGCGTACCTAACGAGCCAGCAATTGCGAAAACTTCATCAGACTCTACGAGTTTCCGAGTTTGTTCCAACGCCTTTGGCGGGCTGAAAGCATTGTCGAGCGAAATCAGATGGATCCGCCGCCCGTTAATGCCGCCGCGGTCGTTAATCATCTGAAAATAGGCAAGCTGTGCCAAACCATAAGCCGCCGCCGTAGATGCCGGGCCGCTGTAATAGGCTGTGGTTCCCAGCTTGATCTCTGTATCAGAAACCCCAGGACTAAGAGATCTGGCGGCCGTTACAGGGCGAGGTAGGCCAGAGAGCAAGGCAACACCGGCACCAGCCCTAACAAACGAACGACGGGAAATGGCCTTCATCTTGATCCTCCGTGCTTGAAGATCAGAACGTTCCAGGATAGGCACCGCCATCGACCAGAACATTCTGGCCGGTCATGTAGCCGGCCTGGACTGAACATAGAAACGCGCAAACGGCACCGAATTCGTCCGGGCGCCCGAAGCGTTTAGTCGGGTTCGCATCGCGGATTTCAGCGGTAACGACCGATACGTCCCGCGCCGTACTCTTTGCAAGCGCCGCCAGATTGGACTTCAACCGGTCGGTATCGAACGTTCCCGGCAGGATATTGTTGATGGTGACATTCCGCGCCGCCGTAGTGCGCGCCAGACCCGCGACAAACCCCGTGAGACCGGTCCTGGCGCCGTTGGACAGTGCCAGCATCGCGACCGGCGCCTTGACCGCGTGCGACGTGACATTGACGATACGGCCGAATCCGCGCGCCATCATGCCATCGACCGTGGCCTTAATCAGTTCGATGGGCGCGATCATGTTGGCATCCAGCGCCTTGATCCAGTCTTCTCGCCCGAAATTGCGAAAATCTCCCGCCGGCGGACCACCGGCATTGTTGATCAGAATATCCGGATCAGGGCATGCGCCGATAATGGCTTCGCGGCCTTCCGGCGTCGTCACATCCGCCGCAACAGTCGTGGGGCGCGCGCCGGTCTGCGCCGCGATGTCATCGGCCGCCTGATCGAGAACGTCGCTTCGACGTGCGACGATGACGAGTTCAACGCCCTCTTTGCCAAGAGCGATGGCTGAGGCCTTGCCCAACCCCATGCTGGCCGCACAGACGATGGCCTTACGGCCCTTGAGTCCGAAATCCATGTTTCAACCTTGTCCTGGCTTACGTACCGCTAACGCCGGCGAGTTCATGCGTTGCTGTCCGGCAATGCCATACCGGACGGCCGCGCACCCCACATACAGAGGCTGGGGGGCTCAAAGCCGAACTGTCGCGGCCGATGTGTCGCCTCGTCCTCGATCTCATCGACGCCAACGGAGTATTCGAAGATCATGTCATCCGGTCCCTTGAAGTAGAGGAACCGAGCGCCGGAGGTGGGATGCCGGCCAGGACCAAACACGATTGGGACACGTTTCTCATTGAGAAAATAGTAGGAGCGCAGGACGTCGTCGTTGCTCTCGACCTGATGATTGATGTGCTGAATGCCGGCCGCTGGCGCACGGACAAGCGCAATGGTGTGATGGATTGCATTGACGCGCATCAAGGGAATGTCGCCGATCCGATCGCTAACGCGCGCATTGCAGACCTGGGTCCAAAATCGTTCGTCGCGAACGGGATCGGTCGAGTTCAGCCCAATATGGCTGAAGCCCGTGATCCCGGCGTCGCGCGTTGCGAAATAGCGCCGGCCGCGCCGCTCGGGGCGCACGACAAGTTCGATATGATTGCCTGTCGGGTCGCGAAAGCCGATGAAGGCTTTGACCTTGCGCTGCTCGGCTTCCTCCACCGTTCCGGCGTGAACCTGATGACCAAGCGCTTCCAGCGTCGCAGCCGCGGTCTGTAGATCGTCTTCGTCCTCAATCTCGAAACCAACCGTCTGTTGTCGCGGATCACCTTCGGAATAGCACAGTGTGTGCGCACGGTCGTCCGACCGCAGATACAGCGTCTTCTTTCCACGCTCGGCAATCTCAAGCCCAAGACAACTCGTTGCAAACATCTCCGCCGATTCAAGATCGGGAGAGCCAAGGCGAACGTAGCTTACATCTTTCAGTTGGATCATCGCACCCTCCCAAGTGGGGTCAAACGGAATCGGTCCGCTACACGCGACCGTCGACGGCTCTGAACTCCGGAACGTCCGTGCTCACACTTCCCCAATTGCAAAGCGATTCATTGGAGAGAGAGAACTGACGTGGGCGCCGTGGCTTTTCGCCCAGCACTGCCATTCCGTTGACGTAGGAGAAGATGCTGTCGCCCGGTCCCTGGAGATGCAGGAAGATTTGTTGCGAGGCGGATTCGCGACCCGGTCCCTGCAATATCTTGATCTGCCGCTCCTGCATGAAGTAGCTGTTCTGCATGATCTGATCGAGCCCTTCGACCTCGAAGGCCGAATAGAGCAAACCACTGCGCTCGGCGGGATAAAGCGCAACGCGGTGGTGCAGCTCATCGATTTGCAGATAGGCGATGTCGCCCACCCAGTCGCTCACCCGGGCGCCGAGAATTTTCCAGAATGCCAGGTCGCGCGCGGAAGCGATGGTACGCAGGCCGACGCCCTGAAACTGAACGATGCCGGCATCCCGTGATGGAAAATAGCGACGTCCGCTCTGGCGCGGGCGCACAACGAGATCAATGCTGTTGCCGGAGGCGTCCTTCGCAAGCCACGCGGCCTCAACATACCGGCGCTCGCATTCATCCTTGTTCGCGCGCCGAATTGGGAATCCGGCCCCACCAAGCTGCTCGGCGGCTCGCTCAAGCGCCGCTTCATCCCACACCTCCACCCCGATAGAACCGCTCTCCGTCTCAGTCGAAACAAGACTGACAGTCCTGAACCGTCCGTCGGACCGAAACGCAATCTCTCCGTCCTGCTCCCCCACCCGCTGCAAACCGAACGTGTCGGAGGCAAACCGCGCACCCGCGTCGAGGTCGCGAACCGCGAGACGGACATAACAGATCGACGTGGCCAGCGAGGCGAGCGCAGACGACATGCTCAACGGCTCCGGATCATGCGCCGCGTCCGGCCTGTTGATGCGATTCGAGAAACACCTTGATCATGCGCTTCCACAAGCGAAACAGCTCATCGAACCATTTAGGGTCGTTGTCCCAAAGCGTGCGGAGCGCCATGCCACGAACGAGGCTGAGCGTTAGCGCGACGATATCGGAAGAAAGTGCCGCTGGGACTCCGCTCGCCACCAGCGCCTCGGTCCAGGCGGTCTCGACTGGACGTCGTGCCTTTCGGGATATCTCGAAGATCTGCTTGCGGACAGCCTGATCGGTCGATGTCGACAGGACGATATCGATGGCGACCATAAAGTGCTCACTGAAAAAGAACTCTCGCGCGTCAGCGATGACGGCATCGATCAGGTCGCGCGGCCGATTCACCGCCGATGCTCGCTTGCGGCTGAGTTCCTGCGCTTGCTTGAACACGAATTCTAGCGTGGCGACCACCAGGGAATCCTTGGTGGGGAAGTGATGCAGCTGCGCGCCGCGCGAAAGGCCCGCCTCCGCCGAGACCTCGGCGGTTCGAAACCGAGCATAGCCACGCTTGCGAATGAGATGGGACGCCGCCTTCAGAATGCGCGTGCGCGTTTCCTCGCTGCGCTCTGCTTGCGTTCGACGTCGAGTCCCCGCCGATGAAGGTCGTCGCGAGGCGGAAGTCGCGGATACACTGCCTGTACGTGGAGCCATTTCAAATCTCGATCTGTACTTGCCCATCAACGATCGTCACGGGAAAGGTCTTGAGCGGAATCTCACACGGCATTCCCGTCGCCGCACCTGTCGTCACATCGAATGTACCGAAGTGAAACGTGCACTCGACAATCTTGCCGCAAATCACCCCCTCCTCGGACAAGGAAACGTCCTCATGGGTGCATTTGTCGGCGGTTGCATAGATTTGGCCATCGACGCGGTAAAGTGCGACGAAGGTGCCGTCCGGTAGCGGAGCCTGACGGATTTCGCCTTCGACGACATCGTCAGATCGACAAAGAG
>ERZ778018.2948-NODE-2948-length-10045-cov-4.369870_pt1 | contig 10045 bp, 6 predicted proteins | sample MGYA00375748_ERZ778018 | MGnify/ENA primary metagenome ERZ778018 (study PRJEB29350, sample SAMN05509839) | bioreactor metagenome | biome: bioreactor; material: wastewater | place: South Africa: University of Cape Town | collected 2014-04-22 ... | reverse complement strand
CCGCCGATCCGGTGACCGGCGCAGCCGGTTCGATCGGCTCGGCGTAATAGGGGAGGAGTGGTACCACCCTGCGCGCGAACACGACCGACAGCACGAAGAGGCCCGACCAGGCACCGAGGAGCCAGAGACTGGAGAGCTCAAATGGTAGCGCGTAGCTGACCAGTAACAGGCCAGTCGCCGCAAGCGCACCGCGAATATCGCGGCTCCGGAGGAACCAGGCGGCCACCAGCAGGGCGGCGAGCAAGAAGGCAACGGTGCCGCCCGCACCGTTAATGAACGGGGAGTGACTCGGTTGTCCATGCGAGATGTCGGTCAACGGATACTCAATGGTCACGATGTGGCCGATAGCCAGCGCGCCGAGCACGATCGCGGCACCTCCACTGAAGCCGTTGCGCCGCTCGGCGTAGATCCAGGCGAGCGCGGTCGCTTCAGCAGCCCAGGCCAGCGGCACCCAGGGACCGCCAAACTGAACCGGCACGGCCATGGTCAAGGCAGCCAACCCAGTGCCGGTCGCCAGTAGACCGAACGGATGGCGTTCACCTTCGGCACGAAGGAAGTAGCCCCCCAGAGCGAAGTGTGCGAGCGCCGTTACGAGCAGGAAGGTGCCGCGCCAGCCTTCGCGACTGCCGTCGAGGACGGCGAAACCGGCCGAGATCAGGAAGGCGGCGTTCGCCAGCAGGAGGATCGCGGAGATCGGACTGAGCACATTGCGCCGGATCCGAAATTCTTCACCGCCGGACGCCACCGCGTTCACGGCCCAGAAACCGGCGAGGGCGATGAGCGGGCTGATAAGCGCATGCGTGTTTATCACCCAGTCACTGATTTGCGGAACCGCCAGGATGAAGGCGACCGGCGGCAGTAAGCGCCAGGCGCGGTAGAGGGCGATGAGCGTTGTGCCAATGAGGATGACCGACACGTAGGCGACGGTCGTGCCATTTGGCATGGCGCCGAGCACCGGCGGAGCAGCCAGTGCGGCGATGAGCCCGTAGGTTGCGACGATCTCGGTATTTGCCCGGATCGCGATGACCGCCGCTGCTACGGCCATCACCAGGGTGCCGGCCAGTGCGAGGTAAACCGGGATCAATTCATAAAGGCGCGTCGCGGCGAAGAGCGAGATGCTGTTGATGCCGAGGCCACTGGCAACCAGGACATGCCCCAGGAGCGCCTCACGGCGTTCGAAGAACCAGCCGCCCAGACCGAGCACGAGCGTGCCGCCGGCCAGCCCAATCACGACGCGAGCCGAGGGCCCGATCCAGCCGCGGCTGAAGGCCAGACTCAGGAAGAAAACCGCGCCGAGAACCAGTGACAGACCACCGACCCAGGCGAGCAAGCGCTCGCTGACCATGGCCTCGAAGGACTCTCTGTCAGCTGGACGCTGGAGTTGGGGTTCGGCTTGTTCGGGATGCTTATCCGGCTCAGCAGCCGGGATCGTCGCAGTCGCCGGTGAAGGAGGCGTCGGCAGAGGCTCCGGCACCGCAACCGGCTCGGCGGCCCCAAGATCGAACAGTCCGTGCCGCCGGCATCTGGGTGCTGCCGCGACGTCAACCGGCGCGACCGGGACGGGAGCCGGCTCCGCGACAGCCCGCTCGGCAACAGGAGCCACGCTGATGCTACGCATGGCCGATATGTGCGTCTCCAGACGGTGTAATCGCTGGTCGAGTTCAGTCTGGTGACGGCGCAGGTCGCGCAACTCCATTTCCACATCAGCGAACGAAGGACGATCGTCAACCGTTTTACCCCCGGCGGGAGGAGAGGTTGGGTTGGGTGCGCCACAGACCGGACAGAAGGCCGCCCCCTGCGGTATCACCGCGGCGCAATTTCGGCATCGATACTCGTCTTCCATCGTGCCCTCGCCTTCAACGACGTTCCCTCAGTTGTCTCATCGCTCGTCGGTGGACGACCGTCAAAATCGCGAACAGATGACCGCGAGCAATCCATCCTGGTCGCCTGGCGCAGGGCCGAGCCAGGGCAACCGGTGTTATGGTGCGCTTCGTCGAGCTACGGATGTGTCTACATAAGGAAGCAGGTATAACAAGTTCGCAACACCCCTGAGGCGGCGCAGCGATGCCCGGCCAGACAGGCAGGGCGGGCGGAAACGCCCGCCCGCCCTCGCGGATTCGGTTGTCCAACTCGTATTAGGGGTACTTCTCAGCTAGCACCTCCGCTCCAACTCGGCCAAGCAGCACGTCGTAGCGGGACTGCCAGGCGCCCGGATGCCACTCAAAGCGCGCGCGCTCGAAGTACTGCACCGTCATCCCGTTCTGCTGGAAGGGTTCCGATATCGGGTAGCCATACACGGGCAGGCCACCGAACTGATTCCAGTAGGTCTGGAATGGAGCGCAGAGATTGTGCTTCGTCTCGGCGAAGTAGGTGCAGCCCGCCTGGGCAGCGGCCGGCTGGAAGGCAGGATTACTCCGCATTCCTCCGGTCAGCTCGTTACCCAGCAGCCCCAACTCGACGTCGTAGCGCGCGGGCCAGGCGCCCGGATGCCACTCAAAGCGTGCGCGCTCGAAGTACTGTACCGTCTGGCCGTTCTCGACGAATTCCTCTGTCAGCGGGTAGCCGTAGACCGGCAGCCCGCCGAACTGGTTCCAGTAGGCCTGGAAACCCGCACAGAGATTGTGCTGGGTGATGGCGAAGTAGGTGCAACCGGCCTTTGGCTGGGCCGGTTGGAACGCGCTTGGGGTCGCGGGCGGCGTCGGAGTCGTGCCCCAGGTCAAGGTTGCGCTGGCTGTCGGATCGTTCGCGTCCTGGGCCTTATCCGCGTCGAGATCCGCGTAGGCCGCGATCGTATCGGTGCCCACGTGGTTCCCGGTATAGGAGAAGACGGCCTGGCCGTTCGCGTCCGTCTTGCCGCTGCCGCTGCCGGGGTTGGCGCCGGTCACCGTGAAGAACACGGTCACGCCGCTGAGTCCATTCCCCGCCGAGTTCTTGAGCGTGGCGGTGACGGACTGGGTGGATCCGAGCTTCTGGGAACCGGCCGGTGTGCTCAGCCCCAGGGAGGCGTTTGACCAGGTGAGCGTCGTGCGGGCCCCCGGCTCGGTGGCGTCCTGAACCTTGTCCTGATCGACATCGGCGAAGGCGATCACGCGGTCGACACCGGGATGCATGCCAGTGAAACTGAAGTGCGCCTCGCCGTTCGCGTTGGTCGTGTCGCTCCCGGTGGTCGGATTGGCCCCGGTCACGGTGAAGAGGACACTGATTCCGGAAAGCGGATCACCATTGGTATTTTTGACCGTGGCGGTGAACGCCTGTGCCACGCCAAGCGCCTGGGTCGCGCTGAGCGGCGCCAGGGTAAGTGTCGCGTTCGACCAGTGCATCGTCGTGCTGGCTCCTGGCTCGCCAGTTTGCTGCTCATTGTCGTTGTCGATGTCGGCGTAGGTTGTGAGTGTGTCAACCCCTGCGTGTTTGCCGGTCACGCTGATTGATGCCTGACCGTCGGCATTCGTCTGGGCGCTGCCGCTGATCGGGTTGACCCCGGTGATCGTGTAGCGAACCATGACGCCGTTCATCGCCTTGCCGCTGGCATCCTTCACGGTGGCGACGATCGTCTGTGTCGTGCCAAGCGCGAAGTCGGCATCGACCGGCGACAGCGACAGGGTCGACGCCGACCAGGTGATGGTTGTGCTGGATGAGGGCTCGTCACTGCTCTGGGTGCCGTTGGCATTCAGGTCAGCGAAGGCCGTAATCGTATCCTTGCCGCTCGCGCCGCCGGTATACGTCAGGTGGGCCTGCCCGTTGGCGTCAGTCGTGTCGCTGCCGCTCCGCGGATTCGACCCGGTTACGGTGAAGTAGACCTTGACGCCGGCCAGTGCGTCGCCGGTGGTTGATATCACCGTCGCGGTCACGGTCTGCGTCGACCCAACAGCCGCTGAGGCGCCGGTTGTCGTGAGCGTCAGGTTGGCGGCTGTCCAGACGACCGTGGCGGTCGCCGCGGGCTCATTCGCGTCCTGGATGCCGTCGTTGTCCAGATCGGCGTAGGCAAAGATGGTGTCCGTGCCTGCCAGTTTGCTGCTCTCGGTGTAGCTTGCCTGACCCGCTCCGGTCGTGGTCTGGCTCGCCGTTGCCGGATTGGTGCCGGTCACCGTAAAGCGGACGACCGTACCCGAGGCCGGCGAGCCGTCGGGATTCTTGACCGTGGCGGTGACGGTCGCCGTCGAGCCCACGGCAGTCGTGGTGCTGGCGGGTGAGAGCGTCAGCGTACTGCCTGTCGCGGCCAGCCAGTTCACGATGACACTATTCGATGCGACCTTTTGGACGTTGTAGGTCCCGATGGCGCTGACGGTGTCCGACCCGGCTTTCGTCCCCTGGTAGCTGGCGGTGGCCCGCCCCAGCGCGTCGGACGTGACTGGGTCGATCGTCGTCGGGTTTGCACCCGCGACGGAGAAGGACACCATTACACCGGACAATCGCTTGCCCGTCGTGTCCTGGGCGATCGCCGTCAGCGTTGCGGTATCGCCGGTCGTTACCGTCTGGCTCGGCGGGATGAGCACGACCGCGCCAAGCCGCCACCGCGGCGCTCTCGTCACGTTCGTTGGTCGAGGTCACGACCAGATTCAGTGGCTCGTAGGTTACCTGCACGAAGAGCTGATTCTTGAGTCCCGCCAGAAACGAATTGATGCGAACTTCGTCGCGCGTCACTGGTTGGATGTCGAATGTTGCTACCATCTTGCTTCCCCTCTTCGCCGTTCGTGGCCATGGCGTTCGGACGATTCACGCGCCGTTTCTGTCATCACTCAAACTATGAGTCCGCGCGAGTAGCAGCCGCGCAACAGAGCGACTGTACGTGATACAAAGCTGAAACAGGCTTTCAGCGTGGCGCGGTATGGAAAGAGGGGCGAGATTTCTCACGACTGACGTGCCGTTCGACCGGCACCAGTATTCGTGCGTCATCAACGAGTTAAGGCGTTACGCCTGAACTCGCCCTAGTCACCCGGCTGAGACACCGAACCGTGTATCCTACCGGCAGATGACTGAGAACCAAATATCACGAGGGAGGGAACTGGTGTCGCAATCTGCTCAGGTACCCCGGGAGATCGATCTGCTCGTGGTCGGGGGCGGGACCTCCGGCGCGGCGCTGGCCGGGATCGTGGCCCGCGATACCGATCTGAACGTCGTGCTGCTGGAAGCGGGGCCGGACTACGGGCCGTTCGCGGCGGGCGAATGGCCGGAAGAGCTGCGCGATGCACGCACGTTTCCCGATACCCACGGTTGGGGCTATGCCGGACTGGCGCATCCAACGCATGTTGTGGAAACGCCCTTCGAGCGGGCGCGCGTGCTCGGCGGCTGCTCGGCGCACAACGGCTGTGTAACGCTGCTCGGGCATCGCCGTGACTACGATCACTGGGCCGAATTGGGGAATACAGGCTGGGATTGGCCGTCGGTTGCACCTGCCTTCGAGCGTGCGAAAACGGCGCTGCGCGTGCGCAAGCCGAACGACGATGAGCTGACGCCGTTTCAGGCCGGTTTCATGGCCGGGGTCGTGGTGAGCGGCATTCCGCGCGTCGCTGATTTGAACGACCCGAACGACACCGATGGCGTCTCGCCCTCGCCCGCCAATATCTTCGGAGGGACGCGCTGGAACACCGCCTTCGCTTACCTCGATCCGGTGCGCTCGCGGCCGAATCTGACGATCATCGGCCGGGCACTGATCGATCGGGTGGAGGTGCAGGGCGGGCGGGCCGTCGCGGTGCAGGCGATTGTCGATGGCCGGCGACAGCGTATTGCCGCGCGGCGGATCGTGCTTTCGTCCGGTGCCTATGGCTCGCCGATGATCCTGCTCCGTTCGGGTATCGGACCGGCCGATGAACTGGCGTCGCTCGGCATCGAGACGGTGCATGCGCTGCCGGGTGTCGGGCGCGCGCTGGCCGATCATTCGGCCGTACAGCTCTCGATGCGCAGCGCCGAACTCGATCGCGAGATGCGCGCCTTTGAGACGAATCACTGGCTGCCGGACGAACAGTGCCTCTCGAAGACACGCAGCCGGCGTTGTCGCGAGGCGTTCGATTTGCATATCTACTCGGTGAGCGGCTGGCTGCCCGATGAGAACGCCTGGAAGTACAATGTCTTCGTGTCTGTGGTCAATCCGCAATCAGTTGGCACGGTGAAGCTCGCCTCGACCGATCCCGAGGCGGCACCGATCCTCGATCACGGCTTCCTGAGTGACCCGGACGGTTACGATCTGGCAGTCATCGCCGACGGTGTCGAGATCGCGCACGAGATGCTCGCTGCCTCGCCGCTGGCGCAGCAGCTTGAGACCGATGCTCGTCTCGGCGCTTCACCGTACACGCGCGCCAACATCGAGCAGTTCGTCGAGCGCAACGTCGGCATCTATTGGCACCCGGCCTGCAGCTGCCGCATGGGTCCGGCGACTGACGACATGGCCGTCGTCGATGCATCGGGCAAGGTTCACGGTCTGGCAGAGCTCTACGTCTGCGACACCTCGATCTTCCCGGTCATCATGCGCGCCAACACCAACCTGCCGGCGGCGATGCTGGCGGAGCATATGGCTGAGGAATTGAGCGCATTCTGATGAGATGATTCATGAGTTTCTACCTCATGAATCATCCAGGGAATGATCCACTCCACGAAGAAACGAGTGGACAACAGGAGATCGTTGGTCAAGATCCCTGGTTGGAAGAGTCTGTCCGCTATCCTTGACGACATGTCCGCTATTCCGTACACTCGCTCGCTAGGAGGTGCCGCATGGGCAGGCGAGTGTCGACACCGGAGATCGAGAGTCAGGTTCGCGGGCGGCGGATTGCCAGCGGGCTGAGCCAGGCGGAACTGGCCGGACGCGCCGGATTGACGCGGCAGGCCGTCAGTGCCATCGAGGCGGGACAGTACGTACCGAATACGCTGGTCTCTCTGCGGCTGGCGGGGGCGCTTGGCTGCGCCGTCGAGGATCTCTTTCGCCTTCCTGATCGATCCAACCAGCTCGATGCCGAACTGATCGGTGAACTGCCGGCTGCTCCGGCGCGAGTGCGGCTGGCGCGGGTGGGCGAGCGGTTGATGGCGCGGCCGCTGACGGGTATGAGCGGCCCTTCGACGACGGCTGATGGCGTTGTGCGGTACGCAAACGAGCCGGACGGCCGCACGCCGGTCGAATTGCTGGTCGAGCCGCGCGTGGTTGAAAATACGGCCGTCGTCGCGGGCTGCGATCCGTCGCTGGCGCTGATCGGCGCGCATCTGGCCCGGCGCTATCCCTCATTTAGACTCCAGTGGGTGCCGGAGGGGAGCCTGGCGGCGCTGCGCGCCCTGAGTCGTGGCGAGGTGCACGCGGCCGGCAGCCACTTGCGTGATCCGGCGACCGGTGAAGAGAACATCCCGTTTGTGCGGCGCGAGCTGGCCGGGCGACGGACGCTCGTCGTGACGCTCTCGCGCTGGCAGCAAGGGCTGATCGTGGCGCGCGGCAATCCGAAGGGGATCTCCGGGGTCGACGATCTGTTGCGGCCCGATGTGTCGATCGCGAACCGTGAACCCGGCTCCGGTGGCCGCACGTTGCTCGATACGCGTATTGCGGCGGCCGGCGGCTCGACCGACCTGGTGCAGGGCTACCGGCGCGAACTCCGGTCGCACATGGCGGTGGCCGAAGCGATCGCCGCCGGACTGGCCGACGCTGGTCCCGGCATCGAAGCGGCCGCGCGCGCCTTTGGGCTTGACTTCATCCCGTTGCAGGACGAGCGCTACGATCTGGTGCTGCCGGCCGAACATCTTGATGCCCCATCGATTCAGGCGCTACTCGAGGTGGCCGGCAGCCGGTCGTGTCGCGATGAGGTTGAGGCGCTGGGTGGCTACGACAGTTCGCCGGCCGGAACGATCGTCGCGGAGCTTTCCGCATGAAACGCATAATCAGTGCGCTTCTGGCTCTGGTGCTCGTGTTCGTGCTGGTCGCCTGTGGCAGCTCGACCAGCGCCGATTCCGGTATGAACACGGAGACCGTCACGGCCACGCCCAATACCGCGACCGCCCCGAAGATCAGCGGCGATCTGACGATCTTCGCGGCGGCCTCACTGACCGAAGCCTTCACTGACATGAAGACCGAACTCGAAGCAGCGAATCCGGGCACCCATATCACGCTCAACTTCGCGGGGTCGTCGGCGTTGCGTACGCAGATTCTCCAGGGCGCTTCGTCGGATCTCTTCGCCTCGGCCGATATGCAGAACATGGGCCCGGTCGTGCAGGCGGGCGATGTGAAGGGCGATCCGTCGATCTTTGCGCAGAACCGGCTTGTCATCGTGGTACCAGCCAATAATCCGGGCAATGTGAACAGCGTGAAGGACCTCGCCAGCTCGGGTCTCAAGCTGGTGCTGGCCCAGGAGCAGGTGCCGGTCGGTAACTATGCCCGCCAATCGCTCGACAAGCTGAGCGCCGATTCGACCTACGGCAGCGATTTCAAGGCGAAGGTGCTCGCCAATCTCGCGTCGAACGAACTGAACGTGAAGGATGTGCTGGCCAAGGTGCAGCTCGGCGAGGCGGATGCAGGCATCGTTTACGCGACCGATGCCGCTTCAGCCGATCAGTCGAAGATCAAGACGATCGACATCCCGGAGCAGTTCAACATCATCGCCCAGTATCCGATCGCCGTCGTCAAATCCGGCTCGAATCCAGTTGGCGGCAAGGCGTTCATCGACTATCTTCTTTCGCCCGCCGGACAATCGATCATGGCGAAGTACGGCTTCATCGCCCCACCGGCACCCTAACGATGCGCGACTCGTTGCTGGACTCTCGCCCAGTGCCTCTGGACGCGGCGCCGCACCCGGCGAGCAGGCGACGACGGCAGCCATTGCCCTGGCTGGCCGGCGCGCTCCTGCTCCTCTTTCTGCTCATCCCGGTTGTCGCGCTGGTCTGGAAGGCGGGCGGCTCGGCGCAATTCTGGCCGGCGCTACGCCAGCCGCTGGTCGTTCATGCGCTGCGACTGACCGCGCTCACGAGCCTGATCAGCCTCGTGGTGGCGCTTCTCTTGGGTACACCGCTCGCCTGGCTCATGGCACGACGCGATTTCCCCGGGCGCGGCCTGGTCGAGATCGTGATCGATCTGCCGCTGGTCCTGCCTCCGGTCGTGGCGGGCGTGGCGTTGCTGATGGCGTTCGGCCGGAATGGACTGCTCGGCCAGGAACTGCGCCTGCTCGGGCTCGAAATCCCGTTCTCCACCACGGCCGTCGTCATGGCGCAGCTGTTCGTCTCGGTGCAGTTCTAGGTGCGCGGGGCGTTGCTCGGCTTCCGGCTGGTGCCGCAGGAGGTCGAGGAGGCCGCCGCCATCGACGGCGCCTCCGGATGGAGCACGTTCCGCCACGTCACGCTGCCGCTGGCGCTCCCCGGCATCATCTCCGGCGGCATCCTCTGCTGGGCGCGGGCGGTCTCGGAATTCGGCGCCACCGTGATGTTCGCCGGCAATATCACCGGCCGGACGCAGACGATGCCGCTCGCCATCATGACCGCCATGGAGACCGATCTCAACTCGGCCCTCGCCCTGGCGGTGCTCCTCGTCATCGCCGCCGCCTTCGTGCTCGTCGTCTCGCGGCTCTTCACGGCGGAGCGGCTGGAGCGGTAGGCGGACAGCCGCCGCCCTGGCCGCGCGCAAGAGGGGTGTCTTTGAGCGTAGCGGTGGGTATTCCGGCAGCGTTCGCGGTGGGCGGCGAGGGCGACATTTATGGCGCCCAATGCGGCTTCAGCCGCGCTGGGGTGAGGGCGGCCGCTTAGCTCGCCAGAATCCGCCGGCCGATCTGGGACAGGTGGACGACATCGTGGGCGGCGATGTGCATTGTTTGTCCCTGAATCGTGATGCGCCCCTGCTCTTCGTGCTGGCCGCTGCGCGCCCACTGGTTCGCGTCGAGCCGTTCGAGGATGCCGATCTGTTCCTGGCGCAGCGCAAGGAAGGCGGCCAGCGCTTCATCGAGCGATTGGCTGCGATAGCCGGCATCTTCGGCGACCGCCGCCTGATCGTAGGCCGCGAGGAACGGATTATCCTCGTTCAGCATCAGCTTGAGTCGCTCGAGCACTTTTGCCTCGGCGTCGCGCAGGTGACAGACGGTCTCGACGATTG
>ERZ778018.2947-NODE-2947-length-10045-cov-105.181081_pt1 | contig 10045 bp, 7 predicted proteins | sample MGYA00375748_ERZ778018 | MGnify/ENA primary metagenome ERZ778018 (study PRJEB29350, sample SAMN05509839) | bioreactor metagenome | biome: bioreactor; material: wastewater | place: South Africa: University of Cape Town | collected 2014-04-22 ... | reverse complement strand
AGCCAATCGGCGTTGTAGTAGAGCATCTCCATCGAGCGGTTCGGCGCGAGGCCGAGGCGTTCGTTGTCGAAGCTCGGGAAGATGTCGGAGTTCCAGAAGCCCGGGAAGAAATCGGCCTGATCCGCGGCCGAGATGCCCCACTTGGCCGAGTTCACGAGCGGGTTCATGTCGACGAGACCACCGGTTAGCTGGTAGGTAGCTGCTTGGTTCTGGTAAGCAACGACGATGTTCGGAGTGTCAGAGGTGCCGAGCAGCGCGAGCATCTTCTGGTAGATGTCGCTGTAGCCGCCCTGGTACTCGGCGACGACGGTGATGCCGTACGGGTTGCTCGCGTTGAACTCGCTGACGATCTTCTGCAGCGCCGTCTCGCGCTCGCGAGTGTGCTGGTGCCAGAAGGTCACGGTCTGGCCCGTTGGGTCGACGTTCTCCCAGTCTTGCGCGAAGGCGGGTGCGGCCATCAGGAGGGCCATTAGCGCACCTAGGATCACCAAGCTTCTCTTCATGTTTTCGCTCCTTCCAGCGACCTGCTGACTAAACTGTGCGCCGTCCAGGACGTGCGCTGTGGCGCGGGTTACGTGAAGACCGGGGTCTCCACGGCATGAACGGGCGCTCGTGGCCCGTGAACGCCTTGCGGGTGGCAGTCAGGCGTCACCATTCTCAGCCCTTCAATCCTGAGGTGGCTATGCCTTCCGTGAACTGCCTCTGGGTGAAGAAGTACACCACCAGTACGGGGATCACCGTGATGACCGTCCCAGCCATGAGTAGTTGAGTCTCTGGCCCGGCCTCGGAGATGAAGGTGTAGAGGCCAACGCCAAGCGGTCGCCACTTGGGGGTCGTCGTCACGAGGAGCGGCCACAGGAACTCGTTCCAGGTGCCGACGAACGAGAGGAGCGCCGCCGTCATCATGACGGGCCTCGACATCGGCACGACGACCGAGACGAGGAAGCGCAGGTGGCCAGCCCCGTCGATGCGCGCGGCGTCGAAGAGTTCGCCGGGGATGCCGACGAAGAACTGGCGGAAGAGGAAGATGATGAACGCCGTCGCCATGAACGGCACGGTTAGGGCGGGAAGGCTGTTCATCCAGGAGCCCCACGGGATGACCTGCCCGCGTATGAGGAGGAGGTTCGGGATGAACGTCACCGTGCCAGGGATCATGAGGGTGGCGAGGAGGATGGTGAACAGGACCTCGCGGCCGGGGAACCTGATGCGCGCGAATGCGTAACCGGCGAGGGTGCAGGTGATGAGGACGCCGGCGATGACGAGCGCCGTGATGATGACGCTATTGCGAAAATAGAGTGCGAAGTTCGACTCCGTCCAAGCGATCTCGTAGTTCACGAACTGTGGCTTGGCTGGGAGGATCACGCGGTTGATGGTCTCGCCGAGGGTCATGAGCGAAGTCGAGACCATGTAGAAGAACGGCGTGATGCTGACGACGGCCCCTACCAGCAGCACGAAGTAGATGGGGATGTGGGTGAACTCGAAGTGGTACGGCTCGCGCAAGCGGGGCCGAACGACGCGTTCGACTTCGCCGATGACCTCGGTGGTAGGGGTGGCCTGCCTGCGAGCTGCCTTGGTTTCAGCCACCGAAGACCCGCCTTCCGAACAGCCGGTTCTGCGCGAGGGTGAGGAGCAGAATTATGACGAACAGGATCACGGACTGCGCGGCAGCCAGGCTGAAGTTGCCGAGCTTGTAGAACGTGTCGAAGATGACGATGCTGGCGGTGTCTACGGCGTCGCGCGTGGCGGGCGCGCGCATCACGTAGATGTGGGTGAAGGCCTGGAAGGTGCCGATGAACCCTAGCACCGTGAGGTAGAAGGTGACCGGCGAGAGGAGCGGCACGGTGATGAAGCGGAACTGCTGCCGGCGGTTCGCGCCATCGACGGCGGCGGCGTCGTAAAGCTCCTTCGAGATGCCGCCGAGCCCGGCGAGGAAGATGACGACGTTGTAGCCCGTGAACGTCCAGATGCCGAAGATGATGATGGTCACAAGCGCCAAGGACGGCCCGGCCCAGAAACTCGACCAGTCCGCGTTAGGGAACCAGCTCCCGAAAAGGAGTTGCGTGACTGGCTTGGTCTCGAACAGCCAGCGCTGCGGCGGGATGCCGACGAGGCCGAGGACTTGGTTCGCGAGGCGCTCCTCGCGCGGTGAGAACAAGTTGCGGAAGATGGCTGCGCCAGCCACGGCAGGCGTGATGTAAGGCAGGAAGTAGATCATGCGGAACAGCTCCTGGCCGCGGATCTTCTGAAACAGGAGCGTGGCGAGCACGAGCGCGAGGATGATCTGGACAGGCACCGACCCGAATCCGTAATACACGGTCCTCACTAGGCTCTTGAGGTAGACCTTGTTGCCTGCGTCCAGCATCATGCTCCAGCCGAGAGAGATGGAGATACCCGCGCCGAGCAGGACGAGCGCCCCGAAGAGCCGCGCGATCGCTGGCGGGCGCGCCAGGTCGCGTTTGAAGGCGTCGGTCCATAACCAGTGCGCAACGATGATGAGCACCAAGCCGCCGAAGAACGCGAGCGCACCCCACCAGTCGCCTAGCGTGGCGCGGTAGTTGCTCAGGCCGATGAACGCGCCCTTGCGCACGCGCCAGGTGTGGAGGCTCATGTACACGGAGTAGACGATGGGGAAGAGCCCGAAGATGCCGATGAGCACCGTGGCAGGGAGTACGAACAAGTAGGCAGTTAACCAGTCGCGGCGCTCGTACCGTAGTCCAGTACGGCGCCGAGGTGGCTCGCTTGGCGTTGCGCCACGGTACGCGCCCATCGTCAGGGGGCGGCCAACGGATGAGTGAGTGGACCGGCCTCGGTTGCAATCACTACTTAACTATAGCGGACGACCCTCGCTGCCAACCCGCTTATGAGGCCTACGTGAAGGAGCAGAGCGCTGTTAGCATTGAGCCGTGTCGTCTCGCCGTTACCTACTAGAAGTCCCTGCCGGTATCGAGGTCATCACGCGTGGTGAGCTCAAACGTCTAGGGCTGACGCGCCCGCAGAGCGTGCCTGGCGGTTTCCGCCTCGCCGACGCGGCCGCCTTGGCGAAGGCCAACGCCATCCGTACATCGGCCGCCGCTTACCTGTCGATCACGTTCGACGTTCCGCGGCCGAAGGGGTTGTTGGGCGACGCGGCCTTCCGTGAACTAGTGGCTGCTCTCAAGGAAGTCATGGCCGGCGCCAAGTTCAGCGGCCTGCGCCTCTCGGCCGCCGGGGCGGACTCGCCGACGCTCACACGCTTAGCTGGCGAGCTCGCGAAAGTGACGGGCCTGCGACTTGACCAGGAGGATGGCGAGCTCCTCGTGCGGCTCCGGCCTGACCCGGTCGGCGCCGGTTGGGAGGTGCTAGTGCGCCTCACGCCACGCCCAGCGTCCACGCGCCAATGGCGCGTGTGCAACCGGCCGGGGGGCCTCAACGCCCCCGTCGCAGCTGCCATGAACGAGCTCGTCGGGTTAGGGCACCGCGACTCTTATCTCAACTTGCTGTCTGGCTCTGGCACGCTCCTTATCGAGAGGGCCTTGCGGGCGCCAGCCGCGCGGCTCGTTGGGTTCGACATCGAACCTGAGGCCGTGGCGTGCGCGGGCGCCAACGCCAGTGCGGCGCGCGTGTCCGGCCGGGTCGAGTGGCTAGTTGGTGACGTGACGGACGAGCAGTTCATCGCACGAGTCGGCGCGAGCGGCGGCTTCGACGCTCTTACCGCCGATGCCCCGTGGGGCGACGCCGTCGGGGCGCACGCCCTCAACCGTAAGCTCTATCCGCGACTCCTGACGGCGGCCGCCGCGCTGGCGCGGCCGAAAGCCAAGTTCTGCGTGCTAAGCCATGAGGTCAAGCTCCTGCGGAGCGTCGTGGCGGCGCAGTCCGAGTGGCGCGTCGAGCGCGAGTTGCAGGTCGCGCATGGAGGCCACAACCCCCTCCTACTACTCCTCGCCAAGGGCCAAGAGTGACGTCCTGGCCGCTAACTAGCCCATGCTAGACTGCGGCGCGTGAACCGCCAAGAACCCAAGGCGCAAAAGCCGCTACTGGCCGATGTGAAGCCCGGCTGGTACGTGCTTGGCGCGCTAGTCGTGTACGCCGCGGTGGTGACTGGGCTGCTGATCGCCCGCCCGTCCGGACAGGCGTCGACAGCAGCAGACCCCACCACGCCAACGAGCGCCCCCGCCGTCGCGGCAGACTCCGGGCTCGGGCCGCAGGGGTTGTGGTTCCCCATACCGGGCGCCCGCCTCCCGACTTCGGACGACAACCTGCCTGGCGCCCCGCGCGCCTACCGCCACGGCGTTAGCCAAGGCTTCGACTTCTACGCCGAGGACGCGTCGGTCCCGATCGTGAGCGGCACGCCCGTCGTGGCGGCGCAGTCCGGCCAGATCGTCAGGGCGGACGTTGCGTACACCGAGATCGACCCGCGCGCCTGGGAGGTCCTCATGGCAGACGTGGCCGAGTCGGGGGCAACCGAGGACCAACTCGACCGCCTGAGGGGACGCCAGATCTGGCTGCGCACTACCGACGGCACGGTCTTGCGCTACGGCCACCTCTCGGCCGTACGCGACGGCGTACGCACCGGCATGAACGTGTACCGCGGCCAGGTCATCGGCTTCGCTGGCAACTCAGGCACCGACGTGGCCGTGGCTGGCCGCAAGGACCAGACGCGCTTGCGCTTCGAGATCTGGCCGGACGCAGAGAACTTCTTCGGGGCGGGCATGGAGCCTGAGGCAGTTCGCATGGCCGCGGCTTCCTTGTTCGTGGGACCATGAAGCGCGAGGAGGCCAACCGACACGTGGAACGTAAGGATGCACCTGCCCCGCTCAAGCCGGAGGCGACCGCCATCGAAACGGTATGGGGCAACGTCTGGGTGCGGGCCTTCAGCTACGTGGCCCTCACCGTCCTCCTCGTGCTCGTGCTCTGGCGCCTGCGGGGCGGCTACGCCTTCGCGCTGCAGGTCGGCCTCATCGGCTTCCTGATCGCTTACATCCTCAACCCCGTGGTCAGTTGGCTCATGCGCCTTCGCTTCAAACGCGGCCTGGCCGTGATCGTCGTCTATGCGCTGCTCTTGCTCGTACTAGCGCTCGGCTCCGTGGTGGTCAGCCAGGTCGTCACGGAGATGGGCAAGTTCGTGCAGTTGGTCCCGACGGCGTTGGAGCAGGTAACGGCCTGGACCGGGCAGTTCCAGGAGTGGCTGGCCACGTTCGGAGACCGCCTGCCAGCTTTCCTGTCGGATCGCTTCGGGGTGGCTGACGATACCGGAGCCATCAGCATTCAAGTCAGGGCGCAAGTGGCTGACTTCTTCCAGCAGCTAGGGGAGAGCCTGAAACGGCTTCTCGAGGGCCTCATCGCGGGCGGGCCCGGCCTCCTCCTGACGGGCGCGACGGCCGTCATCTCGACCACGTTCCAGGTCTTCCTCATCTTCTTGGCGGGGGCCTACTTCCTCTACGACTTCCCGCGCTTCGTTGCCAACTTCCGGCGCTTCGTGCCGCTGCGCTACCGCGAGATCGCTGACGACCTCAGCGCCAAGGCCGACCTGGCCGTTGGCGGCTACCTCCGTGGCCAGCTCCTCATAACGACCTTGCTCGGCATCTTCGTGTGGGCCGGGCTCAGCATCATCGGGGTTCCGCTAGCCACGGCGATAGGCTTCCTCGCCGCCGTGTTCAACCTAGTGCCTTACCTCGGGCCGATCCTGGGCGTCACGCCGGCCATCCTGCTCGCCTTCACCGTCAGTCCGTGGGCCGCCGTCTTCGCGGCGCTAGTGTTCCTGGTGGCCAACCAGATCGAGGCGCACGTCCTCTCGCCGCTCATCTTGTCGCGCAACACCAACCTTCACCCCCTGACCGTGATGTTGGCCATCATGGCTGGTGTTGGCTTGATGGGGTTGCTGGGCGCGCTGCTTGCCGTGCCGATCGTGGCCCTTGTCAAGGTCGTCGCGGAGGACTACTTGCTGTCGCGGCCGGCGTTCACTGGCGTGCCCCGTCCACCAGCCGGTGGCGTGCCTGCAAGCGCGGCCGCGCTCGAGAGCCCGGTTGAGGGGCCAGAGCGTCTCGAGTGACGCGTGGCCCTCACGTCATCAGCACGCTTGCTTACGTACATGCGGTGATCTGAGACCTCGAGCAGCGTTTCGCGGTCCAGTCCGTCGACAGGGTAGTTGGCCACCCCGATGCTGATGGTGAGTCCAACGCCGTTGGCGGCCAGACTCGCCACCACGCGCCCGAGCCGCTCAGCGGCGGCCTGCGCGTCGGCGGGCCGCACCTCTGGCATCACGATGGCGAACTCGTCGCCGCCCCAGCGGAACACCTGATCGGAGCCGCGGGCCGCGCCGGCCAGTGCGTCGGCAACGGCAACCAACGCCTTGTCGCCCTCCGCGTGCCCGAAGCGATCGTTGATCTCCTTGAAGTCATTGAGGTCGAGGAGCATGAGGCTGAGGTGGTGCTCGTAGCGCCGCGCCCGTGCCAGCTCCAACTTGAACGCACGGTTGAACCCCTCGCGGTTGCCAAGCCCAGTCAACGGGTCCGTTATCGCGGACCTTTCGAGCTCGAGCACCCGTTCCGCTTGCCGCACGACGATCGTGAGGTGCTGTGCGAACGCCTCAGCTATGCGCAACGCAGCGGGCCCGAAGGCGTCGTCCGTCGAGAAGTTGTCGACGTTCAGGAACGCGACTACCCCGTCGCGGTCGACGATCGGCACGGCGAGCTGGCACCGCAAGTCGTTGAGGCGCGCCTCAGCGGGTGCCACCAGCATCTGCCCCGAACTGGCGCTCATCGTCAACGAGTCGCTGCCGTGCATGATGCGGCCGACCCCGCCCTCGAACGACGCCACGTCGCCGCGGTACCAGGTCAGTTGCTCGCCGTAACTGAACGGTCCGGCCTCGGCCTGGAGGCGGTCGAGGTCATAACCGACCGCCGCCTCGTAGTGGAAGCTCTCGCCGTGCCTCACGAGGATGGAGACGGCCTCGGCGTTGGGCACGAGGTCAGCCGCCGCCATGGCCGCGTGGCGGTAGAGCGTCTCTGGGCTGGAGGTGGACTTGAGTTGCTTGATCGCCTCGAGCGTGGCGAACAGTTGCCTGTTGAGGGCGGCGCGAGCGAAGGCGGCGCCAAGCGGCACGGACAACTCCCCAAGTAGCTCGCGCGTGCGTTCGCTCCACGTCGGCAGCGGTTCCCGGAAACGCGTGACGACGAGCAGCGCCTGCACCTGGCCGTTAAGGTCAACGATGGGCACGGCAGCTACCGCGCGCGCCTCGGTCGACGTCGTCCAGTCGGCGTCAGATGCGAGGTCGTCGACCAGGACTAGCTCGCGAGCCTCCCAAGCGTGCCGCAGGAGACCAGTGAAGGGGAAGCCGTCGCGAACTAGTGCGGCAAGTGCCGGGGGAGGCGAACCGTGAACGGCGATGGGACGCAGTCGCGCGTAGTGCAGCTCGAGAACCGCCCCAATGTCGAGGTCGAACATCGCCAGGATCTCGTCAAGCGCGGCTTCTGCGGCTTCGGTCACGCCGTCCGCGAGTAGGAGGCGCCTGTTGAGGCGCGCCATGAACTCCTGATGGGCAGTGGTTTCGCTCAACGCCGCCAAGGCGTCCAGCCTGGCTAGCACCTCCTCCATCATGCGCACGAACGCGACCAAGGTGGCGCGGTCCGCCGGCCCGAAAGCGTTGGTGTCGCGGTGCTCGAGGTTGACGATGGCCCGAACGCGCTTACCGGTCATCACGGGGATGGCGAGTTCGCTGCGGGTGAACTCTGCGCCTGGCGCCTGAATGAAGTCCCTATCCAAGTGACAGTCCGCGACGTACTGCGGTTCTTGTGTCTTGAAGGCCCTGCCCATGACGCTCGAGAGCGGAACGTCGAAGTCTGGGTCTGCGCCCCAGCGCCACGTCGTGTGCACCTTGAGTCCGCGGCCGTCCGGCACGAACACGGCGGCGTGCGCGAACGGCAGGATGTCGGACAGGAGCCGCGGCGCGGAGCGGAAGAGCGCGTCCATGTCGGTAGCGTGGTTCAGGTCGACCGTCGCTTCTTGCAGCAGCGTCGCCCGGCGGCCAGCGTCCCTAGCACGCTGTTCAGCGCTGCGCCAGACCCGGTAGAGGCCGTCGCCGCCAACCGACGCCAGCGCCAACGCACCCGCGATAAGGAGGTAATCGGCGGCGCTCTGGTGACTACCGTCGAGGAGGGTGCGCAGCCACACTAGGAGCAGGGCGGCTGGCGCGAGGGCGGCACTAGCCCGCCAACCGAGGCCGGCCGTGGCCAGCAGGAACGGGATGGCGAGGAGGATGCCGTGCCAGACCCTCAGGTTCCCAAGGGGGAGCGACGCGAACAGCAGCACGACCGCCACCAGGGCCCAGGAGAGGGGTCCGGACTTCAGGCGGGCTTGGCGCCACGTGTGCGCGGCCTCGGGGACAGGCGTCCTCATGCACCAGATTGTCTCACTCGGCCTCTTACGACTTTATTACCCTGCCGCTGGCGCCTGGACGTCGGCGTTGGCGTCCAGGACGCGATCGGGCGCTGTCGTGCCTGCCAGGATGGTTGCGGGGCGCGCTTGGCCGCTTGGTAACTCCAGCGCCCGCGCGCTTCGTGGAAATGACCTCCGGCCGCTTCTTGCTCGGGCGGTACACTAGGCACCGTGAAGAAGAAGGCCCGCCAGGACCGCAAGCGAAGTGAGAACCACCGCCTCGACATCGAGGCCGTCGGCCTCGTAGTCCTGACAGCTGGAGCGTTCCTGGCAGGGGTGCTCGTGCCGCAACTTCCGTCGGGTGAGCTTGGCAAGACGGTGAGGGGCGCGCTAGTAGGGCGCCTCGGCGTTGGAGCCTACGCGCTGCCGTTGCCGCTCATCGTCATCGGCGCCTTGTTCCTCGTGCGCCGCAACCCGCGCTGGTGGCCGCGCGCGACCAGCGGGTACCTCCTGACCGCGGCTGGTCTGTGGGGTGTGATCGTCGCGGTCGCGCCCGCCGCCGCCGGATCGTGGGGGGCTGGACTCCGTGCCTCGCTTGGCGGCGCCTGGGGCGCGCTCGCAGCGGTGCCCGCCGTGGTCGTCGGCAGCGTCGGCATCGACCTGCTGGCTGGCTGGCCGCCGACCAGGCTCCTCAGGGTGGCGCTCGGTGCCGCCGTCACCGGCATCAAACGCGCATGGCGGTGGCTAGTCACGACGCGCGAGACGGCGAAGCGCCGCGCGGCTTTCCAGGCCGACGTCGCGCAGGCGCGGCGCGCGCTAGTCGAGCTAGGCCGCGACTTGGAGGCGCTCGCGGAGCTCTACCCAGGCAGTCGGGAGCTCGAGCATTGGCGCGACGACGTCAAGGCCTCGCGCGCGCGCCTCGGCGACGCGACCTTGCCTGTGCTGCGCGAGGCGCGCGCCGACCTGGCTGCGTGGCAGGGCGCCGTTGCCGGGTTCGCCAAGGACCGCGCCGCCGACCTGGCGGTGCAAGTCGACTCCGAAGTGAGCCGCGCCCCAGACGGCGGTGACCCCTTCGGCGCCCGCGCCGCCACCTTCGAGGTGTGGGGCGCGGACGTGAAGCGCTTGCTTGGCGACGCCGTCACCGAGCGCGGCCGCGCGGCCGACGCGCTCGACCGGCTGCGTAAGACGCTCCTGTTGGAAACCACCGCGCTGCTCGAGCGCAACAAGCGCTTGGCCCGCGAGCGCGACGTCGACAAGCGCGCCCTCAAGGGCATGTCACCACGCCAACTGGCTGGCGCCTCCCAAGCGCACCACAAGCGCTTGGCGGAGCTGCGCGCACTCGAGGCCGAGGCGGAGGGCCTCGAGGCTGCCAGTGCGCGCTTCGATGGCTGGCGTCCACTCATGGCCGACTTGCAGGAGGCGTTGGTTAGCTACCCTGAGCACCCGCTGCTGCTCGACTTCCACGCCACGCTCGCCTCGGAGCTAGACACCAAGGGGCGCAGGCTCCTTGGCGAAGTAGCCCACGTGCGCGAGGCCCTCGAGGCGGTAGCGCGCCGCGCCGCCGCCGATGCGGAGGAAGCGGCGGTCAAGGAGGCGGCAGACCGGCAGGCGGCCGAACTGCTCGCTGCGGAACGCGCGGCAGCCGAACGCGCCGCGGCTGAGCGCGCCGAGGCCGTTGAGCTGGAGAGGCGCG
>ERZ778018.2944-NODE-2944-length-10052-cov-5.265280_pt1 | contig 10052 bp, 9 predicted proteins | sample MGYA00375748_ERZ778018 | MGnify/ENA primary metagenome ERZ778018 (study PRJEB29350, sample SAMN05509839) | bioreactor metagenome | biome: bioreactor; material: wastewater | place: South Africa: University of Cape Town | collected 2014-04-22 ... | reverse complement strand
GCATGCGGGCCTCCTCGATATCGTGACGTCTGTTCACTTGGCGATGGCTGAGACGTAGATAACGTCGGGTGCCGGCCCGTGCGCCGAGCCGCGCGTGCCGCCGAACGCCATGACCGGCTGCAAGAGATAGCTGCTGTCGTCCGCACGGGTCAGCAGGTAGGTGAGCTGAGCCGAGGTGATGTCCAGACTGAGCGAGTCATCGTGACCCTCGGTCGAAAACCATTCGTCGTTTTCGGTAGCGTCGAGCATCTGCTGGGCGTTCTGCAGGTGAACCTCGGCCATCTGATCGAGCGACAACCAGTAGCCCTCGGCGAATTGGATCGAACCGTCAGGATCGATGCCGAGCGTCACACCAAGTCCGGGCGTCAGCGCCGTGACCGGCAGGTTGATCGGATCGAAGCGGACGATCGTTCGGCCGGAGATGACCTGGGCCGTCTCCTTATATTGGATTGTAGTCAGGTCGAAGCCGATCTCGCTCAGCCAGTCCTTGGCCGTTACCTCCGGGTCAGTCGTGGCGCGAATGGGCGGCGGCGTCGGTTCGAGCCGGCCGCGATCGTAGCGGAAGTAGGCGTCGTGCTGGTTCCAGTGGATGGCGGCGAACCCGCTGGTGTCCACCACTTGATAGGCGTTCTGGCCCGCGCTTTCATCTTTTTCGATCTCGCCGGTGATGCCGGTGCGCGCGATCAAAGTTTCGAGAAAGGCCTGTGTCTCCTCAGGACCGGTCAGGAGCCAGGTCGGCGCGGTCTCCGGGAGTTCAGGCAGCGTCGTGTGCAAGGCGACACCCGGCGTCGGCTGCACGGCCGGTGTGCTTACGGCCGGTGTGCTCACGGCGGTCGGTGTGGCGGTCGGGATGAACACGACGTGCTCAGCGTCGATCGGCGGGAAGACGGCGGTATCTTCGACCGTGCGCGGTGTACCGATCGTGCCCGGCTCGGCCGTACCCTCGCCACCGCTCATTGCACTGACGACTGTCTCACGCGCCGGTGGTACGTTGCCGCCGCCGCTCAAGGCGCCGCTGCCGAAGATCGCGATGATCAGCAGGATCACGATCAGCGCGGCAGCCGCTACGCCGAAGCGCCAATCATAAAAAAAGCGGCGTAAGCTCGCCGGTAGTGCCTGCAGCTGCTGTCCGAGTTGGACGCGAAACGCCGGATCCGGCAGATCGGGCGGTAAATCGTGATCGAGCCGGGCCGCCAGCGCGAGCAGCGACGCCAGTTCCGGATTGTCGCCGGCCTGTTGGTCTGGTTCGGCGCGCTGGCGCTCGATCGTGTCGTCGAGCTGCTTCGCCGCCTGTTCGTTTGAATCCGTCATGTCATTTGCTTTCGAGCGCCGTTCGCAGCGCGATGAGCGCACGATGAATCAGTTGTCGAATATCGTCCTCGCTTCGGTTGAGTGCTTCCCCGATCTCCTCGGTCGTGCGTCCACGCGAGAACTTGAGCACGATGACACGCTGCTGATCGAGCGACAGCTGTCGCAGCGCCGTAACGAGGTCGTTGGCATCAGCAGGTTGCGTCGCAAGCGAGACCAGATCGCAAGGACCTTCATCGAGCATCCCTGCCTCATCGCCCCGGCGCTGCGCGATCAGATCGCGAGCGATCGCGACGAGCCAGGCACCGAACGACGTGCGCGTCGGATCGCAATCCGCCAGCGTTGCCCGCGCCTGCCGGAATGCCTGCGTCGTCACATCCTCAGCGTCAACGTGGTTGCCGACCTGGTGATAGACGAATCGATAGATCAGGTCGACATACCGTTCATAGAGTGGTCCGAACGCCGCGCGGTCATGTTGGGCGGCGGTTACGAGTGCGACGTCGTCGAGCGGATCTGCGTCCTCGGCGTGCTCCGTTTTCATGGGGACTATTGTGGCTTGCCGACGCCCTCGCGTCCAATAGCCGCCGTTCATCGATCAGAACGCCGAGAGCCGCCGAATAGTTACAAGCCGGAGCGGCCACGCGGGATTGGCACGAGGATGACCGGTCGGGGCAGGCGTCCGATTAGCCGGGCAGCGACGCTGCCGGTCCAGAGTCCTTCGACACCGGAGCGGCCGTGCGTGCTCATCACAACCAGATCGGCATCAGACTTTTCGACTGCTGCCAGCAGTTCATCCACGATCACACCGCGCCGGACTTCAAGCGTCACGGCGAGCGTCGTGGCCAGGCCGGTGCGCTGTGCCGCCAAATCGTCGGCCGCTTCCTGTCCTTCGATATCGAGCAGCGCCGCAGTGGCCGAAGGGGAAAACGTGGCAGCCGCATTGCTGTCGCTGGTGCCGGAGATCGTCCCGATCGTCGGCACGACCCGTATCAGATGCAGGAGTGCATTCCCGGCGATGGCCAACATCTCCGCGACCGGTAACGCGCCGCTCGCCTGCGTGGTGCTATCGAGCGGCACCAGAATCTTGCGATAGTTGGCGCGCTTGCCATCACGCACGTCGGGGCGCACGAGGAGCACCGGCGTCGTGGTGCGTCGGAGTGTCTGTTGTGCGATGCTGCCGAAAAGAAAACCCCGCAGCCCGCCCGAACCGTGGGTCGCCAGTGCGATCAGATCGACCTGCAATTCGGCCGCGTGGGCGGCGATGCTCCGCGCGACATCATGCTCCGGATTCTCGTGCACATGCTGTTCGGTACGGACGCCGTCGAGGGCGTAGCGCGTGACAACATCCTCTAAATAGGCCCCCGCCGCGTGCGTGTCCTTGAGATGCTGTTCGCCGTGAACCGTCTCCGGAGCATTGTGCTCCAGCACATGCAGCAGCGTCACGGTCGCGCCGCAGCGGCGGGCGATCGCGATCGCGGCCGGCAGGATCGCTTCGGCCAGGCGCGAGCCGTCGAGTGGAACGAGTACGCGTCTGAACGGCTCCATTAGATTCCACCTCCGAAGAATGTCTGGAAGAGGAGATAGAAGTTGAGACAGACGATCAACGAGGCGACCAGCCAGGCGACGTTGGTGGTCAATCGCCGGTTAACTAATACACCCATGATAGCGGAATTGCGGGTGAAGAGGACGAGCGGGATGAGCGCGAAGGGGATGCCGAAGCTCAAAACGACCTGGCTGATGACGAGCGTGCGCGTCGGATCGAGCCCAATGCCGATAACGAAAAGCGCTGGCACCATGGTGATACCGCGCCGCAGCCAGATCGGAATGTGCCAGTGCAGGAAGCCCTGCATGATGACCTGTCCGGCCATCGTGCCGACCGCAGACGAGGATAATCCTGATGCGAGCAGCGAGATGGCGAAGATCTGGCTCGACGCCCCGCCGAGCAGTGGTTTAAGCGTGCGGTGAGCCTCTTCGATCGAGGCGACATGGACCAAACCCTCCGCGTGAAAGGTCGAGGCGGCCATGACGAGCATCGCTGCGTTCACCATACCGGCCACGCCCATAGCGATCACGACATCGATCACTTCGAAGCGAAAGATCCGTCGCGCCTGCTCCGGATTCTTGGGCACGATGCGGCCCTGAGTGAGTGACGAGTGCAGGTAGATGACGTGCGGCATGACGGTGGCGCCGAGAATGCCGACAGCCAGCAGCACGCTTTCCGAGCCGTCGAACATCGGCACGGCAGCGTGATAGGCGATCATTCCCCAATCCGGCCGACCGATGATCATCTCCAGCAGGTAGCTGCCGGCGATTACCCCGACCATCACGGTGATGACCGCTTCGAGCGGGCGGAAGCCGTAGCGTTCCAGACCGAGAATCAGGAAGGTCGCGACGCCGGTCAGCAAGCCGGCTGTGAACAGCGGAATATGGAAGAGCAGGTTGAAGCCGAGCGCGGCGCCGAGAAATTCGGCCAGGTCGGTGGCGATCGCTACGCCCTCGGCCAGGATCCACATGGCATAGACGACCGGCTTCGGAAAGCGATCGCGGCAGATCTCGGCCAGATTGCGTCCGGTAGCGATGCCGAGCTTGGCGGAGAGCGACTGAATCAGCATCGCCATCAGATTGCTGGCGACGATGACCCAGATGAGCATGTAGCCGAACTTCGCGCCGCCCTGGATGTTGGTGGCGAAGTTGCCGGGGTCGACATAAGCGACGCTGGCAACGACGGCTGGACCGAGAAAGGGGAAAATCCTGCGATAGAACGGGAGGTGACCGCCGGTGAGTACTGTGGAGGCGTCGGCCAGAATGCGCGAATCGCCCGTTCGCACGACCTGTTCGGTCTCTCGCCCCTCGGCCATCTTGCCCCCATCTAAACCGGACCGTAATTCCGCCCGCCTTATAAATTTAGCCATGGCTAATATAGCACTGGTTTTGGAGCGTGTAAAGAGGTTTTAAGGAGAGCGGCCCTCACCCCCGGCCTCACTGGGAGAGGGGGGCTTAGGGAAAGTTGGTCGTGTTCCTTTAACGTGTGTGCTGGGGGACGCTGGCGACATTCATGGCGCCCAAGCGACGTATGGCGTGTGACGAATTGACCAGCCCATGAGCGAGCGGCCTTGGGGGGCACCCCGGCGATCATCGTCCGCCGTCAGCCGAACCATCAATAGATCGAGCCTTCTCCGTTCCCGCCTACCACTCCGACGAGGGCTGCTCGATGTTGCGGGGGAGGAGGCGTTCGACGATGATGACATCTCTCCAGACGCCGTCGAGCATGGCGTGCTTTTCGTAGTAACCGACTTCACGGAAGCCGGTGCGTTTGCAGAGTGTGAGGCTGCCGATGTTTTCCGGGAAGATGCGCGAGACGAGCTTCCAGAGTCCCGCTTCCTCGGCGGCCGGTATGAAGGCGTGCATCAGCGCGTAGCCGACTCCGTGCTTGCGCCAGTCGCGGTGCACGTAGACCGAATATTCGGCGATGCCACGATAGCAGGTGCGTGAGCGATAGCTATCGGCCGAGATCCAGCCGACGACCTGCTCGTGGCCGGGCTCAACGGCGACCAGGCAGGGATGATGCTCATCGTGTGCCTGTATCCAGCGTTCGCGCTCTTCGACCGAACGCTCCTCGACCTCGAAGGTCGCGATCCGATCGCGAATGCCCTGGTTGTAGATCTCGGCGATCGCTGCTGCGTCGCGCATCTCCGCCGGCCGCACCGTGAGGCGCGGTCGTTCGCTCGCTGGTTCGGACAACGGAGTACCCTTCCCTTCGTCGGCATCGAAGTCCAGGTGATGCCAACTCTGAATGCTTGATTCAAAAATAGTATCTCATGAATCAGACGCGTGGAGACCGCTGAGCACGAAATTGGTCAGCCGCTCAGCGAGGTTGTCGTCGAATGGCGCGTGGGAAACGAGCGCGCGGAAATGGAATGGCGCGATCAGTAGTTCAGCCACGAGCGTCGTATCGGCGCCCGGCGGAATTTCGCCACGCGCGATCGCTCGTTCGAACATAACGCCGATCCGCTCGAAACGCTTCGGCCAATAGTCGCGGCGGACGTCGATGTCAGCGCCGTTTGCGTCAATGGCCGCCGCGCGCATGAGCTGGCGGCCGAGTGGCGACAACTGGAAGTCGATGTTCCGCTGCAGCAGGATCACGAGATCGCCACGCAGCGTACCGGTATCCGGGAGCGGGATTTCCGCGCTTAGCCGTGATCCAACGGCGTCGATCACCAACGCCTCGCGGGTGCCCCAGCGCCGGTAGATCGAGGATTCATGAACCCCGGCGCGCGCCGCGATGCGCGCGATGCTGAGCGGCTCCTGTTCGACCATCAGCGACAAGGTGGCGTCGAGCACCGCTTCCCGCACGCGTGCGCTGCGCCCGCCGGGACGGCGCCGCACGCGTCGTTCATCGTCCTGGCTTGCTGTGGTGTTGTCGGCTGCATTGAGCACGCGCCGGCTCCAATCGAATCACATGAATCGTCCCTCCATTGTAAACGCAATTGTCTTGCGTTAGCTGCCAGCGGGGAGTACCATCACTAACGCAAGAAATATTGCGTTAGTGTTAACAAGAGGTGAACGATGGATTTGTCGGAGTATCCGGTCCTGATCGTCGGCGGTGGCACGGTCGGGCTTTCGATGGCGCTCTTCCTCGCACGACAGGGCGTTGCCGCTCGGCTCGTGGAACGCCACGCGGGCATCTCGATCCATCCGCGCGTTGCCGGACCTGGGGTGCGTACGATGGAACTCTTTCGGCTGGCCGGAATTGAAGACGAGATCTTGCGGGCGTCGCCACTCGCCCGCACCGGTGGCGCGACCAGTATCACAACGCTGGTTGAGGCTGATCTGGCACATCGGGCGCCGAAATCTCCCGTGCAGGCGGCGAATGCTGCGGAGTGTTTCAGCCCGACGAGCGACATTCATTGCCCCCAGAATGTGCTCGATCCGATTCTGGCGAACGCCGCGCGGAGCGCTGGAGCGCGCATCTGCTTCAATACCGAGGTTACCGGTCTCGAACAGCGGAGCAAGAGCGTGAGCGTGCAGATCGTTGAACATGGCGTGACATCGTCACTCCCGGCGAGTTATGTGATCGCCGCCGATGGTTCCGGTAGCTTCGTGCGTCGTCAACTCGGCATTGGCACAAGCGGTCCCGGCGCGCTCGGCATTCATATCATGAATGTCCTCTTCGAGGCCGATCTGAGCGCGTTGGTCGGGGAGCACCCGTTCGTCATCGCCGAGGTCAAGAACGAACGGATGCACGGCATGTTCGTGCGTATCCATGAACGTCGCCGTTGGGTGTTGCACATCAGCTACGATCCGGCAAACGGTGAATCGCCGGCCGACTTCACACCGGAGCGCTGTCGCGAACTGGTTCATGCGGCGATTGGCGCCGGCGACGTACCGGTTGAGATTCTCGGCATCCGGCCATGGCAGGTCGCAGGTGCGATCGCCGATCGTTTCCGCGCTGGTCGCGTCTTCCTCGTCGGCGATGCGGCGCATGTCGTACCGCCGACCGGTGGCTACGGCATGAATACCGGCATCGCTGGCGCCCACAACCTCGCCTGGAAGCTGGCGCTGGTGCTGCGGGGGCAGGCCAATCCGACCTTGCTCGATAGCTACGATGCCGAACGGCGGCCCGCCGCGAGCTTCGTCATGGAGCAGTCGCTGCTGCGCATGCGCAACCCCGAGCTGCATTTCGATCGCACACGCGTCGCCGAACGGATCGAACGCGGCATCGCCAATCCGCTCGTCGTCCAACTCGGCGATCGCTACGTCTCAACGGCGATTATCGACCCGCATCCCGAGCGCCCCTCGCTTGAAGATCTTTCGCTTGATGTCGACGGTTCACCCGGTACCCGCCTGCCACACGCCTGGATCGAGTATCGAGGCGCGCGCCTCTCAGCCCTCGACCTTGCCGATTCGCGTTTTACCCTCTTCGCCGGGTCAGCCGGCGCCGCCTGGTGCGCTGCTGCCGAAGCAGTCGCCCGTCGCCATAACCTCGACCTCGGCGCCTATCGCCTCGATCACGATTTCGCCGATTCCGACGGCACGCTCTGTGGCGCACTTGGGATCGGCGAACGCGGCGCGCTGCTCGTACGGCCCGACGGCTTCATCGGCTGGCGGACGACGAAGTTGGAGCAGAAACCGGAGGCGGTGGTTGAGCGGGTGGTGGGACAGGTGCTTGGGTGGTGAACGAGAGCTGCCCTCACCCCCGGCTCCTCACTCCCAATCGTTGGGAGAAGGGAGGACTTGGAGCAAACATCGGCGCGACTCGATGAGGGATTAACCGGACTGAGGACGCCCGATGGTGTTTCAATGTCGGGTGATAGACGAGCGATTATAGCGTCGAGGATTCATCGGAACGTACGTACAAAAACACCCCTCTCCCAATCGTTGGAAGAGGGGCCGGGGGTGAGGGCGGTTTACTCCTCGCTGCCCCGCTTCGTCCGCTCCAGGTAGTCCATCGCTTCGTGGTAGTGCTTGTTGTCCATGAGGCCGGATTCGAAGTAGTAGGTGAGCATCGTCTTGAGTTTCAGGATCGGCATCACACGGTAGCCGTGCTGGTGCAGGCGTTCGCTGCCGCCCTGCTCGCGGTCGATCAGGACGATCGCGTCGCGCACCGTCAGGCCGTGCTGCTCCAGTGTACGCGCCGTAGTGAGGATGCTGGTGCCGCCGGTCATCAGGTCGTCGATGATGAGCACGGTTTGTCCGGGGATGACGCGTCCTTCGATCTGTTGCTTTTCGCCGTCGGGACGTACGTAGATGAGCGGCGTGTCGCTGGTAAGCGAATAGGCCGTCGCCAGGTGCAAGCCACCCATTGGCACCCCGGCCACCGCACCGAAGCTTTCCATTCGCGGGCGACGGCGCACCTGATCCGCCTGAATCTCTCGATCGATGAGACGTGCGATACTACGAAGGACCGATGGGTTGCTGATCAACACGCGGGGGTTGATGTAGATCGGCGATCGACCGGCGGTCGGACCGAGGCTGAAATTACCGATCTCGACACCTCCGAGATCGAACAGCGCCTGGGCGAGATTGAGGTTGGAATCACTGCCAAAAAGCACGGTGGGTCTGTCCGTTTCGTGTGCAATGCAAGCCAGACCGGAACGACCCGGCGGCGTTTTGTGGCTGTCAAGATACCATATTCTCGAGGGATTCGACCCCATCCTTCCGATACGGAGTATCAACTCGTGACCATGGACTATCGACAGGCGATCGCCTACATCATCGAGCGATCGGGCTACGATCGCGGCTTCGTCGCCAACCCGTTCGACGCCGAAACGGTTGGCTTGCGCCGCACCGCCTGGTTGCTCGAAGCGCTCGGCAATCCGCAGGCGCAGCGACCGGCCATCCACATCGCCGGCACCAAGGGGAAAGGCTCGACCGCCGCCTTCATCACCTCAATTCTCCGCAGCAGCGGGCGACGCGTCGGTCTCTACACCTCGCCGCATTTACACACTTTCCGTGAGCGCATTCAGATCGACGGTGTACCGATCGACGAGCAGCGCTTTGCTGATCTAACCGCCGAAATCGCGCCGCTGAATGCACGCCTTGCCGCGGAGAAGCCGGAATGGGGCGAGGCGACCGCCTACGAACTGTCGACGGCGCTGGCGTTCCTCTATTTTGCGCGAGCGGCGGTTGATCTGATGGTGATCGAGGTCGGTCTGGGTGGACGGCTCGACGCGACCAATGTGCTCGATCCGCATATCTCAGTCATCACCTCGATCAGCTACGACCACACGCGCATTCTCGGCGATACGCTGGCCGAAATCGCCTTCGAAAAAGGCGGCATCATCAAGCCGGGCCGGCCGGTCGTGATCGCCCCGCAACGGGATGAAGCGCGCGATACGCTGCTGCGCATTGCTGACGAACGTCATGCCAGCGTCCAGCTTGGCGGTCGTGACTGGCACACGAGTGGCAACGCTTCGGCGTTTGTTGCCGAAGGGCCGTGGGGGCGCTACGATGATTTAGAGTCGGCGTTGGTTGGGCAGCATCAGGTCGAGAACGCAGGGACGGCGCTTGCCACCTGCTGGTTGCTCGATCGCGACGGACTGAAGATCCCCGAAACGGCCATCCGTGAAGGGCTGCGGACGGTCCGCTGGCCCGGCCGGTTCGAGATCGTGCAGGCCGAGCCGTTGGTGATTGTCGATGGCGCGCACAATGTCGATTCCGCCGAGCGGCTGGCCGAAACGCTGGCCGAGCAGTATCCGGATCGGCCGCTGACGCTTATTCTCGGCATCGCGCAGGATAAAGATGTCGAGCAAATGGTGAGGATTCTGGCGCCACGAGCGAGCGTGCTGATCGCGACCGCGTCGCATCATCCGCGGGCGGCATCGGCCGGACGGATCGTGGCGGCGGCAGAGGCGCTCGAGCCGCCGGTGCCGCGCATCGCGACCGCCGACGGCGTCGCGCAGGCGCTCGAATTGGCGCGGTCGAGCGCACCCGGAAGTGTCATCTGCGCCACCGGTTCGCTCTACGTCGTCGCCGAAGCGCGCGAAGCGCTCGGCCTCGGCCGCTCCGACGACTTCGAACGCGAGCTGCTCTTTCGGTAGAGCTGCGTGGTGAACGACGGATGTTCGCTAATGAACGCTGGGGCTCCCGCACCTTCGGGGGGTGAAGATCGTGGTGATCCGACCATGGATTGCGCCCCGACGCTTGCCCGGGCGAAGATCGTGGTGAACCCGGCCATGGATTGCGCCCGGACCCCGCCCGGGGATAAATGCCCGGGCTCCAAAGGCGAAGCCCACTGAAGGGGC
>ERZ778018.2940-NODE-2940-length-10065-cov-6.420579_pt1 | contig 10065 bp, 6 predicted proteins | sample MGYA00375748_ERZ778018 | MGnify/ENA primary metagenome ERZ778018 (study PRJEB29350, sample SAMN05509839) | bioreactor metagenome | biome: bioreactor; material: wastewater | place: South Africa: University of Cape Town | collected 2014-04-22 ... | reverse complement strand
CGCCATCAGGAGACCCCGTTGGTTCCGATGTCCGCTTTGGACCGGCTTGTACCGCGCGCGCGGACGTTGTGAAATAGCCGCCATCCACGCCGAAACTGCGGCCGTCCCAGGAGAAAATCAATGCTCGATCAAGCCAAGTCCGCGTCCAGCCTGACGCCTTCCACCGCCGCGCCCGAAAGTCTCGGCATGTCGGGCGCGCGGCTCGGCCGCATCGAGGATCACCTCAAGCGCCGCTATCTCGACAACGGCCGCTTTCCCGGCACGCAGACGCTGATCTACCGGCGCGGCGCCATCGCCCACTCGGCGGTACAAGGCTATGCCGACCTCGAGCGCAAGACGCCGATGAAGGATGATACCATCTTCCGCATCTATTCGATGACCAAGCCGATCACCTCAGTCGCCTTCATGATGCTGGTGGAGGAAGGCCACGTCGCGCTCGACGAGCCGGTGCACAAATACATTCCGCAATGGCGCGACCTGCGCGTGTTCGTCGCCGGTAACCCACCGCTGTTCCAGACCAAGCCGGTGGCGCGGCCGATGCAGATCGTCGATCTGTTGCGCCACACCTCGGGCCTCACCTACGGCTTCCAGCAGCGCAGCAATGTCGATGCCGCCTATCGCGCGAAGAAGATCGGCGAGGTTGAGAAGTCCGGGACCTTGCAGTCGATGATCGACGATCTCGCCGGCATCCCGCTGGAGTTCTCGCCGGGCGAAGCCTGGAACTATTCGGTCTCCACCGATGTACTCGGCTACCTGATCGAGAAAATCTCCGGTAAGCCGTTCCAGCAATTCCTGAAGGAGCGCATTTTCGATCCACTCGGCATGAAGGACACCGACTTCTTCGTCCCCAAGGACAAGGCGCATCGCTTCGCCGCCTGCTACAACGCCACGCCGGGCGGCATGGCGTCGTTTCACTCGCCGGGGCTCAAGGGCGATCTGACGCTTCAGGACGATCCGACCACCAGTTCGTTCCTCACCCCGCCCTCGTTCATCTCCGGCGGCGGCGGGCTGTGCTCGACGGCGGCGGATTACCTCACCTTCTGCCGCGCGCTCCTGAACCGCGGCGAACTCGGCGGCACGCGGCTGCTCGGCCCAAAGACGCTGGCGCTGATGGCCACCAATCACCTGCCCGGCGGCAAGGACCTCACGCAACTGTCGCGCTCGCTGTTCAGCGAGGCGACCTTCGCGGGCGTCGGCTTCGGCCTCGGCTTCTCGGTGACGATGGACCCGGCACAGACGCTGATTCCCGGCAGCGCCGGCGAATATGCCTGGGGCGGCGCGGCCACTACCTCGTTCTGGATCGATCCGGCGGAGGACCTGATCGCCATCTTCATGACGCAGGTGCTGCCGTCCAGCGCCTATCCGGTGCGCCGCGAACTGCGCTCGCTGGTCTATTCGGCGATCACCGACAGCAACCTGTAAGCCCCGACGGGGCGCCTCCCCCGGAAGCGGCCGGCGCATGGACATATCCGCCATGCGCCGGCGTTCACGGAAATGACATTAGTTCGGCCGCATGGTCTGCGATAAGCAGGCCGCGTCCATTCGCTGCGCCTCCTCAAGCACGAGAGACTTCGCAAAGTCCGGCCACGGTCGGCTTGATGTCCGTCTGCCGCCGGTTCCGCATGAGCTATGCCGAACAACCGATAGTCGCTCAGAAGTCGCAAGCCAGCGGCCGCCTGCTGCCGCAATCAGTACGGAACTACGTCCGCAATCACGATCTCGGCGTCATGCTGGTGGCGATCGTCATCGGCCTCTTGAGCGGGCTCTTGGTCGCGATCATCGCGTCGCTCAGCGAAACCATCCACGCCATCCTGTTCGGCATTCCCTTCGACGCACGGCTCAGCGCCACTGGCACGATCGCGTGGCAGCGAACCCTGTTCATTCCGATCTGCGGCGGCGCGGCGCTGGCGCTGATCACGTGGATCGTCGGGAACCGGCTGAAGAGCCAGATGGCGGACGTCATCGAAGCCAATGCCCTGCTCGGCGGCCGCGTCTCGATGCGCGGTAGCCTGCTGATCTCGTTTCAAACGCTGGTGTCGAACGGCTTCGGCGGCTCGGTCGGCCTTGAGGCCGGCTATACGCAAATCTGCGCTGCGTTTAGTTCCTATTTCGGCCGCAAGCTGTCGGCGCGGCGCAGCGACATGCGGCTGCTCGTGGCGTGCGGCGCCGCGGGCGCGATCAGCGCCGCCTTCAACGCGCCGCTCGCCGGCTCGTTCTATGCGTTCGAGGTCGTGCTCGGCGCTTACACTGCGGCCAATCTGGTGCCGGTGGTCGGCAGCGCGGTGGCGGCATGGCTGGTCGCCCGGCAACTCAACCAGCAGGCCTTCCTGCAAATTGCCGGATATCCGACGCCGGTCTCGATCGAGATGATCGGTCAGGCGGTGCTGATCGGGCTGATCTGCGCCATGGCCAGCATCACCCTGATGCAGATGATCGCAACCTCCGACCGGGCATTTCATCGGTTGCGCTGGTTCAAGGGCGCGCTGCGGCCGATCATCGGCGGCGCCTTGCTCGGCGGCATGGCGCTGCTGACGCCGACCGTACTCGGCGCCGGTCATGGCGCGATGCAAATGATGCTGGTCAGCCAGCCGCCATGGCTGCTGCTGACGACCACCATCATTCTCAAGTCGCTGGCGTCGTCGGTTTCGCTCGGCTCCGGTTTTCGCGGCGGCCTGTTCTTCGCTTCGCTGATGCTCGGCGCACTAATCGGGATGCTTTACAGCACGCTCGCGACGATGGTGCTGCCCACTGTCGCGCTTCAGCCGGGCACCGCCGCCATCGCCGCCATGGCGGCACTCGGCACCGGCATCCTCGGCGCGCCGTTCGCGATGATCTGTCTCGCGCTGGAAGTCACCGGCCAGTTCTCGCTGACGGTCGGCGCGATTGTCGCCTCGTCGGTCTCCGCGCTGATCGTGCGCGAACTGTTCGGCTACAGCTTCGCAACGTGGCGCTTCCATCTGCGCGGCGAAGTCATTCGCGGGCCGCAGGACGTCGGCTGGATTACGCAGTTCAACGCCGCGACCTTGATGCGATCGGATTTCGAGACCACGCCCGGCCAGATGTCGATCGCCGAGGCGCAGAAACTGTTTCCACCGGGCCGCCTGAAGCAGGTGGTGGTGCGCGCGCCGGACGGACGCTACGGCGGCCTCGCCCAGCTCTCGGAACTTCATTCCACGGAGATCGCCGGCGATCATCCGATCGCGGAACTGGCGCGGCAACAGAAGGTCTTCCTGCAACCACAGATGTCGATCCGCGAAATCATGGCGGAGTTCGAAAAGACCGAAGCCGACGTGCTGGTGGTGGTCGACAACGCCGACGACCGCACGCCCATCGGCACCGTCAGCGAAACCCACGCGCTCCGCGTGTTCGGCGAAGAACTGGAACGCCGCAATCAGGAAATGTATTTCCGGTGATTGGCGGGACGACTTGCAACACGAACAACGTCGTCCCCGCGCAGGCGGGGACCCATACGCCGCAGCAATTCGGCTCTATCCAAGGCGAGATTATTTTATAGCAACCAAGGCTAGGGGTTATGGGTCCCTGCCTGCGCAGGGACGACGGCGAGGATATTCGAACCCCTTACGACCAGCCGCATTGCGCGGCCGGCCGCGTCTGCATTCGTCAGGGCGTCAGCACCGCGCGGCCGACCAGCTTGCCTTCCTTGAGGCTGCGCAGGGCGGCATCAGCTTTCTCGAGCGGCATCGTGGTCACCGGGATCGGCGGAATCTTCTTGGTGCGCACCAGATCGAGCAGTTCCTCGGTTTCGCGCAGGTTGCCGACGTAGCTACCCTGAATGGTCAGCGCCTTCATCGCGATCAGCGGCAACGCCCACGGCGCACCGCCGCCGAACAGGCCGACCATCACCAGCTTGCCGCCCTTGGTTAGGCAATCGAAGCCGAGTTGCGCGGTCTGCTCATTGCCGACCAGATCGATCGCACCATAAACCGGACCGCCGGCCTTCGCGGCGATCTGCTCGACGGCATCGGCAGCCGCGCCATCGACGGCACCGAGCGCACCGGCCGCAATGGCTGCCTCGCGCTTGCGTGGATCGATATCGACGACGATGGCGCCCTTGCCGCCCATCGCCTTGAGCAGCGACAATGCCATCAGGCCGAGACCGCCTGCGCCGAAAATGACGATCGGATGATGCAGCACCGACTCCACCTTCTTCAGTGCGCTGTAGGTGGTGACGCCGGAGCAGGCGTAAGGCGCGGCGGTGACCGGATCGAGACCTTTCAGATTGATGAGATACTTCGCGTTCGGCACCGTCATGTAATCGGCATAGCCGCCGTCGCAGTACACGCCGAGCGAATTGCCTTTCAGGCACATGTTCTCCTGATCGGCGAGGCAGAGTTCGCACTTGCCGCAGCCGAGCCACGGATAGACCAGGCAGACATCGCCGACCTTGAGATTGCCCTTGGCGTCGGGGCCGATCGCCACCACTTCGCCGACCGTCTCATGACCCATGGTGCGCGGCAGCGACACACCGCGATCCTTCAGCGACAGCGGCTTGCGGCCGTGGCCGAGATCGTAGCCGCCTTCCCAGATATGCAGATCGCTGTGGCAGACGCCGGCGGCCTTCACCTTGATCAGCACCTGCGTTCCGGTGGGCTGCGGCGTCGGCTCATTCACCTCGGTCAAAGGTGCGTTGAAGTCGGTGACCTTGAAACTCTTCATGGCGTCCAGTCCTCGGGCTCGTTTTGTTGTTCGTTACAATCCGGCGATGACGGCGCGGGCAATCTCCGCGGTGCCGTCGCGGCCACCGAACTCCATCGGTTTGATGCCATCTGCATAGGCCTTGTCAACCGCGCGTTCGATGCGCTCGGCCGCCGCGGCAGCTTCAGGGAGTTGGTGCTTGTCAGCCAGCCAATCGAGCAGCAGCGCGACGGACAGGATCATCGCGGTGGGATTGGCCTTGCCCTGCCCCATGATGTCCGGCGCGGTACCATGGCAGGGCTGGAAGACCGCGTGGCGGTCGCCGATATCGGCCGACGGTGCCATGCCGAGCCCGCCGATCAGGCCGGCGGTGAGATCGGAGAGGATGTCGCCGAACATATTTTCCGTCACCAGCACGTCGAAATCCCACGGGCGCTTCACCAGCATCGCCGAACAGGCATCGACGTAGACACGGGATGTCGCAACGTCCGGATGACGCGTGGCGGCCTCATCGAACAGGCCACGAAAGTAGGCGAATGCCTTAAACACATTTGCCTTATCGACGCAGGCCAGTTGGCCCGTCTTGCCGCACGCCTTGCGGCGTTCCGTCAGATGGAAAGAAAAGTCGAACAACCGCTGCGAGGTTTTTCGCGTGATCACCATGGTCTCGCGCGCCTCGTCGGCGGTAACGACGCCCTTGCCCATCGACGCGAACAAACCTTCGGTGGACTCGCGGATCAGCACCAGATCGATGCCGTGCTCGGCCGCGCCGACGATCGGGCTGGGTACGCCGGGAATCAGCCGCGCGGGGCGAACACCAGCATAAAGATCGAAGATCATCCGCAATTCGATCTGCGGCGCGATCTCGGTGTTGTCGGGATAGCGGATATGCGGCAGGCCGCAGGCGCCGAGCAGAATGGCGTCGGCTTCGTCGCAGAGCTTGATGGTAGACTCCGGCATCGATTTGCCGGTCTGTTGATAATGCGTCGCGCCAGCGGGCGCATCGGTGAAGCGGAATTTCAGCTTGGTGCTCGCCTCGATCCGGCGCAGCACCTCCAGCGCCGGCGCCATCACTTCGGGGCCGATGCCGTCGCCCGCGAGCACCGCGATGTGAAACGCCTCCATCGCCGCCATCAGCCCGACAGTCCCGTAAGCGTCGCCTTGCGCATCCACACCTTGTTGTCGTGGAACGCCGCGCCGCCATAGGGTGCAACCGCTTCCGCGCCGGTCAGCATATTGATGCCGCGATTGCCGACATGGGCGTGGTTCGGATGCACCGATTCCGCGATCAGCACGCCGCGCCGCACGCCGGCAAACAACCGCGCGGTGAGATGCGTCTCGCCGCGCATATTGCCGAGCGTCACCAGATCGCCTTCAGCGATATCGAGGCCGCGCGCATCGTCGGGGTGGATCATCACCGACGGCACGCCCTCGCGCGCTTTCGACGACGGCGTCTCATTGAACGTGGTGTTGAGGAAGCTGCGCGACGGGCTGGTGGCGAGCCGGAACGGATGAGCCTCATCCGCTGCCTCGATCACCGCCCAATGATCCGGCAGACCGGGCATCTTGTCCCAGGCGCCATTACGCTCGTTGACCGGCACCGGCACGTTGGGCCAATCCGCCTTGAAGTGAAATTTGCCGTCGCTGTGGCCGAAGCCATCGAGAAAATGCGAGGCACGGAAATCCGGCTGCAAGTCGCGCCACAGATCGGCCAGCAATCCCTCGACGCTGCCATGGCCGCTGGCCTGCAACGTCGCGTCGATGACTTCGCGGGCGGTCATCTCGAATGCCGGATGCGTTGCGCCGACGCGCTTGGCGATGCCCTGCAACACTTCATGATTGGAGCGGCATTCGCCGGGCGGCTCGACCAGCTTGGCCCCGACCGAAATGTATTGATGGCCACCGCCGTAATAGAGATCGTCGTGTTCGAGGAACATCGTCGCGGGCAGCACGATGTCCGCCATCTGCGCGGTTTCGGTCATGAACTGCTCGTGCACCGCGACGAACAAATCCTCGCGCGCAAAACCTTGCCGCACCAATGCCTGTTCCGGCGCCACCGTCACCGGATTGGTGTTCTGGATCAGCATCGCCTTCACCGGGCCGCCGCCCTTCAACGCCTCGGCATCGCCGGTGAGGATGCGGCCGATCTTCGATTGATCGAGCCGCCGCGTGCTCCTGTCGACGACGTCGAGGCCTTCGATCAGCGTCTTGTCAAACTTCCAGATCGCGCCGTTGTTGAAGAACGCGCCGCCGCCTTCGTACTGCCACGCGCCGGTGACGGCGGGGATGCACAGCGCGGCGTGCATCTGCGCCGCGCCGTTGCGACTGCGGGTGAAGCCATAGCCGAGCCGGAAGTACGAGCGTTTCGTTTCACCCACCGCGCGCGCGAAAGCTTCGATCTCGCTGACCGGCACGCCACAAATCGCGGATGCCCATTCCGGCGTGCGGGTCGCGAGATGCGCCTCAAGCTCGTCGGGGCAATCGGTGTACTTCGCGAGATAAGCGCGATCGGCAAAGCCCTCGCGAAACAGCACATGCATGACGCCGCAGGCGAACGCGCCGTCGGTGCCGGGCCGCAGCAGAATCTTGATGTCGGCCTGCTTCATCGTCTCGTTGTCGTAGACGTCGACGGCGGCGATGCGCGCGCCACGCTCCTTGCGCGCGCGGGTCGCGTGGGTCATCACGTTGACCTGGGTCGAGACCGGATTAGTGCCCCAGATCACGATGAGATCGGACTTCGCCATCTCGCGCGGATCGACGCCCATCACCTTGCCGGTGCCGGCGCCGTAACCGGCCCATGCGATGGTCGAGCAGATGGTGCTGTAGAAGCGCGAATACTTCTTGGCGTGCGACAGGCGATTGATGCCGTCACGCATCACCAGCCCCATGGTGCCGGCGTAATAATACGGCCACACCGACTCGCCGCCGAACTCCCGCTCGGCCGCATTGAAACGTTCGGCGATTTCGTCCAGCGCCTCGTCCCACGAAATGCGTTCGAAACGGCCCTCGCCTTTCGCGCCGACCCGCCGCAGCGGATACCGGACGCGATCCGGATGATTGATGCGCTCGGCATAGCGCCCGACCTTGGCGCAGACGACGCCGGCGGTATAGGTCTGTTGCTTCGAGCCGCGCACCCGGCCGATGGCCGTGCCGTCGATCACCTCGACATCGAGCGCGCAGGCGGAGGGACAATCGTGCGGGCAGGTGGAATGGCCGATTTCGATTTTGACGTTGGCATTCATGGCGCTACCACTAACACAATAATCGGCTGCGAGGCAGCCGCGTTACGACCGTCTGGCCCGCTGATCCTTCACATAGCCGAGCGGAACCCCGAGGCGCTTGACGGTGACCACCACCTTGCCCTGGCTGTCGCGGTCGCAATTCATATGGGTCGGCGCGATGAAGAAGTCCGCGGTTTCCCACACTTCCGCCCAGTGCAGATGCGGCTTGGCTTTCTTCAGGAACGCCGCGCGCTCACCGCAGATCGCCACCGAATAGCTATGCTTGGGATCGCGGCTCAAAGCCGGTTCAGTGCGATTCAGATAGGCTTCCAGCCCGTCCACCGCCTCCGGCATGATGGTGAACCAGTAGTCCATCGCGTAGCGGCGCGACGCACCTTCGATGCCGCCGACCAGCGGGTTGAATACCAGATATTCGTACGGATGCAGGCGAACCAGCGTCACGGCGTTCCAGCCAAACCCCGCGACGACAATCGCCAGCGCCGCGATGCCGAATTGACGGCGCGTTGCGGACAGCCGCGCCACGACATGGTCCAGACCGATGCCAGCGAGAATGGCGATCAGTGGTAGCACGAACAGGAAATGACGCAATCCACAAAACGCCGGGCCATGCGCCACCACCTCGCACAGCACCGGAAAGACGGCGGCGAAAGTCACCATCGCCACCTCGTTGCGCGCGCGCCGGTCCAGCCCTGTTCGCGCGACGACAGCAGAGGCCGCGAACGCCATCGCCAGCAGCGCTCCCGCCAGCATCAGCAGCGGCAACTTGATCAGGATATAGACCGGCACATAGACGCGCGGGATCGTCGCCATCCGATATACCGTGCCGTCGAGCACGGTGCGGATGTTGTAGTGAAATTCCGCGAAGCTGAACAAGCCGCGGATCGGATTGAGCGGCGACAGCGCCGACCACGGCCATGTCACGATCATGATGACATACGCTATCGCCAATGCCGGCACGAAGCGGATGAACGAGGCCCAGACGAAGCGCCGCGCCTCGCGCGAGGTCAGAGGCATCGACGCCGGAATGCTGAGCAGGATCAGCACGCCGACGTAACCCACCAGCAACAGGCCCAGCACCTTGATGCCGAGCGCCGCGCCGGTCATCAGCCCGAAGCCGACGATGTGACGCGGCTTCGGGTTCGGCAGGTCGCGCGCCGCGCGCATCAGGAAATACAGCGCGCCGGCCATCGCAGCCGCCAGCGGGATATCCTTGCTGTGGTGGAACATGGTGCCGTACCACGAGCCACACACCGCCAGCGCCAATCCGGCGAGCCATCCGGCGCGCGCGCCCGCGATCATCCGCGCGGTCGCCATCGCCGCCGCCAATCCACCGACGCCGATCAGACCGCACAGCAGATGGCGCAGGTCGTAGATGTCCATCGGCACCAGACGGCCGATCAGGATCGCCGCGCTGTCGAACAGGCCGCCATAGAGATAAAGGTTGTCGAGTTCGAATACCGCGCGGTCGGTGAAGCCGCTTTTGTAGTAGGCAAGGATCAGTTCGCCGTAGCGATGCTGAATCCATTCGTCGTTGGTAATGGCGTAGTCACGGAACGTCGCGATCACCAGACCGACCAGCACTGCCAGCAATAGCACCGAAGCCAGATCGTAAGGATCGCGCGCCGCCGCCGCGCGCATCGCTCGCCATATAAAAGAATTGTCGGCCTTGCCAGGCCATCCCGCGCCGTAGTCGTCCACCGCTTCGCGCGCGAGATCGGTCATGATCTATCCGCCTGCCACGAACGCCGCGAACGGCACCTTCGCTGCATCGCAACATCGACGAGTGCAGCACCGGCGGATCGGTAAGATGAGTGGGATGAGCGTTCGGACGGGCATTCGTATCCATGGCGCGGATGAGGCGGACGTTTCTATAGACGATCCCTCAATTTTTACCACTGCGTCGTTGGAATAACGACAGTGTCGCACCCGACCGCCTCTGCCTTGCCAGCCGCTTTGGCGACGATATTCTGTCCGCCTGTCCAGCACCAACGACCGGGCCAACCCGGCGGGGCCATCCATCAGGGAGTCGACGCAGAATGTATCCGGGGACCCACGTTTCGGCGCGCGCCAATCAAGCTGCTTTCATCATGGCGAGCACCGGAGAAACCGTCAGCTATGCCGAACTGGAAGCGCGCACCAATCGGCTGGCGCATTTTCTGCGCAGTCG
>ERZ778018.2936-NODE-2936-length-10095-cov-3.818028_pt1 | contig 10095 bp, 7 predicted proteins | sample MGYA00375748_ERZ778018 | MGnify/ENA primary metagenome ERZ778018 (study PRJEB29350, sample SAMN05509839) | bioreactor metagenome | biome: bioreactor; material: wastewater | place: South Africa: University of Cape Town | collected 2014-04-22 ... | reverse complement strand
AGCCAGATGCGACGCCCCGCATCGCGCCCGCGGCGGCAAAAGGCATAATCGTCCGACACCTGCGCCCGCGTGTCGGGTTCGATCATCGGCAGGAAATAGGCATAGGCCTCCTCGCCGATCCCGTGCGCGGCGCGCTCGGCGGGATCGGTGCGAAAGACCAGTTCGGGATGACGCGCGCGCAGGCTGTCGAACACATCGCGGCGGATCATCATCATCCCGCTGCCGACGCGCGTCAGTTCGACCAGATCGGTGAGCGCGAAGGATTGATCGGGATGCAGGAAATGCTGCGCAAACTCCCCTGCAAAGCGCCCGAGCGCCGCCGGATCGGCGTCACCCAGCCCTGCCTTGGCGGCCAGCGCCGCATTGCGCCAGTTGAGCATCCGCCGCGGACAGGCAGCCCCCAGAATCGCGCAATCGTCGCGGCCGACCATCGCGCGCAGCATCGCGAACACATCCTCGGCGCCGAAGTCGATGTCGGCATCGACGAACAGCAGGTGGGTGCAGTCGCTTTCCGCGAAGATCGCAGCGAGCATGTCGCGCGCGCGCGTCACCGACGGCTGGTAGAGGATGAACTCGAACCGCACCGTCAGGCCGATCGCCTGCGCCCGCAACGCAAGGTCGAGCAGCGCGCGGACATAGCTACCCTGCGCCCCGTCATAGATGGGCGTCGCCACCATCAGGCGGCAATTGGCAAGCGCAGGGTCCGTCATGGTCTTGCGGCCTTTCCCCCTCCCGCGACCGGAAGGGGTTTGCGATCACAGATCGGCGATGAAATCCTTGTACGCCTGCGCATTCATCAGCCCGTCGAGCTGGCTCTTGTCGCTGAGCGTCATGCGAAAGAACCAGCCTTCGCCTTCGGGGTCCGAATTGACGAGCGCGGGGTCCTCCTCGAGCTGGCCGTTGCCTTCGGTGACGGTGCCATCGACGGGCGCATAGACGTCGCTTGCCGCCTTCACCGATTCGACCACCGCGGCATCGCCGCCCTTCGACAGTTCGGCGCCCGTATCGGGAACCTCGACGAAGACGATATCGCCGAGCTGGCCTTGCGCGAAGTCGGTGATGCCGACCGTCGCGACGTCGCCATCGACATCGATCCATTCATGCTCTTCGGTATAAAAACGCGGCATCGATCAGCCTCCCTGTTTGCGCACGTAACGATGTGGAACGAAGGGCATCGGCGTCACCGTCACGGCGACGCGCTTGCCGCGGACTTCGGCGGCGAGCGCCGTGCCGGGCTCGGACAGGCCGGTGGGCACATAGCCCATCGCGATCGGGGCGCCGACGCTCGGCGCGAAACCGCCCGAGGTGACGACGCCGACTTCGCTGTTGCCGTCGAAAATCTTGGCGCCCTCGCGCACCGGCATCTTGCCATCGACTGTCAGGCCGACGCGCTTGCGCGGGCTGCCATCGGCGAGATGGCCGAGGATGCGCGCGGCGCCCGGAAAGCCGCCTTCTTCGCGGCGGCGCTTGCTGATCGCAAAGGCCAGATCGCCCTCGACGGGGTCGATGCCTTCGTCGAGGTCATGGCCGTAGAGCGGCAATCCCGCTTCGAGCCGCAGCGAATCGCGCGCGCCGAGGCCGATCGGCTTTACCGCCTCCTGCGCGCACAGCGCATCGGCGAGGGCCGAGACGTCGCTCGCCAGCACCGAAATTTCGAACCCGTCTTCTCCGGTATAGCCCGAACGGCTGATCCCCAGCCGCACGTCGCCCCACAGATAGGGGCCGGCCTGCATGAAGACCAGGCGGTCGACGGGAAGAATGTTGGGAAATTCGGGAACCACGCCGAGCGCCGTCAGCGCGGCCGCGGCCTTTGGCCCCTGCAGCGCGAGCAGCGCCTGTTCGTCGAGCAGGTTCATCTCGATCTCGTCGGGCAGATGTTCGCGCAGATGCGCGATGTCGTCCCACTTCACCGCGCCGTTGACGACCATGTAGAGGCCATGCCCCGTATTGGTGATCATCAGATCGTCGAGAATGCCGCCATCGTCGGCGAGCAGCAGCGAATAGCGCATCCGCCCCGGCTTTAGCGCCGAAATATCGCCCGGAACCAGCGCCTCGAGCGCTTCGGCGGCGCCTTCGCCGCTGAACACGAGCTGCCCCATGTGGCTGACGTCGAAAAGACCCGCATTGTCGCGCGTCCACAGATGTTCGGCCATGATGCCGTCATACTGGATCGGCATGTGATAACCGGCGAATTCGACCATCCGCGCGCCTCTCGCACGGTGCCAGGCGTCGAGCGGCAGCGATTCGATCGCGACCGTTTCGCCCATTTCTTCGGTTTCGCTCATATCGGCCTCCCGTCGTTGACATGACGCGGCGCGGCCCGATGCCGTTCCTTCGCCATGCCCCCTCTGTCACGGGAACCTGAGAGTTTTCGTCCATGCGCCCGCGATGACGGGCCGGCATGGAGTTACCCCTTCGGTGGTCCGGGCGACGCCCGAACGCTTTCCAGAGTGTCCGTTCCAGCCGCGCGGTCCGTTGACCTGAGAGTTTCCGGGGCGGTTGCTCCTTCGGTGGCGACGGCCGGTTTCCCTGCCCCCGCGCTCTCCCGCGTGGCCGGTCGAATCTCTTGGAGAGGCTCGACAGACGCCTGAGCCTTGGCGCTCGCCTTCGGCAGAGTCAATCGGCGAGCTGTTGCATCGCGTCATTTTCGTGGACGAACTGTCCCGGCGCCGCGAGCGACGCCGCGGCTACGATCGCGCGCGCCACCGTTTCGGCCGGAATCGAGCGATAGCGGCGCAGCGATCCGTGCAACAGCGCGTCGGTGAGCGGCGCGGCAAGCATCGCCAGCCCCTCGCCAATCCGCTTCGGCCCCCGCCGGTCGCCGATGAGCAGGCCGGGGCGCATCAGGTCGAGCCGCAGGAAATTGAGTGCGCGCAGCGCCTCCTCCACCTCACCCTTCGTCCGCAGATAGAAATTGGCGCTATGCGCCGCCGCGCCAACGCTGCTGACCGCGATCATATGCGCCGTCTCCGCCGCCTTTGCCGCACGCGCGCAGGCGAGCAGCAGGTCATGATCGACCGCGCGAAACGCCTCCTGCGAGCCCGCCTGGCGGATCGTGGTGCCGAGGCAAGACATCAATATGCCGGGTCGCTCCGCCGCGATGATGTCGGGCCATTCGCCCGGGTCGGCAGTCAGAGCCCGATGGCCGGCCCCCGCCTCGACCGGACGGCGCGCCAGCAGGGTCAGCGGCAGGGCATGGCCGCAGCGGGCAACCGCCTGTCCGACGAGCCCCGTCGCTCCGATCAGAAGCGCGCGGGGCGCGGCATCAGACATGCGCCAGCGCCTCGGGCACCGCGGCACGCCCGTTTATCTCGGCAAAGCGATCGATCGCGAATCGGTCGGTCATCCCGGCAATATAGTCGCCGATGTGGCGCACCGTCGCCCCGTCCGTATCGGGCAGCCGCGATGCCCATTCCTCGCCCATCAGCGCAGGATCATCCCTGTAGGCCGCAAACAGCCCCGATACGACGGTGCGCGCCGCGTCGGCGGCGGCGATCTGCGACGGATGGTGATAGAGGTTCGCATACATGAAGCGTTTAAGATCGCGTTCCTGCCGCGCCAGCGTTTCCGAAAAGCCGCCGAGCGTGCGGCCCGCCGCGCGCACTTCCGCCACGCTCTCCACCCCCGCATCGGCGACATTGGCCTTGGTCGCGGCGATCACGTCGTTGACCATCACGCCGATCTGGTCGCGCACCAGCTCGCGCAGCAACCGGTCGCGCGGCGCGCCCGGAAAGCGGGCTTCGACGAGGCGGAAATTGTCGGCGACGAAGGGTTGCGCCATCAACTGGTCGATCGTCAGCAGTCCCGCGCGCAGGCCGTCGTCGATATCGTGATTGTCGTACGCGATGTCGTCGGCGACCGCCGCCACCTGCGCCTCCAGGCTGGCGTGGCTCGTCAGGTCGAGCGGAAATTCGGCGTCGATTTCCGCCAATGCCCAGCCGGGGTGCCGCACCGGACCATTGTGCTTCGCCAACCCCTCCAGCGTTTCCCACGTCAGATTGATGCCATCGAAGCGCGGATAGGGACATTCGAGCCGCGCGAGCGTGCGCAGCGTGTGCCCATTATGATCGAACCCGCCATGCGCCATCATCGCCGCTTTCAGCGCGTCCTCGCCCGCATGGCCGAAGGGCGGGTGACCGATGTCATGGGCAAGGCACAATGCCTCGGTCAAATCTTCGTTCAGCCCGAGCGCCCGGGCGATGCCGCGGCCGATCTGCGCGACTTCGATGCTGTGCGTCAGCCGGACGCGATAATGGTCGCCGTCGGGCGCCACGAAAACCTGCGTCTTGTGGCGCAGCCGGCGAAAGGCGATCGAATGGATGATGCGGTCGCGGTCGCGCTGAAAGGCATCGCGCGGCCCGCGCACGACGCGGCCCGGTTCGTCATGGCGGCGTCCGCGTGTCGCCCTGGGGTCGCTCGCACAGGCCGACAACGTCATTTGAAGAGATCGACCTCCTGCCCCGCATCGCTGGTAAATACGAAGCCGTCGCCGCCCGCCTTCTTATATTGCGCGAGCCAGTCGGCAGCCGCCTTCTTGTCCTTGAACGGCCCCACGAGCAGGCGGCGGGTGCGGCCCCATTCGGTCGAGCCGCCATCCTTGCCCTTGAACAGCGCGGCATTCTTTTTGGCGAAGCGGTTGAAATCGAAGGCGAGCGCCTTCTGGTTCGACCCCGCCGCGACTTGCACCCAGATGCGCGAGGGATTGGCCTTTTTCTTCGCGGCCTCTTCCTTCGCCTTGGCGTCGGCCTCTGCCTTGGCCTTGGCCGCGGCTTCTTCCTTTTCGCGCTTTGCCGCTTCGGCGGCATCTGCCTTGCGCTTGTCCTCGACCAGCTTGGCAAGCGTATCGGCGCCGACCGCGCCGCTGGTGCGCTCAAGCTCCTCGGGCGGAATCTCGATCGAGCTGACGATCTGCGCCAACGAGGCGAGCGGAGCCGCAGCACTGGGCGCTGGCGTGGTCGTCGCCGACGGCGGCGCAGCGGCAGCGGCCGGCGGCTGGCCGACATCGCTCAGCGAGAAGCCCGGACCGACCGGACCGGCACCGCTGTTTACCGCGACGCCCACCGGTTGGGCCGCCGCTGGCGCCGGTGTCGGCGCGGGAGGCTTCGCTGCCGGGACGGACGGCGTATCGGCACGGCGCACCGGCACGGCGGCCGGCGGCTGCGCCAAGGTCGGCGCTGGCGTGGGCGCAGGTGTCGGCTTCGGGGTCGGCGTCGGAGCCGGTCGCGTCGCCGGTGGCGGCGTGGCGGTGGCGACCTGTACCGGCTTGCCCTTGTCGCCGCGCCGTTTGCTCGGCGTCGAAGTCGGGGAAGGCGCCGGTGTCGGGGCCGGAGCGGCCGCAGCGACCTGCACGGGCTTGCGCACCGGGCCAAGTTCGCCAGCCGGGAAGCGGCCGAAATGCGCGGCGGCGGCCTGCTGCGCCGGATTGAGCCGGTCCATCTGGGTCAGATAGGGCAAAATGCTCTGCGCCAGCAGCGCCGGCATCGTCGCCTTGACGATCTCGGTCGCCTCGTCGTTGCGGCCGTTGATCGCGAGGATCATCGCGCGCGACCGCCATGCGGCACGGTCCTGAGTACGAAGCTGCGGCGTGAGGAGCTGAATCGCGCGGTCGGCTTGCCCCGTGATGCCGAGCGAGATCGCATAGCGGCGGATCACTTCGTCGCTCGGCGCGATCGAGAGGGCGAGTTGATAATCGCGCTGCGCCGCATCCTGCTGGCCCAGCAAATCGCGCGCAAGCCCGCGGTCGGCAAGGAACAGTCGCTCGGGGGCGCCGAGAAGCTGCGCCTCGCCGAAATAGTCTAGCGCCCGCGACGGCTTTTCGAGATGGAGCATCGCCGACCCGAGCGCCGCCTTGACCGCGCCGTCGCGCGGACTCGCCTGCTCGGCACGGGTCAAAAACCCGAGCGCGGCGCGATAATCCTCCAGCTCGATCGAGGCGCGTCCGGCATCAAGCAGCGCGGCGCTGTCGGTGGCGTTCGAGGCGAGCCGAGCGATCGCCGACGACAGCATCGTCCGCGCGGCGGTGCGCTTTTCCATCGCCGCCTTGGTGGCCGCATCGGGCGGTGTCACCTGAAATGCATGCGCCGCCGCGAACGGTGCGGCAGAGAGGAACAGCAGGCCGAGCGCGCCGACATGAAGTCGAACGCGCCGCGGCCCCGCCGTCAATTTGGATCGCCGCATGGGCAAATCATCCCGTGTTCGGGCCGCCTGCCCATCGGGCGGCCGCGATGTACCCTGTTACTGGTTGTTCTGGCGGCCCAGGAAGCGCGGAATATCGACCCCGTCTTCCTTGTCGCCCTCTTCGGCGGGGACCGAACCGCCGCGCGACAGGCGCGACATGCGTTCGAACAAGGTGCCGCCACCGATCGGGCGTGCCGGTTCGGCCGCAGGGGCCGGATCGGCGGCCGGCGCGGGCGCCGGTTCGGGTGCATCGAGCACGAGCTCGTCGCTGGTATCGTCATAGGTCGCGGCGACCTGCGACAATTCCATCGGTTCTTCCTCGGCCGGCGCCGACACGTCGGCCGCGGGGGCATCGCCCAGCGAGAAGCCCGGTGCGGGGTCGGTGTCGACTTCGGGTTCCGCGTCTTCGACCGGTGCTTCCACAGCCGCCGCCTCGACCGGCTCCTCGGCAAAGGGCGCTGGGGCCGGGCTACGCGCGGGCGCGAATGAGAAGCTGCGCGCTGCCGGTGCGGCCGGAGCCGCCGCATCACCCGAACCGTCGATGCCGGTCGCGACGACCGATACGCGAATCTTGCCTTCCAGCCCTTCGTTGAAAGCGCTGCCCCAGATGATGTTCGCATCGGGATCGACAAGCTCGCGAATATGGTTCGCGGCCTCGTCGACCTCCATCAGGCGCATGTCTTCGCCGCCGGTAATCGAGATGATGACGCCCTTCGCGCCCGCCATCGACACGCCGTCGAGCAGCGGGTTGGCGATCGCCTTTTGCGCGGCTTCGAGCGCGCGGCCGTCGCCTTCGGCTTCGCCGGTGCCCATCATCGCCTTGCCCATTTCGCGCATCACGCTGCGCACGTCGGCAAAGTCGAGGTTGATGAGGCCGGGCATGACCATCAGGTCGGTGATACCGCGCACGCCCTGCTGGAGCACTTCATCCGCCATGGTGAAGGCTTCCTTGAAGGTCGTGTTCGGGTTGGCGACCAGGAAGAGATTCTGGTTGGGGATGACGATCAGCGTGTCGACATGGTCCTGAAGCTCGGCAATGCCGGCTTCGGCCGACCGCATGCGGCGGTTGCCCTCGAAGGTGAAGGGCTTGGTCACGACGCCGACGGTCAGAATGCCGCGGTCGCGGGCCGCCTTGGCAATGACCGGAGCCGCGCCGGTTCCGGTGCCGCCGCCCATGCCAGCCGCGACGAAGCACATGTGCGCGCCGTTCAGCGCCTCTTCGACCTGCGCGATGCTTTCCTCGGCCGCCGCCCGGCCGACTTCGGGACGCGAACCCGCACCCAGACCCTGGGTGATCTGCGTTCCGAGCTGGATGCGACGCTCTGCCGGCGAGGCGTTGAGCGCCTGCGCGTCGGTGTTGGCGACGACGAAATCGACGCCCTCGACCTTCGCCGCGATCATGTTCGCGATGGCATTGCCCCCCGCGCCGCCGACGCCGATCACGGCGATACGCGGCTTCAGTTCATCGACCTGCGGCGGGCCAATATTGATGCTCATCAACCAATCTCCCTGTAGCGGCGGACCAACGCCGCTTCCCTCACCTTGCGACCCATTCGGGCGGTAGTCCGGCCGCCCGTCATTGATTTATCGCATTGCACTATTGTGACGCCGGAATCACCCAAAAAATTAACCTTTCGCGCAACCGCGCGTCAGAAACTGCTCTTCAGCGCGGTGATAAGTCGGTTGATGATCGACGAGCCCTTGGGACGGTACACATCCTGCGCCATCGTGGGCAGGTCGCGCAGATCCACGGGATCGGATGCGGCATAAAGAACCAGACCGGCAAGCGTCGCGAAAGCCGGTCCCGAATGGGCATCGGGCAAGCCGTGCAAGCCGCGCGGTCGCCCGACGCGCGCCGCCCGGCCGAGTGCGATCTGGGTATAATCGGCGATGCCTTTCAGATCGGCGCCGCCGCCGACGAGCACGACCTGACGGCCGATCGGGCCGACGAAGTGAAGATCCTTCAGCGTCCGTCCGATGTCGCCCATCATCTGGTCGAGCCGCTGACGGATGACCGAGATCAGCTGCGCGCGCGTGATGCGCGGCGCATCGCTGCCCGCGGGCGCGCCGGGATCGAGTTCGATCAAATCATTGTTGTCGCGCGGGCTGGCCGAGGCCGAGCCGTAGAAGCTCTGCAGCCGCTGCGCCTGGCTGCGCCGGATACCGAAGGCCGAGGCGATGTCGTCGGTGATGTCGCTTGCCCCGAACGGCAGCGAAACCATCTCGACGAGCATTCCGCCTGCATAGAGCGACACCGTCGTCACCGCCGCGCCGAGCTCGACAAGCGCCACGCCAAGATCGCGTTCCTCTTCCGACAGGCAGGCGAGCCCCGCCGCGATCGGCGAGGCGACCACGGCATTGACATCGAGATGCGCCTGCCGCACCGCGGCTTCCAGATTTCGTACCGGGGCGCCGTCGGCCATGATGATGTGGATGTCGACGCCCAGCCGGTCGGCGTGCAGCCCGATCGGATTCTTGACGCCGGTCAGCCCGTCGAGCGTGTAGAGCGCCGGCTGCGCGTGCAGGATCATCCGCCCTTCGGGATCGATCCCCGCGCGCCCGGCTGCGAGCAGATCGTCAATATCTTCCTGTTCGATGCGGTGACCGCCCAATTCGCTCTCGATCGGGGCGACGTCGCTCAAGAGGCTGCCCGCCGAGAAGCTGACCCAGACATCGTCGATATTGAGACCCGCGATACGCTCGGCCTGTTCGATCGCCTCGCGCACGATATGCTCGGTCTGCTCCATGTCGGCGACATAGCCGCGCTGGACGCCGCGGCTTTCGCGCTGGCCGGTGCCGAGCACGTGCAACTGCCCGTCGGCGGTCTGGCCCGCGATGAGCGCACAGACCTTCCACGACCCGACATCGAGCGCGGTGATGATCTTTTCGATGCGCGGCGGCGCCATCGCTTCTATCCCTCGTTCGCCTGACCCGCCGACACCGCGTCGGCGGCGGCACGCGCGTCGTCGATCTTCGACGGCGCCACCTGCCCTTCGTGCGGCATGCGTAGCACGAAACGGCTGGGATCGCGCATGTCGAAACGCAGGATACCGCGGCCAAGAAGGCGGTTTGCCCCGTCCATGTGGGCGAATTTCGCGAGCGCCGCCTTCGCTTCGGCATCGCCTTCGGGCAGCGACAGCGTTTCGCCGCTGCGGAAGCGCAGATCCCAGCGGCGGTTGCCGACCCAGGTCGCGCCCGCGAGCAGTTCCTTGAGCGAACTGGCCTCGGCGAGCAGCGCGTCGAGATCCTGCGCGCGCCGGTTGGCATTGGGGCCGATGACGAGCGGCAGGTCGGGCATGGTCGCGACCGTCACGGGTTCGAGGACGATCCCGCTGTCGTCGATCAGCGACAATCGGCCATCATTCTGCCAGATCGCCGCCGGGGTGCGCTCGACGATATCGACGACCAGCGTATCGGGCAGGCGGCGCGACACGCGCGCATCCTTGATCCAGCCATACTGCATCAGGTCGCGGCGCACATCGTCAAGCTCGACCGCGGCCATCGAGCGGTCCTTCTGCGCCAGCGCGATATCATAAACCTTCAGCCGGTCGATGCGATCGGCACCGACCACTTCGACCTTCTTTACCTGAAATCCGGCGCGCCCGACCGCCTGCGCCCACTCTTCGTGGATTTTCGCGGTCACGCCCGTCACCTCGGCACCGAGCACAAGCACGCCCGCCAGCCCGATACCGATCGTCCAGTTGGCGACGCGCTGAAGCTGCGCCGGGCTGATCGGCAAGGCGTTGATGACCATGTTGAGGCGCGACTGCTTGACCGACCGGCGCCTTTTGGGCGCGCGCGACGGACGGCGCGGTGGCGCCTTCGCGCGTTTGATCCTGGTGCTGCTCTTGCTCCGCTGCTCATGCCAATGCTTCCCCCACGATGCGTTCGACGAGTTCGGCATAGTCCATGCCGATG
>ERZ778018.2935-NODE-2935-length-10095-cov-5.044124_pt1 | contig 10095 bp, 3 predicted proteins | sample MGYA00375748_ERZ778018 | MGnify/ENA primary metagenome ERZ778018 (study PRJEB29350, sample SAMN05509839) | bioreactor metagenome | biome: bioreactor; material: wastewater | place: South Africa: University of Cape Town | collected 2014-04-22 ... | reverse complement strand
CGCCGCGAAACACTCTTCTCCACCTATCTCTCGTTACTCGATGACGTCGCACGCTTGCACGAAACGCGGGATGAATGCTCTGAGGCTATCGCGGCGCTCCGGCGGATTATCGAATTGGAACCGGTCGACGAAGCCGCTCACGTTCGCCTCATCCGGATCTACGCGCGGACCGGGCGCCGGGCGCTGGCGTTACGGCAGTACCAGCAACTCGTCTTTGCCCTCGCGCGTGATCTTGACGCGACGCCTGAGCCGGCGACGCAGGAGTTGTTCGAGGCGATCAATCGCGGCGGCCAGCCTGTCGCATCATTAGGCTCGACCGACAGGCCGGGAGAGATCCTCGTACCGCAAGAGCGCCCGGCGGCGACCAACCTCCCCCACGCTCTGAGCAGTTTCATCGGCCGGGAGCACGAGATCGATGAGGTGTGCCGGCTGATCGGCGCGCATCGGCTCGTGACGCTGACCGGCCCTGGATCTGTTGGCAAGACCCGCCTCGCCCTCGAAGTCGGCCGGAGGCAGATTGACTGTCACCGAGACGGCGTCTGGTTTGTCGATCTGACTGCGTTGACCGACCCGACGCTTCTGACTCAGACCGTCGCCGACGCGTTGAACATCTATCTGGGCGAGCGACAGGCTCCGCTCGCCGCGCTGACTTCGCGATTGCAAGAACGAGACTTGCTTCTCATCCTTGATAACTGCGAGCATCTCATTGCCGGCTGTGCCCACTTTGTCGGCACGCTACTGAACGCATGTGCCAGTGTTCACGTGCTCGCCACCAGCCGCGAATCCTTGCGTCTTCGCGGTGGACACCCGTGGCTCGTGCCGTCGCTCCCACTTCCGGAGCCAAACGCGGAATTTGAGGAGATCGCGGCCAACGATTCTGTGCAACTCCTGATCGACCGCATCCGCTGGCACCGACCGGAGTTCGAATTGTCGGTGGATAACGCCCACGCGATCACCACGATTTGCCGGCAGTTGGAAGGGCTTCCACTGGCGCTGGAACTGGCCGCATCGCGGGCTGCCGTTCTGTCACTGCCCGAATTGGCGAACCGACTCGACGATGCCCTCGACGTTTTGACAGAGGGGAACCGGCGCACCCCGCGCCGTCAGCAGACGCTACGTGCGACGCTCGATTGGAGCCATGAGCTTCTCGACCCGTCGGAGCAGATCCTGTTTCGGCGTCTCTCCGTCTTCACTGGAGGCTGGTCACTCGCGGCAGCAGAAGCGATCTGCCCGGGTGACGATCTTACGTCGAGCGCGATCCTCGGTCTGCTCAGTCAACTCGTGCAGAAGTCGCTGGTTCTGGTTTCGGTGGATGGCGACGAAGCGCGCTACCGCCTGCTGGAACCGGTGCGTCAATATGCGATCGAGCGGATGCGTGGGAGTGAGGATCTCAACGTCGTGCGGAGCCGGTACGCGCACTACTATCTTGCGTTTGCCGAAGATGCGGAGCCACATCTGGCCGGTTCTGGCCAGGCCGAATGGCTCAAGCGGATTGCCCGCGAGCAAGACAACCTCCGTGAAGCGCTGCTCTGCTTTGAGGCGTGCGACGATCATGGAGGTGCGCTCCGGCTCGCCGCTGCGCTTGGCTCATTCTGGTGGGCACAGGGGTACATCGCTGAGGGGCAGCAATGGTTGACGAGAACGTTGGCCGCGACCTCGGGCGAATACCAACCGGCGCGTATGAAGGCGTTGGGAGCGGCCTTCACCATGGCGCATCGACGCGGCGATTACAGCGTGGCTCAGGCCCTGGCCGAGGAGCGGTTGTCATTCGCCCGGGCGCAAGCCGATGCGATCGATGAAGCGTGGTCACTCGCCTACCTGGGGATGGTTGCCGTTGAAACGGGTGGCGACGGGCCAGCCTTCTTCGAGAAGAGCCTGAAACGCTTCCGCGCCGTCAACGATGCCGCCGGCATCGCCGAGGTACTCAACATGTTGGGGGAGGTGAAGCGGCGCCAGGGTGACTTCGCCTGCGCCACCAATATGTACGAAGAGAGCCTGGCCCTCTGGCGGGAACTCGGCAATGAGCAGTACGTCGCAACGCTTCTGCATAACCTTGGGCGGGCTGCTCAGCGTCAGGGAAAAACGCGGCAGGCCGCAGCCATTTTTGTCGAAAGCTTGACCTGCTTTCGGGAGCTGCACATCAATAACGGTGTCGCACTCTGTTTACGTGGGCTCGCCGGGGTCGCCGTTGATTTCGGGTCGCTGGAGACTGCGACGCGATTCCTTGGCGCAGCCGAGGCACTTGCCGAGCGCGCGGGCGTCGTGGAAGATGTGGCTGATCGAGAGCAGTCAGCGGCGACGTTGAACGCCGTGCGGGCCGGCCTCGGCCCGGCACGCATCGACGCCTGCTGGGCCGACGGTAAAAGCCTCACCATGGATGCCGCCGTAGCGGAGGCGCTGGACTTCGCGAATGCCAGGCTTTATACCGCCTCGATATCTGAACTGACGCCTCGTGAGCAAGCGGTCGCGCGACTGATCGCACGGAAACTCACCAACCCGCAGATCGCCGCTGAGCTTGGTGTCGCTGAGCGAACGATCGATACGCACGTCAGTCGCATCCTCCATAAGCTCGGTGTCGCCAATCGTCATGCGATCGCCGAACGGATCGTCGAAAGTGACGCCGCCGAACGTTGATCGGGTCTCCCCAAGCAAATCAAGACGTAGCCGGATCTTCCCCGAGCGCATCGACGCAGACCGCGGTTGCCTGGCCGCAAGGTTCATGAGGCTCTTTTATCCGCGCCGTTGAGCGATCTTCTCTGCTCGCTCACACCAAACCGAGTGAACGGACTACGTATACGTAGCGATTCACGTAGCTCTACCGAAACTGTTGATTAACGGCTGACTAACGCCTGCTCATTATGCTCTCATCAGGCGGTCACTCAGGTTTCGCTCAGAGTGATGGCTGCGCGCAAGCGTGGCCTTTGACGGTCAAGGGGGAGTTACGATGCGTTGCCGCTTGTTCTCGTTGATCACGGCCCTGTCTCTGCTTTTGCTTGTGGGCACGGGCCTTTTCTCGCTGGCACCGGTTCCGGTCGCGGGGGCTGCCGCGGGCTGCGGCTGCGCCGGCGACTACGTCAATCCGGCTGCCAAGGCACCATCGGTTGCCCATCCCAGCGGGGGCAACAAGTCACCCGGCGGCACCTATACGCTGTCGGTGACCGTCAGTTCGCTGACGGTGAAGGACGCGAAGAGTGGCAAGACGCTACTCAGCCTCTCAGGTTTGACGGGAGATTTTCAGGCCGGCTTCAGCCCCAATGACAGCGGTTTTGCCGTCTGGTCCGTAAATGGCGCGGGCGGGCACGTCGCTCTCTACGACCTGTCGTCGAAGACACCGAGCCAGGTGGTCTGGAGCAACGACTACCCTGGCCCCTTCTTTCCTGCGTTCAGTCCCCACGGCACGTACTTCCTGGTCGCGGCACAAGTGAATACGCAATTCACCAACCTAAAGGTCGTGGACGCGAAGAGCGGACATCTGCGCTACGATGACCAGGTCGCCAGCAATACAAACTGGGGCTTCAGCCCGGATGGCCAGCGCCTGGCGATCTGGACTGGAACCAACAGCCCAGCTGGCGGAAGCAGCACGAGTACGGTCATCCTCTACGATCTGAGCGCCGGACATCAGGTGTGGCGCACCGACGGCGCCTTCGGCGCGGTATCCCTCGCCTTCAGTCCCCACGGCACCTACTTCGCCTCTGCCACCATCACCAACGGATCGCAGGCGAATCTCGTCGTCGTTCCCGCCGCGGCGAGCGGCAGTGGAGCGAACACACCGGTCTACAGCAGCGGCTCGATTACCCTTTTTGCACCTCCCGGAAAAGGCAAAGATACGTTTGGCAGCGCGGCCTGGGGCTTCAGCCCCGATAACGGCGACGCCACCTTTGTCTATGATGCGGTGAGTGGCCAGAGCGGCGCCAATGTCGTCATGGTCAACCTGACGACGCGGGTCGCCAACACCTTCCCCTACCCCAATCTCGTCGCCGGCTGGTGGCAGTTCAGCCCCTGCGGTGACGTCCTTGGCATCGTCGTGCAACCGAGCCAGACGACGTCGGTCGACGTCGGGCTGTACGCGACAAGTTCCGGACAGGCGCTCTTTACCAGCCAGTACAACTCGCTCAATGTCTCGCTGAAGGCGACAGACGCGAACCACGTCGTCACGGTCGATGGTAAGGACTACAGCGTTGCCAAGAACGCGGGAAGCGCGGGCTGCGATAGCGGCGGTGGCAATGGCAATGGGAACGGTAGTGGAAATGGGAATGGCACCAGCGGGAACGGCAACAGCAACGGGAACGGCAATGGTGGTTCCGGCACCATTCCCTGCCCGAGTTGCTACGTCCCACCAGTAGCGCTCACCAATTTGCAAGTGAGTTCGATCGTTGTCGCTTCCGGCGGGCAGCTCACCGGCACAGTGACCACCTCTGCGGGCGGCGCGATTTCGGTGAGAAGCAGTAATCCTGCCGCGGCCTCCGTACCGGCCGTGGTCGATGCGGCTACCGGCACCACGACCTTCACCATTATCGCCGGGACGGTGGCCAAGGATACGCTTGTAACAATCAGCGCGACGGCGGGCGCAACGACCAAGTACGCGCGGTTCATCGTGCAGGCGCCGTGCACGACGTCGACCGGCCCGGTGTCGAGCTACGCAATCGGCATGGCGCCGATCAACGGCAACGGCGGAGGATCGGGCGGACCGGGTGGAGGTAGGTTCTCCCGGCAGGTAATCCAGGTCTCGGTCGATCCAATGGTCGTCACGGCAAGCAGCACGGTAACCGGCACCGTGACGCTTTCGGACGCAGTCAAGAGCGATACCACCTTCATCTTGTCCAGTAGTGATCCGTCAGCCGTTTCAATCCCGGTCAACATCAGCGTACCGAGCGGCGCGACGACGGCGACATTCCCCGTCACTGCAAATGCCGTCTCGTCCGATGAGTTCGTCAGCATCGACGCGCGTAAGACTGGCTATCTCAGCCTGGGTGCCACGATCGCCGTCTTGCAGGCCCCATCGCTCACCTCATTGAACCTCGATTCGAGTAGCGTGGAGGGCGGGGCGAGCGTCAGCGGGACCGTCTCTCTATCTGCAGCGGGTGCCGGTTGTCAGGCGCGGACGGTCACCATGGACAGCAGTAGCCCTGCGGTTGCCTCGGTCCCTGTGAGCGTCGAAATTCCGGCTGGCGCCACGAGCGCCAATTTCACCGTCCAGACGACCGCGGTTACTTCGGACCAACAGGTGACGATCAGCGGCTCGCTGAACGGTACGACGCAGTCGGCCCCGCTCACTGTCAAGGCGCCGGCGCCCCCAAGCGCGGTGTCTAACGACAACTTTGCCGACGCCGCACCGCTGAGCCTCCCGGGCATTGCCATCGGCGACACGAATCAGGCCACGATTGAATCGGGCGAGCCGGAACTCGCGGGAACCTGCGCCGTGCTGGGAGGCGCACTGCATAACAGCGTTTGGTTCAAGCTCACGCCGACCGAGAGCGGCGTACTGACGGTCAGCACGGCGAACGCCGGCACGAACATCGACAGTGAGCTCGCGCTCTATGCCGACCCTGGCACGGCCGCGGTGAGTAATTTGGGGACGCCGCTGGGCTGCGACAACAACGGCGACGGCCTACAGAATGCGGCGACTTCGAGTTCCGATTCGACTCTGTACAAGGAAGAGCACACCGGGCCCGACAGCGGCACGTTGGGCTGGCTACCGATCTGGTCGTCGATCATGCATGTGAGTGTAACGGCCGGCAAGACCTACTATGTGCAGCTCTCCGGCATCAGCGGCGGCGCGCCGGCAGGGCATTACGTGCTGACGGCGGAAGTCAATCCGACGCTTCCACTTCCCAACATGCTCGGCGGCGTGAGTATTGATCCCACGAGCGTGGCGAGCGGTCAAAGTGCGACCGGCACCGTCACGTTGAGCGCTCCAGCGCCGGCTGGCGGCATCATCGTGGCACTCAGTAGCAGTGACGCCACAAACGCGTCGGTGCCAACATCTGTCGTCGTCCCGGAGGGCGCCGACCATGCGACCTTTACGGTGCAGACGAGCGCCGTGACGACCGCGACGATCACCGCCTCCTTCGACGGTGCGCAGCGGTCGGCCACCCTCAACGTCCACACTCCATAAACGGAACGGTGCGGTCAGCGAGAAGACTATCCGGCTGACCGCCCCCCACTCTTCCAGGTCGCTCATTTGGGACACCAACCAAGCGCGCGCACCTGAGGAAGCACAACAACACCGGCAGCGGAGTCAACCGCTGCCGGTGTTGTCAGTGATGGCTGGTGATTGTGGATGCTGGCCCCGCCGGCTAGCTCGTGTGATTCGCGAGCGCGGCCAATACCCGATCAGGCGTGAACGGGATCGTGCGTAGGCGAATGCCCGCCGCATTGTAGATCGCATTCCCGATCGCCGCGGGCACCGCTTCGATCGTCGGCTCTCCCGCGCCCAGGGGGTCCAGCGTCGGCTGGTCGATCAAGACCACCTCGACTGTGGGCACCTCCGTAAAGTTCAAGATGCTGTAGTGCGGCGTCCCGGGGAAGAACGTGTTTGGCGCCCAGAGGACACTCGTCACCCCATGTTCGTCGAAGGTCACCTGCTCCTTGAGCGTCCGGCTGACCCCCTGGATGATGTTCCCCTCGATCTGATGCATCAGCCCATCCGGGTTGATGATCTGGCCGCAGTCGTGGGCAACGACCACCCGCGTGACCTGCACCGCGCCGGTTGTGGGGTTTACCTGCACTTCTGCCGCGGCCGCGACGTAGGCCAGGTTGTTTTCGTACTGGAGATAGGAGATTCCCCGCCCACTCAGCATCCCGCTCTGCGCCGGTGGTTTGCTCCCGGACAAGCCCGCCTGGTCCGCCATTGCTTGCATGACCGCGAGGGCGCGCGCATCGCTCAGGTAGCTCATGCGGAAGACGAACGGGTCGATGTCCGCTTTGATGGCCAGCTCATCCATGAATGACTCATTGGCGAAGCTGTTGGAGAAGCCGCCGAGGCTGCGCAACGATGACGTGCGTAGATAGGAATAGATCAACGGGCTCGTCGTGGCTCCCGCTGCCATCGCGTAATTGGCGACGGAGTACTCGATCTGCTGCTTGTTTGCGAACCCGTAATTCACCGGTTGATTGCGTCCGCCGGTGCGCGCCTGCGAGCCGAGTGCCGGTGGGAGAGCGCCGATCGCTTGACCGGCGAGAAGATTTCCTTGATCACCGCTCGGTCGTCCGGAGTGACTCGGGGTCCAGACGGTGTGATCCCAGGCGACGACGCGGCTGTGCGAATCCAGACCACCACGCAGCGTGTGGGCCATCGGTGGGCCGAGCGGCTCCCAGCCGTGCTCGTCCTGTCGCATCCACTGCACGCGTACGGGCTTCCCGACTGCCTGCGAGAGCAGCGCCGCGTCGGCAGCCGCGTCGTCCGCGCCGTTGTGGCCGTAGCAGCCCGCCGCCTCGACATAAATCACGCGCACGGCGGCCGTCGGAATGCCGAGCAGTTCGGCGATCGCTCCTTGCAGCGGATAAACCCCCTGGGTGCCGGACCAGACGGTCGCCTGGATACCGGTTATCGGATCGGGCTTGTGGCGTACGTCGGCGAGACCGCATGAAGGGCCGATGGAGGCGTGCATCTGGAAGGGGGTAAAGTACTCCGCTTCCAGCGTCGTACTTGCCCCGGACAGCGCGTCGTCGACATTCCCGGCCGCTATCTCAGCGGCTGCGGTTTGATAGATATTGGCCGGGTCCCGCAGCGTCTGAGGGAGATCTGCCTCCGCGATCAGCGGCGCGCCCTGCTGCCAGTTCACCATGAGCGCCTTTGCCGCCTGAATCGCTGCCCACTCATCGGTGGCGACGACGCCGACGAAGTTGCCTTGCTGTACCACCTGGACGAAACCGGGGATCGCGGATAGGGCTGAGTCATCGAGGCTGACGAAGGTGGCATTCCGCCCGGTCGGTCGGACAACACGCCCATGCAGCATCCCGTGAATTGTCAAATCTTGCATGAACGGGAATTTCGCCATGAACTTGTCCGGCAGGTCGACACGCGGCAATGACTGGCCGACGACAGTATGGGCGGCCGGGTCCTTGACGGCGACGTTGGGATCGGAGGAGAGTTGAATTTGCTGATGACCGATCAACTTGCCGTAGGTGCAAGCCGAATCGGGGTTGTTCGTAATGGCGATTTGCCCGTTTTGCGCCGTCAATTTCTCGACCGGCACGCCAAGTTGCTGCGAGGCGAGGCCGAGCAGTGCCTGGAAGGCGGTAGCGGCCGCGATGCGCAGCGTCGGCCCTTCCGTCTGTATCGTCTGACTACCGGCGGTATATCCCCGGTCGCCAGATGTCTGCGACGTATCACCCTGAACGAACGAGATCTGGTCGATGGTGAGATACAACTCCTCGGCGACGATCTGGGTCAGGGCGGTCTGTACGCCCGTGCCGAGATCCACCTTACCGCTGTAGATCGTCACACTGTTGTCAGGACCGATCACCAACCAGGAATCGATTGCCATATCGGCCGGCCGGCCCGCCGCCTTCACCTCAACCGGAAATCCGCGGGTCAACGCTGGCGCAAAGCTGAAGGCAACGGCGAGCGTTCCCGCCCGTGAGACGAACTGCCGCCGCGACATTGTACGTGCCATCAGTGCACCATCCCCTGTGCCGCGTGCTGAATCGCACGGACGATTCGTGGGTGGGAACCACAACGACAGAGGTAGACGAACGGCGGGGTGGTTGATTGGCCCGAGAGGAACTGCTTGATCTCGTCCTCGCTCGGAACCGCGCGGTTGCCGGCGTTGGCACGGCCTTCGAGGAACCCGAGGGCGCCCATAATCATCGCGTTGCTGCAATAGGCGCACTGCCCGGCCTGCTCTTCAATGAACGCCTGTTGCAATGGGTGCGGCTGCTCCGCACTCCCCAGTCCATCGAGCGTGGTGATCTCCGCGCCATCGGCGAGGGCGCTCATCTTGGTGACACACGAGCGGGTGATGACGCCGTCGATCAGGACGGTGCAGCAGCCGCACTGAGCTACGCCGCAGCCGAACTTCGGACCTTTCAGTCCGAGCTGGTTGCGCAAGACATACAGAAGTGGCTCCGTGTCGTCATCGACAAACACGACCTGTTTCGTCCCGTTTACCGAGAGCGTGTGCTTATGTGGCTTCGCCATTGCGATCTGACTCCTTCGGCGCATCATCCAGTCGCCAAAATAACGAGTCCTCCTACACGAGTCCTCGAACGGGGTCAGTATGAGCAGCACACGTTAGTGGGACGTTATTTACGGGAGCTGAGGGCGTGGGAATAACCCATACGTATTCGAAGGACGAATGTTTTCGAAGATCGACAGCTCGCTGAATACGACGCCGGGCGGAGCGACTCACCCGCTCAACGGCCTGTGCTCGAGTATGCACGACACAGCGACGATGTTCGTTGTGGAAGATTCCCGCTCGTCAGACGGCTACGTCATCTGACGCACGGCCTCGAAGAGGCGGAAGGAGAGGAGCCCAAAGACGAGGACAAGGACCGCCGCGCAGCCGACCGTGAGCGGGGTACCGACCGCTTCGCCGATCGTGCCGAGGATCATGCTGCCGAGCGGCATCAATCCCATCGGGATGAGCGAGTAGACCGACATCACCCGGCCGCGCATCTGCTCGGGCACGTTCAACTGCAGCAGCGTGTTGCCGGTCGCCATGAAGAGTGTTTCGGTCGCGCCGACGAGCAGCAGAATAACGATCGACGAGGCAAACCAGTGCGAGAGGGAGAAAAAGACGAGGGCCGCCGCAAAGATCGTGGTCAGGATGAGCAGCGTGCGCCCGGTCCGTTTCGTACGGCTGACGCGTCCGACCGAGAGCGCACCGCAGAGCGCGCCGACACCGGTCGCGGCCATGAGCACACCATATCCACCGGCGCCACGATGGAGGATGTCCTGCGCGAAGATCGGCATGAACTGGATGTAGGGGCTGCCGAAGAAGGTCGGAAAGGCGAGCACGATGACCAGCCCCCAGATGCGCCGGTCTTTGGTGATGAACGAGAGGCCGGCGGTCAGATTCTTGAAAATCGACTGCCCGCTGCGTGGCTGGCGTGGGCGCGGCGAGATGCGCCAGACCGCGTAGACGACGACCA
>ERZ778018.2932-NODE-2932-length-10103-cov-3.646696_pt1 | contig 10103 bp, 6 predicted proteins | sample MGYA00375748_ERZ778018 | MGnify/ENA primary metagenome ERZ778018 (study PRJEB29350, sample SAMN05509839) | bioreactor metagenome | biome: bioreactor; material: wastewater | place: South Africa: University of Cape Town | collected 2014-04-22 ... | reverse complement strand
TGATTTCGGTCTACCTGATTTTCACCGTTGCTGAGTTGTTCCTCTCGCCGATCGGGCTGTCGCTGGTGAACCGGCTGGCGCATCCCCGGATCGCGTCTCTCATGATGGCGTTCTGGTTCCTTTGCACGGCGGCGGCCAACTACCTGGCGGGGATCATGGAGCACACCCTGAAGCCCTATGAACTCAATCTTTGGGCGTTCCTGGGCGCCATGGCGTTCATTCCGGGGGTGGTCATGCTCGCCCTCACGCCGGTCCTGGTGAAGATGTCCCACGGGCGGGATTGAATTGAACAGGAGAGAATCAGCCGTGAAATTCTGGATGATGGGAGCGCTCATCGTGGTCTCGATCGCCGCGAACGCAAACCTTGAGGCGGCCGACCGGCCGATGACGACCGACGATCTGCTCAACGTCAAGGGGGTCGGAGAGCCGCAACTCTCGCCCGACGGCCGATCGATCGTCTACGTCGTCTCCGAGCTGGACCGCGAGACCGACAAGACCAACAGCAGCCTCTGGCTGGTCTCGACCGACGGCGGCGAGCCCCGGCGGCTGACGACCGCTCCGGGGACGAACAACCACCCACGGTGGAGTCCCGACGGCAAAAGCGTCGCGTTCGCCTCCAGTCGGGGCGGCTCGACTCAGGTCTGGATCTTGCCGATCGACGGCGGCGAGGCTCGCCAGGTCACCAGGCTGCCGATCGACGTCGCCGGTCCGATCTGGTCTCCCAACGGGGACAAGATCGCCTTCGCCGCCGAGGTCTACCCCGGCAAGTCCCCCAAGGAGACCGCCGACCGCGACAAGGAGAAGGAAGCCGAGAAGAGCAAGGTTCGCACCTACGATCATTTGATGATCCGCCACTGGAACGCCTGGAACGAGGGGAAGAAGAGTCACCTGTTCGTCGCCGACGTCGAGACCGGCGAGGCCGTCGACCTGACTCCCAGGCTTGAAGCGAACACCCCCCCCGCCCCGTTCGGCGGGTCGAGCGACTACGCCTGGTCGAGCGACGGCAAGAGCCTGGCGTTCGTCGCCGAGCCGCTCAAGGACCACGCCTGGTCGACGAACACCGACGTCTGGCTCGTCCCCGCGACCGGCGGAGAGGCCGAGAACCTGACCGAGTCGAACCCCGCGGCCGACGGCCAGCCGGCGTTCTCCCCCGACGGCAAGCGCCTGGCGTACGTCTCGCAGTCGAGGCCCGGATTCGAGTCGGACCTCTGGACGCTCCACGTCCGCGACCTCGCCACGGGGGAGACGATCGACGTCAGCTCGCATCTCGATCGCCCGATCCATGAGTTCGCCTGGAAAACGGCCGACGGCTTCGCCGCCGCCGTCGACGATCAAGGGACCGTTGCGATCGTCGCGATCGAGAAATCCAAGAGAGATCAGGCCCCCGCGCGGCTGGCGACCGGCGGCGTCAATTCGTCGATCTCGATGGGACCAGGAGGCGGAAGTTTCGCCTTCGTCCACCACGCGGCCGACCGTCCGGCTGAAATCCACTTCTGGAAGCAGGGGAATGAGAAGCCGACGGTCCTGACCGCGCACAACGCCCCCCTGCTCTCGCAGCTCGACCTCGCGCCCCTGGAGTCGTTCACGTTCGACGGGGCCGACGGCGACAAAGTCCAGGGCTGGCTGATGAAGCCGCCGGGCTTCGACCCCGCCAAGAAGTATCCGGTCCTCTTCCTGATCCACGGCGGCCCGCAGGGCGCGTGGCACGACGAATGGCACGGCCGCTGGAATTACCCGCTGTTCGCCGCGCCGGGCTACGCGTTGGTGGCGATCAACCCCCGAGGGTCGACCGGTTTCGGCCAGAAGTTCACCGATCAGATCAGCCTCGACTGGACGGGCAAGGTCTACGAGGACCTCATGAAGGGGCTCGACCACGCGCTGGCCACGTATCCATTTCTGGACAAGGACAGGACGGCGGCGGCCGGCGGGTCGTACGGCGGGTTCATGGTCAACTGGATCTGCGGCCACACCGACCGCTTCAAGGCGCTGATCAGCCACGCCGGGGTCTTCGACCTGGTGAGCATGTACGGCACGACCGAGGAGCTGTGGTTCCCCGACTGGGAGTACGGCGGCCCCCCCTGGGAGAAGTTCGAGCACTACCGCGAGCGGTCCCCCAGCACCTACGCCGGCAACTTCAAGACGCCGACCCTGGTGATCCACGGCGCGCTCGACTTCCGCGTCCCCGACGCGCAAGGTCTCGGCATGTTCACCAGCCTCCAGCGCCGGGGCGTTCCCAGCCGGTACGTCTTCTTCCCCGACGAGGGCCATTGGATCGCCAAGCCGGCCAACCGAATCGTCTGGTGGCATGAGATTCATCAGTGGCTGGCGAAGTACCTGAAATAGACGCGGAATCGTGCCCCCGCAAGCAGCGGCGTCCGCAACTCGATACCAGCCCGACGCGCCAGCGAGGGAACGATGAACACGTCCCGCGCCGGACGCGATGAGCTTCCCGAGCCGAACCCCTCGCTGGCGCGTCGGGCTGGTATTTCGAGTCAATCCAACCTCTCCGGGACGGCTTTCGTGATCGAACTGCACGAGGTGACGCAGCATTACGGGGTCCGGCCGATCCTGCGGTCGGTCAGCCTGACGATCCGTCGCGGCGAGGTGGCGGTGATCCTCGGTCCCAACGGGATGGGGAAGTCGACGCTCCTGGGGGTGATGGCGGGCGTCCTACCTCCCCTGCGAGGGTCGGTCCACGTTGACGGGATGCTTCGGCGCGGTTCGGCCGACGAGGAACTGGCGATCCGCAGGCGGTGCGTCTACCTGCCCGACCAGCCCTGGCTGCCGGCGAAGCAAACAGGGCGCGAGTTCCTGCTGGCGGTCGCCGGGCTCTACGACGTCGACGCCGAGCGGAGCATGGAGCACGCCGACCAGTTGCTCGACCTCTTCGACCTGGCCGAGCAAGGCGGCGGGCCGATCCGGGGCTATTCGGCCGGTCAAAAGAAGAAGATCGCGCTCTGCTCGGCCCTGATCTCGGAGGCGCCGATCCTGCTGCTGGACGAGCCGTTCTCGGGGGGACTTGATCCATCGGGGCTGCTCACTCTGAAAAAGGTGTTCCAGCATTATGCGCGTCGCAAGGAGCTGACGATCGTGATGACGAGCCCGGTGCCGGAGCTCGTCGAGGAGGTCGCCACGCGGATCATCATCATCCAGGACGGCCGGATCCTCGCCGACGGCTCGCTCGACGCCCTCCAGCTCCTCACCGGCTGCCGAGGCTCGCTGGGCGACGTCCTCGAGCGCCTGATCTTTCCCGACACCACCCGGAAGCTCGCCGAGTACTTCCAGGACTTCAAGCGATGACGGCTCGCCTCAAATCCCTTTCGCCCCCCTGGTTCGTGATCGTGGGCGCGGTCTTTTTCCTGATCGCCGAAGGGTTCATGCAGTGGGTCGAGAGCCGAATGGGAGTCGGCTTCTTCCACGTCGAGGTCCGCCTTGGACTGGTCATTTTGTATTTCCTCGCCGCCTTCTATGGGGTGTCTCGGGCGGCGACCTCGCACCCGTTCTTCGATCCCGCCTACCAGGACTGGTTGAGCCTTACGCCGTGGACGGTCGCCAAGCCCCTGCCCTTGGGGCCGATCGAGCTTGGCGTTCGAGACGCCGTCGTGCTGGGGCTCTTGATCGCGCTCAATCTGATCTCCCCGCAACGGGACTCGATGCGGCTCCTCTGCATCTTCCTCATGGTCCACTGCGCGATCTTGACCATCGCCAACTGGTGGACGGCCGAAAGCGCCTACGTCTATCTCGCGATGTTCGGCATGGGCCTCATGGTCCGGCTCTGGGGACATCCCTGGGTCTGCCTCGGCACCGGGGCGGCGGTATACCTGGTCGTCCACGAAGGCGTGTGGCAAGGGCTCCGGGCGTTCCCCTGGAAGCAGAGCAAAGTCCTGGTCCTCTCCCCCGAGGTGGCGATCCGCGACCGGGGCGATAAGCCGAAAATCCCCTGCGGGTGGCCGTACGACCGCCTGCTGCGCGATCCCGTGGCGAAGACGGGCTCGCCCGAGACCGGCCTCGACGCCCTGGTCTGGTGCCTGCTTCTGGGCTGGTGGATCTCGTGCCTGGCGTCGCGGCTCTCCACAAGGAACGAAGCGGTGATGGTGGCGTTTCTCTCCGCGGCCGCGGTCTTTACGATCTCGAACCTGTGGCGCCTCCTTCTTTATGTACAGGGCTATGACACACCTGTGGGCCCGATCGGGCGGATCGCGACTGGGCGGTTGATCATCCCCGGCTTCGACGTCGTCTGGGTCGCCCATCTCCTGATGGTCCTGGGCGCCGGCTCGACGTCGATCGGATTGATGAGTTGGGGCGTGCCGGGCGAGATCGTCGGCCCCGTCGTCGCGGCCCTGATCGCGTTCATCGCGCTGCGGACGCCGCCCGGGCTGAGGCGCTGGCGGTTGACGGGCGGCCATCGCATGCGGCACGTCCCGACCGCCGACATGACCGGCGTCGGCTCGTCGAAGTAGCTTTCCACGGGGCGGTCCCACGACACGTATCGGTTGCGCCGACAAGAAGGGTCGCGAAGGTCCTGAGCAATACAAGGCTTAGAAGAACCGGACGAGCATCGACGGGATCGGCTGGCTGCGAATGGATCAGGCCGATGTCGAGAGCGTCCCCCGAGCCGGAAGCACCGAGCGGGCGTAGCTCTCAACTCAGCGGATCCCCCTTTCCTGGTCCTGCCCGGGCCGACGGCGAATTGGGTCTGTTCGCGCCAAAGTCTGAGGGCGGATCCCTTTCCACTCCCGTCCGACGAGCCCCGGACGATTTGGGTTCGCTCGCGCGGAAAAGCCCGGGCGATCCTCGTGTTGAATTCCATAAACCGCTAATTCCCAACGCGTTGCTCCGATTCAATCCAGCTCGAAATTTGGGTTCGTTTGTGCGCGGCGTCCAGGCCGCCACTCGGTCCAGGCCGCCCGGCAAGCTTTCCAAACGACGCCCTGATTGGGTTCGCTCGCGCGCTTTTCAAGGTTCCACGCGCCCCTGATTCCTCTCCCCGCCGAGCGTCGAGTTTGGGTTCGTTCGGCCCCAGTTGGCCGACCTCTCGCCAACGACGGCCCGCTATCGCTCAACATCCGTACCGATCGCCGAATTGCCAAGGAACGGGTCGCCTGCTACTTCTCCAGCTTAACTATACGACACGAGACGAGTCCCAAACGAAGACTCGCGACATTGCGGCCGGGTTTGTGACCCCGGGTTGCGGTCCGAGGGAAAAGTCTTTCGCGGCGTGCGGGAGCTTGCTCCCGAGGCAAGTTCCACTCCGCTCGCGAACCGCTTCTAGAATCGGGAGTCCGCCCGGCTGCAATGGACACAGTCAATTCGCGCCGGGGTCGTCTGGGACGCGTTCATGGATCGAATTCGCTGGACGCGTTGCTCCGCGCATCGACCGCAGCGGATGAACTGGTCGACGTCCCAGAGGTCGGCGAAGACGCGGCCGGCGCGGAGAGACAGGCCGTATTCGAGGGCCGATTCGAGGGAGTCGAGCGCGGGCCGATGGTACTCGCCGACGGCCTGGAGGGCTTCCATCGCGCCGTTGCCGGGGCGGGTCGGGATCAGCGAGCAGACGGACGCGCGGCAGTCGAAGGCGAAGTCGAGCGATCGCTTCGCCCATTCGACCCCCTCCGCTTCGGTGAGCCAGGGTGGGCGGACGAGGATGAAGACGCGAAGGTCGATCCCCTCGTCGTGCAGGAAGTCGGCCGCGCGGCGGAACTGATCCAGGGTCATGCGCTTGTTGAGCCGTTCCAGGATCTCGGGATGGACGGTCTCAAGACCCAGGGCGACCTCCAGTCGGCCCTCGAGAAGGTCGCGGAACTCCCGAACGCGCGGGCCGACGAGCGCGGGGTGGCATTCGACGATCGTGCGGTCGAACGGGGCCGCCAGGCGTGCGACGGTCGGGTATTCGGCCACCGGGACGGCTCGGGGGTCGAAGAAGCTGCCGGCGTTGTAGAGCTTGAGGGCCGAAGGCCGGGCCGTCCTCGGCGGCAGATTGACGAGAGCGTGGGCGATCTGTGCGGCGACGGCGCCCTCGGGGACGGTCTCCTCCAGCGTGTTCTGCCAGAGGTCGCACATCAGGCAACGCCAGGGGCACTCGCGATTGGTCAGGAAGATCGTGGCGACGTCGACGGGCGCGCCGTCGCCGCCCGCCTCGGTTTCGGCCAGGAACGCGTAGGGCCGCAAGGGGTCCAGCGCGTTCCGGGCCGACCGACGTTCGAGAATCCATCGCGTGCGCGCGTCAGGCGACGACGGATAAACCGACGTCGGGATTTCGGACGGAGAGTGAGCCACGTTCGCAGCCGGCCTCAGGCGGGGACGGCGTTGCCGGAGACGCGTTCGGCGGAAGGATCCCAGGCGGTCCGCAGGCGGTCTTCCCACTGGCGGAGGAAGACCTGGCGGCACCACGATTTGCTGACCTTCCACTGGCGGTACGAGTCGCCGCCGACGCCCGCCTGAAACCGCCGCTTGGCGAAGACCGGCATGCGGATTCCCGTGACGGCCTCGACGCCTTCCTGAACCACCTGGGCCTTCAACCCGTAAAGTCGCTCGGCGCTCCCTTGAAGCAGCGCTTCGAATGGGATGGCCGCCGCCTCGGCGATCACCGACCGCGTGGTGTACGGGCTGAAGGCCGAGAAGCCGAGATGCATCGCCGGCGCAAAGGTCCGCGTGTAAGACCGCGACAGCCCTCCCGAGTAGCACTGGCTGTGCTTGATCGCATCGACCCCCCAGCCTTCCTGGTACAGGAGCGGATTCTTGAGGATGCTCGACAGCGTGAGATCCGAATCCTCCATCGGGTACGCCTTCAGGTTCTCATCGCCGCCGTCGCCGTCGAGGAGGTGTTTCAGATCCGGGTGACGCTCCCGGACCGCCTTCAAGAGGACGAGGCTCGCGGCGGCGCATTCGACGTCGAGCGGGTGGTAATCCTCGATGATCGAGATCGCCTCTTCAAGATCGGGGACCACGCCGGGGCGCTCGATTTTTTCCCAGCACGATTCCAGACCAAGCTCGTGAACCCAACGCTCGGCCTGCGCCGCGTCCTCGCCGCCGCCGAGGTCGAGGGTGAACGCCCGGGCGAGGTCGGGGTCGCGGCCCAGCGCGCGAAGCGCGTGGCGGGCGAGCAGGAGGATCGAGCCGCTGTCGACGCCCCCGGAGAACATCACGGCGATCCGCCGGCCGTCGGGGACGCGGGCGATCCAGTCCTCAACCGACCGATAGGCGGCACCCACGTACGAGGCCCCCAGCGCCTGGACGTCGTTCGGGCCCTGGCCGACCTCGGGGTTGAAGAACCGATGATAGCGGGGGTTCGGATCGGGACAGCCGACCTGGTCGAGTTCGACCATGTAATGCGCGGGGATCATCCGGGTGTACTGGGGGTCGAACTGCCAGCCGATCTTCTCGCGGCAGCAATAGTCGTACAGGCTGTCGATCCGGTCGGCGACGACGAGATACGGACCGTGATACCGCTTGGCCACGAAGTAGCGCAACGGCTGGCCGATCGTCCGCGCCAGGCGGACCGTCTGACCGTCGCGGATCGTGGCCGAGAAGTGGCCGTCGGTCCGCCCCAGCCGATCGACGTCGCCGCGTCGCAGCGCGTCCTCGACGTCCGAAAGCGGCGCTCCGGTCAATCCCGACTCGCGCGGGCCGATTAGGTCCACCAGGCGTTCCATTCCAGCCAGCATGTCGACGACTCCTCTCAAGCAGGGTTGGCAGCGTAATGGTTTCGGATGGAGGGGGGCTCCCACCTTACAATACGGCGGCGGTCGCGTGGGCGGGTTCGTGGTCGAGACGCGATTCCTGGGCCTTTTTCCGTTCGGTCCACCAGATCTCGAGGAAGACCGCGACCGGCCCCACCAGGAACAGCGCGTAGTAGGGCGCGTGGACCACGCGGTTGAGCCGCAGCAGCGCCTCCACAACGGCGACGAAGAACACGGTGATGCACTGGCCGCGCCACGACCGCACGGTCGTCTTCGGGTCGGTGATCATGAAGAAGACGTAGAGCTGGTACATCGGCCCGGTGATCGGTGAAACCGCCGCCAGAAACGGGTCGCCCGTGATCAGGCTGCGGACGCCGCTGAGAGCGAGAAACGAGGCGACGTACGTGGCGCAAATGTGGAACCGCTTCAGACGCCAGATGATCACCGTGCCGAAGGCCCAGATGACGACCATCGGCCAGAACTCATTGCCCCACTGAACGCTCAGGCTCGCCACCGACGCCGGCGCCAGGAAAAGCATGGCGCTGACCCCCAGGTTCGAGGGGTTCCAGATGTGCCGGCCGTGCCATCGGATCGCGTACTTCGACGTGATCGAAATCAAGGCGCACAGAATGTAAGGCCAGTAGTGCGGCGATCGGATCAGCATGCCGATGCTGATCCCCGTGATGTAGGCGCTCGCCAGGTGGGGCCATTTGCCCAGGACCAACCGGCCCAGGATCATCTCCATCGCGATGCTCGCGCCGATCGCCAGGAGCGTCCGCGTGTAGCTTTCCAGAATGCCGAAGCTGAGCTGACCGGCGAGTAAAATGCCGGTGACCAGCACCGGCGCGAGGTACCGGTTGTCCATGCTGAAGAAACGCGGTCGCGGTCGCGGGCTCGGGTCCGGGGAGGACGACGAGGGTGCGGGCGTCGGGGTTGACATCGTCGTGCTCATCGGGGTTCCTCGAGCTGGTGGACCTGCCCCGGGGACGGGGCCTCAAGGGTTTGAACGACGCCGGAGGGCCAGCGCACCACGGCCTTCTCGATCTTCGGGTCCTTGCCCAGTCCGAAATGGACCCGACGCTGGTTCTGGGCGGAGTAGCCGGTGCTGCCGTAGACTTCCTGGAGCTGCTCCTGGCCGTTCCAGAACAGCCGGACCTGAGCGCCGATCGCGCCTCGGTTCGATTTGGTCCCGCGCAGCTCGAAGTCGATCCAATCGCGGTCGGCCGGGACCGCGTTCTTGTAAACCAGCAACGGCCCGCGCTGGTTGGCGATCAGCACGTCGAGGACGCCCCGGTTCCAGAGGTCCACGAGCGCGACGCCCCGGCCGTCGTGCGTGTCGGTGTAGCCGACCGCCTGGGCGACCTCGCTGAAGTGCCCCGCCCCGTCGTTGAGCCAGACCTTCTTCTGCTGGTAGCCCGAGAGGCTCTTGCCCTTCATCGGCGGCCAGTTCTTGGCGTCGGAGATGATCGCGCTGTTGCCCCCCGCCACCATCGAGAACTCGTACCAGTAACTCGTCCCCTTCTCCGCCGACACGTATCCATTCGTGAGGATAAGGTCCTGGGTTCCGTCGTTGTTGAGGTCGCCGAACTGGGCGCCGAAGCTCCAGCCCCCCAGCTCGACGCCGAGCGAACTGGCGAGGTTCTCATAATGCAGCGCGTCCCCCTCGGCCCCGTCCTTGGGGACCCAGAGGTTGTTCCCCTGAATCAAGACGCCTTCCTCGGAGATGTTGGTCACGTAGGCGGACAGCCTGCCCTGATTGAAGACGTCGCCGAACGCTACGTTCATGCCGCTCTTGGGCGACGCGCCGACGCCGACCGCCTTGCCGATCTCGCGGAACGAGCGGCCTTCCTGATTGGCGAACAACTCCGAGACGCCGTAATCGTTGGCGATGAACAGATCGGGATAACCGGTCCCTCGAAGGTCGGCCGCCGCGACGCAGAGCGCCCAGCGGGTGCTGTCGAGCTTCAAGGCCGTCGCGACGTCCTCGAAGGTCCCGTCCCCCTTGTTGCGGAAGAGATACTTGCGGCCGCCGTTCTTGGCGTACTCGAAGCTCTCGGGCATCATCTTCGTGGTCTTGACGTCCCATAGATTGAGCTTGTCGTCCCAGTAGCCCGCGACGAACAGGTCGAGCAGGCCGTCGCGGTCGAAGTCGAGCCAGGTCGCGCAGCCGGCGTTGATCCAGTCGGGGAAGCCGGCCTTCTCGGTCACGCGCGTGAAGCCCTTGCCGGCGTCGTTGTGGAACAGCTCCTGCCGTCCCCACTTGTAGATGAACAGGTCCTCGAATCCGTCGTTGTCGTAGTCGCCCCAGAGCGAGCCCATCGACACGCCCGTGCCGACTTGATTGAGGTCGTCGACCCCGAGCTCTCCGGCCACGTCGCGGAAGGTGCCGTCGCCGAGGTTCTTGTAGAGGCGGTTCAGCCCCCC
>ERZ778018.2930-NODE-2930-length-10128-cov-12.451703_pt1 | contig 10128 bp, 10 predicted proteins | sample MGYA00375748_ERZ778018 | MGnify/ENA primary metagenome ERZ778018 (study PRJEB29350, sample SAMN05509839) | bioreactor metagenome | biome: bioreactor; material: wastewater | place: South Africa: University of Cape Town | collected 2014-04-22 ... | reverse complement strand
TCCCCCCTCGCGGGGGAAGACAGACGCCGAAGGCGTCAGATGAGGGGGACGACGCACCAGACGACCATCGGAATACGCGGAGGCCCGTCCGGGAGGCCCTGAACGTCAACGGCGTTTTGACTCGCCCCCCCTCATCCGGCCCTTCGGGCCACCTTCCCCCGCGAGGGGGGAAGGCCGTTGGGACCGCCCCCGAAGTTCGTGACGACAGGAACGTCGCGGGCGTTCGTCCGCTGAACCCGCCGCCGTCAGGCGTCGCGGTCGCGACGGCCGGCGGGCGGGTCGTTGTGGACCTGCTGGTTCGCCCCGCCGCCCCCCCGGGGCGACGGCGGGAAGTCCAGCCTGCCGAAGATCATCCGCCCGGCGCTGGTTTGCAGGACGCTGGTGACGGTCAGGCGGACGAGTTCCCCCAGGTGGTTCGCCCCTTGCTCGGCGACGACCATGGTGCCGTCGTCGAGGTAGCCGACCCCCTGGCCGATCTCCTCGCCGCGCTTGATGAGCTTCACGCCCAGGGTTTCGCCGGGCAGGACGATCGGCTTCATCGCGTTGGCCAGGTCGTTGAGGTTGATCACCTCCACCCCCTGGAGCCGGGCGATCTTGTTGAGGTTGTAGTCGTTGGTGACGACCTTTCCCCCCAGGTGCTTCGCCAGGACGACCAGGCGCTGGTCGACCTCGCGGATGCCGGCCAGCTCGGGGATCTCGGCGTCGTCGATGCGGACCTCCACCCCCGGCGACTTCTGCAGTCGGTTGAGGATGTCCAGCCCCCGGCGGCCGCGGTTGCGGCGGAGCTTGTCCGAACTGTCGGCGATCCCCTGCAACTCCTGAAGCACGAACCGGGGGACGACCATCGGCTGATCGATCACCTTGGTCTCGGCCACGTCCGCGATCCGGCCGTCGATCACCACCGAGGTGTCCAGGACCAGGGGCTTCGCCCCCTTGACCTCCTTGGAGAACTCGACGTACGGAATGATGAACCGGAAGTCGTCCTTGGTCTGCAACAAGGTCGAGATGCAGATGTAGGTGATGAAGAGCATCAGCACGCTGGCGATCGCCGAATGCGTCTTGGCGTTGATGTAAAGCTGAAGCGCCGGTTGGATCGCGTCGTTGACCAGGTTGCTCAGGAAGATGCCGACGATCACCCCGAAGTAGATCGCCGAAATCGTCTGGATCCGCTTGCGCGGCGTCAGCCAGTCGCCCACGACGAAGGCCATCGCGGCCAGCATCAGGCCGATGAAGAAGAGGTAGGGCCGGCCCGAGTCGCCGTCGGTCTGCACGACCTGCATGATCCGCACGCCGAGACCGGCGGCCACTACGATGAATATCAGTCGGGTCAGAAAAAGCAACATGTACGACGACCTCGGGGTGGGATGAAACCGGCGGGACGCTCTCGATGATCGGCCGCGGACGGCCGGCTTGCAAGGGAAAGTCTAACTAATTCCTTCGGAGCCCGGCCCCCGCCGCCAGGTCGGCGTCGATCTCGGCTCGGAGTCGGACGCGGAAGCGGTCGAGGCTCTCGGTGACGACCTTGGTTTCGGCCAGGACCGGCATGAAGTTGGCGTCGCCGTCCCACCGCGGGACGACGTGCCAGTGGAGGTGCCCCGGCAGGCCGGCGCCGGCGGCGCGGCCCTGGTTGAGCCCGACGTTGTAGCCCTGGGGCCGCATCAGGCGGTCGAGGATCGTGGTCATCCAGCGGATCGTCTCGATCGGCTCGGCCAACTCCTCCCCCTGGAAGTCCTTGAGCGTTCCCAGGTGGCGGATCGGGGCGATCAGCAGGTGGCCGTTGTTGTAGGGGTAGCGGTTCAGCACGACGACCGTCGACCGCCCTCGCCAGGCGATGAGGTTCTCGACGTCGCGGTCCTCCGCCAGCCCCCGGCAGAGGAAGCACGAGGGCCCCGCCGACTGGCCGACCTCCCCGGAGACGTATTGCGCGCGCCAGGGCGCCCAGATGCGGTCGAGCACGATGATCACTCCGGTCGGTCGCCCTCCGACGGTTCGCGCGCCACGCCGCGCGGCTCGGAGACCGATTCCGGCCTCCGCCCTCTTTGAAACAGGATCCCAATCATACCAGCCGCGCGGCCGTCGCGTCTCGCGCGGGTGGATGGGAATTCCGGATCAGAGGATCCCGCGCTCCCAGAACGGGGCGCAGCGCGCCCAGGCCCGGCCGATGACGTGACCGCTCTCGACCGCGATCAAGGGGGCGCGGTCCTCGCCGGGGCGGGCCCGGGTCTCGGGGTCGAGCAGGACGTGGTTGCTCGGCACCCGGAACCTCCAGCGGCGGGGATAGGCCGCCAGCCCGCGCGACGGGTCGTTGGCGACCTCCCTGCCGTCGACCAGCCAGCGCCTGCCGGTCCACTCGACCAGTTGCCCTCCCACGGCGACGACCCTCGCGGCGCTTTGGATCCCCGTGGCCGATCCGTCCAGCCACACCCACTGGCCGGGGACGGGAAGGCTGTCCTTGTACGCCAGCCGGTTGACCAGATAGGGGGCCTCGTCGGGATCGGGGCCGTAGCTCGGCCAGGCCACCAGGGTCAGGATCGCCAGGACCGGCGCGTGCAACGCCAGCCCGAGCCCCGCGCCGGTGGCGGCCAGGACGGGCGTCGGCGTCAAGCCGGAGAAGGGGTTGAGCCGGGCCGCGTCGACCCAACTGAGCGTTTGCACCGTGATCGCCGCGACCAGGAACAACCACGTCGACGGCGTCCCCCACAGAAGCGCCGCGCCGACCGCGGAGCCCGCGTAGGCCCCCGCCATCATCGCCCCGCGGCCTCGAAAGCCGGATGCGTATTGCACCAGGCCGGGGACGAGCGAGCGGAAGCTGGGGACGTTGCTGGAAAACGGCGAGGCCGTCCTGGGACGGCTGGATGTCGAGGGATGGAGGGCGGACTTCATTCCAGTGCTTCGGCCCGATCCGAGGGAGACGGAGGCCACGACCGACGCCCCCCGTGGACCCGCGCGAACGCCGCGGTGGAGGGGCCGGAACTTCGCCGATGATATGACGAAGGGGCGGACACCTCAATAGTACACACTCCGATCAGGATTTCCGACGCGATTCCCCGGGCTTTTACGAAATCTCGAAGATCAGCCCGGCGCGATCCCCCGCGACGCCCCCGCCGACCGCCCTCGGAATCGGGTTCCACCATGGGACGCGGCGTTCCCGTCGTCGGAACCTAAAGCGTTTGTAGATCGATAGTTATTGATTGGAACCACGGAAACCGCGGAGGACGCGGAACGACCCAGGAGGAGACGGCGTTCATCGACGACGGAGATCATGGGTTTAATTAATGAGGGTCGAGCTTTTGCTTTCGGGCTCGCCCTGTTCCGTCGAAAACCCGAGACGCCGGGAAATTGGAACCCCGGAGGACACGGAAAGAGCCAGAGGAGATGGCGCTCATCGATGACGGCGATCATGGATTTCAAAACGAGGATCGGGGTTTTTCTCTGACCGTCACGGATTTTGGGGTCCTGAACGAATCTTCCCCCCTTGCGGGGGAAGACAGACCGCGAAGCGGTCAGATGAGGGGGACGACGCGCGAAACGACCGTCGGGTTTCGCGCGAGCCCGTCCGAGAAGCCTGGGACGTCGAGAGCGTTTTGGCTCGCCCCCCCTCATCCGGCCCTTCGGGCCACCTTCCCCCGCGAGGGGGGAAGGCCGTTATGTCCACCACCCCCAAAATCCGTGACGGTCAGGTTTTTCTTTCAGGCTCGTCCCTCTTTCCGTGATTTCCGTGTCCTCCGTGGTTCCTGGCTTTCCGATCGGGATCAAGCCCTCGACGGAGCGAGGGGCCGTCGTCAAAGGTCGCGAGCGGGCAGGCGCGACGGAGCGTTGGAATCGCTTCCTGGCGTTGGAGGTTGGCGAGAAGGGAGCGCCGGCGCGCATCGAGGTCAGCCGCCCCCGTCGCGGTCCACGGGCGTTCGTAAGAGCCGGGGTCGGGGCTCGAGGCGTCTCGCGCGTCTCACGAACCAGATTCATCGACGATTCCCGAGACGTCGATCAGGTGAAGCTGGCGGCCGGCGTCGCCCGCGGGGGAGTCGATGCAGACGAGCCGGCCGTCGCGGCTGGAGCGGGGGGGGGTGTCGACCCGCCACTCGCCGGCGTAGACGCTCGGCGAGGGGAAGTCGCCCAGCGAACGCTTGACTCCCGTTCGGACGTCGAAGAGGAAGGGGTGCTGGAGTCGGTCGCGGTCGGGATAGGTGTCGTTGACGATCCAGCGGTCGCCATGGGCCGGGAGGTACGTGCAGTGGCCGTCCTGGGTCATCGCTTCGGGGCCGACCACCTCGACCTCGCGGGTCTCGTCCTTGTCCTTGAACAGATAGAATCTGTTCCCATGCGATTCCTGGAACGCGAAGGCGAGGACGTGTTCCGGGTCTCGCCAGATGAAGTGCGAGGTCATCCCGGTCGGGTTGAGGATGAAGAGGTCCGAGCCGTCGGGCTTGCAGGTGATCATCCGGGTCAGGTGCCGCCCGCCGGATTTCGGCTTCCAGCGGTGGAGGAAGACGAACCGCGAGCCGTCGGGCGCGACCAGCAGGTGGTTGAACCAGTGCGAGCAGCGCTCGGGGGGTTCGGCCCCCTTCTGGATCTGGCCGTCGTAGGGGATCTCGGCGATTTGGCGGTGGGTGAGGATCAACTCGGCCTGTCCCGTCTTCAGGTCGATCCGGCGGATCCCGGTCTCCTCGGGCGCTCCGACGTCCGCGAAGCGGTCGGGGACGCCGACGTAGCCGTAACCCGGTCGAAAGATCTGAATGCGGCTGAAGTCGGGGGCGACGCCCCAGGCCGCGTCGGGCGCGAGCGCGTAGACCGGCTCGGGGACGGTTCGCGACGCGCCGGAGTCGACGTCGAGGATCCGGCAGACGTAGCGGTCGCCGTCGCGGTCGTTCCACATGACCTCCGACGTCGAGCCGGGGAGCCACTGGAGCATGCAACCCTGTTGCCAGCACCAGGCCCTGGAATTCCCCAGCTTGATCCAGCGGTCGCCGTCTTGCAGGTCGACCATGCCGATCTCGATCACGTCGTCGGGGCGGGGCGTCCGGTGCTCGAAGTCGACCGCCATGCCCAGGAGGAAGCGCCCGGCGGGGTCGAACTGGAGCTTGTCGTAGTAGCCGAACCAGTGATGCCTGGGGCCCTTCGTCACCACTCGAACCGGAGGCGCGGGACTCTCGGCCGCGGCGACGCCCCGCCGAGTTCCGGCGAGCGCGGCGGCGGCCGAGGCCCCGGCGGTCTTCAGGAAGTCGCGGCGGTCGGTTCGAGGCGAGTCGAGGCGCATGGTCGAAGGTCCTCGAAGATCTGAAGAATTCCGAGCGCGATGATGTTTTGGTCCGTTTGCTCGCATGGCCTTCCGGGCCGACGGGCCCCATCGTAGGACGAGGCGGCGGCGCGGGCAAGGGGCCGGCCTCGGCGCGGCGATCTCGACGGGACGCTTGACGCGACGGTGGCGCGGGCCGCACAATCGGCTCGGGTTCGGAGGACGTCGGGGGGGGCCTCGCATGGCCGTCATCGGTCTCGACCTGGGGGCGACGAAGCTGGCGGGGGCCCTGTTCGGGGGCGACGGCGCGATCCTGGAGCGCTCCGGCGCGCTGCTGGAGGGTCGCGCGGGCGACGACGTGGGGCGGCTGGTCGTAACGGCCCTGCGCGAGTTGCTGGCCGCGGCCGAGGCGCGCGGGGAGTCGGTGGCGGCGGTGGGGGCGTCGGTTCCGGGGATCGCCGATCGCGACGGGACGGTCTGGGCGCCCAACGTCCCCGGCTGGGAGCGGTATCCCCTGCGCGACGCGCTGGCCGCCGAGGCCGGGGCGGGTCGCGCGGTGGCGGTGGAGAGCGACCGGGCGTGCTCGATCCTCGGCGAGGTCGCGCGGGGATGCGCCCGCGGCTGTCGGCACGCCGTCTTCCTGGCGGTGGGGACCGGCGTCGGCGCGGGAGTCCTGGTCGACGGCGCGGTCCTTCGCGGCGCCCGCGGGATCGCCGGCGCGATCGGCTGGACGGGGCTGGACCGCCCTTACCGCGACGTCTACGACGAGCGCGGCGGCTTCGAGTCCCACGCCTCGGGCTTCGGCATCGCTCGGGTCGCGCGGGAGTTACTGCGGGAGTCGCCGGAGCATCAAGGCCCCTTGCGCGCGGTGGTCCCCGCGCGGCTGTCGGCCCATGACGTCTTCGCGGCCCATCGGGAGGGCGACGCGCTGGCGGGCCGGGTCGTGGCGAACGCGGTGGAGTGTTGGGGGATGGCCGTCGCCAACGTGGTGAGTCTGTTCGATCCGGAGGTCGTGGTGCTGGGCGGCGGACTGTTCGGCCCGGCGGCGGCGGAGCTGGATCGGATCGTCGCCGAGGCCCGCCGCTGGGCGCAGCCGGTGAGCTTCGCCAGGGTCGTCGTGAAGGTCAGCGCGTTGGGTCCGGAGGCGTGCCTGATCGGGAGCGGCGAACTGGCGCTTCAAGCGGCGCGGGGGATGTGACGAGTGGAAGACCGTCGCGGGGCGTTCGTCGCCGCATGCCTGGGGATGCTCCTGTTCGGGGTCGCCTTGACGACCCTGGGCTCGGTGCTGCCGCCGCTGACGGGTCGATTCGGGCTCGGGAAGACCGACGCGGGCGCGCTCATGTCCTTGATGAGCCTGGGGATTCTGGCGGGGTCGTTGGTCTTCGGGCCGGTGGTGGATCGGCTGGGGTATCGGCCGATTTTGGTCGGGGGCGCGGTCGGCGTGGGCTTCGGCCTGGCGACGATCGCCGGGGCGACGTCGGCGAGGGCGCTGGCGCCGGCGATGCTGGTCTTCGGCTTCGCCGGCGGCTTGCTCAACGGCGGGACCAACGCGCTGGCGGCGGACGTCGCGCCGGCGGGGGCGCGCGGGTCGGCGCTGGCCCTGCTGGGGGTCTTCTTCGGCGTCGGCGCGTTCGGCGTGCCGCTGGTGCTTGGGGTCTTGCTTCGGTGGGCGAGTTACGCGACGATCGTCGGGACGCTGGCCGCGCTGGTCTTGCCGCCGCTTCTGGACTTCGTCCTGGTGGAGCTTCCCCCGCCGAAGCAGCCCCAGGGGTTCCCGCTGCGGCGGGTCGGGGCGCTTCTGGGCGATCCGGTGCTTCTGGTGGTGGGGGCGATGCTCTTCCTCCAGAGTGGGACGGAGATCACCCTGGGGGGCTGGAGCGCGCAGTACGCTCGCGAGGCGTTGGGATTGAGCGAGCGGTCGTCGATCCTGCTTCTGTCGACGTTCTGGGTCGGGATGATGACGGCGCGGCTGGGGTTGAGCCGACTATTGAAGGGACGGACGCCGTGGGAGGTCTACCCGTGGTTCCTGGCCGCGGCGCTGGCCGGCTCCGGGCTCCTCCTGGCGGTTCGGGTTCCGGCGGCGGCGGCGGTCGGGCTGCTGTTGCTCGGCGGCGGCCTGTCGGCCGGGTATCCGATCCTCCTGGGCTTCCTGGGGGGCCGTTACCGCGACCTGACCGGAACCGCCTTCAGCGCCGCGTTCGTGATGGCGTTGATCGGCGGAAGTACGCTCCCCCTGGCGACCGGGGCGCTTGGGGACCGTTACGGGCTGGGCGCCTCCTTGGGCGTGGCGCCGCTTTGCGTGCTGGGGCAAGGATTGTTGCTCGGGCCGCTGTCCCGGCTGATCGGACCCCGCCCGGGGCGGGGTCGTCCCTTGGAAGAACAGGAATCGACTGATGCTCGCGCTTGAATGGTTGGACCGGGCGAACGAGGTGATGACGCGGATCAAGGAGACCCAGCTTGAGAACGTCAAGCGGGCCGCCGCGCCGATGGCGGATTCGATCGCCGCGGGGCGTTGGGTGCATACCTTCGGCTGCGGCCACGCGACGATCCCCGTGGAGGAGATGTACCCGCGGATCGGCGGCTTCGTGGGGTTCCACCCGATGGTGGAATTGCCGCTGACCTTCTTCACCCGGATCGTCGGCGAGATGGGGGTGCGGCAGTTCGTCTTTCTGGAGGGGGTGGAGGGCTACGGCGACCGAATCATGGACGGCTACGACTTCGACCCTCGCGACACCATGTGGATCTTCTCGCACTCCGGCATCAACGCCGTGAACATCGACGTGGCCCGGCGGGCGCGCGAGGTCGGCATGAAGGTGGTCGTCTGCGGCTCCGAGGCCGGGTTTCGCGACAAGGCCAGCCGCCACTCCTCCGGCAAGAAGCTGTTCGACCTCGCCGACGTCGTGGTCGACAACTGCACCGACGCGGTCGACGCCTCGGTCGTCCTCAAGAACCACCAGGACAGGATCGGGCCGATCTCCACGATCTCGTTCGTGACGTTGGTGTGGATGATCATATCCACGGTCGCCGAGGACCTCGCGAACCGCGGCGAGCACCTGTTCATCCACCCTTCGCACAACGTCCCCGGCGACACCACGGCCCACGAGCGGCTCGACGCGGCGCTTCGCGAGTACAAGCGGCGTGTCGCCGGAGTCTGACCGAACCGGGAGGCGGCCCGGCCGCGACGCCATGAACGATCGAACGCGACGGACGACCCGCCGATCCCTCCTGTCCGCGACGGCCGCGGCCGCCTCCCTGACGCTCGCGGGGAGGTTTCCCCCGCGCGCGCTCGCCGACGCGCCCCCGGTCGCCGAGGGTTGCGCGCTCGTCGACGGAGCGATCCGCCGCGGGCCGACGTCGGAGCGTCGGCTCGCCCTGGTCTTCACCGGCCACGGATTCGCCGAGGGGGGCGGGACGATCCTCGACGAACTGGCCAGACGCCGCGGCCGGGGATCGTTCTTCCTCACCGGCGACTTCCTGGCGAACCCCGAGTTCGAGCCCCTGGTCCGTCGGATCGTCGCCGAGGGCCACTACCTGGGACCGCACTCGGACAAGCACTTGTTGTATTGCGAATGGGACTCGCCGCATAAACTCCTGGTGACTCGCGAGGCGTTCGACGCCGATCTGTCGGCCGTGCTTGCCAAAATCGCCCGGTTCGCGCCTCGCCCCCCCGTCTACTTCCTCCCCCCCTACGAGCACGCCAACGCGGAGATCGCCCGCTGGACCGAGGCGCGCGGGATGCGGCTGGTGAACTACACCTTCGGCACCCGCTCCAACGCCGACTACACCGAGGACGACGCTCGCAACTTCGTCGCGTCGAGTGAGATTTTCGACGGCATACTCCGCCGCGAGCGCGAGGATCCAAACGGGCTCAACGGCTTCCTGCTTCTGCTTCACGTCGGGGTCGGTCCCCGCCGATCCGACAAGTTCTCCGCCCGCTTCGGCGAGCTTTTGGACCGCCTCGCCGACCGCGGCTACTCGTTCGCCAGGGTGGACGAACTGCTTGATGCGAGGTGGTAGGCCGTCGCGCCTGATCCGGTGGGTCGCTCGCCTGGTCTTTGTAGTAGACCGTCGCACTTAATCAGCTGGGTCGCTTCCTTGAAAACCCCGACGAGGAGCGATTGCAACCATCCCTTCTCCCCTTGTGGGAGAAGGGATTACGCATGCTCGCTCGCGTTAATTTTCAATGATGATGGCCCACATACTTAAGCGCGACGGTCTAGTAGGCTGGGTCGTGACCCAGCTTGGAGAAAGCCAAGGCGCGCGAGGGCTGGGTCCAGACCCAGCCTACAAGAACACCCACCTTCTTAAGCGCGAAGGTCTACTACGAGAACGCTCGCATTCTTAAGCGCGACGATCCAGGAGGGCTTCGTCACGGCTTGACCGACGGAGTCAGGCGAACGGCAGGTTCAACTGCCAGGAGACGCCGAAGCGGTCGTTCAGCCAGGCGAAGCGGCGGCTGAAGCCGTACTCGCCCATCGGCATCAGGATCGAGCCTCCCTCGGAGAGTCGGGCGAACGCCGCGTCCTGTTCCTCGGGGTCGTCGCAGTCGACGAACAGGCTGATCGCCGGCGTGAAGCCGAAGGGGTGCGTCGGCGGGCTGTCGAACGCGAGGAACTCCCGGCCCGCCAGGGTGAAGCGGGCCGTCTTGAACGACCCCTCCTCCTTCGGCTCGCCCGGCCCGTATCGCTCCACCTGGACGATCTCCGAGTCGGCGAACAGCGAGACGTACAGCCCCACCGCCTCCTCGGCCGCTCCCTGGAACATCAAAAACGTCGTGACCTTCGCCATGCGCGGCCGTCCTTCCGGAAAGCTGACCGTCACGGATTTTGGGGTCTGAACGGATCTTCCCCCCTCGCGGGGGAAGACAGACCGCGGAGCGGTCAGATGAGGGGGAC
>ERZ778018.2925-NODE-2925-length-10143-cov-5.068398_pt1 | contig 10143 bp, 4 predicted proteins | sample MGYA00375748_ERZ778018 | MGnify/ENA primary metagenome ERZ778018 (study PRJEB29350, sample SAMN05509839) | bioreactor metagenome | biome: bioreactor; material: wastewater | place: South Africa: University of Cape Town | collected 2014-04-22 ... | reverse complement strand
CGCCGTAATGGCGTCGGACAAAAGCGGGTTGGTAATCGAGAAGTCGAAGAAGGTCGGGCCACTCTGCGGCAGATCAACCGAGAAAGACTGGAAGCCGGTTGTGCCGCAGTCAGTTGTCGATCCGTCGGGCGCCTCGATGGTACAGGCGGTGATCTGGCCGCCGGTGATCGTCACGGTTTCCTTGCCCAGCAGCTGCTTCGTTGTCTTGACGGTGAAGGTGATCTGGCCGTTCGGACTGCCGCCGGTGAAGGTGCCGGTCAAGGATGGGGTGACGGTCGCCGAGCCGGTCTCAGAGAGCGTCAGGCCGGCGTCGGGCTGAGCGACCGATGAGCGTGGGAAGATGTCCATGCTGTAGGGCGGGTTGAGCTGAACGGCGTTGTTGCCGGCCGAGTCGGTCACCGGCACTGCGTCGCCGTTCGCGTCGGTCGCCGCGGTATAAAAGAGGCTTGGATCCCAGCTAATCTGGCTCAAATCGACGCGCGAGTCGAGCTTGACGTGCAGTTCGATCGAGTCGCCCTTGTGGACGTCGAGCGTAGCGGGCGGCGTGATCGTGCCCGTCTTGTCCCAGGCGATGGCGTTGCTGAAGACACTGCTGCCATTTTGGAGCACCTGGAGCGTAACGTCGTCGCTCGTGACGCCGGACTTGGTCAAGTCACCGGCGATACTGATCGTGCCGTCGAATGGCATCGTCACCGTGACATGCTGCCGGCCGGCCAGCGTAAAGTCCTTGGTTGCGTCGAAACCATAGACGTTCAAACCGTTGGCGTCGGTTGCGGCGCTGACACCGGTGTAGGTCACGGTCGGTTCCCAGTTGACCTGATCGTATTTCCCGTCGAAGCCCGACTCGACCCGGAAGTAGATCCGGTCGCCGGCCTGAACGGAGATACTGTCGACGCCGCTGGGCGTATAGCTGTTGCCGTCATCCGCGCCGATGACCTGTGACCAGAGTTGATCATCGTTGTGCTGAATAGCGACCGTCACGCCATCCGCCGTGCTGTAGGCCTGTCGGGCGGCGCTGCTGTCCTGAATCAGGCTGACGCTGCCACCGATGTTGATCGTGCCAGCATAGGGCGCAACCCAGCGGCGAACGGTATCGACCAGGGGCGAGGCCGCCAGTTCCTGCTCGTAGACCGACTGAAGGCCGGGCAGGAGCGGCGCCGCATCGACCTGGCTCGTGCCGATCGGTACCTGCGTCGTTGAGCTATCTTCATTAAATGTCAGTTCACCATCAATCAGATGGTCGAAGAGAACATGCCCGTTCTGTACCAGGTCGGGCAGACCGTCGTTGTTGACATCGATGAAGTAGATGGGGCTCGTCGTGAAGGTCCAGGCGTGGTTATAGAGCACCGAAACGCCGACGTAGGCTTCCGGGCCGACGCCGATGGTATTGCTCGACTGCTCGCCGAGGCTTCCGAGGGTCGAGATCTCGACCGCCGGGCCGTAGGTCGTGCTGCTCTTTGGTCCCGGCGCCGACTGGTTGAGGCGATAGTAGATCGCTTCGCCGCTCTCGAACACTTTGTCGGGCAGGCTGTCTCCGTTGATGTCGATGAGCGCCAGCTTGTCGGTACTGTCGATGTGGTTGTAATTGACCGTCACACCGACCGAGCCTTCTTTGGTCGGATCGACCGGATTGAAGCCCAGATAGATGTGACCATCGTAGCTGTTCGCGACGGCGCCGCTGAGCGCGCTCGCGTCCTGCAGCGTCGTCTCGTCGACGCTGTCGCTGCCGGTATCCCAGGTTGCGGACGGGCTGAAGCCGTCGTAGCTGCCGTCAGCCTGATGCACATTGTCGTAATAGCTAAAGCTGTGCGTGGCGAGGGCGCTGTCGTCGCTGCCGTTCTCAGTGATCGACTGCAACAGCGTCTTGTTGAACTCGCCCTGGATGTAATGCAAGTCATAGCTGCGAATCGTCTGATCGTTATAGCTGACCGTGATTTTGCTCAAGAGTCGCGCCGTTACCATCAGGAAGCCGCCGCGCGCATCGGTCAACACGTCGGGACGTGGCGTGCCGTCGGAGAGATTCTGCGTCAGGGTGAAGCTGACGTTGTAGGGACCGGGCGACGTCGTGCTGCCGTCGTTCTCGCCGTCATAGTTGATGTTGGACAGGTAGAGTTGTGCACCGTCCGGGCTATTCGGGTCGGCGGCGACGATCGGGTCGTTGACCATGGTGTAGGTGTACGTCGTGAGGTTGGAACTATAGTCAGCCAGCTCGAGCAGCGGCCACTTATAGATGTTGCCATGCTCGTCGGTCAGGACCTGACTCTTGTCGAGTACCGGCGCCAGGCCGTCGCTGGTTTGCTGTAGCGTCGCGCCGTACAGATATTGGGCACCTGCCTGGTCGGTCACGACCCAGAAATAGTTGGTCGGGTTATCGCCATACCGCTTGATCCGATAGAAGCTTCCTTCCACGCGCTCATGGAATGTCACTCCATCTGGGCTTGACTGGCGCGGCTGCAAATCAGCACCATGGGCCAGTGGCGTCAGTTCATCGCCGTTGAAATCGTAACTCTCGCTCTCGTTGGAGGAGTCGTAGCGCGGGACGCCCCAACGGGTGTCGACCGCGATCGCGGACGTCGAAAGATCCCAGCCGAGGCCAAGCCAGCCGTCGGCATTACTCGAGTCGTAGGTAATCGAGAGATCGGGCTGGGTATCACCCCGCCCAGGCGGAACCTCGATCGGGTAGGAGAGGCGTGCCGCACCCTGATTGTTCGGATCGGGCGGTGCGATCTCGGAGATGTTTGAGCCGGGGTCAGCGCTTAGATTCTGCTGTAACGCGTTTGGATCGGTCGTCAGCGGCGAGCCTTGCGATGGCAGGCCGAGTAGTGACGCAATCTGTGCACTTGCCGGCTCGCCTGCCGCCTGTGCCGTCAATGGAGCCACGACCATCGTGAAAATGGCGACGAACGCGAACAGCGTTCCCCAGGTACGACGCATTTTCCGTCTCCTCCACATGGTTGTGGGCACCACCACAGAGGAGCCGGCGTATCAGCACAAGCTGATCGAGCGGTGCAGCGCAAACCACAATTGTCGAAAATAAGAAATATAGAGAGTGTTAGAGCTAATATTGCCCTCAGTCGAATCGTAAGGCGAGCGACTCGGTTGGGTCAAGTCCTAAGCGAAAAGTCCTATACAAGACATGCATCACCTTTCACGCCTTCGCTGGATGGGCGTAATGGCTCAGGCGGCCGGTGGAATGCGCGTGGTCGATCCGCCTCGAAAGGATCAGACTCGGACGCCTTTCCGCGCCGGAGGCGAAATGTCATGACAATCCCCCGTCATCAGGACTGGACACTTTGTCTGGCGTTTGTTAGCTTCACACGGGACAATTCGAGACGTTCGCGGGCCGGGGGGGGCTTTCGTCTATGAGATATGGTTTCGTCATTGACAATCGAAAGTGTATCGGTTGTCATGCTTGTACGACTGCTTGTAAGTCCGAGAATGAGGTTCCGCTCGGCGTCTTTCGCACCTGGGTCAAGTACACCGAGAAAGGCGAATTCCCGGACGTTCGACGCAATTTCAACGTGCTGCGCTGCAATCATTGTGAGGACGCGCCGTGCGTTACCGTCTGTCCAACCAAGGCGCTCTTCAAGCGGCCGGACGGGATCGTCGATTTCGACTCGTCTCGCTGTATCGGCTGCAAGTCCTGCATGCAGGCGTGCCCGTATGACGCGATTTACATCGACCCTTTCGAGCACACGGCGGCCAAGTGCAACTACTGCGCGCATCGCGTCGACCTCGATCTGCTGCCGGCCTGCGTTGTCGTCTGTCCCGAGAAGGCGATCATCGCCGGGGATATGGACGACCCGTTCAGCGAAATCAGTCACCTGCTCGCCACCGAGAACGTCCTCACGCGGAAGCCGGAGCAGGGGACGAAGCCGAAGCTCTTCTATATCGATAGTGACGATTCGAGCCTCGTGCCCGAGGTGCAGACACGGAACACGCGCTACCTCTGGTCCGAGGTGCGGGATGACGGCCGCCCCGCCGAGGCGGTGACCGCCAGCACGAAACCAGATGCGCCGGCTCCGACAAAACTCGTCTACGACGTGCATCATCCAAAGCCGTGGGGTTGGAAAGTCTCGACCTACCTCTGGACGAAGTCAATCGGTTCAGGCGCGGTGTTGCTCGCGGCGCTGCTGCTCCTCTTCGGCTGGGCGCACAATCACGCGACCTTCGACATCGCCGCGCCGATCGTCGGTCTGCTTTTCATCGGAATCACGACGTTCTTGCTGGTTGTCGATCTGAAGCGGCCGGAACGCTTCTGGTTCTTGCTGTTCCTGCCGAATCCGACCTCATGGCTCGTCTGGGGCGGCTACATTCTGCTCGCCTTTAGTGGCGCCATCTTCGTCTGGCTGCTGGCCGCGCTGCTCGGCCTCGGCACGGTGCAGGATGTGTTGATGGGCGCCGGGATTCCGCTGGCCTTGGCGGCGGCCGGTTACACGGCATTTCTCTTCGCGCAGGCGGAAGGGCGTGATTTCTGGCAGAGTCGACTGCTCCTGCCGCATCTGATTGCTCAGGCCGTCGTCGCCGGGGCGGCAGCGCTGATGCTGGTCGGTATTTCGGCCGGTGCGACGGAACACGAGCTGCGCGTGCTCACCGGTATTCTGGCGGGCGGCGTGATCGCGTTCGGCATCATTCTGGCGCTCGAACTGGGGATGCCCCACAGCCAGAACCTGCACGTGAGCAAGACCGTCGGCTTGTTGACGCACGGTCCCTATCGCAGCACATTGTTGTTCGCGGTGATCTTCATCGGCATCGTCGTGCCGCTGGCCCTTGGCCTGCTCGCCTGGCAATCGAGCTATGTGATCTTCCCGGCTTCGTTCGGCGCCGGTGCCGCGCTGGCCGGACTCTGGGTGTACGAAATGATCTGGGTCAGCGCCGGGCAAGATGTCCCGCTCAGCTAAATCAGCAGGTGGAAGAAGGAGCACGAATGGTCACGATCAAGCCACGAGAAGCACCTCCGGCCGCGCCGGGGACGGAGAAGAAGCCTCGACGCGTCGAGCAGCCATGGGTGCCGGAGGCCACCAGCGGTCTCTCATCGTATCCGCCGCCCGATCAGTGGGACGACTGGGTTGAATTCGAGCCGCGCGCCTGGCCGGAAAAGAAGCCGCATCACTACATGCTGGTGCCCACCACCTGCTTCAACTGCGAATCAGCTTGCGGGCTGATGGCCTACGTCGATAAAGAGACGTTGCAGGTACGCAAGCTGGAAGGGAATCCGTTCCACCCAGGCAGCCGAGGACGCAACTGCGCCAAGGGCCCGGCCACGCTGACGCAGATGAACGACCCCGACCGGATTCTCTATCCATTGAAGCGGGCGGGCGCGCGCGGCTCGGGTCAGTGGGAACGAGTCAGCTGGGACGATGCGCTCGACGCCATCGCCGCCAAGATTCGCTCCGCGCTGGTCGACGGCCGCAAGAGCGAGGTGATGTACCACGTCGGCCGCCCCGGCGAAGACGGCTACATGGAGCGCGTCCTGCAGTCGTGGGGCATTGATGGACATAATTCGCACACGAATATCTGCTCCTCGGGTGGCCGTACCGGCTACGCCTTCTGGATGGGGATCGACCGGCCATCGCCGGATTACGCGAACGCCAGGTTCATCCTGCTGATCAGCGCCCATCTGGAGAGCGGCCACTATTTCAACCCGCACGCCCAGCGCATCATGGAAGCAAAGATGAAGGGCGCCAAAATCGCGGTCCTCGACCCGCGCCTGTCCAACACCGCCTCGATGTGTGACTACTGGCTCCCGACGTCCCCCGGCACCGAGACGGCCTTCTTGCTGGCCGTTGCCAATGTTCTGATTCAGGAAGAGCTCTTCAACCGCGAGTTTCTGCGTCGGTGGATCAACTGGGATGAATACCTGCGCGTGCTCCATCCCGAGGTCGAGGTGACCTTCGACAACTTCGTCGTTGCCTTGAAAGAAGCGTACGCGCAATACACCCCGGAAATGGCCGAGGCCGAATGCGGCATCCCGGCCGCCAGCGTGACCGAGATCGCGCGCGAGATCGCGGCGGCCGGCACGGCCTTCGCCTCGCACACCTGGCGTTCCGCCTCGGCCGGACACCTCGGCGGCTGGACGGTGCCGCGCGCGCTCTTCTTCTTAAACGTGCTGACCGGCAGCGTCGGTACCGAGGGCGGAGTCGCGCCGAACGTCTGGGACAAGTTCGTACCGCGTCCCTTCGCCGAACCGGGCAAGCAGAAGGTCTGGAACGAAATCTCCTGGCCGAAGGAATATCCCCTGGCCCATCACGAGATGAGCATGCTCCTGCCGCACCTGATGAAGCAGGGACGGGGCAAGATCGCGATGTACTTCACACGCGTCTACAACCCGGTCTGGACGAATCCCGACGGCTTCATGTGGATCGACGCGCTCAAGGACGAATCGCTCTTCGAACTGCATGCCGCGCTCACCCCGACCTGGAGCGAAAGCGCCTGGCTCGCCGATTACGTGCTGCCGATGGGCCATGGCGCCGAGCGGCACGACACGCACTCCTACGAGACACATGCCGCCAAGTGGATCGCCCTACGGCAGCCGGTCGTGCGCGTGGCGATGGAACGACTCGGGAAGAAGGTCGATCACACCTACGAGGCGACCCCTGGCGAAGTTTGGGAGGAAGACGAGTTCTGGATCGAACTCTCGTGGCGCATCGACCCCGACGGCTCGCTCGGTATTCGCAAGTATTACGAGTCGCCCTATCGCCCCGGCGAGAAGATTACGATGGATGAGTATTACGGCTGGATCTTCGAGAACTCGATCCCCGGCCTGCCGGAGGCCGCCGCCGCCGAGGGACTGACGCCGCTCGGCTACATGCGCAAATACGGCGCGTTCGAGATCGAGAAACAGGCGATGAAGCAGTTTGACGATCCGGTGCCGGCGGAAGAGCTAGCACTGGCACACGTCGATCCGCTCTCGAACGTCATCATGAGCCAGGTACCGAAGCCGCACGGCCCGGAGATCACGCCGATGCCGGGCAACCCGCCGACCACCGAAGGGCGCGCTGTCGGTGTACAAGTCGACGGTGAACCGCTCCGCGGCTTCCCGACGCCGTCGGGCAAGCTCGAGTTCTTCTCCAGCACCCTCTACGAGTGGGGCTGGCCGGAGCACGCCATCCCGAGCTACATCAAGAGTCACGTCGCGCCGAGCGTCATCGATCGTGCGGCCGGGGAGATGACGCTGTTACCGAACTACCGGATTCCGACGCTCGTGCATACTCGGACGGGCAACTCGAAGTGGCTCAACGAGATCAGCCATTCGAACCCGCTCTGGCTGCACCCGAGCGACGCCAAGCGGATCGGCGTCGAGATTGGCGACCTGGCACGTGTCGAGACGGAGATCGGCTACTTTGTCGATCGCGTCTGGATCACCGAGGGGTTGCGCCCGGGTGTCGTCGCCTGTTCGCATCACCTCGGTCGCTGGCGTCTCGACGACCATGGCGGCAACAACGGCTGGTCGGCGGCGTCCGTCTCGATTCAAGAGACCGAGCCGGGCGTCTACCGGATGCGTCAGGAATCGGGCGTGCGCCCCTTCGCCAGCAGCGATCCCGACTCGCAGAAGATCTGGTGGAGCGACGCCGGGGTGCATCAGAATCTGACCTTCCCGGTGCAGCCCGATCCGATCAGCGGCGCGCATGCCTGGCACCAGCGAGTACGCGTGGTCAAGGCATCGATCAACGACGAGTATGGCGATATCGTCGTCGACACCAAACGCTCGATGGCGGCCTTCGAACGCTGGCTGAAGCTGGCACGACCGGCTCCCGGGCCGGGCAATCTCCGTCGCCCACTCTGGTTGCTGCGCCCCTACAAGCCGGACCCCTTGGCCTTCCAGATTGACGGCCCGACCGGTCGATAACGCCGCGCGACCGACAACCGGAGGATGCATGAAGGCATCTTCCGGTACCCCCCCCCCGGGCCCGAAGTCCTAGGACCTTTTATAGCCCATATTTCGCATGTACGAGCGGTACGACCTGCTCTTCAGCTCAGGTCATCCCCACGCTAAGGTATAGAAACTGCGTGGTCCGGTTGCGGGCCATGCCGCTTGTGTATTCGGTTCGTGACGGGAACTCATGCGTACCCGACTGGTGTTGACCGCCGCAACGCTCGGCCTGCTGGCCAGCCTCATCCTCGCGCAGGGTGTGGCCGCCAAGGGGCTGCTCGGTGGCGTGCTCGACACCACGACCAACCTCGTGACCGATACGACGGGCGCACTGACAGGCACCCCAACGCCAGATACAACCCCGGCCGATCCACCACCATCATTGACCGACACCCTCACGAATACCGTCGACACCGTCACCAACACGGTCAACCAGACCGTCGATGACACGGTCAATAACGTGGCACCGAGTCCGGTCGCCAGCCCGGTTACGAACCTCGTCGATCAGACCACGAACAGCGTCAACCAGACGGTCGATACGGTCGTCTCCAACCCGACAACACAAACCGTAACGACGCCGGTTGATCAGATGGTCAACCAGACTGTTGATACGGTCACCAAGACGGTCGCTCCGGTGACTCAGCCGGTGAGCAAGACGGTCAATCAGGTCACGCAGCCACTGACGGAGACTGTCGATCAGGTCACCCAGCCGGTGGTTGACGTGGTCGACCAAACCGTGCAGCAGACCATCGATACGGTCGATCAGACGCTGACGACGGCGCCGGGCAAGGTACTGGATCAGGTCGGTCAGACGCTGCCGGTTACCCAGCCGGTGGTTGACGTCGTCACGCCACTTCTGCCCACTCAGCCGGTAGTCGATCCGCTGGTTGACGACACGACGGACGCCGTGAACAAGATCGTGGGCAACGTCGCCGCTCCAGTGACCGACCCGATCGTCGATCCGGTGACGCCGGTCACGAACCCAACGACGCCCGTGAATCCGACGACTCCGCTTGATCCGACATCACCGATCGTTCCCGGGCAGCCGGGTGGCAATACACCGGTGATCGGCGGCATCGGCTCCGGCTCGACGCCGAACGGTGCCGGTCATCAGCCAGGCGGCTCGCTTACTCAACCGATCATTCCGGGTACGACGACTCCGAACACGACGACCCTGACCCGACCGGTGACGAACGACGGCCCGGCCGTCGCACCGATTGCCGGCCAGATGCCGAACGGCCTTGCGGTCGATTCGCAGGCGGGCCTGCCGATCACGCCGGAAATGTCGACGTCACCGGCGACGCCGACCGTGGCGCACGCTATCGGAACGACCGGCACGGCAGCGCCGATCGCCCCGGTGGCAACCGGTTCGGGCGACTGGACGACCACGATCGACGCAACGGCCGGGGCAGTGCTTCACGATCTGGTCCGAGCGGCGCGCGAATTGGGCGTCAGTGCCCCGTCGCTGCCACTGCACCACCTGCCAATCCCGGTACCCTCGCTGCCGGTTCCGAGCCTGCCGATTTCCGGCTCCTCGTTCGCGGGCGGCGCTTCAGGCGGGCTGTCGATCGGCGGCTCCAGCGGAGCGGCCGGTTTCGCCGCGATCCTTGTCATGCTTTTGCTCGCACTGGTTCTGACACAGCGCTCGCTGCTGGCCCGTGCGCTTCACTTCCCCGTCAGCATTAACCATCCCGTTCCCACCTCCCCTGCCTAATCAGGTGCCTGGCTGTCTTTGACAGTCTCATTTACGGCATCTGATTAGCTGGTCTGGTTGCGAAGCGCAACCGGACAAGACGGAGGATTTTCGATCATGCGTAGACGAATATGGGGGCTTGGGCTCATTTTGGGCCTAACCCTCGGGCTCTTCACAGCCGGCACTGCGCTGGCGGCGGGTCCGCTGCTCAATCTCGGCTCGGGCGATTCCGGGACGGTCAATCTCAACCTCAACGGCGACGTCGACTCGACGGCCGTGGGCAGCGCCTCGGCCACGGCGACCACCACGACGACGGGCGATACCGACGTGGTGACGAACGTCGTCAATACGGTCACGGATACGGTCAATGGACTGGTTGGCGGCGCGATCGCGACACCGGACACGACACAAGCCACCACACCGGCAACGACCGAGGCCAACGACACCTCGGCGAACACGGGCACAACGACGGATTCGACATCGACTCAGGAGTCGTCCGGGCCGGCGACGACAACGGCGGACGACACCTCATCATCACCGTCAGATGACCCAGATCGGAAGAGCGTCGTGTAGGGAA
>ERZ778018.2923-NODE-2923-length-10150-cov-11.232590_pt1 | contig 10150 bp, 9 predicted proteins | sample MGYA00375748_ERZ778018 | MGnify/ENA primary metagenome ERZ778018 (study PRJEB29350, sample SAMN05509839) | bioreactor metagenome | biome: bioreactor; material: wastewater | place: South Africa: University of Cape Town | collected 2014-04-22 ... | reverse complement strand
GCCACGCGAGTCGACCCCGGAGGATTCCCGGAAGTTATTTCGGCAGCGTTCCAAGGGCCGGATGAGGGGGGGACGCGCCAGACGACCGTGGGATTTTCACGTCGCGTGGGCGGGCCTTCGCGAATCCCAACGGCTTTCTCGCGTGTCGTCCCCCTCATCTGACCGCTTCGCGGTCTGTCTTCCCCCGCGAGGGGGGAAGATGTATTCGTCTCTCCCGAATCCGTGACGTTCAGGCCTTCCGCGTCGTCACGATCGCGCGAAGTCCCCTCTTTCCCGCCTCGTTCGCGAGGGCCGGCGCGAATCGCCTCGACGGCCGAATCCCCGCTCGCGTAAGATCGTGGGGATTTGCAAGGACCGTTGACGATCTGGGAGCGAGGGCCCGAACCGGGCCCCGGGAGCGACGATGGGCACGGCGAAACTGGCGCTCGAGGACGGAACGGTGTTCACGGGCCGGTCCTTCGGGGCGCAGGGCGAGACCGACGGCGAGGTCGTGTTCAACACCAGCATGACCGGCTACCAGGAGATCGTCACCGACCCGTCGTACAACGGTCAGATCGTGACCATGACCTACACCGAGATCGGCAACTACGGCGTCAACGGCGAGGACGTCGAGAGCCCCAGGCTCTGGATTCGCGGCTTCATCGTCCGCGAGCCCTCCCCCCGCGTCAGCAACCATCGCGCGGAGAAGTCGCTGGAGGCGTACCTGGCGGAGAACGGCGTCGTCGGCCTGGCGGGGATCGACACCCGAGCGCTGGCCCGGCGGATCCGGGTCCAGGGGGCGATGAAGGGGGTCCTCTCCACCGTCGATCTGGACGACGCAAGCCTGGTCGCCAAGGCGCGTGAGAGTAGGGGGCTGGTCGGCCGCGACCTGGCCAGCGAGGTCATGCCGAAGACCGCGGCCGTCTGGGAGCCGGGACTCGACCGCGCGTATCAGCTCGACTCCTCCGGCCGCGGCGGCCACGGCCGGCCCCAGCCCGGGGAGGGGAAGCGGCCCCACGTCGTGGCCCTGGACTTCGGCATGAAGTGGAACATGCCGCGGCATCTGGTCGATTGCGGCGTCCGGGTCACGGTCGTCCCCGGCTGGAGTTCGGCGGAAGCCGTGATGGAGCACCAGCCCGACGGCGTGTTCCTCTCCAACGGCCCCGGCGACCCCTCGGCGCTGCCCGACGCGGTGGCGACCGTCCGGGCCCTCGTCAAGACCGCCGCGGAGTCGCGGGGGATCCCGATCCTCGGCGTCTGCCTGGGCCATCAGCTTCTCGGCCAGGCGTTCGGGGCCAGGACGTTCAAGCTCAAGTTCGGTCACCGCGGCGCGAACCACCCGGTGCGTAACGAGGCCACGGGAAGGGTCGAGATCACGACCCAGAACCACGGCTTCGCCGTCGATCCCGCCACCCTGCCCGGCGATGTCGCCCAGACCCACGTCAACCTCAACGACGGCACGCTCGAAGGGCTTCGGCATAATCGGCTGCCGATCGTCGGCGTCCAGTTCCACCCCGAGGCCGCCGCCGGCCCCCACGACAGCCAGTACCTCTTCGACGACTTCCGCGCCGCCATCGGCTGACGCGGGCGCAACGTTCGACGGAGCCATGACGATGGACGTCGCGATACTGGCGCTCGAGGACGGCGCGGCGTTCGTCGGCCGTCCCTTCGGCGCGCGCGGCGAGACCGACGGCGAGGTCGTCTTCAACACCAGCACGACCGGGCATCGCGGCATCGTCGACGACCCGGCCAACCGCGGCTTGATCGTGGTCATGACCTGCTCCGACGTCGGCGACTTCGACGACGACCGCGGCGACCGCCGGCCCTGGCTGCGTGGGTTCGTCGCCCCCGGCGCGTCCCCTCGCGGCGTCAACCGTCGCGCGGAGGAGTCGCTAAGCGCGTACCTGGCCGATCGCGGCGTCGTCGGTCTGACCGGGATCGACGCCCGCGCGCTGGCCCGTCACCTGCGCGTTCACGGTTCGATGAAAGGGGTCGTCTCCAGCATCGAGGCGGACGACGCCGTCCTGATCGCCAGGGCTCGCGACGCTCGGGGGGTGGACGGGCTCGACCTGACCGGCGAGGTCATGCCCGCGGCCGCGACGGTCTGGGCGCCGGGCCCCGCGCGGTCCTACCGCGTCGCCCCGCTCGGCGGCGAGCGCCTCGATCCGGAGGATGAGAAGCGGCCCCGCGTGGTGGTCCTGGACTTCGGCATGAGGCGGGACGCGCCGGGGCGGTTGGTCGATCTCGGCTTGATCGTGACGGTCGTCTCCGGTCGGATCGCCCCCGAGGCCGTGATGGAACACCAGCCCGACGGCGTGTTCCTCTCCGACGGCCCCGGCGACCCCTCCGCGCTTGGGGACGTCGCGGCGAGCGTCCGAACGCTGGTGAAGGCCGCGGCGGAGTCGCGAGGAGTGCCGATCCTCGGCGTCGGCCTGGGCTGTCAGCTTCTGGGGATGGCGTTCGGGGCGCGGACGCTCAAGCTGAAGTTCGGCCATCGCGGCGCCAGCGTCCCGGTTCGCGACCTGGCCGCCGGCAAGGTCGCGATCACCAACCAGAACCACGGCTTCGCCATCGACCCGTCGACCCTGCCGGGCGACGTCGCCCCCAGCCACGTCAACCTCAACGACGGCACGCTCGAAGGGCTTCGCCACCAGCGGTTGCCGATCGTCGGCGTCCAGTTCCACCCGGAATCCGCCGTCGGCTCCCACGACAACCAGCATGTTTTCGACGACTTCCGCGCCGCCGTCGGCTGAGCGAGGATGATGGAACGCAAAGACGGGTTCGAGGAGCGCGATCATGGCCGAGGTCGAATTCACGCTGGTCCTCAAGGGTCGTTGGGACGATTTGACGTTCGAGATGGCCGACGCCTTCTACGAGGCGGGCTGCGACGACGGCACGGTCGCTTATAGCGGCGGGCAAATCTCGATCGCCTTCGGTCGCGAAGCGGAGTCGGCCCAGGCGGCCGTCCTCTCCGCGATCGCGGACGTCCGCGAGGCGGGGTACGAGGTCGAGCGGATCGCGGAGACGGACGCGGTCGCCCAGGCGGACATGGCGGCGCGGCTGGGGAAGTCCCGTCAGTACGTCCACCACCTCGTCACCGGCGCGCGAGGGCCGGGCGACTTCCCCCGGCCGATCGCCGCCGACGGCCCGAAATGGTCCTGGCGGGAGGTCTCGGCCTGGCTGGCGGACGCCGGACTGGCCGACGCCTCGCTCGCCGAGACCGCCCGCGTCCTCGCCGCGGTCGACGCCGCCCTCGCCTACCGCGCCGTCAAACGCGACTCGCCCAAGCTCCTCAAGGCCGTCGAGGCGGCCGTCCGCTGATCCGCCGAAGTCGGCCGCGCCGCCCCGTTGACGGCGTCGCGGCGGTTCCGTACCATGTGACTTTACGATGCCAAGCGACCGACCGAGCCGGGTCGCCAGCCGCCTGGGAGCGCGAACCGTGGGATCGACGTGCGTGGTGGGCCTCCAGTGGGGGGACGAGGCCAAGGGAAAGATCGTGGACCTGCTCTGCGACGACCACGACGTGGTCGTCCGCTACCAGGGGGGGGCCAACGCGGGGCACACCGTCGTCCACGAGGGGACGACGTACAAGCTGTCGCTGGTCCCCACCGGGATCCTCCGGCCGCGCGTCCGGGCGGTGATCGCCAACGGCGTGGTGATCCATCCGCCGGCGCTCTTGAAGGAGATCGCGACGCTTGAGTCGCAGGGCGTGGACTTCAAGGGCAGGCTCCTGATCGGCGACCGCGCCCACGTCATCCTGCCGCACCACCTGGCCGAGGAGCGGCTGACGGAGGAGTCGGCGTCGACCGCCGACCACCTGGGGACCACTCGCCGCGGCATCGGCCCGTGCTATCGGGACAAGGTCGGGCGGGTCCACGGCGTCCGCGTCGCCGACCTCTACCACCCGGCCCGGTTCCGCGAGCGGCTCAAGCGGATCGTCGACTTCAAGAACCGCCTGCTCGCCGCCATGCTGCCGGACTTCGAGCCGTTCGACGACGTCGCGGTCGCCGAGGAGTATCTCGAATACGCCGAGCGCTTCCGCCCGTTCGTCGGCGACGCCACCGAGGCGCTGCACGACCATCTGAACGCCGGCCGTCGGCTGATGTTCGAGGGGGCGCAGGGGTCGCTCCTGGACGTCGACCACGGCAGCTACCCCTACGTCACCAGCTCCAATTCAAGCGCCGTCGGCGCGGCGCCGGGCTCGGGAGTGCCGGCGCGTTACATCGACCGCTGGATCGGGGTCGTCAAGGCGTACACGACGAGGGTCGGCGGCGGGCCGTTCCCGACCGAGCAGGACAACGAGGTCGGCGAGCGGATCCGGCGGGTCGGCCGCGAGTACGGCACCGTCACCGGCCGTCCCCGCCGCTGCGGCTGGTTCGACGCGGTGGCCACGGGTTACTCGGCGCGGGTCAGCGGCTCGACCGAGATCGCCGTGATGCTCTTGGACGTGCTGAGCGGGCTCGACGAACTGCAAGTGGCCGTCGCCTACGAGCGGAACGGCCGGACGGTCGCAACCCTGCCGGCCTCGCTGGCCGACCTGGAGGAATGCCGCCCGGTCTACGAGACGCTTCCCGGCTGGAGCGAGGACGTCACCGCCGCCCGAAGCTGGGACGAGTTGCCCGAGGCGGCGCGACGGTACGTCGAGTTCCTGGGCCGGAAGGTCGGCGTGGCGGCGTCGATCGTCTCGGTGGGCCCCGACCGCGACCAGACGATCCGCGTGCCCCGGGCGCGTTGAACCGACCGGCGGGGCCGCGGCAGGACCTCCCCCTCAAGGATTGGGCGTGGCACGACTCATGCGACTCGACGACGATCCCGCGCTGAACGTCACGGAACAAGGGCTGGCCCGGCTGGAGGAATGGAACCTCCGGCCCGAGCAGCTTCCCCGACACGTCGCCATCATCATGGACGGCAACGGCCGATGGGCCCAGCAACGCGGGTTCCCGCGGGTCGCGGGGCATCGTCGGGGCGTCCAGAGCGTGCGGTCGATCGTCGAGGAGGGGGTTCGGCTGGGCCTGGAGCAAGTCACGCTCTACTGCCTGTCGGTGGAGAACTGGAAGCGGCCGGCGCGGGAGGTCCGGTTCCTGATGCGGCTGCTGCGCCACTTCCTGCTCGCCGAGCGCGCCGAGCTGATGGAGCGGAACGTCCGGCTGACGACGATCGGCCGCCGCGACGGCCTGCCGCCGGAGGTGCTGGCGGAGATCGACCGCGCCGTCGCGGCGACCGCCGGCAACACGGGGCTGGTCCTTCGGCTGGCGATCAACTACGGCGGCCGAACCGAGATTCTCGACGCCGTGAAGAAGATCGCCGAGGAGGCCAGGGCCGGCCGGCTCGACCCCTCGACGCTCGACGAGGCGGACTTCGCCGCGTATCTGGAGACCGGCGCCGCGGCCGACCCGGACCTCCTGATCCGCACCGCCGGCGAGATGCGGATCAGCAACTTCCTGCTCTGGCAAGTCTCCTACACCGAGTTGTGGGTGACGCCGAAGCTCTGGCCCGACTTCCGCGGCGACGATCTGCTTCAGGCGTGCGCCGATTACGCCGGCAGGACCCGGAAGTTCGGCGGCTTGCCGGCCTCCTCGCTGGCCGCGGGGGCCCCGGCCGGTTAAAGTGAAACGGAGACGGTCCCGTCCGGCGGGCCCGGTTCTCAAGCCATTCGCTCGCCACGCTGGAATTCATGCTCCGCACCCGCATCCTCAGCGCCGTCACGATCGTCGCGGCGTTGGTCGTGGTCATGTACGTCGACCAGGGGCTGGCCCCCTGGTTTCCGCTCTGGTTTTTTGTTTCGGCGCTGGTGATGGCGGCGGCGGCGCGGGAACTGGTCGATCTGCTCTCCAGCGGCCACGTCCGACCCGACCCGCGGGTCGTCGGCGGCGGCCTGTTGGCGATCCTGACGGCCCACTGGCTCCCCCACCTGGTCGCGGCCTGCCCCACCCACGAGCGGTTCTCGGCGATCATGTCCGAGCCGTCCTGGTCGATCGGCGTCTTCGCCTGGCCGTTTTTCAGCTTCACGGCGGTGGTGATGGCGGCGTTCGTCGTCGAAAGCCTGCGGTTCGAGCGGCCCGGTGGCGCGGTCGACTCGATCGCGGCGACGATCCTGGTCGTCGCCTACGTCGGGATGCTCGGCGGCTTCATGGTCCAGATGCGCTGGCTTGAAGGGTGCAAGCACGGCTTGATACCATTGGCGATGCTGATCGCCACGGCCAAGGGGGCGGACGTCGGGGCGTACGCGATCGGCCGGCTCTTCGGGCGTCGCAAGCTCTGGCCGAGCCTGAGCCCGAACAAGACCGTGGCCGGCGGCGTAGGTGGACTGATGTTCGCGACGCTCGCCACCCTGATCGTGGAGTGGGTCGCCCAGGACCGGGGGCTCGTCGCCCTGGGCTGGATCGGCGCGACGGCGTTCGGGCTGACGGTGGGGTTGACGGCGCAGGTCGGCGACCTGATGGAGTCCCTGATGAAGCGCGACCGGGGCCGCAAGGACGCCTCGGCGACGATCCCCGGCTTCGGGGGGGTACTGGACGTGGTCGACTCGCTTCTGTTCGCCGCTCCGGTCGCCTACGGTTTCTGGGCCGTGCTGGGGCCGTGAAATGAACTTCGAGTCCGCCTCGTCTTTATGCGGGCGGGAGATGGGCGAGCCACCACGCGGCCTCGGCCGAACTCGCGCGCGGGACGAACTTGGCGTACCGCCGAATATCCGTCAGGATCTCCGCGATGGCGGCGTCGGTCGCTTTTGCGCGCTTCGCCCAGCGCTTCACTAGCTCGGCCGTGGTAAGTACGGCGACTCCTTCCTGGATCGCCATGCGCGCGGCGAGCCGATCATCGGTCGCCAAGCCCCAGCCTCGGCCTTTGGCCACGGCCAGGCATGACGCCTCTCCATCGTCGAGTCGGGTCGCATAGTTCACCAGCAGATCCGACTCCGCCTCGCCCTCCACGTCGCACGGCCTCAGAATTCCGCCCGTGAGATAGGGTCTCAGGTCGATGGACGTCTTGACGAGACGATCCGGATCGTCCGGGTCCGGCTGGTACATGTAGTAACACTCGTCCGTCACGACGGTCGGGACGTGGAGGACGAGCCCGAGCGGGGAGGAATCCGAGGCTCCGGCCGCGCCCTTCGAGACTTCCTCCACGTCTCCCGGTTTCGGGAGCACGCATCCGGCGGCCAGCAGATTGATCAGGCAGCAGGCGTCCAGGGCGACGTCCTTCATCGAGGATCGGGCTCCTCATTTGACTTCGGCCAGGAGCGACCGCTGAAACTCGGTGAATTGAAAGTCGCGCTGTTCGCCGTCGTCCCCGACGAGCGGGCTCGCGAGACAACGGGCCACGATCTCCCTGGCCGTTACGGGGTCGCACCGCAAGAACCGCGCGAGTCGGCCCTGGCTGATCTTCTCTTTCTCGAAGGCGAGCGCGGCCAGGTTCTTATAACGCTCGGGAAACGGCTCGTTCGACGCCGGATGCGAGGGCAAATCCAGGAGTCTCGCCGCCGTCTGGGGGGCGAGCCCCGATTCCTTAAGGCTTTGCCACATGCCTCGAGGGGTCAGGCCCAACTGCTCAAGGCGGAGGCACATCGCCTCGACCGACACGAAGTAGAAGTGACTCAGACGGCAGAGGTCGGCCACGGTGAAATCGTCCGTCGAGGTGACGATGGCGTTGAACTGCTGCCGCACCGAGTTGGCGGGCATTAAAAAGCCTAACGCGAACCCCTCGGCGAACCGCTCGTTGGCGGGCTTGCGACCCGAACGGCTCAGGTAGTCGATCCCCGGTTTGTACCGGTCCACGATGAGGTGGCCGTATTCGTGGAGCAGCGAAGCCCGACGTCGGACGGCCGGATGCTTGCGGTTCACCAGGATGCAACAGCCAATCTCCGGGGTGTAGGCGTACATCCCGGCGACGGCCGAGGGAAGGGCCCAGTAGAAGATCCGCAGACCGACCACCCATTCGAGAATCCCGCGCAGGTTCCAGACGGGCTGATCGCCCAGCCCAAGCCTCAACCGTTCCTCCATGGCGACGGTTTCAGCCAGTTGAGTTACGTCAAGCCGAGCGCTCAGTTTGACCTCGGGCGGATAGTTCATCCGGAGCGGGGCGTTCATCAACGTCTCCAACTCCCGGTAATCCTCGGCGAACCGCTGGAGTTCGTCGATACCCTCCGACAAGGCGGACTCGTCGCGCTCCCGCGTCCTCCCGACCGCGGCGCGCAGATGCGGCCGCAACTCGACGACCGGCTCGCCGGGGCGGACCAACTCGTGAACCCGTCGTCCCAGCAACCGGGCCAGTCCAAGGAGTTCGTCGGACTTGAGCGGACGGTCCCCTTTCTCGATGGCGATGTAGGTCGGCCGGCTGCATCCGAGGTGTCCGGCGACCTCTTCCTGCGTCATCCCTCGCGCCTTGCGAGCCTCGGCGATGCGCCGGCCCAGCGCCCTGGGGTCCACGGGATCAAGGGACGGCATGACTTGCCCCCTCTCGGGCCGGGCGGGATCGCGCCACGAGCCTGGCCCATGAAATGCCCAGCGATTCCGCCTTCATGGCGATCGTTCTCCATTCGTCCCGATAATCGCGGAGCAGCCGGACGACCGCATCGCGAGACTCGACACCAGGCAAGATGCCCGCGCCGATCAGGTGCCTATATAGGAAGCGAGGCGGCGACGGGACGTCGAATCGCGCGTCATTAGAGGAAGTCGTCGCCACCATGCCACCATTCGAATTATCGGCCCGGTATTTTACAAAGTCAATCCTGGATCGCGATTTTTTGGTGATCGTGTAAAACCTCTGGGGCCGTGTCGAGCGTGCGCGTGATGCGGGTTCGCGACCTCGTCGGCGTCCTGACTTCCAACCGGGAGGGGAGCGTCAAGCCATTCCGACCTTCGAGGGAGGACGACGAGGGATCCGTCATCCTCCGAGACTTCTTCCTGGGTTCTTCCGCGTCGTCTTGCCGGCGGGGGCGTTAAGCGAGTAATAATATGGGATCGATCGACGGAGTCCGAAAAGCGTCGCGCCGGCTTTGGGCCGGCGAAAGGGGAGGCATGCCGGAAGTCACCATCGCGCTGGAGGGCCAGGACGAGGAGCTGGCGGTCTTCGGCAGCCGCGACCAACACCTGCGACGGGTCCGGGACGCCCTGGGGGTGAAGGTGCTGGCCCGCCGCGGCGAGGTCCGCGTCGAGGGGGACCAGGCCCGCGTCGAACAGGCGCGGGAGGTCTTCGAGGGCTTGCGGTCGCTGCACCGCGCGCGCCGATCGATCGGCGCGGCCGAGGTCGGCGACCTGATCGAGCGCGCCACGGCCGGCGGGGACGAGTCCGGGGGCGTGGAGATCCGCGAGGGGAACCGGGTCGTCCGCGCCCGCACCGGCGGTCAGGAACGCTACCTGAAGGCGCTTCGGGACCACGCCCTGGTCCTGTGCGTGGGGCCGGCGGGGACCGGCAAGACCTACCTGGCGGTGTCGTTCGCGGTCCAACTTTTGCGACAGGGGAAGATCAAGAAGATCGTGCTGGCGCGGCCGGCGGTGGAGGCGGGCGAACATTTGGGCTTCCTTCCCGGCGACCTGGAGGCCAAAATCAATCCGTACCTCCGGCCGCTGCTTGACGCCTTGCACGACCTGATGCCCTACGATCAGATCCGCCGCTACATGGACAACGACCTGATCGAGATCGCCCCCCTGGCGTACATGCGCGGGCGGACGCTCAACGACGCGGTCATCATCCTGGACGAAGGCCAAAACGCCACGGTCTCGCAGATGAAGATGTTTTTGACGCGGATGGGGCAGGAGTCGCGGATCGTCGTCACCGGCGACGTGACCCAGGTCGACCTTCCCCCCGGCACCACGAGCGGACTGGCCGACGCGGCCGAGCGGCTGGCGAGGGTTCCCGGCGTCGCCGCGGTGACGCTGGACCGCTCGGACATCGTGCGCCACCCGTTGGTGCAGGCGATCGTGGACGCCTACGAGGCGGTGGAGGTCGTCCCGCGGGAGTTGGACGAGACGATCGGCATCCCGGCCCTTCCCCGCGACCGCGGTCGCGGTCGCGATCGCGGCGGCGACGGCGAGCCGGATTCGCCGGCCCCCGAGCCGGCGGCGGGATGACGCCATGAGCTTTTTTCCGACCGTCCCGGATTCCGTGGCGGTGAACATAACGGCCTTCCCCCCTCGCGGGGGAAGGTGGCCCGAAGGGCCGGATGAGGGGGGGC
>ERZ778018.2922-NODE-2922-length-10150-cov-13.635958_pt1 | contig 10150 bp, 6 predicted proteins | sample MGYA00375748_ERZ778018 | MGnify/ENA primary metagenome ERZ778018 (study PRJEB29350, sample SAMN05509839) | bioreactor metagenome | biome: bioreactor; material: wastewater | place: South Africa: University of Cape Town | collected 2014-04-22 ... | reverse complement strand
GGGAGAAGGCCGTTCGGAGCCGGCTTGCATGAGGATCACGCGCCGGATCCGATAAGTGTCGGGTCGTCAGTCCGAAGCGAGGGGGGCGGGGGCTTCTGGAACCCCCGCCGCCTCCCCCGGACGTTCACGCCCGAGCCGATGACCAGGTCGCGGTCGTAGGCCCATTCGTAAAGCCGGCCGGACTTCATCGGCCGAAGCTCGCGAAGGTCTTCGAAGCCCTCCTCCTCGAACCATCGAAAAAGTTCGGACAGAGTGTGGTGCGATTGGTATTTGGGCGCCCACCAGTCGAAGTTGTCGCAGACCCGGAGCGTCCAGTCGGGATGGGCGGAGAAGTTGAAGACCTTGTTTAAAGTGCGATTGACGACCGGGACGCTCCCCAGGACTCCCAGGGCGACGCACAGGGACTCAAGCGCCCGCGCGGGGAGTCGGGTGGAGACCAGGCGGACGCCGGAGTTGATCCACTCCTGAGGCGCGGTATTCTTGCGATAGAGCCACACCGCCAGCCTTCCGCCGGGCTTGACCCGTTTGGCGATCTGGGCGAACGCCCGTCGGGGGTCGGGCGCATGGTGCAGGACGCCGATGGAGAAGACCAGGTCGAAGGCGGCCTCGGCGACGGGAGGGTCGAGCAGGTCGCCCTGGACGATCTGGACGTTCGGCAGGGTCCGACATGATTCGGACGCCTTTTTCACGGCGCCGCTGAGGTCCAGTCCCAGGACCCTGGCGCCGGCCTCGCCCAGGATTCGGGCGTAACGTCCGCCGCCGCAGCCGGCGTCGAGGACCAGCTTGCCGGCCAGTTCGCCGGGGGCGACGCCCGTCTTGACCGCGAAGACGGCCTCGTCCTCCTCGGTCCGGGCGACGTCGTAGCGGTTCCACTGGCGGCCGAAGCTGCCGACGTAAGCCTCTCCCGCCAGCCTGGGGACGCCACCCGTGATCGGGAACCGCTCCTCGCCGTCGTCCGAGACCAATTCGTCCCCCTCGAGCCGCAGCGGCGATTTCGATCGGGGCGACCGCAAAAGCGCGATCAACTCGGAGTTCATGAAGATTTCGGACATTTTCATCTCGCCGGGGAGGTGGCCGCCGGCGTATCTTACAAGTTATGGAAAAGGATTCGACTCCCGATCATAGCTGCCTTCCCGCATGGCTGGGAACGGTTCGTCGCCGGGTCGCCGACTGGCTGGCGGAGGGCGTCGGCCGGGGCTGGGTGGTCGCCGTCTCCGGCGGCGGCGACAGCGTGGGGATGCTCCGGGCGCTGCTGGCGCTGCGCGACGAGTTCGACCTGCGGTTGAGCGTCGCCCACCTGGATCACGGCGTCCGGGGCGAGTCGGCGCGTCGGGACGCGCGGTTCGTCGCCGAGCTGGCCGAATCGCTGGATTTGCCGTTCGACCTGGGCGTCTGGCGGCCGACCCGCCCCGGTCATTTCGAGGCCGACGCGCGGGCGGCGCGGCTGGAGTGGCTGGCGGAGATCGCCGCGGCGCGGGGCGCGTCGGCCGTGGCGGTCGGCCACACCCGCGACGACCAGGCCGAGACGATCCTCCATCGGATCGTCCGCGGCACGGGCCCTCGCGGGCTGGCCGGCATGCCCGCGCGGCGCGCGCTGGCGCCGGGGGTGGACCTGATCCGTCCGCTCCTGGAGGTCGCGCGGGAGGAGGTGCGCGAGGACCTGGTCCGAACCGGCCGCGAGTTCCTGGAGGACGCCAGCAACCGCGATCGCTGTCGCACCCGCTCGCGGATCCGCCACGACCTGATCCCGGGGCTCAAGGCCGATTACAATCCGGAAGTCGTCGCGGCGGTCGTCCGCCTGGGGGAGACGGCCGCGGCCGAGCGCCGGCTGCTGGAGACGCTGCTGGCGCCGATCGTCTCCAAGGTGGTGCTTTCGATCGCGTCGGATCGGATCGTCTTCGATCGTCGCGCCGCGTCGTGGCTTTTGGGACCCGCGGCCGTTGAGATCGTCCGCGGCGCGTGGCGCGAGGCGGGCTGGCCCGAGGGGGCGATGTCGGCCGGGCGCTGGCGGCGGCTGGCGGCGGGGCTGATCGCCGGCGCGCGGGTCGATCATCTGGGCGCGGGCGCCAGGCTCCGCGCCGCCCGCGGCTTCCTGGTCCTGGAGCGCGACGGAGCGCGCGCGTCGGACTCGTCGGCGATCGAGCCGGTGGCGCTGTCGGGGCCCGGGACCGTCCGCGTCCCCTGGGCGGCCGGGACGTTCGAGGCCGACGCCACCTTGACCTCCGAATCCTTCGAGGAGGTGGTCGACTGGGCGCGCGTCGCCTTCCCCCTGATCGTGCGGACGGCCGCGGCCGGGGAGCGGTTCGACCCGTTGGGGATGCGGGGGCGGCGGCAGCGGGTGTCGGACTTCCTCCGGATGCGGGGCGTGTCGCGCGAGGACTGCGGCGCCGCCCCCGTCGTCGCCGATCGCCAGGGGATCGTTTGGGTGGTCGGCCACCGGGTCGCCGACCGCGTCAAGACGACGGCGTCCACCCGGCGACGGCTGAGCCTGCGCTGGCGGCCCGATCGGGCTGAAGTTGACGCCCCGGGCGGATTCCTCTAGGATTCGCGCCGAACTCGGCCGGTCCCGCGGGGGGACGTGGGCCGGTCCACGTCCCGAGCGAGGGAGGCCGGACATGCCGCGATCGTCCGGCCCGCCGTCGCGCGGGCCCGCCTGGCGACGTCCCCTGGCCCTCGCCGTGGAGATCGGACTGCTGCTCCGCGTCCTGGCCGCCGACCTCGTCCAGTGGCGCCTCGATCGCGCGGGCGACGGCCGCGTCTGCCTGCTGCCCGACTCGGAATACTACTGGAGGCTCGCCCAGACGATCCGCGACGGCGAGGTCTTCCAGATCGTCGAGTGGGGCGACGTCCCCCATTTCGCCCTCCGAACGCCGGGCTACCCGCTCTTTTTGGCCGCCTGCCGGCTCGCGACGGGAGACAATCCCCTGGGCGCCCGGCTGATCCAGGCGGCGCTGGGCGCGGCGTGCGTCTGGCTGGTCTATCGGCTGACGATCGCGACCCTCGGCGAGGACCGTCGATCCGCGGCCCTGGTCGCCGCGGCGCTGACGGCGGTCCATCCTTATTTCATCGCGACGTCGGCGCTTTTGCTGACGGAGGCGGTCTTCGTCCCGTTGCTTCTGGTCTTCCTGTGGGCGGCGGCCGTTCTCTGGGATCGCCAGTCCGCCCGCGGGGCGGTCGCGCCGGGCCTGGCGGCGGGGGGCGCGGCGGCCGCGGCGGTGCTGGTCCGGCCGTCTTGCCTGCTGTTCTTCCCCATGGTCGTCGCGGCCTGGTGGGCGAGTCGGTTGGCGGCGCGGCGGGCGCCCGGGCCGGTCCTGGTCGGGACGCTGGCCATGGCCCTGGCGTTCGTCGCGACGATGGCGCCCTGGTGGGTCCGCAACGCGCGGGTGTACGGCGAGTTCGTCCCCACCGCCCTCTGGATGGGCGCGAGCCTGTACGACGGCCTCAACCCCGACGCGACCGGCGGCAGCGACATGATGCGGTTCCTGGCCGATCCCGACGTCTGGCCCCTGGACGAGCGCGATCAGGACCGGCGGTTGAAGGCTCGCGCGGTCGCCTTCGCGCGCGAGAACCCCGGCCGGGTCGCGAGTCTGGCCGTGGTGAAGCTCGGCCGCTACTGGAGCCCCTGGCCCAACGCCGAGGCCGCGGGCCCGGCCTGGGTCCGGATCGCCGCGGGCGCGGTCATGACGCCGCTGTTGGTCCTCATGGCCTTCGGCCTGTGGACGCTCCATCGCGACGCCCGCGCCTGGGCGCTTCTGGCCGGGCCGATCCTCTACTTCGCCGCGGTCCACGCGGTTTTCGCCAGTTCGATGCGGTATCGGACCCCCGGCGAGTTCCCGGCCATGGCGACGGCCGCGGTCGGTCTGCTTCGCGCGGCTGGGGATCCCAGGCGCGGAGTGGACCGTCGCACTTAAGAAGGTGGGTTCGCTTCGTTGGAGACCATCGAGAAATAGTGATGACAATCATCCCTTCTCCCCTTGTGGGAGAAGGTGGCCGAAGGCCGGATGAGGGGGGCGTTTCCAGGGGCTTGCGGTCGCGCCCACCCCTCATCCGCCCCTCCGGGGCGCCTTCTCCCACAAGGGGAGAAGGGATTAAGCACGCTCGCTCGCGGTGGATTCCAATTAAGAAGGATTCACCTTCTCAACCGCGACGGTAATAGGAGTGACGGATCGAACCCACGGAGGGGGCGCGGCGATGGGATGGCGGCGGGCGGCGAAATTCCTGTTCTGGATCGCGACCCTCGGGCTGGTCCTGTCGGTCGCCGCGGTCTGGTTCGCCTACGCCTTCGTCACCGACGGCGGCACCGTCGCGCGGATGCTCCAGGCCGAATTGCGGCGGTTCTTCCCTCACGCCGAGTTCGAGTTCGGCCGGGCCGAGTTCCGCCCCTTGCGGGGGCGGGTGACGCTCAAGAACGTGACCGCCGTCCAGACCGTCGAGGGCGCGCCGTTCCCCTCGGTCTCGATCCTCTGGCTGGAATTGCACTTTGACCCGTGGAAGCTGTTGGAGGGGAAGCGCGAGGTCGGCGACGTCATCATCAGCCGCCCGACCCTGCGGCTGGTCCGCAAGAAGGACGGCGGCTGGAACCTGGCGGACCTGCCGGCGAACCCCTGGCCGACGACCTCGATCGAGAACCCGCCGCCGGTGGACGTCGTCAACGGCGTCGTCGAACTGGTCGTCGACCCCGACGCCGGCTCGTCCTCCTCCCGCGGCGCGGGCGGGGACGGCCGCGGCCAGGCCGCCGCGGCCGTCCTCCGCGACGTGGCGCTTAAGATCCGGCCCGACGAGGAGGGCCGCCTCCGCTTCGAGGGCTCCGCCCGCGGCGACGTCTTCGACCACGTGGACTTGAAGGGGACCGTCGACCCCAAGACCGGCGACGTCGACCTTCAGGGCCGACTCGTCGACCTGACCGTATCCGACGCCTTCCGCCGCCGACTCCCCCCGGAGGCCGGTGCCGCCCTGGACGCCCTGGCGCTGAAGTCGGGCGACGTCGACGTCGAGCTGGCCTCGCTCCGCTTCCGACCGGCCGCGGCCCCTGGCGAACGACTCGTCTACGACCTGAAGGCCCAGCTTCGAGGCGGCTCCTGCCGCTGCCCCATGCTGCCGTTCCCCATCGACGACCTCTCCGCCCGCGTCGGCTTCGACGGTCGCGCGCTCGCGATCGACCACGCCGAGGGCTCCAACGGCCCCGCGCGCCTGCGCGCCTCCGGCCGCGTCGACGTCGGCGACTTCGAGACGACCGCGTTCGCGATCCACGTCGAGGCCGACGACCTGGACCTCGACGACCGCCTCAGGCGCAAGACCCCCGCGGAGTTCCTCAAACTCTGGGACGACTTCCAGCCCCGCGGCCGCGTCGATGTCAAGGCCGACGTCGCTCGCGAGCCCGGCGGCCCGATCGTCGCGTCGGGATCGGCCCGGCTCAAGGACGTCTCGGCGCTTTACAGCCACTTCCCGTATCCGCTGAAGAACCTCACCGGGACGCTCGCCATGGAGGGGAGGCGGGTGACCGTCGACGTCCGCGGCCCCGTCGGCGACCGTCCCGCGCGGCTGTACGGCACGGTCGACGAGCCCGGCCACGACGCCGTCGTCGACCTCCAAGCCGACATCGAGTCGTTGCCGATCGACGCGACGTTCCTCGACGCGCTTGAGCCGAAGGCCCGCCACTGGGTCGACATGTTCAAGCCCTCCGGCGCCGCGGCGGTCCACGCCCGGATCCGCCGTCGGCCGCTGGCCGGTCCGCCCCCGCCGCCGGGCTGGGAAACCGGAGAGTTGCGGCCCGAGGGCCTGCTGGCGGTCCACGCCGAGGCCCGGCTCGACCCCGCCAGCAGCGAGATGACCTGGCGGGGGCTGCCGTTCCCCGTCCGCCGCCTCGGCGGCCGGTTGGAGATCCACCCCGACCACTGGGTCTTCCAGAACATGACCGGGCGCAACGGCCAGGCCGTCATCACCGGCTCCGGCCGGGTCGAGCTCATGGACGCCCCGCCGCTGCCCGACGGCGCCCCGCCTTTGAAGATCGCGTTGAACCTCTCGGCCCGCAAGCTCCCGTTCAGCCCCGAGCTTCGCGACGCCTTGCGGCCGGCCTGGCGGAAGTCGTGGGAGGTCATCAACCCCGACGGCTTCTGCGACGTTGATGTCGCCATCGCCGCCGAGGCCCGCAAGCCCCAGCACGTCGTCGTCGCCGTCAGCCCCCTTCCCGGCTCCCACGTCCGCCTGGTCCTCCCCAGGCCCCCCGGCGCCGACGCCGAGGCGGGCCCCACCGTCGAACTCCGGATGCAGGACGCGCTCGGCTCCTTCCGGTTCGTCGACGGCATGGTCGGCATGCGCGACGTCCGCTTCAACTTCCACGGCGCCCCGGTCGACTTCCGCGAGGGCGTCCTCCGCGTCGAGGACAGCGGCCGGTTCGCGCTTCGCGTCGCCGATCTGAAGGTCCACAACCTGCTTTTAAGCGCGTCGTTGCGGCGGATCATGCCCCCCTTGATGGCCCAGTTCGCCTTGCGGCTGGACGACGGCAAGCCGTTGACCGCCTGGGGCGACCTGGCCGTCGGCTGGGACGGCGTCCCCGGCGTCCCGGCCTGGTGCGCCTGGGAGAAGACCCAGGTCTTCCTCCTGGACAACAAGCTCGCCGCCGGCGTCCCCCTGGAGCACCTCAACGGCAAGCTCACCGACGTCCGCGGCCGGCTCGACGGCCAGACGCTCGAGCTGCACGGCACGCTCGACGTCGCCAGCGTCAAGGTCGCCGGCATACCCCTGGCGGACGTCCAGGGGCCGCTTTCGATCCAGGGGGGCGCGGCCCGTCTCCCCGGCGTCAAGGGGAAGCTGCTGGGGGGCGAGATTTTCGGCGAGGGCTGGATCACCCTGACCGAGTCCCCGCGCTACGCCGGGGCGGTTCGGATCAGCGGGGCCGACCTTCAGAAGTACGCCGCGACCCTCCCCGGCCGGCAGTCGTTCCGCGGCCTGGCCGACGCCGACGTCGAATTCAACGGCCTGGGGGGCGACGTCCGAAGGCTTCAAGGCCGCGGCGCCGGCAAGGTCGTCGACGGCGACATCGGCGAACTCCCCTTCGTCCTGACCCTCGTCCGCGGCCTCAACAAGATCCTCGCCCCCAACGTCGTCCGCGGCCGCGACAAGGCGCTGTTCGACTCCGCCGACGTCGCCTTCCGGATCGTCAACGGCACCACCTTCTTCGACGTCTTCAAGCTCACCGGCGACGCGGTCAGCCTCAACCTCAGCGACAAGGGCCGCAAGAACACCCGCGATCCCTTCGACAAGATCGACCTCACCTTCGACGTCGCCTACGGCCGCAACGAGCGCAAGCTGCCGATCATCTCCAACCTGATGCGCGAGGCCGGCGCGGGTCTGTTCCAGATCGACGTCGCCGGCACCCTGGCCCAACCCCAGCCCAAGCCTCGAATCCTCCCCTCCTTCACCGGCATCGCCCGCGACCGCGATTGACGCCGGCCCGATTCGTAGTAGACCGCCGCACTTGAGAATATGGGTTTCTTCGTTGAAAACCCTGAGCAAGCATGATGGCCATCGTCCCTTCTCCCCTTGTGGGAGAAGGTGCCCCGAGGAACGCGGCCGAAACAACTTCCCGCGAAGGACTTGGGAGAGAATATCCGCAGATTTCGCAGATTAACACAGATTAAATTAAATTGTCCGATCCGAATCTGCGTCAATCTGGGAAATCCGTGGATGAATTCCTCGACGGGGAAGGCGCGGGCCGTATACGAGGCGATTGATTCCTCGGTCTTATGTTTCGAAGCCAGGCGAGTCGGCCCCGAAGGATTCCCGGAAGTTATTTCGGCCGCGTTCCAAGGGGCGGATGAGGGGTGGGCGCGACCGGAAGCCTTTGGAAGCGCCCCCCTCATCCGGCCTTCGGCCACCTTCTCCCTCAAGGCATAGGTATGGCCACAACTTTTCGATTAGGAATTTGGAGAGCATAGGCAAGCTCTATATTGACCCAGATCGCCTATTCCGTCCCCTCTCCCACCGGGAGAGGGCAGCCGCGCAGCGGCGGGTGAGGGTCGTCGCGCTTCGCGGGGAGCGTCGGGTCGGCATGACGCAAGCCCAGAGCGTATCCCGAAATGCGACGACCCTCACCCGGCCCTTCGGGCCACCCTCTCCCGGTGGGAGAGGGGACATCGGACGCTTGCCTATCCTTCCCAGATTCCGAGTCGAAAAGTTGTGGCCATACCTATGCCCTCAAGGGGAGAAGGGATCGCGCGTCTCCGTTCGTGTCGGATTCGTGAGAGCGGACTCATGTTTTTAAGCGCGGCCGGTCACGACGAAGACGTTGACGACGTTTGGCGTGGCGCCTTGTCTTCCCCGCGTCGATCGGTGGTAAAATTGCGGCTCGTGGCGATGAGCTGAGGGCGGTCGACCCGACGAGGAGGCGGACCATGGGGGGCTCGACGTTGGAGCGGGACCGGAAGCGGGAGCGCCGCGGCTGGTTCCGCGGCGAGGCCGCGGCGTATCGCCTGAGCTTCCTGGGGCTGTTGCTCGTCTTCTCGGCGTTGACGTTCGCGGCGACGTCGTCCGGGTCGGCGTCGGACGTCGCCAGGCGGCCTCGGCTGTTGACGACCCTGCTGACGGCGACGGGGCCGTTCACCGGGGCGGTCGCGCGGCGCGGACAGAGTTGCTGCCTGGCGTCTTCGACGCGGTTGGCGACGTGGCTGGCGCCGGCCCCGGCGGTCGCGCTGCTGGCGCGATGGCTTCTGAAAGGCCGGCGCGGGGTCGCGGGGACGGCGGGCGTGGTCCTTTGGACGCTCGGCTGGTTCGTCTGGCTGGCGGGGGGGATCGTGTCGTTCGGGCACGCGCTGAATTAATCGATCGTCGGGCGCGCGGAAAACCCCCGGGCGATCGACGGGATCGTCCGGGGGTTGGGATGAGGCGTCGTTCGTCGTGTTCGGAGGCGGCTCAGGCCGTCTGGGGGGCGCGGCGCCTGGAGAGCCGGCGGCGGAGGGCCAGACCGCCCAGGGCGGTCAGGGTCAGGGCGATCATGCTCGGTTCGGGGATGGGGGCGACGGTGGAGGTGATCTGGGCCTCGGCGGTGGTCACGCCGCCGTTGGACTGCGACGGGACCAGCAGCTTGTCCCCCTTGGGGAAGCTCAGGGCGATGGTCCGCGAACCGTCCAGGTTGATCTTCCCCTCGGGTTCGTTGAAGGTGGCGGTGACCGTCGAGTGGTAGGGGCTGTCGACGACGCCGTTGAGGACGCCGGTGATCACCTGCGAGACGCTGGTGATCGGCTGGTCGTCCAGCGACTGGGGCAGGAAGGTGATGGCGAACGGGACGTTGTCGTAGACGGTCTGCGAGCCGGCGGCCGGGGGGGCGACGACGAACGTCCCCAGTCCGGCGTTGACCGACCCGGAGGCCAGGTCCACGCCCGCGGAGGAGGCCGGGGTGAAGCTGATCAGGTTCGGGCCGGTGATGCCCTTATCCAGGTTGATCGCCGTGGCGGTCTGGTACTTGAGGATCGCGGCGGCCTCGACGCTCGTCCCGGCGCCCGCGACCAAGCCCGCGGCGAGGGCCGCGGACCACAGCCTCGTCAGTCCCTTGGTCATGCTCATCTCTTCCTCCTGAACAAGATTAGGATTGTCACGACGCAATCCCGGTTCCTCGGTCGCTCCGTCTGGCTCGCGTCGTGACGACCTCGCCCGCTCGGAAGGGCGCGGCGCGGTTCTGTTCGGTCGTCGCGAGGCCCAAGGCCCACGACCCGTGACGTCCCGAGGCGGCGGATCGAATCCGCCGGCGGACTCGGCGAAGAAGGGATGGATGAGAGCGGATTTCGGTCGCATCCATGCCCGTCTCCGCGTGGGGCCCGACCATGAGCCCCGGCCTCGGAAGTCCAAGGTCGTCAACCAACGGCGGGGAGGATACCCCCGTCCGCCGGGGCTGTAAACGCGAATTTGTCGCGCTTTGTCGAAATTCCCCTGAAGACGCGCCGGCTCTTCGCCGATCGCGCGAGCTTGACGACGCCTATCACGTTCCTCCCCCCTCGCGGGGGAAGACAGACCGCGAAGCGGTCGGATGAGGGGGACGACAAGCAAACGCGCCGTCGGAACTCGCAAGCCCGTCCGACCGGCTCGGGATTCCAACGGCTCTTGGCGCGCCCCCCCTCATCCGGCCCTTCGGGCCACCTTCCCCCGCGAGGGGGGA
>ERZ778018.2921-NODE-2921-length-10152-cov-8.054670_pt1 | contig 10152 bp, 14 predicted proteins | sample MGYA00375748_ERZ778018 | MGnify/ENA primary metagenome ERZ778018 (study PRJEB29350, sample SAMN05509839) | bioreactor metagenome | biome: bioreactor; material: wastewater | place: South Africa: University of Cape Town | collected 2014-04-22 ... | reverse complement strand
ACGACCCCATGGGCAAGCTCTTCTTCAACATCCTCGCCACCTTCGCCGAGTTCGAAGCCGACCTCATCCGCATGCGCACCCGCGAGGGCATGGCCATCGCACGAGCCAAAGGCAAACTGAAGGGCCGCAGGCCCAAGCTGTCGACGCGGCAGCAGCAGGAGCTCAGGCGCATGTACGACACCGGCTACTACTCGGTCAGCGATCTGGCCGAGCTGTTCTCCATCTCACGGCCCACCGTGTACCGCACGCTCGATCGCCAAACCAGCACGGGCCGTAGCCCAATCGCGGACTCGTAGCAGCTACTGGCGAACAGGGGTGCGGTGGTCCTCGGCTCACGCATCAGCGCCCTTAAGCTGGCGCGGCGCATTAGCCATTGGGGGCCAGTGATGAAGCCGCTTTCCGCACCGTCCTGAAGTGGTGGGCACACTACTGCGTTCTATTCCCATTCTGCCGGGGACAAAAGCCACGCCCAAATGCGGCTGGCAGGCTTCTAGTCACGCCATTCCAGTGCGCCAGGCAAATGCCGGCCTCTTCAAGGCTCAGGCAAATCCCGGGAAGTGCATGCCAGTCATCAATCGAACGGCAATGCGATTCGCGAGCCATGAACCAAGAAGAGCACCGGTACCAGCCTGGCAGCCGGTCCCGGACCAGCTACTCACAGACCTACCAGCCGGCGTGGCTCACGAGGTAGAGGTAATAAGCGCTGTTTGCGGACGCCGCCGCGACGTCCCCCACCGCTTGAACCCGCAAGTAATCCCCGGCTAGAACGTCGAAATGGTCGCCAGGGTAATACGGCCCATGCTCTGTTAAGCCAGATGCGTCTTCAACGAAGACAACCGCCTCAACAAATCCGGAAGTATAGAGGTCCAGAATCCCGGAAGAAGGCCCGTCAAGGCTAACCTGGTAATAGTCCACGTCCCCGATGGTCTCGAGGGCGCCGCTCGCACCCTCGGTCAAGGAGAAGAGCTCGGCGCCCGCGCGAGAGTCGTTCATGGGTTCGCTCAGGTCATTGAAGGCCTCGGTGTAAGCGTAGAGGTCGAAGAAGTAGTCGTACTCGTACGGGTTCGTAACGGTCACCACCGCAGTGGCAGTTGTCGAGTCCACGATCACACAAGAACCGCGGCATGTTATTAACACATCGATAGAACTGGGTTGTAGTTGGCCCTCTGATGCGGGCCCCATAGGAGTTGCGCTGAAGCGCTCTCTGCTTGCGCTGTAATAGGCTGCCCCTCGCCAAACTACTTCCGTTGGGAGGTCCTGACTGAGCTCGAGGTAGAGCGCCGCCCCAGCGTTCGCGACGGTGGCGTCAACCTCAACCTCGAAGCGAGCGCTCCAGCCAGGCTGAAGGTGTGCACTGGCAACGGGCGAATAAGCACTCGTGGTGGCCGCCACGTACTGCGTCTCAGGCTCGGAAATCACGGAAAGAGATGCACCCGAAACTTCCACACCTCGGTACTTGATGACCAGATGATCGCACCACGGCTCATCGGAGACTTCTAGCGGCACCGAGAACCGGCCCTCGTTATCGAGGCTTATCGGAACCTCGACTTTCACACCGCGGTACATGCAGCTCATGCCCGCCGTGTAGTTGCCATCGTCATCCATCGGCTCGCCGGTCTCCCACAGCAGGAGTTGACCCTGAACCACGTTCGGGCCCGGCTCCACGTAGTAGCTGTCAAGCTCTAAGTACGCGCCATTGCCGACTACCAGCGGCTCCAGCGTTGCGCCGTGGAAGCTGACCTCGGCGACGACCGGGAGGCGCGCGTTGGCGTCAGCCTCTATGTACGCCGCCGCACAACCATCGTCGTCCGTCGTGATGACGCTGACCATCGCGCCACCAGGCCCGCTACGCGCGCTGCCGTTGAAGACCGTGAAGGCAACCTCGGCGCCCCTAACCCGGGTATCCCAGAAGACCCGTGGAGCGATCCCCACCCAACCCTCGTTATGAACAGCAGGGAGACATTCAAATGTACTCCCGTACCCGCTCACGATGCCCCCGACATTGGAGAGCGCAGATCCGGTCACTGACGCGAACGAGAAGCGCAACTCTTCAAAGTCAACCGTGCGGTTGCGTCCCCAGTCGTGGCGCGTACTCAAGACGATCTCATCGTCGGACCAGGAAAGCACGGCGTTCGAGAGCTCCCAACCGGCGTAACGTAGCTGCGACAACCCCACCTCATCACCGAAGCCGCTCCCCCGGATAACCACCTCACTCGGTGTATCAGAGCCCGTGTCCCAGGCGCGCCCCCAGGTCGAGAAGCCGCTAGGCTCGACGCCGGTGATGACCGGACCTAACACCAGCGGAGCAGCGACGGTCGTGAGCTTGCCCGCCTCAACCGTCACGGACACCGGCGCACCTGTCGCACCCAGAAGGCCAGGCGCCAGTTGATACGTGCCCGCAGGCACGCGCGAGATCACGAACGCGCCATCGGCATCAGTGCTGGCCAGGAAACTCGTGCCCAACAAATACGCCCACGCACCCGCCCCCTTACCGGCAATACGGCCCGCCACCGCCCCTAACTCAACCGCCTGCAAACTCACGGCGCCCGAGACGAGCTTGCCATCCGCACCCCGCGTAACCAAGACGCGCGCGAACGCTCCCTGATCATCAAGAAGACTCGTAAGGGTGTACTCCCCCTCCTCGCCCACGTTGAAAGCGAACTCGCCCCGAACGTTAGTGAAAACCAAATCCACGGCGACAGTCGTCAACCCGGCCGCGCTGACACTCCCGCCCCCCAACGTGACCTGCGCACCCACCAAGGGCACGCCCGCACGGTCCGTAAGCGTGCCAACAATCACGCCCTCAGGCGCTCCGGGATCATCCACACCCGGACCCACCACACCAGGACCCTGACAGGCCACCAGCACGAGAGAGAGAACGACCAAAAGAGAACGAGTCAAGTGCTTCATTGGAACCCCCGAAGAAAGTCGCGTCGCCCACAAAGCATAACTATCGCGCCTGACAGCAATCGTACACCGCCACCAGGAGTCCGTACACCCATGGACGCGCCAAGCCATTCCGGAAGTTGAATCAGGCAACCGCCTACGCGAAGCGCCCAACCACACCGCCCGGGGCTGGACGGTAAGACCCACCTCCTTGACGAGAACCGCATCGAACCTACTCGCGTCAAGTTCGGCACCCCCGCCGGCAAGTGGACCCTCACCCTCCGCAATCACCCCGGAACCAGCCACGAAACCGACAGCGACGCCCCCCCTTCTGGGCCACCCAATGACCCCTAGAAACCCTCACGAACCCATTGCTATCCTCACCACGTAGCCCCGAGCGCCCCCTCCCGCACCAGCGCCGGTGCATGAGCCTCGGGTAAGCCAAAGGCCTGACCCCCACACCGCGGGCCACGTTCCAATCAAGACCCAGGAGAGGAGCCGCCATGAGCGAACCGAAAACCGCGCGCCTCACCCTGCGCCTCACACCCACCCAGAGAGACCTCATCACGCAAGCAGCTGCCCACGCGGACGTCTTCCTCGCCGACTTCGTAACGGCGGCCGCCGAAGCGCAAGCGCGCCGCGTGATCAACGGCGAAGTCATGTACCTGAACGCCGAGCAAAGCCGGCGCGTCGCCGAGTCGCTCCGGAACCCCGGCGAACCCAACCCCGCCCTCCGCGACCTGCTCGCCCGCCCCCGCCCACAGGACGCCGCCACGCTGCCCGCGGAACTCACCCTCCACCAGGCCGCCGAGCTGCTCAACGCCTCCCGGTCCTACGTGAAAGGCCTCCTCGCTCAAGGCCAGATTGACCACCATGGCGAGGGCGCCCGCCTGCGCATCGACCGCGACTCCCTACTCGCCTACAAGGCGCGCGACGACCAGGAACGCCAACGGGTCCTCGACGAGCTCACCCGCGACGCTCAGGAACAAGGACACGGCTACTGACCCCGGCCGCGCGGCCCCTCGCGTGCCGGCCGAGCCCGCCTGCTATCATCCCCTCGAGTCCCGAGGCTACTCCCCTCCCGGCAAAGACCGGTGATGAACCCCGGGTAAGAGCTCCACCTGCGGAACGCCCGGGCGTTCCGCAGTTCTCTCTCCCACCACCGCGCCGATAGACCGACGAGCACCCCGGGAGGAACCCATGAACGACATTCCCGACCCCAACCCGCAGGACGAAACCGAAAAGCCCGGCCAACAGCCCGCCGGCACACCCGAGCCCGAGATATACACCGAAGAACGCATCCAAGAGTTCCTGAGCGAAGACGCCCTGCCGCCCGTGCATCCCGGCGAAACACTCCAGGAGGAGTTCCTGGACCCACTCGAGCTCACCGCCGCGGACCTGGCCGAACGCCTACGCCTGCCAGTCGAGAGCGCCGCATCACTGGCGCGCAGCCAGCGGCCCATCACCGCCGACGACGCCCTGCGCCTGGCGCGCTACTTCGACACCACCCCCGAGTTCTGGCTCAACCTGCAAGCGCAACACGACCTTGAGGTCACGCGCGAACGAATCAGCCACGAGCTGGCAGCCATCACGCCCCACGCGGGCAACAGCGACACCTAAGCCCTCACCAGCGCTAGCTGCTATTCCCCTCCCGGAGTCCCGGGGCATATCCGCTCCGGGGCAAGGGCCGATGATGACCCCCGGATACGAACCCCGCAAGAGAAGCGGCCCGCCATGACCTCGGTCCGCGGGCCACGACCATTCCGCGCGGACCCGAACCAGATCCCCCGATAGCGCCACTACCCCCATAACCGCATAGAGTTATGAGCATGCCGCACCAGAAGCAACGCGCACCCAAGGCCGCTCGCTGGCGCGACGTGCGCGCCAAGGCCGTCAAGGAAGGCCACCTGGACGAGCAGGCCGTGGCAGCACACAAGCGCCGTCTCATAGCCGCCACCACCGGCAACGCCCTCGCCGAACGCCGGCAGGCGGCCAGCCTCACCCGCGCCGAGCTGGCGGCGCGCCTACGCGTGCCAGAGAGCTACCTCGCCCGCCTCGAGCAAGGCCACCCGGACGCGCTGCAGCTGGCGACGCTGCGCGCCTACCTGCGCGCGCTGCACGACGCACGCGACCCCCATCGTCCGATACGCGAATGAACGACCCACGACCTGACAGCCCGCACGGGGACGACAACACACCGGGCGATCACTTCTACCGCGTCGTCCGCTGCGGCCCAGGCGCCCAGCGGATCATGCGTGAGCCCTCAGGCCTCGACGAACTGCGTCACGCGCTGCGCTTCTCCTGACAGGCCTCAAGGCCGGCGCGCTCCCCCGGGCACCCCAACGCAATCACCATCACCGGCCGCACGACGCTGCCGAAGTGACGCTCACCGTCCGGTACTTCGTCGCGCAACCCACCAACGCCTGGGCGCCCACCACCAGCAGACCCGCCACCGACTGGAGCGCCTGGCACGACACCACAGCCCGGGAAGCCCACCGGCTCGGCTGGCACGTACGCGGCCTCCACCAAGAGACCGACGACAACTAGCCGCCGCCCTCCACAACCGCCAGGAGCCGCGTCAACCGCTCGATGCTGAAACCCTTGAGCCTGCCGGCCAGAAGCAGGGAAGTCTCCGCCTCGCTCAAGGCGAGCACCTCAGCAACATGCCCGGGAGTCCAGCCGCGCGCCTCGATTGCGTCCAGAATCCGGCTCGCCAGGCGCGCCTTCGCGAGGCGCTCCTCGGGATTAGGCAGGCCCAGGTCAGCGAAGACGTTGCCGGTACCCGCCGTGATGTCCCGCTGACCCTCCGCGCTCATGCGTTGCCTCCCGGGCTCACTGTTAAATCGCTGCCTCCTTGGCCTCCACAAACTGAGAAAGCGCGCCGCCACCCCCACCAACCCGGGAACTCCTCACTCCTGTTCGCGGCCCCAGCCGTCCCACACATCCGACTCAATGAGGTCGATCTCCTCTTGCGTATACGCCATTCCCCTTCCACAGCTCCCGGCGGCGCGCGTCACGCCTCTCCTTGAACGCCACCACCTCCGCCGACCGCAAACGCACGCCAGCACCCGTGACCAACGCCTCAAGCTCACCACGCGCCAGCAGCCCCTCCAACCACGCGCGCGACACGTTCAAGAGTCGCGCGGCCGCCTCCACGCTCATCACCTCCCCCGGCCCGGAATCGCTCGCGGACACCCCCACGACAGCCGCCGGCTCCAAGCGCGCCACCGGCTTCCCGTAGCGCGTGATCATGACCACTTCGCCGGCCTCGACCGCCGCCAGCAGCTTCGACCAGTTCCTGCGCGCCACCGTCACGCTCACACTACGCACCAGCCACCACCTCCCAAATCAGGCTACCGCCACCCTGCACCTGGACCGAGCGCGCCAACCCGATACGGCGATCGCAGCCAGAACGGAGAACGGCCCGCCGTGGGGGAACGACGGGCCGCACGCCGTTGTTGGTGTTCGTCGACTCTGGAAATGGTTCGTTGCTGGCTCGTCAATGTAGTTGCCCGTAGCGGCTGAGCCCTACGTCCTCTCCCCCTACTTCGCTTCAAGGTTCCGCCGCGGGCGCCGGTTAGTTCGGCGCCCGAACCAATCAAGCCAGCGACTCGACCTGGAGCCGAGAGTATGGACGATGACCAGAGAAGCATGTTCTTGACCAAGAGCGAAGCCGCGGAAGCGCTAGGAGTTTCGTTGCCATGGCTGGAAAGGCTACTGAGGACTGGGCTGATCAAGACGGTAGAGGAGGGTGGAGCGACGTGCGTGCGAGCGACCGACGTGCGCGCTTACGCGGAGGCACGCGGCGTGGTCTTTGTGCCGCCAGGGAAGGAACGGGACCACGCGCTGGTTGGGGAGGACCGCCGGGGTAAGTGCCCATTGGCGGAAGAAGATGAGTGAGTACTGCCGCTAGTCGCTTGGTGACTCAGCTCACCGAGCGAGTTCCCGCCCTGCGGCACTGAGCGTCTCGCGCAGAATCTTCATAGCGCGCGGCCCCACGCCGTGCAGTGCGAGCAACTGGGACTCCGTGTGGGCGGCGACCTGCTCAAGGTTGGTGATCCCGGCTAGGAGAAGCGCTCTGGTGGCAGGCTTGCCGATGGCTTTCGGTAGCGCGTCTGGTCCGGCTGGCGCTTCGCTCTTCATGGCTGCCCGCGCAGCGGACGCAAGGTCCTGTGGAGCCTGATTGAGCCAGGACTTGAACACCAGGTTGTTGAGCTCCATGCCGTTCACGTCCGTAAGTGGGACCGAGACCAAGAGTCGCTCGCCGTTCGGTGCGGGCATCCGTGTGATGGAGCAATGACCCAAGGAGTCTCGAACGGTGGCCTCATCCAGCGCGAGGGATACCTGCTTCGTTGCGGAGAGGGAGGCGAACACCTTGCCATGCACGGTGTAAACGGGCAACCCGTCCCGCTGATCCTCGACCGCGTCGGGGAGACTGAGTGCCGTCTTGCGTAGTTGAGCCTTAGTGGTCATAGGGGAACCTCGGTCGCGGGCGCCTTTGGCGGGGCATTAGGTACTGACGTCTCTATATAGTAGCCCATCCCTTGCGCTTCGCGCGTGAGCCGCGCAAGCAGTTCCTTCTTGCCGGCCTGAAGGATGTGGTCTGCCCCGTCCGATAGGAAGTAGTCCGGCTCCACATCTACCCGCAAGTCGGGCTGCACGCCGGTTCCGTCGAACAGTTCGCCTGAAGCCTGGAACGACGCCATGGAAGCGAAGCGCGCCTTCACGCCGGAGTTCGGTAACTCCACCACCTGAGCGCGGGCACTGCCGCCACCGCTGGCTTCGCCCACGAGCAGTACGTTGGGCAGCACGCCTAGGGCGGAAAGGAACACGTCTGTTGCGCTGAAGCACGCTGCGTCCATTAGGACGACAACCGGTCGACCCAGGTAGGACGGTTCGCCTGCATTCGCTGGCGAGACGACCATGGCGTGCCAATCACTGAACTCGTCTTCCGGGGGTCGCCAAGCTGGCGTGAAGTCCGCCATGAGCGACTCGACCGCCGTACGCTCCTCGGGAGACCAACGCTCGGAGGCGAGTGGATAAAGGTGGCGGTTCGCTAGGTGGTCCTGCGGGAAGCCGTGCCATCCACGGTAGGCGGCCACATTCACTACACGGGGCGGTTCGTCGAGCGCCATGAGAGCAGGCATTAGTGCCAGGAGCGCGTCCCTGCTGCCGCCGCCCTGCTCCCGCTAGAGCGCCGTTGACGACGCACGACCCCGAGGGATGCTAACACCGCAATGGATTATAACAGGGCGTATGTTATAATCCGACGCGATGTTAACACCGGCTCCGAACACCACCGACACCCTCCCCACCTACCTTAAGGAGGTGACGGGCGTAGCGGTGCGCCTCGAGCCCTGCCCAGACACCCCGCTGCCCGCCTACTTAGCGCACACCTTCGAACTCGCTTGCGGCGACATCCTGAACGTGCCGTGCGTGTTCGCCACCCTGAAGCCCGCTGCCCCACGCACGCCGGCGGCGCTCGAGAAGCGCCTGTCGCGCCTGACCGAAGCGCTCGGCCGCCCCGCCGTGCTGGTCCTCGACGCCCTGCCCGCCCGCGACCGGCAGCGCCTGGTGGAGCGGCGCGCGCCGTTCGTCGTGCCCTTCGTCCACGCCTACCTACCACCCGCCCTCATCGACTCGCGCGCGGCGGCCCGCCCCCGTGGCGTCACCCAGAGCGCCGCCCCTGAGGCGCTCGCCCCCACCACCCAGCTCCTCCTGCTCCGCGCCCTACTCGCCGAGGACGCGGGCGACCTGTACGCCCAGGACCTGGTGCGCGCCCTGGGCGTCTCGGCCATGACGGTGAGCCGCGCCTTCAAGGAGCTCGAATCGGCGGATCTCATCACCCGCCCGCGCGCGGGCCGCCCGCGCCCCGCGCGCCTGGCGCGCCCCAAACGCGAGACCTGGCAGCGGGCGCAGCCACTGCTGCGCTCGCCGGTGCGCGCGCGCTACCTCACGGCCGCACACCAGATCCCCGGCGCCGTAGTGGCTGGCCTAAGCGCGCTCGGGCGCCTCAGCGACCTAGCGCCGCCACGCGAGCCCACCGTCGCGCTCGCCCAAGACGCCTGGCGCGAACTTGAGGCCGAACTGGAGCCGGAAGCTTTCCGCGACGGCGCCCTCGAGCCGCACCACACGCTGGTGGAGGTGTGGGCCTACGACCCGCGCGTCCTCACGCAAGGCCCTCACGTTGACGTGCTGTCGCTCTACCTCTCCTTGCGCGACACGCACGACGAACGCATCGAGCTCGCACTCGAGCAAGCCCTGGAGGCCCTACCGTGGTGAGAGGCCTGGAGCTCTTCCGCGACCACTTCCGGGAGCACACCGACTGCTACCTGCTCATCGGCGGCGCCGCCAGCCAGCTCGCCATGGAGGAAGAAGGCCTCGACTTCCGCGCCACCAAAGACCTCGACATCATCCTCTGCATCGAGGTTCTCGACGAGCGCTTCCTGGCCGCCTTCTGGGCGTTCGTGAAGGCCGGCCGGCTACGCGCGCCAGGAGCAAGCCACCGGCGCGCGCACCTACTACCGCTTCCAAAAACCGAGCGATGCCGCCTACCCCCACATGCTCGAGCTGTTCTCCCGCAGGCCCGACGGGATCAGCGTGCCGGCCGACGTGAACCTGACGCCTGTCCCCACCGACTCGGATCTCTCCAGTCTCTCCGCCATCCTGCTGGACGACACCTACTACCGTTGGGTAATGGCGGGACGGCGCCACACCAGTGGCGTGCCGACCGTCGGCGCGCAGCACCTCATCCCGCTCAAGGCGCGCGCCTACCTCGACCTGCGCGCCAGGCGTGACCGCGCCGAACATGTCGACTCGCGCGACATCAAGAAGCACCGCAACGACATCGTGCGCCTAGCGCAGCTCCTCATACCAACGCCCATCGACGACGTCCCAGCAGCCGTCCGCGCTGACGTGCGCGAATTCCTGGACGCCTTCGACCTGAGCGCAGGCGACCTGAAAAACCTCAAGGTCGCGTTCACAGCCCCGGAAGAGGTCACCCGCCTCCTAGAGTCCGCTTACGTGCTCGCCGGCCGACCCCAGGGTTGAGGCCTAGGCGTACCTGATGGGCGCCACCCGGATGCCCGGGAGTAGTGCTCCGCGCTACTCATTAGCTTCCGCCTGTGAGTTTCTCGCTCACGCTCCCCAACGCCCTCGAGAGCGAGGCGGAACTCCACGAGCAGCTGCATCTTGCGGCCGCCTCACCCGGTTACGGCCAGCGTTCGCTGAGACTCGGCAGCGTTGAGGCTGAGTTCGCAGACCTCA
>ERZ778018.2920-NODE-2920-length-10162-cov-4.085386_pt1 | contig 10162 bp, 6 predicted proteins | sample MGYA00375748_ERZ778018 | MGnify/ENA primary metagenome ERZ778018 (study PRJEB29350, sample SAMN05509839) | bioreactor metagenome | biome: bioreactor; material: wastewater | place: South Africa: University of Cape Town | collected 2014-04-22 ... | reverse complement strand
AATTCGGGTGGACCTTTGTTTGACCTTGAGGGTAAAATTATTGGGGTCAACACCGCTATTTTCTCTCCTAGCGGCGGAAATGTAGGAATTGGTTTTGCGATTCCATCCAATCTGGTCAAAGAGACCTTGGATCAGCTGATTGAGTATGGTCGTACCAAACGTGGTTGGCTGGGGGTCCGTATTCAGAATGTAACGGATGAGATGGCTGAAAGCCTAGGATTTGGCAAAACACGTGGTGCCATTGTGGGCGCTGTTACACCGAAAGGCCCTGCTGCTGTCGCTGGCATTGAAGCCGGCGATATCATCGAAGAGTTTGATGGTAAAGAGATTAATGAAAAAAACCGCCTCTCCCGTGTGGTTGGTGAAACTGAAGTTGGTAAAAAAGTTAAGGTTAAATTATGGCGCAAGGGCAAGGAAGTCATTGTGGACGTTGCCTTAGGTGAATTCGAAACTTCTAGCGATGGCATAGCCCTTGAATCCAAAGATAAAAAAGATACTGTGACTAATCAGGACATTATTGAAGTGTTAGGACTTAAGGTTTCAAAAATTACAGGCTCCTTATCACAGCAATATAAAATTAAAGAGGACATGTCAGGTGCTGTTATTGTTGGGGTTAATGGGGAAAGTCCCGCCGCAAATAGTCTGCGTCCGGGTGACGTCATTACTGAAGTCAATCAAACCGACATTAAGTCTCCTGAAGAGTTAGTCAAGGCTGTAGAGGAAGCAAAACGCTTGAAGCGCAAGAATATAACCTTCCTAATTAGCCGAGGCGGCGAGATGGTGTATATTACCACCCGTATTGAAGATGATTTGAAAGGTTAAATATTTAAATACTTTAAGGAAAACAGAGTAACCCCCTGTTCAAGAAGAGATAAAAATCTTTTGAAAATGAGTTACTTAGCTTTTAAAAGGAGTGAGAGGGGATTAAAAATAATCCCCTCTCACTTTATTCAGAAATATTCCGTATTAATTCTTTACCTAAATATTTATTTAATGCCAGCGAGATTCTCTTTAAATTTTTAACCTATTTCACTATATATTGTTTTATGTATATAAATTTAGAATCTACTATTGGGGGGGTTTTTTCTTATTCCAGAAGGCGAATTAACTGGTAGAGGTAAGATGGCTACAAAGAAAATGATCAACCTGTTATCCCTTATAATAAGATTATAAAGAGGCCTTAATAATAGAACAAACCCTATCTCGATAAATTAATTTAAGACTTGTATAACTATTTTTTGATAACTTAAAAATAAGCCTAGAAATTTATAGAGTTGCCCATGATTCTAATCCGTCACCTTTTCATCTTAATAATGCTCTTGCGTTATCCACTGCTTGCCGTAGAGTTTGCTCCTAAAGATGAGAGCACAGAATTAACGCAACAAAAAGATGAAATTTTAGGAACCTTGTCCACTTTAGTGGGTAAAAAGGAAAAAGTTATTGATAAGAAAGGTGAGCTAACTGTCAAGATAAATGACTTAAAAGATGCGGTTAGAATTCTAGAAAGTACAACAGATCGGGCTAAGGTCATTAAAGTTTTAGGAGCCCTTGCTTTTCTAAAACAGGAGTCAGAAAAAGACCAAGGAATGATAGAAATAGTATCTGCAAAAATAACAGGAGCTATTGAAATCGGCTCTGACGCTGTTATTAATGCGATCAAGTTAACCAAACATGTGCCCGCCATGGTGTCGGATCAGATCTCTCAACTTAAAACAGACGAAGCTTACCGCCATAATACATTTATCTTAGTGATGATTTTAATAACAGCGCTTGGTTGCGCAGTTATTGTAGAAATTGCGGTAAGGCGCTTCTTGCGATGGTTAAAACTCCATCGCCGGCCACAAGATTATAGTTTTAAAACGATTCATGTTCATGTCTTCAGGAACATTACTCCCATAATTCTGTTTGGTTTAGTGGGATACTTGGTTATTTATCTCTCTCAATCTGAGTGGAATATTATTACTTATCGAGGCTTCATTTTCATGAATATTGTGATTATGATTCGCTCCATGTGGCTGTTACTCCGGGTTCTATTGGGAGGAAAAGCAACAGATGTGAATGGCAATGAACCAACCGCTGAAAATATGAGCTTTCAGTTTGCCTTAGCAGGGATTCAAACCATTATCATTGGGGCAATTTTCGGTGAGGTCGGTGCGCTGCTGGGAATGGGCGATTTAGCAGTAGATATATGGCTTAAAATTATTGGATTTGGGGTTACCAGTCTTATCGTTATTGGCGTTATAAAAAATAAAATATATATTAAGTCACAATTTGAATCTGATGAAGAAAGCTTGGGGAGATTTGCATTATTACTTGCTAAATTGGTTGAAGTTGTATTCCGAAAGTTTCATATTATTGTCGCAGGCTTGAGCATTATTTGCTTTTCTTTGTGGATGATCAATTTAGATCTAGTGGCATTAGCGATTGCAAAGTCCTTAATGTTCACAATCTTATTGGCAGCCATATTTATAGTCGGCCGGAATTGGATTTATAAGACAATTGTTAAAGCAAAAATTAAGCTGCAGCTCCAACCGAGCAGCCGCTCAAAAATTGGCCTCACTTACTTAGAAGGCTCGACAATTAATATTATTCAAGCAGGCTGGCATTTACTTTTTATTTTAATGCTTCTTGAGGCTTGGGGGATTGATCCTATTGAGTTTGCAGCTTCTCCAACAGTACAACCTATTTTAGCAAAATCTATCTCTGTTCTGATTATCCTAATTGTGATCCGTACTTTATGGGGATGGGTTGATCATATTGCTAAATCTCATATTCGTGGCCGTATGGTTGGTAAAAAATTGGTAGAACCCTCTCAATTTGTTAAAACAGTCACCCCTATCCTCAATAGTGTTGCCCACTGGCTTTTAGCAATTACAGCCATTATTTTAATCTTAGTAGAATTTGGGCAAGATGTCCGACCCATGCTTTACAGCCTTGGTGTTATCGGTATTGCAATTTCCTTAGGTGCCCAAAGCCTGGTGAAGGACATTATTAACGGTGTTTTAACATTAATGGAAGGAAATATCGCGGTTGGAGAAGTGGTAACAATTGGCGCTAGCAGCGGTACTGTTGAATCCTTATCCTTAAGAAGCATCGTCCTCCGGCATGGAGATGGGGCGATCCAAACCATTCCTTTTTCCGAAGTGACCAATATTATTAATCGCTCCCGTGATTACACAAGTTTTTCTGTCAATCTTTTGATCCCTCATAAAGCAGATCCACTCGAAGCGCAATCAATTCTTGACCATACCTTTACTGCTATCAGCAAAGATCCACTCTTCACGAAAATGATTATTGAACCGCTCGTCATTTCAGGAATTGATAAAATTACTGATACAGGCATCAATATCACGGGTTACATCAAGATTAAGCCTGATCCAGGCAATCGCTTCGGCAAGGCTTTCAATAATTATCTACAAAAAGAGATGGATGCTGCTAATTTATATCCACCACCGTCTCAAAAAGTTCTCAATATTAATGAGGAAGTAGAAAAAATTAAAGAAGGGGCGCCCTTACTAAAGTGAATCAATTTCACTCTAAGCCCCCCCTCCTTATTAAGAATTAGAGCTGCTTTGTTCTAAATAGTTAATAATTTTCTGACTAATAGGGTCAAGCTTTTCAAATAATGTAAAAAGAGGTCGAGGAGATGCTATAAATTCTTTCTCATTGTATCCAAGCTCCTCCATTAGCTTATTATCCTTTTTCTGTGCAGCCCTTTCTTCTCGGTTAATAGGGCCGCCTCTTTTATAAGCCCATTTAGCTCCTTCACGGATATAGGCTAATAAGAATCGAGCATAAATCACATCGGCGCTTTCTTCATCCTCAGTAAAATGAGCGTCTATATTATCAAAAATATTCTTCATGCGCTGGATATGATCCCCGACTACTTGCAACTCTTCCAGTTCAGCGCAATGGGACGCCTGATAAGCATAATTTCGATCAAAATATGTTTTAAAATTTTCGAAGGATACAACCTGAGAAGTTGGCTGGAGATCATTTGTCAACACTTCAGTTGCATGGCCTATGGTAAGATTTACGAATCCTGCTGTTAATAAGGTAGCAGACACCATGAATAATTTAAGGTTATTTTTCATTTTTCATCTAGTTTTATATTTTTTTATATTTTTTAAAAATTAGCGGCCTTCAGAACGATTAAGTTTTAAAGACCGCCAACAAGCTTTGATTTAAGCCTTTCTATTTATAGCTTAACCAAATAACACCAGTCTAATATTTTAATTTTAAAGTTTTTATTTGAGATTTTTATTTCTTTTCTTACAAAATTATTTTCTATTTTGCTTAAATCTAATAAAAAATATTAGTAAAAAAGGATCCATATTTCGTTATCCTTTAGAGGTTCAATCATTGTTTTTATTTTCGTTTATTCTGATGATTCTTGATAACGAGAATAATTTGATGAATATCTTCCATAGCCATATCTTGGTTAAACTGATGATATTGAAAGTTATCGTACATATAGCGTGCTTGTCTGATACTATTGAACTGTTTAAAAATGAGATCGGAATCCATAATTCCATAATAGAGGCGCGTGACTAGCTGTATCTTTTCTGCAGTCAAAGAAGTTCCCCCTCTTGCTACTTCCTCAAGATTTTCCGAATCAACGAAGGCTTGATTGTGTGTCTCAAAAGAAGTAAAAAGGTGATCCTCGCTTTGGATCACTCTTCTAAAGTCGATAACTTGTTCTGTAGGCTCATAATATGGTCCCGCGTAAACGCTTCCAGATAAAATAAGTTTAAGGCCAGTAACGATTAAGAGGCTTTTCATCCTATACTCCATTTATAATTTTGATGTGGTATAGGGACAAATATATTTTATGTTAGTTAATATTTTATTAACGGCTTCTATTGGTTAAGATTTAATGAAGACCTTGATCTCTCACATAGTCGCCTGGAGCGCTTGCAATAACTTTTGTAGAGTCAATTTTCGGTGCTGGCACTCTCTCTCCCGCATATTTTTCCATCCAGCTTTTCCAACTTGGCCACCATGATCCTGCCTGCTTTTGAGCATGCTTTAACCATTCATCCGCTGTTTCGTAAAATTTATCAGCTTCCATAAAATAATATTTATTTTTATCAGGATGATTAAACACACCCGCAACATGGCCTGACCCCGATAAGACAAATTTTTCTGCCTGCTTCACCGCTTGGGTCAAAGGATAAACTGCGCGCCAAGGGGCAATGTGATCATCGAGAGCAGCCATCACGAACATCGGTAAATCAATTGTTGTCAAATCGACAGGCACATCGGCAATCTTGGTCCCTCCCGGTTGAATTAATCGATTTTCTAAATACATATCCCGCAAGAATCGAGTATGCATGGTGGCTGGCATTCGAACTGCATCGCCATTCCAATGTAACATGTCAAACGGCATAGGCTCTTTGCCCATCAAATAATTATTAATATAAAAGGACCAAATTAAGTCATTAGCACGCAATAAATTAAAGGATTGCACCATGGCATTCCCTTCTAAATAACCGCGCTTCTTGACGTGCGCTTCTAGCTTTTTTAACTGTTGGTCACATATATAGACCAACAAATCTCCTGCTTCCTTAAAATCAATCGGAGCTGCAATAATTGTGACCGCGTCAAAAGGCTTTTCCCCTTTGGCTTTAAGATAAGCCAGTAAACTGTTTAATAAAACTCCGCCGGTGCAATAACCAATCGCATTAATTGTATCACGCTTTGTATAAGTGCGAACAAAATCTAAAGCTGATTTGACACCATCTAAGACATAATGAGACATAGTTTTATCTGCATGCCATTTGTTGGGATTAGCCCATGACACCATAAAGAGGGTAAATCCTTGATCAACGGCCCATTTAACAAATGAATTTTCAGGCTTCAAATCAAACACATAAAATTTATTAATCCACGGAGGAATAATTAAGATTGGCTTTTCATACACAGTTTTGGTGGTAGGACTGTATTGAATAAGTTCAAGGTAGGCATTGCGATAAACCACTTTACCTTTACTGGTAGCAATATCCCGTCCCAGTTGTAAAGCTTCTGTATCTGTCATTTTAATATTAAAAGAACCGGTTGCTGAATCCTTTAGAAAATTCTTGAATCCTTGGATCAGATTTTCACCTTTAGATTCATAAGTTTGTTGAATCACATCAGGATTAGTCAAAGGAAAATTAGTCGGAGCCATAGCATCAATTAAATGACTTGTATAAAATTCTAACTTATTTAAAGTTTGCTCATCCAGTCCTTCAATTTGTTCTAACATACTGCGCAGCAACTTTGCATTTATCAAATATAATTGCTGCATAAAGAAGAAAGCTGGGTTTTTTTGCCAGATTTCATTCTTAAATCGCTTGTCTCGCGGATCAACCTCAACAATAGGATGCGCTTCGCCTCCTTTAATTTGCTCACTCACCTCCTTAACAATTGCCATCACATCTCTTAAATGTTCCTTTTGAACTTCTATAATCCGATCCGGCCGTTCAGAGATTTTCTGTACTGCTTGCGTCATGGTCTGTTGGACAATCTCAGGATCAAATATTGTAACCACTCCTTTCTTATAAGGCGTTGTGGCGGATGCCCCTTGCCAATGTTTCAACCAAGACTGCTGATTAGTCTCTAAAACTTTTCCCCAAATATCTTGCCATTCGCGGGTAAAATTTTGATAGATTTCTAAAGGAGTTTCATTCTTTTGCGGGGACATGCTACACTGACCTCAAAGGTTATATAATTCAACTTTAATGGTTAGACAGTTAATAAAATGCTAACATATTTTTTTAAAATTTTAATTACTTTGAGTATTATTAATATTTTGACTGCCTGTACCTCTCAAATACCAGAGGATGAAAAATATGGCATGATTGAAGGCAATTTTCCTCGCCTCGTAGAGGTCCCCGATCGACCTATTCTTCCTTCCAGTAAAGCTATTGCGAATCAATCCAAGGCTTTGGAACAAGACAAATTTGATGCTCATGTTCAAGCCAGGAAGAATTTTGACATGGCTAAACGATGACCGTGTTTCGTAATCAACCAGAAGCCACCTCTTATTTATTTGATGGAAAAGGATCCGTGGCAGGACGTCGCTGGGTTTTTGAAGAAAGTAACCCCCGAGAGGCTCTTCAGCTTGCTCAAAATCATGGGATTGGAACCTTAGCTGCTTCAATCCTTTTAAAAAGAGGCGTCACTTCTCACACAGCCGCATCATTTTTACAACCCACCTTGCGTGATTTGATGCCCGATCCTTCTCACTTAAAAGATATGGATATAGGCGTTGAGCGCGTCGCTAAAGCTATCCGCACTAGCGAAACTATCGCCGTGTTTGGCGATTATGATGTCGATGGGGCCACAGCCACTGCCCTTTTACGCCGTTATTTCCGTGATATTGGTGTCACCCTTCGGGTTTATATTCCCCAACGCCTTGAAGAAGGCTATGGCCCCACCATTCCCGCCATGCAACAACTTGCCAAGGAAGGGACCACGACGTTGTTGATGGTTGATTGTGGGACAACTTCTTTTGTTCCCTTGGCAGAAGCTGCTCAATTAGGAATGGATGTGATTATTCTGGATCACCATATGGCGCAGGCTTCTTTACCGATCGCTACGGCTTTAATTAATCCCAATCGTATTGATGAAAATAGTCCTCTTACTAATTTATGTGCTGCAGGATTAAGCTTTATTTTTTTAGTAAGCTTACAACGGCAACTACGACAAGAGGGCTGGTTTACCAATTGTCCTGAGCCGGATTTACGTCAATATTTAGATCTGGTCGCTTTGGGAACGGTTTGTGATGTGATGACGCTAACGGGACTTAATCGGGCCTTTGTGGCACAGGGTTTAAAGGTCATGGCGCGCCGTTCCAACATTGGATTACGTCATCTAGCAGACATCGCGGGGTTGGATGATCTGCCTTCTGCCTATCATCTGGGTTTTCTGCTGGGCCCGCGTATCAATGCTGGTGGCCGAGTTGGCCGAGCAGAGTATGGGTCACGCTTACTTTCAACAACAGATGACTTAGAAGCCCAACAATTAGCGCGAGAATTAGATCTATATAATAAAGAACGGCAAACCATAGAGGCCCTCGTTTTAGAAGAGGCCATAACGCAAGTAGAAAATCAAAACTTGGCGCGACAGCCCTTGATTTTAGTGGGTCAAGAAGGATGGCATCCAGGAGTCATTGGTATTGTTGCCGGACGTCTTAAAGAGCGTTATAACCGACCTGCTTGTGTGGTTGGTTTTAATGCTGAAACAGGCAAGGGATCAGGCCGTTCCATAAACGGTGTTAATTTAGGAGCAGCAATGCATACAGCTTGCCATCAGGGCTTTCTAGTGGCGGGTGGTGGTCATGCCATGGCAGCTGGCTTTACAGTAATGCGTGATAAATTTGGCGCCTTTTATGAATTTCTTTGCGATACTCTTAAGCATCAGATTGATGGTGTGGATCCAATTTTAGAGATTGATGGGATTTTAACACCCTCGGGCGCAACCCTTGAGCTTGTCCGGGAAATAAAAATGCTAGAGCCTTTTGGCAATGGCAATCCCACCCCAAAGTTCTGTATTCATAAAGCTAAAGTAACATATGCTGAACAAGTTGGTATCAACCATATCCGCTGTAGTTTAGAAGGGGAAGATGGCACACGCCTCAAAGCAATGGCCTTCCGGGCAGTAGGAACCACTCTAGGCGATGCCATTATGGCACGTAACAATAAATCTATCGAAGTAGCCGGGACATTGAAAGCAGATTCATGGAACGGTCGCCACAGTGTTACGTGTTTTATTGAAGATGTGATGTAAAAATTCTACTTACTGCCTTTTTATCATAATTTTCGTACAAAGCGGTTTAGATAGAGATAAATTACCGGCGTAATATAAAGGGTTAAAATCTGAGAAGTGAATAACCCACCGACAACGGCAATCCCTAAAGGTTGACGCAATTCGGCACCTGCTCCCATAGCAAATGCAATTGGCAATACACCCAGTAAAGCTGAGAGAGTGGTCATCATAATCGGACGGAAGCGGACCAGACAAGCTTCGTAAATAGCTTCCTCTGCTGAGATCCCCTGTCGTTGAGCCGTAATTGCAAAATCCACCATCATTATGCCATTCTTTTTCACAATTCCGATCAGCATAATGATCCCAATAAAAGCAATCATATCTAGGTTCATGCCCATCATTAAAACGGCTAATATGGCGCCAATCACAGCCGAGGGTAAACCCGATAAAATGGTAAGAGGGTGAATAAAATTTTCGTACAACATTCCTAAAATGATATACATTACTAGAATTGATAAAATTAAAAGCCATCCCATGCCGGCCATAGAGCTTTGAAAAACTTGTGCCGTTCCTTGAAAGGATGGGATTATGGTTGCTGGTAAAATCATCCTTTTTTCAATCACCTTAATTTGATCAGTCACCGTTCCAAGAGATGCACCATCTTTCAAATTAAAGGATAAAGTGACAGAGGGTAATTGTCCTTGGTGATTAATAGATAAAGGGGCAGGTTCTGTTTTTAAAGTGGCAATAGAATCAATTTCAATCAGCTTACCGCTGGCTGTGCGGACATACAAGTCTCTAAGACCATCTATTGATTTTTGATAAGCTTTGCTAACTTCTAGAATGACCTTAAAATTATTGGTTTGAGTATAAATTGTCCCCACTTGTGCTGTTCCAAAGGCATAATAAAGTTCTTTACGCAAATCCGCATAGCTAATCCCTTGAAATTCAGCCTTATCCCGCACCATCTCAACCGAAACCTGCAAACTGCCCAATTGTTGATCTGTCGACAGTTCAATTACACCATCAATTTTGCTAATTTCTGTCATCAATTTCCTAGCCCAGTGATTAAGCTCGTTGTAATCAATTCCTTGCAAAGTATATTGATAAAGACCTTTTGATAAACGTCCTCCCACATTAATATTCTGAACAGGCTGTAAATAAGCATTAATACCGGGTACCTTAGCTATCTCCTCTCGTAACAATCGCAATACCTCTGGCATTTTTGGCCGATCTTTTTGAGGCTTAAGGCCAATGACCAGAACCCCCTGGTTTATGGAACCAGCGCGGCCGCCGATCCGGGAGGTCAATTTGCTCACCAAGGGGTTCTGCTCAACAATTTTAGCCAATTTAGTTTGGGTCTCTACCATTGCCTCAAAAGAAATATCTTGGCTGGCTTCGGTTTGGGCCA
>ERZ778018.2918-NODE-2918-length-10170-cov-10.630845_pt1 | contig 10170 bp, 6 predicted proteins | sample MGYA00375748_ERZ778018 | MGnify/ENA primary metagenome ERZ778018 (study PRJEB29350, sample SAMN05509839) | bioreactor metagenome | biome: bioreactor; material: wastewater | place: South Africa: University of Cape Town | collected 2014-04-22 ... | reverse complement strand
AACGGGCTTCCGCGAGTTCCAACAGTCGTCTTGCTCGTCGTCCCCCTCATCTGACGCCTTCGGCGTCTGTCTTCCCTCGCGAGGGGGGAAGATTCGTTCCGTACCCCAAAAACCGTGACGGTCAGGTTTCGCGAGCGTCGGCCGGGCCGGGTCAGCGGGAGTCGACGTCGATTTGCTGGACCAGGCGGACGGCCTCGTCGACCATGGCCGGGCTGAGTTGGTCCTTGGCGGCGACGGCCTTCTCAAGATGGTCCTTGGCGCGGTCGCCGCGGGCCTTGTCGGCGGCGATGAGCTTGCCGTAGTGGTAGTGCAGGACGGCCAGCTCCGGCGATCGCTTGAGCCCCTCCTGGTACGACCGCTCGGCGTCCTCCGGTCGGCCGACGGCCTCCTGGACGGCGCCGACGGTGTCGTAGAACTCGCCCGGCAGGACCTCGGCGTTGACGCGGGGGAGGATCGAGTCGATCAGCTCCATCGCCTCGCGGCTCTTGCCCAGCGAGCTGTGCAGGACCCACGCCTTGTTGTTGACGGCCTCGATCGCCAGGGGCTGAAGCCCGAGCACGCGGTCGTACTCGGCGACGGCCCGCTCGAAGAAGGGTTTGGCCTTCTCCGCGTCGGGCTGTCCCTCGCCGACGGCCATCAGCAGGTCGCCCAGGTTGAGGTGGGCGACGGGGGAGTTCAGGAGGGTCGCGGCCTTCTCGGAGAGGGGCAGGGCCAGGTCGAGCCGGCGGGCCTTGTGCAACCCGACGGCGACGGCCAGGACCTCGGCGCCCTTTTGGTCGCGGGCGACGACCTCCGCGGCCAGCCGCTTGGCCTCGTCGAGCCCGGCGGAACGGGCCGAGGGGGCGGCCGGGTCGGGCTCGGCCAGGACCTGGACGTATTGCGCCAGCGCCGCGGGGTTGGACGGGTCGACGTCCAGGGCCCGCTTCAGGGCGGCGACGGCCGCGGGACGGCGGTTTCGCTTCAGCTCGATGTCGGCGATCGTCTCCAGGGCGTCGACGAACCTGGGGTCGGCGGCCACGGCCGATTCAAGCTGGGCGACGGCCGTCGCGCGGGCCGAGTCGCGCTGGGCGTCGCCGGCGCCGGAGGCGTCCAGGGCGACGGCCTGAAGGATGTTGGCGTCGCGGTTCCCCTTCTCCGAGGCCAGGACGAACTGGGCCTGCTTGAGCGCCTGGTCGACGTCGCCGGTCCGCAGCGCGGCCTTGCCGAGCGAAACGCGGACGTCCATCCGCCTGGGCTCGCGCTCGACGGCCTCGGCGTAGGCCTTGGCGACGTCGACCGGCCGGTTCTGGGAGGCGAAGAGGCGGGCTCGCAGCAGGGGGCCGACCGCGGAATGCTTGGCGACCTTGTCGATCTCGCGGGTGACCTCCACGGCGCGGGTGTAGTCGCCCCGCCGCGCCGCCTGGTCGCACTCGGCCTGGAGGATGGCGAGGTTGGTGGGGAACTTGGCGCGGGAGTCGTGGATCAGGGTTTCGGCCCGGTCCTCCAGATCGCGAAGCTTGTCGGCGTCGCCGGCGGCCATGGCGTCGGCGGCGGCTAGCGAGACGACCTCGACCAGTCCGGCGGCGAGGTTGTCGTCGTCGGGGTTCTCGGCGGTCAGTTCGCGGAGGAGCTTCTCGGCGCCCTGGTAGTCCTTCTGGTGGCGGTAGACGTCCACGAGCATCCGCCGGGCGGTCCCCTTGGGGTCGTCCTGGGCGCGGGCCTCGACGAATTTAAGGGCCTCGGCGGCCTTCCCCTCCTTGTCGAGGATCAGGTACTTCGCCTGGGCCAGGGGGACGGAGTCGGGGAGGGCGGCCAGGGCCTCGTCGACGACCTTGACGGTTCGCTCGGCCCTGGTCGCCGCGGGCGGGGCCTCGTACTCGACGGCGGCCAGCATCAGGAAGAAGACCTCGGGAGTTTTCTCGCCGTTCTTGACGGCGCGGTCGACCCCGGCGCGGAGCAGGGCGGCGGCCGCGGCGTGTTCCTTGGCCTGCATGTGCAACAGGGCGCGGGTGACGACGGCCGAGGCGTTGTCGGGGTTTTCCTTGAGCACGCCGTCGAGCAGGGCGACGGCGGCCGGGAGTTCGTCGGGGCGGTCGCGATAGTAGTTGGCGGCCCGCACGCGGTCGTCGGGTCCGGCGGGGTGGACCGGGTCGTTCAGGAGCGCCTGGATCTCGGCCTTGGCGGCCGGCCAGTTTTTCTTGGCGTCGTAGGCCTTCACGAGTTGCCAGTGGTCGGCGCGGGTGAGCGAGCCGGCGTCGTCGCCGCGTTTCAGTTCCTCGAAGCGGCGGATGGCGTCGTCGGCGTCGCCGGCTTGCAGCGACAGCGAGGCCAGGGCCGACTGGGCCGCTTGCAACAGGGTCACGCCCTGGTCGACCTCCTTGGAGGGCTTTTGCTCGACGATCTCCTCCAGGGTCCTGGCCGCGGCGGCGAGGTCGCCCGCGCCGCCGTCGAGTTGGGCCTTCCAGAAGGCGACGACCTTGTTTTCGGGATCTTTCTTGAGGGCGGCGTCGAAGTGGGCGATGGCGGCCGGGACGTCGTCGCGCTTCAGCGCCAGTTGACCGTCGAGGACGTCGCCGACGGCCCCCTCCCTCCATCGGGAGCGGACCTTGGCGACGACGGCGGCGGCGGCCTCCAGGTCGTCGCGGCCCATCTCAAGCTGGGCGAGCTGGACCCAGGGGGCGGAGGAGTTGCCGCGCTCGCCGGCCTCGGCCAGGAGCTTGCGGGCGTCGTCGACCTTGCCGAGTTCGTCGGCGAGGATCTGGGCCCGCATGGTGGTGAGGGTCACGTCGTCGGGGTGGTCCTTGAGGAACCCGGCCAGAAGCGCGTCGGCCTCCTCGGCCTTCTTGTCGCGGACCTTGAGGGCGGCGTCGAGGCCGACGAGTTCGGCCGCGTCGGGGAACCTGGTCCGGGCGGCGGCGAGGGCGGCGCGGGCCTCCTCCTTCTTTCCCTGTTGCTCCAGGATCAGGACGGCGAGGTTCTCCGCGGCCGGGGGCGCCTGGCCGGTCTCGCGGAAGGCGTCGACGCGGGCGAACGCCTCGTCGAGCCGGCCGCGCTGCACGTCGATCTGGGCCAGCCGCAGGGTCGCGCCGCCATCGGAGCGGTCGCCGGCCTTGACGACCTGCTCGAACTCGCGGGCGGCGCGGTCGAGGTCGCCGGGGCCGCGGCGGGCCTGGTAGACCTCGCCGGCGAGTTGGTGGAGCACCCCGCGCATCTCGGCGGGGACGCCCCCCTGGTCGAGTTGGCGGGCGATCGACTCGACGATCGGCAGGGCCTCCTCGGGGTAGCCGGCCTGAAGCATGGTCCAGGCGGCCCAGAACTGGTACTGGGAATCCAGGGCGGACATCTTCAGGGCGTTCTGGAGGTACTGCCGGCCGAGGGTCTGCTCCTGGTTGAGCACCAGCGCCACGCCGTAGCGGGCCTGGGCCTCGGCGACCTCCGGCAGCTTGGCGGCGGCGGCCTTCAGGTGGGCCAACGCGCTGGCGCGGAGCCGGGGCTGGGACTTGGCGTCGGCGTCGGCCGCCGGTTTGCCGCCGGGCGCGGCGACGGCCAGGCCCGACCGCTCCAGTTCGACGGCGCCCTGGAACAGGTGGCCGAGCCCCTGGTAGCGGTCGTCGGGGGCGTCGAGCAGGGCCTGGACGTGGGGCGTCGCCTTGGCGATCCGATCCGGGTCCGCCGCGTCCACGAGCGCCATCTCGGCGGCGACGGCGCGCAGCCCCAGCGCGATCAGCGAGGAGGCGGGGCGGGCGGCCGCGGGCGAGGCCAGCGCCTGGTCGACGACCTTGAGGCAGCGGTCGCGGAGGCGACGGAACCGCAGGTGGTCGGCGTAGGTCAGATGGATCTGGAAGTCGACCTGGTCGCCGGCCTCGCGGGCCTTGCCGTAGAGCCCGGCGAGTTGGTCCTCGATCGCCTCCACGAGCTTCTCGGCGGGGGCCCCGCCGTCGGCCCCGGCCTGCTGGATCAGCCCGCGCTGGGACTGCTCCAGGAGGAACAACAGCCGGGTGACGCGCTGGTCGCCGGGCTCGGCGGAGGCCACCACCCGGTCGGAGACCGCGACCATGTCCTTGACGAGGCCGGCCTGGGCGGCGGGGTCGGCCTCGGCCGTGGCGGCGAGGGCCAGGAGCCGGAGCTTGGCCATCAGGTCGGTGGGGCCGGCGTCGTCGGGAAGGACCAGGGCGCGGCCGGCGGCGAGGGCGGCGTCGCGGGCGGCCCCGTCGTTGGTCGCCGCGGCCAGCTTGGCCTGGATCAACAGCCGGCGGACCTCCGGCGCGTCGCCGGCGGCGAGCAGGTCGAGCCGCTCGCGGACGTCGGCGAGGTTCGGCGCGTTGGACTCCAGCTCCTGGAAGGCCAGGACGAAGGCGGCGTCGAGGTCGCCGGGGTCGATGCCGGCGACCTCGCGGGCCCAGGCGACCGCGTCGGCGGCGACGTCGTCGGCCATGGCGTCGTGGAGCAGCCGCAGCCGGGGCCCCTTCAGGTTCGGGTCGAGCTTCCGCGCCTTGAGCAGGTGTTCGAGCCGGGCGTCCTTGAGGGCCTTCTTGCGGTCGGCGGGGGCGGAGGCCAGCATCAGTTCGTAGAGCGTGGCGAACTCGTCGTGGACCGCCGCGTCGTCGGCGCCCCCCTGGAGGGCCTGCTTGAAGTGGATTTCGGCGTCGTCCAGCCGGCCCGCCTCGCGGGCGGCCCGCGCCTGCTTCAAAAACGCCTGGGCCGACGGCGGCGCCAACGTGGACGAGATCGCGATCACGCCCACGACGGCGACCGCGACGAATAAGCCGGACAGGATCAGCAGGGGCTTCCAGCGGACGGTCATCGGGCCTGTCTCCTTCAGCTCGGTGATTCCGGGCCTCCCCGCCGGCCGGATTCCGCGGCGCCGAACCTTCCCGGGTCCGGGCGCGGGGCCGCGCGAGGGGCGTTGCGTTGCATGTCCCAGAGGAGAACGGGATCGGCGTCGAACGGGCGACGCGGGATCCGCCGGGAGGCGGAAACGGAGGGAGATGGTTCGACGCGATGCCTGGCGAGTGGTGGGGCGAAGCCGTCCGCCCTGCTCGACCTCGTGTCGCAATCCATTGCCGTCGCTTCCAGCATCGAGGCGTCCGCCACGATAGGCGCTGGACGCCTCGAGTTCAAGGCGAACTTTCCACGAGGCCCGCATTCATGGTCCCGAGTCGTCCGGCGCGCCCTCCTCGTCCGGGGCCTCGGGGAGCAAAGGCGGCCGCATCCGGTTCGGCGGCGCCTGGATCGGCCCCCGCCTGAAGAACGACCGGAAGAAGCCCTCGGCGCGCGCCCGGGTGGCGGCGTCCTCCCGGCGCTGGCCGTAGTCCTTGCCGAAGGGCGAGGCGTCCTCGATCACCTTGTTGAACTCGGCCGCGGCCAGCAGCTCCACCGCGCAGATCCACATCCAACTGGTCAGGACCACCACCCCGGCCAGCGAGCCGTAAGTCGCGCTATAATCCCCCCAGCGCTGGACGTAGAACCGGAACGCCTGGCTGACCCCCACCAGCAGGAGCGAGCCCAGCAGGCTGCCGGGGGTGATCCACTCCCAGCGCTGCCGGGCGTCGGGGGCGAAGTACATCGCCAGGGCGAAGCTGACCAGGACCACCCCCAGGACGCTCAGCGCCTGGGCGGCGGTCAGGGCGACCTCCGAGAGGGCGCCCAGCTTCATGAGGCCCAGGATCTGCGGCCAAAGCAGGGTGCTGGCCAGGGCCAGGATCAAAAGGACGGCGACCAGCACGGCCATCATCACGCCCATGAGCCGGCGCTTCCAGTAGGGGCGGGTCTCGGTGACGCCCGCGATCACGTTGGCCGCGTCCATCACGGCCATGAACAGACTGGAATTCAACCACAGCACCGCCAGGGTGCCCGCGGAGGCCAGCCCGGCGTTGCCGCGGCCGCGGACGTCCTCGAGTTGCCCTCCCAGAAGCGACGCCGCGTCGGCGGGAAGGACCGAGCGCAGCATCGTCATGGGGTCCAGGTCCTGGCCGCGGGCGATCCAGGGGAGCAGGTGGGCGGCGATCAGGACGAGCAGGGCCAAAAACGGCACCAGCGAGGCCAGCGCGTAGAACGTGATCGCCGCGGCCCGAGTCATCAACTCGTGCTCGTTCATCTTGGCCCAGGTCCGTCCGAGGGCTTCGCGGAGCGAGAGGCCCCCCAGGTCCATCGCCGATCGAAACCGTCGCTCCGTCGCGTTCATCGTCACCCTCGTCGCGGCCGCGCCGAACCATGCCCGGGCGATCGACGGAGCAAAAACCGCGCCGCAGTCAGCGGCGGATCGTATCCGAAGGCGCCAGCGACAGAAACGCGCCGCGGTGGCCTTCGTCGGGGAACCAGTAGCGGCGGCCGTCGAGGGTGAGGCTGAAGCGGGGGTCGCCGGGGACGGTCTCGCCGCGCTCGGCGAGGCAGTGCGGGCAGCCGCCGCCGTCCTCCACGCCGACGGCCGCGTACCGCCGGGGATGGGCCATGAAGCGGGCGCGGTCGGCCTTCGACGCGCAAAGGTAGAGATGGTCCTTGTACAACGCGCCGAGCCGGGGGTCGCCGGGGGTGTCGCGGTGGGCGTCGAGCCGCTCGACCGGGCAGCGGCCGTCGTTGGCGGGGACGAACCGCTCGGGGTCGCCGCGGAACGACTCCAGCGCCTCGGCGCTCGCCAGGCGGTAGACTCGGCCGTCGTACTCCGCGGCGAACTCGGCGCGACCCGCGACCAACTCGCGATCGACGACGAGGCTCACCGGGCAGAAGCCGGCCAGCTCCGCCTCCCTCGCCTCCTCCGTCCTCGGCTCCGGTCGAGGCGCGACGGCCGCGGCGGCCGTCGCCAGCATGCCGTCGAGTTCCTCGGGGCCCAGGTAGCCCTGATGGACGGCCAGGACGTTTCGATCCGGGGCGACGATCACGCTGGCGGGGATGCCGGTGAGGCCCAGGTCCACGGCCATTTCCTGGTTGGCGTCGGCCTGGAGCTTCACCGGGACGAATTCGGAGTTGGCGCGGGCGGCGACCGTCGGGCTGGGGAACGAGTCGCGCTCCATCCGGGCGCAGTTGGGGCACCACGAGCCGGTGAACTGGATCCAAAGCGGTCGGCCGGAGGATTGGGATTCCGCCAGGGCCGAGGCGTAGTCGCCGCGCCAGGAGACGGCGGGTTCGTCGGCGAGGGATCGGGCGGCGCCCCCCGCGGCGACGGCGGCGAGCGCGGCGAGGCGGACGATGGGCGTGAGGAGACGCTGGGAAGACATCGCTTCTCCTTGATCGACGGGCGTGTCGCTGGGTGCGGTCGTTGAGTGGGCGTCCGAGCGCGTCGGACGCCGCCCATCCGTGGAGAAGCCGCTCAAGAAGAGAGGCGCGCCAAGCCTTTGGCGTTTTTATATGAAGCCGGCGGATGGCCGGGCCAGATGTAGATATCGGCGCGGCGCGGCGCCCCCTGGAGCGCTTTCTCACAACGTCGCCGAACGTCGCGCGGCGCGACCGGCGAAATCCCGACCGACGCCGCGACGGTCCCGGTCGCGGCGTCGGATCGCGTCGCGGGCGTCCTCAGATCTTCCGCCTGGGGCGGCGGCTGACGGGGGGCTTGAGGATCTCGGCGAGGAGGGCCGCTTCGCGGACGTGGCGGGGGTCGGCCAGCATGCGCTGGACTTCGGGGGCGGAGAGGGTGGGGAGGGCTTCGGTTCGGGTGACGGTGGCGGCGGCGGTCGTCGTGTGGAGCGACGCGGCGCTCAGGCCGGCGAGGGCGGTGGAGAGCGGGGCCAGGTTCGTCAACGCCTGGCTCTGGTTCTGGCCCATCGCCTTGCCGATCTGCTCGGACAAGGCGCGCCGGGTCTCGGCGTCGGCGTCGCTCGACCGGGCCGGGGCCTGACTCGGGCGGCGCTCCTTCGACCGGCGTCGGGGCGGCCGGTTCGTCGGCTGGGGGTGAGGCGGGACGGTCGCCGCGCCGATCCGGCGGCGGGTGACGGGGTCGATGAAGATCATCTCGTCGTCGATGACGTAGACGTCGGCGTCGGTGGTTCGGCCGGGGGGGCGGGCCGTCCCGATCCGGGCCGACGCCGACCCCGGCGGCGGTTCGAAGCTCCGAGGCGCGACCGATCCTCCCGACGCGGCTCGGGAGGAGGCGGCCTCCTCGGCGCGGGCGGCGGCCAGGGGGTCGCGCCTTGGCGGAGGGGCCTCGGCGCGGCCGGGCGCGAAACCGTCCTCCGGGCGCGGCTCGGTCCCTGGGCCCGGCCCTCGTCCCGGCCCCGCGGCGGGCCGCCTGGGGAGCGGTTGGCCGTCGCGGTTGAGGATCGAGGTCAAGGCCCAGATGGCCAGGAAGATCAAGGGGACGATGAACTGCGACAAGGTTTCCAGCATCCTCATCTCCGCTCCCACGGTCGTTCGTTCGGGACGGCGGCCGGCGGGACCGACGCGGTCGGGGTCACTGCGGCGACGGCGTCGGCGTCGGCGTCCGGCGGGAGTCGCCGCCGGCGATGGCCGTTCGCATCTCGGTGTCGGCCTGGATGTTCATCAGGTTGTAGTAGTCGCCCAGGCCCAACTGGCCGCGGCGGAAGGCGTCGGCGATGGCCAGGGGGACCTCGGCCTCGGCCAGCACGACCTTCGCCCGGTTCTCCTGCACCGACGCCATCTGCTCCTGCTCCTGGGCCACCGCGAACGCCCGCCGCGACTCGGCCGCGGCCCGGGCGACCCGGGTGTCGGCCTCGGCCCGAAGCGCCTGGAGGTTGGCGCCGATGTTGTCGCCCACGTCGATGTCGGCGATGTCGATGGAGAGGATCTCATACGCCGTGCCGGCGTCCAGGCCCTTCTCCAGCACCCGCTTGGAGATCGAGTCGGGCTTCTCCAGCACCATCATGTGGGTGTCGGCCGAGCCGATGGCGTTGACGATCCCCTCGCCGACGCGGGCGATGATGGTCTCGTCGGTCGCCCCCCCCACCAGGCGGTCGAGGTTGGTCCGCACCGTCACCTTGGCCTTCACCTTCAGTTGAATCCCGTCGCGGGCGACGCCGTCGATGGTGCTGCGGCCCTGGCTGGGGTCCGGGCAGGGGATCACCTTGGGGTTGACGCTGGTCTGCACCGCCTCCAGCACGTTGCGGCCGGCCAGGTCGATCGCCGTCGCCTGCTTGTACGAGAGCGGGATGTCCGCCCGGTTCGCCGCGATCAAGGCCCGAATCACGTTGGGGACGTTGCCGCCGGCCAGATAGTGCGACTCAAGCGCCCGCGTGGTCAGGCCGTCCTTCTCGTTGAGCCGCGCCTGATAGGCCATGATCTTGGAGCGGACGATGATGTTCGGATTCACCTTCCGGAACGACATCCCCACCAGATCCACGATGCTGACCTTGGCCTCGGTCAGGTACGCCTGAATCCAAAGGTTGAAATACTTGGTCACGAAGATCCCGCCCAGCAGGGCGATCACGCCGAGGGTGATGATCCCCAGCCAAAACAGGGTGTGGATCGACGGCGGGTTCGCCTGGGCTAGAAACAGCGGGCTCATGGAGGGGGATCCTTAGATGAGTTGGGGGTTTTCGACGTCGAGGTCGTCAAGGTCGGCCGGGGGGTCGCCGGCGGCCGGCGGGGGCGTCGTCGCGGAGGGCCCGACGAGCCGGACCACCACCTGGCCGGATCGCGCCTGCACGACCCGTACCGCGGCGCCCCGGGGGATCAAGCCGGATTCGGCCATGCCGTCGTAGCGTCGGCCCCGGACCTCGACGTGGCCGCTGGGGCGCAGAGGCGTCAGCGCTCGGCCGTCGAGTCCGATCAGTTCCTCGATCCGACCGGCCGAATGGGAGACCGCGACCTCGTCGTCGTCCGGCGGCCCCAGCACGAACCTTCGCCCCAGCGACGACCGCGCCCAGAGCCGAAACGCCACCACCACGGTGACCGGCACGGCGACGAAGTCGATCAGGAGGAACGTCGTCCCCAGGGAGGTCGACGTCTGGAAGGCGTTCCAGAGCCCCAACCCCAGGCAGACCGCCGCGCTCAGGCCGATGAACCCGCCCGAGGGGACGAACAGCTCCAGCGAGACGAGCAAAAGCCCCATCGCCAGGAAGACGACCGGCCAGAACGCATCGCCCATGACCCCCTCCGCGCGCGCGACCCCGCCCGGCGACGCCCGCCGGTTCGTTCGATTGTACCATGTGGGAACCATACGCGAACCAGGGGGGCGTCCGCCAACGCCGCGGGAGGGAACGAGCCACGGCGGATCTCGCCTTCTCCCCTTGAGGGAGAAGG
>ERZ778018.2917-NODE-2917-length-10171-cov-80.413207_pt1 | contig 10171 bp, 6 predicted proteins | sample MGYA00375748_ERZ778018 | MGnify/ENA primary metagenome ERZ778018 (study PRJEB29350, sample SAMN05509839) | bioreactor metagenome | biome: bioreactor; material: wastewater | place: South Africa: University of Cape Town | collected 2014-04-22 ... | reverse complement strand
GAAGGCCAGTTCGCGGCGGTGGAGCGCGACCTGGCTGACGAAGCCGCACCAGCCGTCTTCGCGGTTGGCCTCTCAGCTGGCTTCCCCGCCTACCAGACGGTCGCGCTGAACGTCTCGCTTCAAGCGCAGTTCGTAGGCGCTCAACTCAAGGGAAGCTGGACCCCAGCAGGCGTGTACTTAGGCGGCCAGCTACGCGCCTACCCGCCCATTCCCGTGCCGATCCCCCTGTACGTTGGCGTGGGAGGCGGAATCTACGGCCCGTTCGCGAGTTACCACTTCGCGGTCGGCACCCACGTGCCGCTTGGGACTGCCTTACGCCTCGACCTCGAAGGTGGAGTGGCGAACGTTCCACAACTAGACAAGCGCGGCTGGGTGCCCCACCTCGCCGCTGGCATCAGTTACGCCTTCCCCGTCGAGCTGTCGGCAGCTACAGGCCCGGCGCCTGCCACCGTCGGCGGCACCGCACCGCAGCCCGCGGCGCGCTGCGATACCCCAACCGAACCTGACCGCGAGCAGATCCCCGGCGTCATCGATGACATGGTCGACGACTTCATCCTCAGCGCAAGGGCGACCTACGGCAGCGTCTACACGGGCCTCAGCTACGGTTACAAGATCGGCAGCGTGCGCATCTCGGGCAAGACGGCCAACGTCAGCGTCAACTACTCGGGCAGCGTCACCGAGATCCTCACCGGAACCAGCCACAGCGCATCGGGCACGGCCAAAGTGCAGCTGACCTGGACCGGTTGCGCATGGGGTGGCGGCAGCATCGACTACTAACCGCCCGGCGCGCGTGGAGAAACCCACACCGGACGCGAAAATGGGTGCCACCTCACTCTTCTCACTGGCGCTGAAACGAGACTCGAAGCACGAGGGGACTGCCCTCGAAACGCGATAAAACCCGGTCTGTATCTGGGCGCCTGGGCCGGGTGGAGCGAGTGGCGCAACCGGTTCGAGTAGGCAAAGCCGCTTTTTCGTCTACATGTGCCGCAACTTGCTCCCGACAAGGCCTCGAGAAGCGGGGAAGCTGCAGATGAACGCCAAACCCGGGAGCAGCGGCAAAGCCAAGATGATCACGTTACTCATCGGCAGTCTATTCGTGGCTCTGGCCGCTGGCTGCTCCGCGACGGCGGCGCCGCAAGTGGCCGCCGGGATGATCCTCGCCAGCCACCACGCATCGCTTGACCAAGCGTTCCCGCTCGACGGTCAGCGCGTCAACGGCGAACTCCACGTGTTCGTGACCGAACCGGAGTCGAAGCTGAAGTTCGTCGACTTCTTCGTAGAGGACTCTGCCGGCGAGCAAGTGAGAATCCGCCGCGACGACACCGCCCCATTCACCCCCATGCCAGACGGCGAACCGCTACGCCTTGACGACCTTGGCGAGGGCAGGCACGTCATCATCGGCGAACTGCACGACCTAGACGGTGGCACCACCGTCGCGCGCGCCGAGTTCGAAGTTGCGGCCACTACGGACCAGACGCCGCCAACCACACCGACCGGCGAGATCTGGCGGCCGAGGCCGGGTACTTCGTGGCAGTGGCAGCTAAGCGGGAAGCTTGACCTGAGCGTAGAGGCGGACGTGTACGACATCGACCTCGAGCTCACGTCGGCGGAAACCATCGCGCAGCTCCACGCTGCCGGGCGCCGCGTCATCTGCTACTTCAGCGCAGGCAGCTTCGAGTCGGTCCGCTCCGACGCCGGGCTCTTCCCCGCGTCCGTGAAGGGCAAGGCGATGGACGGCTGGCCTGAGCAGTGGCTCGACATCCGCGCCATCGACGCCCTGGCACCCGTCATGCTCGGCCGCCTCGACCTAGCCAAGGCCAAGGGCTGCGACGCCGTGGAGCCAGACAACGTCGACGGCTACGCCAACGACACCGGCTTCAGCCTGCGCGCCGCCGACCAGTTGGCCTACAACCGCTGGCTGGCCAACGCCGCGCACGAACGCGGCCTGGCCATAGCCCTCAAGAACGACCTCGATCAAGTGCGCGACCTCGTCGACTACTTCGACTTCGCCATCAACGAGGAGTGCTTCAGTTGGAACGAGTGCGAGCTGCTCACGCCGTTCATTCAAGCAGGCAAGGCCGTGTTCGGCGCCGAGTACGAACTCTCGACCGGCAGCTTCTGCTCCAAAGCGATTGCGTTGAACATGGACTTCATCCTGAAGGACTGGAACCTCGGCGCTGCCCGCACCTCCTGCAGGTAGCCGCTGTTCAGCCCGGCAAGCCGGTGACGTTACGGTTCGTGACCTGAACGCGCAGCCCGAGGTGGGTGCCGCGCTGCACCGCGAAGTCCGCCAAGTCTGGCTTGTTGGCGTAATCCAGGGCGTACACCTCACGGCCCGTAGCCTGCAGTAGCCGCAGGCGGGTGGCGTTGTCGAGGAGCTCGCGGCCGCGCAGCGCGCGGTAGCCGTCCTCCCACGTCGTCGAGAACGACTCGAACAAGAAGCCGTCAACGAACGGCGCGATCTCGCGGTGCAGGTGGTGACCGCGGTTGGCTAACAGGTAGCCGTCGCCGACCACGCCGCGCAGTTCGCTTAGTAGCGTCACCAAAGCCACCCGACCGCCCGCCAACATGGGCGGAGTCTCGAGCGTGTCCAGCAGCAGCCCGGTGAAGCCGTCAGCCAACGCCACTTCTGCTTGCGCCCGCACGTGAGCCAACCACTCAGGGTGAGCCGGGTCTACGTAATGGCCGCCCCAGATGGGGTTGCGCTCGGCGAGTTGCCACGGCGCCTCGGGGCCCGTGTCCTCACCCAACGACAAGTAGGCCAACGCTTGGGTGCCGTGGGCGGCGAGGAGCTTGATGTCGGACGGGAAGTAGTGATCGGCCTGCAGTACCACGCGCTTGTGCCGTGCGAGGGTCGCCACCTCGCCGGAACCGTAGTAGACGAGGAGGTCGGGGTGAGACCTAGAGGAGGTAGACGGCATAGCGGCCCACCTGCCTGACGCGCAACTGGGCTACGAGCAGCAAGACAAGCGCGAGGCAGGCGCTGACCACCAAGAACGGCATGCCAGCCACCGCCGCCACGCCGGCGAGCAGGAACGGGATGCTCGCCCCGGCCGGGTTCCCGAGCGCGAAACCAACGACCGAGATGCCTAGGCTGAGGCCGAAGAGGCCGAAAGCGAACCAGTAGAAGTGCCAGCCCCCCACGCCCAGCACCGCCTCGATGATCAGCGCGGCAAGCAGCGGCAGGACGTACATGCCGACGTAAACGAACAACGCCGCATGCGCGTACGTGCGGAACCCGGACGCGCTGGTCGAGCGCCACAGGCGCGCCGTGAGCGCAGCCTTGAGCATGATGAGGAAGCGTTGCGAGAGCAACAGCACCAGGAGCAATAGGACCCCGCCAGGCACCACGTCGCCAGCCGGGTCCTCGTGGCGCAGAAGCGCCAGGATGAGCAGCCCCTGTCCGACGCCGTAGAGGAACGGGTGCAGAGCAACGCCGATGCTGCGGCGCAACCAATCGAAGATGGGCCGCGTATCGCGCCACGCGAGCGGCAAGCACATTGCGGCCACGGCGACGACCACGATCAGTTGCGGCATCACTGCAGGCACGGGGAGCAGCGTGGCTAGTACGAGGCCAAGCAGTACGAGCAGCGGAACGGTCAATGCCGCGACCCGCCTCTCGGCCCACAGCAGCGCGCCGACCGCGAACCACGTCAGTGTCGGGGCGAGGGTCGCTAGCCCGTACTGCAGCAGTGCCCAACTCCCGACTATCGCAAGTATGCCAAGTTGCACGAGGAACGCGAGGACGACGCCTTGCTCGGTCCGCAGCAGTTCTCCCTTGGCCTTCTGCAGCATGGCGGCGCCAACCTGCGACCACACGAGGATGACCATGGCGGGCGCCAGCATCTCGACCTGGCTGAAGGCTCCGAGAAGGAAAGTGGCCACGAACGCTAAGCCCATGGCCACCGGCGTTGCCCAATCGCCAGTGCGTTTACGCTTCACCTTGGAGCGGTCGCGGATGCGCGGCGTGCGCTCGTAAAGCTGGTGCGCCAACTCGAAGTGGCTGCTTACCCCGAAGCGCGCCAGCGCCGATGCGCTGTTGTAACCGAGCGCCTCGAGGTGGGCGACGATCTCGTACGGTCCGCTCGCCTCGAGGCAGAGGAGGTTGAGTGAACGGCCGAGTTGGTCGACCGGCGCGCGGCTGCGGCGCTCAGGTCCGTCCCAGTCGCTAGCCGCCACTTCTGGGGGCACGTAATCGGGTGGAGTGTAAGCGACCGGCTGGCTCACCGCGCCAACCCAACGCGGCTGGAGCGCGAGCCCATCTCGCCGTACAGTCCGCGGTAGCCGTCGTACATGCGCGAGAGCGTGAAGAGGCTAAGCGCGCGCTCCCTGGCGCCCTCACCGAGGCGACGCCTCAGCGGCACGTCGACTAGTAGTTCAGCGAGGGCGGTGCCGAACTCCTCGGGCGCCCGCGGGTCGACCATGCGGCCGAAATCGCCGACAGCCTCGCCCACGCCCCCGACCTGCGTTGCCACCACTGGCCGGCCGCACATCATGGCCTCGATGGCCACGTAGGGGAAGCCCTCGGAGATGCTCGAAAGCGCCACGACGTCGGCCGCGTGATACGCGGTGTGAACGGGCTTCACGGGGCCCTCGAAGGTCACGGACTTGGAGAGATCGAGTTCCTCGACGAGGCGTCTCACCTTGGCGTTGTATGCCTCGTTGCCCTTCGGCACCGGCCCGAAGAGCTTGAGGCGAGCCTCCGGCGCCACCTGCGTGACGGTCGTGAACGAACGAACGAGCGTCTCGAGGTCCTTGATCGGGTCGATGCGCCCGACCCACGACACCGTCGGCGCCTGGTCGGCATGCCACGCCGCTTCGGGGAACGCCTCTGGCGCCACTCCGTTGTAGACCACGCGGGTCTTCTCCGCCGCGGCACCCAACTCGATCTGCCAGGTGCGGTTGAACTCGCTAACGGACACGACGAGGTCGGCGTCTTCATAGATGAGGCGAGCGAGGGTGAGATAGAAGCGCGAACGCAAGAGCTTCATGCCTGGCGGGTTGCCTTCGCTCGTGAGGCTCAGGTAACGCTCGCGCAAGTACAGCCCGTGCTCCGTGAGCATGAGCGGGATGCCGTGCGCCTTGGCCGCCAACCAGGCCGGAATGGCCGACAAGCCGTTGGAGGTCGTGTGCGCCTGGTCGGCGACGGCGGGGATGAACAGCAGGGGCCCGAGGGTACCCTTGAGCCAATTGACGGATAACGCCACCTCGGCCATTGGCGGTTGTTCGCCGTTGGCGCGCCAGATGGCGAAGCGCACGGCATCCCAGGTGGACGGCTTGTCGAAATACGGCCACAAGTCGACGGTGGTGCCGAGCGTGGCGAGGTCTAGCAGGCCCCTAGCGAAAGACTTGATGTCGTCATCTGCGAACCCGAGGAGGTTCTCGAGCCCGTTCCTGAACTCGAACTCGGCCTTGACCCCGCGGCCGGAACGCGCCGCCCGCGGGGTCCAGAGCCGCGCCGAGGTGAGGGCCCCGACGTTGGCTGGCAGAGAGTAGGCGGGCTCCGTTGGGAGCGGCCCTGTGACCTCGAGCAGGTGGTAGTCGTAGTCGGACATGCCCCTGACGAGCTGATCGCACCACGTGCTCACGCCACCCATGATCGACGGGTAGGTGCCTTCCGTTGTGAGCAGGATCTGCATGACGCTAGCTCCCGCGCACCGCGCCAGCGGCGGTGGCCACGGCAAGACCGTGACCTCCGCGCTGGCGACGGAAGGCGAGTGGTGGGAGTGCGGCCACTAGCATGCGCAGTCCTAGTCCTTGAACTCGAAGCGGGCGCCGATGGTTGCGTCGGCACTGAGCGTGATGGTGCAGGTGACGCCGTCGCAGGCGCCAGTGAAGCCGTCGAAGGTCGAGCCGAGCAACGCGACGGGCGCGAGGGTGATGGTCGTGCCGGCCTTAACCTCGATCTCGCACTCGTCGATGCAAGCGGCGCCGTTCGGGCTGGTTATCACTACCCCGAAGCCGCTGCCGGACAGTTCGAGCGTCAGGGTGTGCATCACGACCTCAGGGTCCACCGCGGGTGCGACGGTTACCGTCGTTTCGCGAATGACATCTGCGCCGCCCGCCCAGCTCGCCACGAGTTCGTAAGTCGTGGTCGCCGTTGGGTTGACGGCGTGGTTGCCGCTGGCCGGTAGGCCCGTTACGATTTCCGCGCTGTCCTTCACGCGCAGGGCGATGTTCGTTGCGGTGCCGGTGACGGTCCAGTTGAGTTGGGTGCTCTCGCCCACCGTGATGGCGGCTGGTGAAGCGCTGAAGCTGGTGATGAGGGGTGCAGGCGTGACGGCGACGGTGACCTCGGCCACTACGTCGGAGCCGCCCGTCCAGCTAGCCACGAGTTCGTAAGTCGTGGTCGCCGTTGGGTTGACGGCGTGGTTGCCGCTGGCCGGTAGGCCCGTTACGATTTCCGCGCTGTCCTTCACGCGCAGGGCGATGTTCGTTGCGGTGCCGGTGACGGTCCAGTTGAGTTGGGTGCTCTCGCCCACCGTGATGGCGGCTGGTGAAGCGCTGAAGCTGGTGATGAGGGGTGCAGGCGTGACGGCGACGGTGACCTCGGCCACTACGTCGGAGCCGCCCGTCCAGCTAGCCACGAGTTCGTAAGTCGTGGTCGCCGTTGGACTAACGGTGAGACTGCCTGCGTCAGGGAGGCCCGCTTCAACCACGCTGCCGCCCTTCACGCGCACCGCGAGGCTGGTGGCACTGCCGGTGACGCTCCAACGGAGTTGCGTGGTTTGGCCGGCATTGATTGCAGCTGGGTCAGCGGCGAACGTTCCGATGACGGGCATCACGGGCGGCGCTGCCGGTCCGACACTGAACGTCACGGACTGCCCGGCGCTGAACTCGCGCTGCGAGATCACGCGACCGTTGTAGGCGAGGTCGGTCGAGCCGCTGCCAAGCGACGCTCCCGTGAAGAACACCGGCCCGGCGTTCGCGGCGGTGAGGGTCACCGTGTTCGTCATGCGGTCCCATACGCCGGTGACTCCGGTGGCTAGGAACTCGGTGCGGGCGCGCACGTAATCGCCGGAGGCGTCGTTCGTGTACGAGAGGAGCGGCTCGTTGGCCACCGCGGCGTACTTGGTGAACAAGGCTGCGGTCCAGTCGTAGAGCGTTGATCTGCCCGCCTCGTACTCGTAGAAGTTGGGGATGTGGAAGTAGTGCGGGTACGGCGAGCCGGAGAGAAGGTGGACCAGGGCGATGTCGGTATCGAGATCCAGGATCTCTTCGTAGCTGAGCGGCTGAGTCAGTCCGGGGATGGGCTCAGTGCCGCCCGGCCCGTACGTCATGTTGTAGGCCTGCGTAACGGCTTCAGGCGTGGTGACGGTGGCGAACAGGTTAGTCGGCCACCGTGGCACTAGGAACACGGCAGCGTTCATCGGGTGCTCGATGCCGCAGGCCCAGCAGTCGGGCTCATGGCTTGGGGTCGACATGTTGGACGCCAGGTAGCTGCGGCCACTGTCGACCACGGCTTGCAGCAGGTATGGGCTCGAGTGATCGAGGCCGAAGTCGACCTTCGGGCCGGTGTCCGGCCCTCCCGGCGCGTACCAGCCGAGGCCGGAGATGTCGCCAGTAACGAGGCTACGTACCGAGTTGGTCGGGTCGAGGCCCATGGCGGTGGCGAGGTTGTCGCTATTGCTGATCTCGGTGATTATCTCGTCATAGTTCGGGCCAGGATCGGGCAGTTCAAGGATCCAGTCCATGTACTCATGGCTCCAGGTGTGGTTCACCCAGCGGAACTCGCCAGCCAAGCACCTCGTCATGCTCGAGAGGGTGTGAGACGAGGCGGGTAGCTCGCAGTCGATGATGCTGCTTGGCTCGGCGTTATCACCGTTGAACGCCATCGCCCAAGTGAAACCTGGGGCAATGCCGCCGCCTAGCGTGCGTAGGCCCTGTTGTTGGGCCACGAGGCTGTAGGCGTCCTGGGCATCCATTTCAAACTCGACGTCTTGGCTGATACCGCCAACTCCAACGTCCCAGAAGCCGGTCTTGCTGAACCAGTCGTCGACGTCGGCCTGATAGCTGGCGCGCCGCTCGCCGATGTGCACGCCGCGCATCGCCCAACGCAAGAGCGAGGCCCCGATCTGTTGGGTGTAGATGGCTGGTGTGTTCGATGCGCCCCAGGCCGGGTTGTTGTACAGCATCGTCACGCGCTCGCGCCCGTCGGTCTCGGTAAGCAAGGCGAGGATGTCGTCGCCAGCCATGAGCAGTGGAGTGGTGCCGGGCAGGGGGTCGCGGCTCGGGAATCCATCGCTTCCGTACACGTCGATCTCGCTGCCAGCGGGAAGGTCGTTGAATACGGTCAGGCCAGCCGCCGTCGGCGTTAGGACCGCAGAATCCAAGTCGGACGGCGTCCAAATGCCCACTCCGAGATCCTCAGGTGCACTGTAGGGCGCCCCGTAAAGCGTTGCCTGGCGCACCCCGTAGTCGCGCTCGTAGTTGAACAAAAGCTCCCACTCGCCTGAGTCCAGTGCGGACTCCCAAGCTGGGGCGTAGACGAGGTTGCTGGTGCTAAGCAGTATGGCCTGGTAGCGCCCGACCCCGTCACCACGCACGAGCCTGTCGGGCGTGAGGGTCTCTTCTGACGCCACGAACCAGTCGTACGGCGTGCCCGTCTGCTCGAGCAGCGCTATCCAGGCGCCGGTAGAGGGCTCTATCTCCCCCGCGTTGTTGGTCGCTGAGATGAGCAGCGCCTTCATCTCGACTTTGTCGCCCACCCCGAGCGGCCTCAACCACGTTTGCGGTTCGCCCTCCGGAATGGTGCCGAGGTGGAGCGGAGCGGAGTAGAACGGACCGCGTGGGACAACAACCGAGGGATTCCACGGCTCAGTCGCGTGGGTTGGCGCTGGCACTTCCTTGCGCGCGTCTTCGGCTTTGGTGACTGCGGGGCTGGTGCTGCATGCAACGAGCACGGCGGCTAGCGCAACGAACGTTATGAGCATGCGTAGCGCCGCTACCGGCACTTGTCTGCGGTTGGGGTTCCGGCCCTGCTTCACGCGGCTCACGGCTCCGTTCCGAGGTTGACGAGGCGTAACGCGCCGACTACCAGAAGCGCCGAGCTGGCGCGCGCCTGGGTCGTGGTCAGGCGCCCGAGGGTGTCGAGTGAACCCGTGCCAAAGCCAGCGTTCGTGAGTTCGGCGCGCGTAGCCTCAGGGAAGCTGAAGGCACCGAGGGAGTCGTCAGCCACGCAAGAGAAGGCAACGGTGCCGTCTGAGCCGACGAGGATGATCGCCGAGTTGGCGCCGCCGGGCGTCCAGCCGAACCGCGTGTTGACCGTGATGTTCGCGGCGTCGAACCCCTGCAACGTGGGCGTCTTGCCGGTGGCGACCGTCACGTTGTTGAACGCGGGGAAAGCGCCAGTGGCTGCTAGTTGCAGAGAAAGGCCGTCGGTCGGGAGCGGCGCAAGGGCCGCTGGTAGTGAGTAGCGACCGTCCGGGCCGCGCTCTAGCGAACCGTAATCCGTGGCGCCCGTAAGGAGCTGGATGGTGCCCGCTAACAACCGATTGCCGCTGGGCGCGCCGATCACGCTGCCGCCGGTAGGGGCCGCGGCAGCCGACACGTCACACGTGCCGACTTGCGCACCGAACGGGCTGCCCATCAGCTCCTCCGCGCGCTTAGTGGTGAGCTCAACGAAGGTCGCCTGACCAGCAGGCGCCCCGACCTCAGTGGCCTGGCTGAGGAGCACCAAGCCAACGCGGTCAACGGACGCCGGGTCCGGCTGCTGCTGCGGGCGGCAACCAACTAACGTGAGGGCGAGGAGCGCCAACGCCGCCGCGGCGCCACGAGAGGACTTGCGCAAGAGTGAGTACTTCGACCGATGACTCTTCATCTACTCCGGTCCTTCCAGTCCCCGCTCGGTTGCGCTACTGGCTAGACGTGCTCCAAGCGCCCAAATTGGGAGCACGCTTCATCGCCTCGGGTTGTGAGGTTGGCCCCCGTAACAATTGGGCCGGCTGTCTTGTTAGTGATCCTAGAGGCGAACCTCTTACAGGGCTCTTAACTCTGTGCGCTGGTGCCAGGTGCCTGGCACGGCTCGGGGGAAGCGGTCGTCTTGCCTTGTAACTACTTTGCCACAAACGCCCGGCTAGAATCGACATGCGGTCGGGTAGCCTGGTCTTGGGCCAGCTTCGCACATCGCGCGAGCCCTAACCTCGAGGAGGACAAGAACGATGTTGAAACG
>ERZ778018.2916-NODE-2916-length-10175-cov-4.555138_pt1 | contig 10175 bp, 8 predicted proteins | sample MGYA00375748_ERZ778018 | MGnify/ENA primary metagenome ERZ778018 (study PRJEB29350, sample SAMN05509839) | bioreactor metagenome | biome: bioreactor; material: wastewater | place: South Africa: University of Cape Town | collected 2014-04-22 ... | reverse complement strand
CGGGGTGCACGAGACATGCCCTTGCCCGATCGAGACGTTGATAGTATCGCCGACAGACCAGTATTCGTGCAAAGGGGATTGGAAGAGCCACTTGGCGTCCGGCACGACACCGGAGGCTTCACCGGCCAGTTCGATCCCGGTCGGCTGGCCGAATCCGAAGGAATTGCGCAGGTATTTGTCGATCAGGTCAATCCCCAGCCCCTCAAAGTTGTGCGGGTTCGGATCGCCGGGGATGAAATAATGGAGCGTCGTATCGGTGCCTTCGATCTTCTGACCGGGAGCTCCGACGTTATAGAAAAAGACGTCGCACGATTGCGCCAGCGCATCCTCGACCGAAATCGCCCCGTGCCCCTCCGGCCACCAGCAAACGTACGTGTTGCCGCCCTTTTCATCGGTCACGGTCGGCACCCGGATAGAACCGGCGCAGTAGTACTGCGTGTCGTTGGACAGCGTCCCCTCTTGCAACGCGCCGCAGGCGATCAACGGCTTGATCGTCGAGCCGGGCGGGAATTCACCGCTGACGGCGAGATTGGTCAACGGCTTGAACGGATCGTTGAGATAGGCCTGGTACTGCTTCTCGGAAATACCGTCGACGAAGAGCTGGTTATCGTAGACCGGCAACGAGACAAGCGCCAGGATCTCGCCATTCTTCGGATTGATGGCGATCGCCACACCGGAGCCGATTTGGGCGTCACTGCCATCCTTCTTCGCGCCCTCGGCGGCTTTGTTGATCCCGTCCTGTAGCGCGGCCGTTACCGTCTTCTGGAAATCGCGGTCGATGGTCAGCACGGCCGTGTATCCGGGCGTCGGATCGTGCCGCATTGACGCAATTTCCGCGAGCTCCACGCCGCGCGCGTCGGTCTGCACCCAGCGGCCGCCATGCTGGCCACGCAAGTACGGCTCTAACGCCTCTTCGAGGCCGCCTCGACCCACGACATCGGTTGCGATGTACGGATTGTTCCCCTTGGCCTGCGCCGCGTCGTACTCTTGCTCGGTAATCGGGCCAACGTAGCCGAGAATATGCGCGAACTCGGGACCATCGGGATAGCGCCGGATCAGCTTCTGATCGCTCACCTGAACACCCGGCAGATAGAGCGCATTCGATTGCAGCATCAGCGCCGTGTCTTTCGGCACATCCTCCTTGACAGTCACCGGCAGCACATCGTTGGCATGCAGTTCCAGCAGAAAATCGAACTGCCCCATGACGTGAACACCCGGCAGTTCTTTCTCCAGCGGTTTGTAGCGGTCGACATCAGCTTGCGTCAGATCCTGCTGTACCGGCACCAGATTGTCCGAAGTATCGATCATCACCTGTTCGATCAGATCGGTCGGATCCTTGCCGATCGACTTGGCGAGCGAGCGGAGGACGTAGTTCTCGGAACCGAGCGGCAAACCGTTTCGACGCACCACGAGCATCTCTTTGAGGTCGAGCGTCTTGGTCAGCTGTTCCCGGATGTAATTGAGCTTCGTTTCGTCGTCCGGTATATCGGGCGGCAGGATCGAAATCGTCCAGCTGATTCGGTTCTCGGCGAGCACGTTGTTATTGCGATCAACGATCATTCCACGCGGGGCATTCAGCACCTCGAAGCGCTGGGCGTTGCCCTTCACCTGACTGGCGTACTGGCGCATGTCGACGATCTGCATCTTGCCGAGCTTCGCAGCGAGACCGCCGAAGCCCGCTACGAACATCCCTTTGAAGAGCAACATGCGACGCGACAAGAAGATCTCGTCAGAGGCGCGTTCGTCAACTCGCTTTCGCTTGCGGTCCGCGAAGCGAACCAATTCCATACGTTTACGTGCGCGACGCACGAGTGACCCCCAAACGATCGAGCGCGGCCGCACCGATATACAGGAATGGAACGACCGTGATGTTGAGCAGCGCGGTCAAGATGGCGAGTCGGGCTGTTCCCATGAGCGACAGGCTCGAACCGGTGACGATCTCGACCAGTGACGCGACAGCCTGATGCACAAGCGTCGCCCCAAGGACCAGCAGCATCGGGATGATGACGCCGCTATGCAAGACGCGGCGACGCGCCAGTCCGCCGATCACCGCGACCGGTATAAGCGCCAGCGCATTGGCACCGAGCGGATCGAGCGCCAGCAGGTCGAGCAGTATGCCGACCGGGAAGGCCCAGATGACGCCCTCGGCGATGCCGCGTTCCGCACTCCAGACCAGGATCAGCACGAGGACAACGTTGGGGCCGATGCTCAGCAAATTAACCGCCGGGATCAGCGCTGCCTGAGCAAACGCCAGGGTCGCGATCACCAGCGCAAAGATGAGACGTGTCATTGAGTCCGCTTCGTCCCCAGCGACATCGAAAGCGAGACGCCGCGCGAAAATCGTATCACAGCCCGAATTATGTTCAACGCGAGGCGCTGCGCAGATCAGCAGCGATCGCTTCGCGTTCGGGAATGCTCGACGAGCGCAAGCTCGCCTGGGCCGCTTCGATGTCGTACGGCACGCGGCGGAACTCGACGTCCCAGCCCTGACCGTCGTTCGTCAGCACGACGTAAGCGGCGCGCCAATCACCATCCATCGGCGCCCCAACGCTCCCAACCGACGTCAGCAGTCCATCACCAACCTCACGCCGGTACGCATGGTGAATATGGCCGTACGCTGTACAGGCGGCCCGCGGCTCAACGAGCATCTTGCGTGCGTCGGCTTCCGGGGCGTTCGGCAGCACGGTCACGTACGCGCTCCACGGTGTCGCATGGGCGATGGTGAGACGCTCTCCGCCCGGACCGGGGATGTCGATACGCAGCGGCAGATCGGCCAGGTAATCGACCTGTTCGCTCGTCATCCGCTCCAGCGCCCAGTGGTCGAATCGCTGGAGTTCGGGTGTATGTCGCTGGCTGTCGTCGGTAATCGACAGCTGATAATGACCGTCGCGGGCCATCTCGACCAGCAACTCGTCGGTGTTACCCCGCACCGCGCGGTAGCGGCGTTCGCGAATACGGTCGATCGCCTCGGATGGGAACGCGCCCCGAAAGGCGAAATCACCGCCGTAGATCACCTCGTCATACGGGCCGTTCCGGTCCAGATCGGCCAGCACCGCGTCCAACCCATGCAGGTTCCCGTGCGCATCCGAGATCATCGCGATTCGCATTCTGCCCTTCTTCCCTGATGCCATTCGACCCGTCAGCGATGGGCACGTCTACCGTCGTGCCAGTGCGCGCCCAACGGCGCTCGCGTGCGCGGTTGTTTCGAGCGAGTCATCCAACACCGGCAGTTCAGCGACGTCGTAACGGCGTCGTAGCGCGGCGCGGATCAGATAGTCGGAGAGCACTGGATTTTTCGGCAGGAGCGCGCCGTGCATGTAGCAGCCGATGGCATTGCGATAACGGCAACCTTCGGTGCCGTCGACGCCGTTGTTGCCCTTCCCGACGCGAACCGTACCAAGCGGCTGGGCGCCAGATCCCAGATGCGTCAGGCCGCTGTGATTCTCGAAGCCGACGAGTTCGCCAAATTCGCTCGATTCGACCACGATGTTGCCGATGAAGCGTTCCTCACCGGCTGTCGTCGTCGCATCGAACAAGCCGATGCCGGGCAGGTCAGCGCCGTCAGCCGGGCGATAGTAATGCCCGAGCAACTGATAGCCGCCGCACACCGACAGCAGCGGCGCGCCATCCTCGACCTCGGCCCTGAGCGCTTCGCCTTTGGCGCCCTGGACATCGGCCGAGACGTTGATTTGCTCGCGATCCTGGCCGCCTCCCCAGAAAAAGATGTCATGCGTGCCCGGTTCGAGCGGCTCGCCAAGACCGAACTGCACGATCTCGGCCTCGATGCCACGCCAGCGACAACGCTGAGCCAGCGCCAGCACGTTGCCGCGATCGCCGTAAATATTCATCGACGAGCCGTAGAGCCAGCAGATCGAAAGCTTCATGGCTGCTCCTTTCCTGCCAGGACGAGTGACGTGCGTTACTGTTCCCAGAATTCGGCGACCGCGCCGCGTTGCGCCAGCATCCGCCGCAGTTCGAGCATCGCCGTATAGGTCGGCAAGATGTAGCCGCTGCCGCCCTCGGGCAGGGCATCGACGAACTGCTCGAACGAGTCCGCCAGGGCGCCCAACGGGTGGATCCGCTCCGTCGCGATCCCGGCGTACTTGAGCCGAACCGCCATGTCGGCACCGCGAATTCCGGCGGTGTAGATCGGCGACGAACCGTCCGCCAGCTGTTCGGCGTTTACATCCCACAACCAGGAGACGTCGCGGCCGTCCGCATCGAGATCATTGATCACGATGAGCGTGGGGTCGTTCAACCCGCCCGCCGCCAGCATCCGCAGAACTTCATCGAAGCCGACCGGGTTCTTGACGAGCACAATCACCAGCTGCCGCCCGCGATAGGTCACGCGTTCGATCCGCCCGAAGGCTGAATGAAACGCGCCGAGCGTTTCGGCGATCAACGATGAGCCGACCCCGACCGCCAGCGCGGCGCTCGCGGCGGCGATGGCGTTATAGGCGTTGTACAGGCCGGGAATCGCCACCGCGAGGTCGAACGCCGAATCGTCATGCGCCAGCCGCAGCGAGACCGAATCGAGCCCGTGCAGTTCGATCTCCGAGGCCGCGAAATCGAGCGGCGGCCGGTGGAAGCCGCATGAGTCACAGATGTATTCGCCCAAATGCGACAGAAAGAGTTGTTCATAGCGCAGTGGCGCGCCACAGCGGCGGCAGAGCGCCGAATCGACCGCGTGCGGCAACTCCGCAAGCAGATAGCGCGATTCCCGAATGCCGAAGAGAAGACGTTGCGCCGGTAGGTCTTCGGTAATCGCCGCCAGAGCCGGGTCGTCGCCATTAACCAGCAACAGCTGATCGGGTCGTAACGTCTCGAACGACGCACGCCAGCGCGACGCGATTGTGTCGAGCTCGCCATATCGATCAAGCTGATCGCGAAAGAGATTAAGCAGCAGAATGATGCGCGGATTGACGCGCTGCACGACCTCGGGGAAGGCTGCCTCGTCTGACTCGATGACGGCGATATCCCCACGCGGTTCGCCGAACCAGGAGCTTTGCGCGGCGAATGCGGCGCTGATGCCGCGCACGAGGTTTGAGCCGGAGCGGTTGTGAATCACCCGCAGGTCCGCCCGCTCAAGGATGTTGGCGAGCATCCGTGAGGTCGTCGTCTTGCCGTTCGTCCCGGCCACGACGATCCGACCGTCGCGCACCTTGCCGGTCAGCTTGGAGAGTATATTCGGCTCGATGAGGTTCGCGATCAGGCCGGGTGCGGCGGTACCGCCACCCCGTCCGAGCAGACGAATCGCCCGTCCACTCAGCTTACCGGCCGCGACGCCGGCCGCCAGACGCACGTCCACGCGTGAGGTCGCGCTCACGGCTGCGTCCCGTCGCTCAAAATGACCATGACGGACTGCATCGTGCTGAAATTTATGAGCGGCGCGACGTCGACGGTCAATTCAGCCGCCTGGAGATTGCGATGGATCGTGGTCACCTTACCGATGACCAGGCCTTTCGGTACGCGAGCCGTCTGCCCCGACGTCACGACGATATCACCCTCATTCACCGGGGCCGCTGGGTCGAGATAGCGGAGTTGCATTTGACCGCCTGCCTGCCATTCACCGAACACAACCCCGGGCGTATTGCTCCCCTGCAGCATCGCGCCGATCTTCGACGACGAATCGATCGCGAGCGTCACCTTCGAACGATCCGCGCTTACTTCGGTCACCTGGCCGACCAGGAAATCAGGGCTGATGACCGCCATGCCGACCTTCACTCCGGCGTTCGACCCTTGGTCGATGACCATCGTACGCGTCGTTCCATTCGGGTCCCGCCCGATCACGGCCGCCGATGCGATCTTGAGTTCCGGTCGTGACTGCTTGAAACCGAGCTGCTTCTGCAATTCGGCCACCTGATGCTCGAGGTCCTTCAAGCGGGCGTTCTCGGCGAGAAGCTGATTCCGCTCGGCGGTCATCGCCTGAAGCTGCTGCTGCGTGGCCGACGAACCGGAACCAACGCCGTGAATGCGATTGCCGATCCGGCTGAGTGCCGCCTGAAACGGCTGAACCAGCGCCTCGGCCGGCGTGCGTGCGCTATCGAGCCGATGCTGCTGATCGAGCGCGATGAGGCCGACACAGGCGAGCAGGAAGATCACGACCAGAATAACGGTCTGTCGAAACGAGAGGGAGATCACTGGGCATTTCCGCGATGGAGATCGAACACGAGGAGTCCCCGCCTATCTCGCCGGACGGCGAAGCTCCTGTCCTCCGGCAAGCGCGCGTTGATACAGATGCAGCGCCTCAGCCACGCGGCCAGTGCCGCGGGCGACGCAGGTGAGCGGATCGTCCGCCCGGTAGACCGGCATGCGCAGTTCCGACTGCAAACGACGATCCAACCCAAGTAATAACGCGCCACCACCCGCCAGGGTGATGCCGCGCTCCATGATATCGGCGATCAACTCCGGCGGCGTGCTCTCGATGCAGGTCTTGACCAGATCGACAATGGTGTTAACCGGTCCGGAAATCGCGTCGCGAATTTCGACGCTGCTCACCTCGACGAACTTCGGCAAGCCGGTCAGCAGATCCCGGCCGCGCAGCACGACGGTGCGCTCTTCTTCCAGTGGATACGCCGAGCCGGCTGCGATCTTGGCATTCTCAGCGGTCCGCTCGCCGATGACGAGGTTATGATCGCGCCGGGCGTACTGGATGATCGAGTCGTCGATTTCGTCACCAGCCACGCGGATCGATAGGTTAACCACGATGCCGCCGAGCGAGATGACGGCGACTTCGGTCGTGCCGCCGCCGATGTCGACGATCATGCTGCCGACAGCCTCATTGATCGGCAAACCGGCACCGATCGCCGCTGCCATCGGCTCCTCGACCGTGTACGCTTCCCGCGCGCCGGCGCTCAAGGCCGCGTCTTTGGCAGCGCGCTTTTCGACTTCGGTCACGCCACTCGGAATGCCGATGACGACACGCGGATGCGGCGCCATAAAGCGCTGAACATGCACCTTTTTGATGAAGTAGTCGAGCATCATTTCGACGGTGTCGAAGTCAGCAATGACCCCGTCTTTAAGGGGACGGACGGCGACGATCGTCTCGGGTGTCTTACCGACCATCGCTTTGGCTTCGACGCCGACGGCCAGCGCGCGTCTCGCCTTGGTATCGACCGCGACGACGGACGGCTCCGAGATGACGATCCCCTTGCCACGGACGTAGACCAGCGTATTCGCCGTGCCGAGGTCGATCCCCAAATCGCGGCTGAAGAGCCCGAATAGAGCGCTCAACGGTCGGATCATGCTGGTCGGAGCCCCTCATCCTTCAGGTTTTGTACCAACCGCGTCCTTTCGGCATGCCCGCCCGAGTACCTTTGCACACGCTCATGCCGGACTCTGAAGTCGCGGGATTATACCATACAGCCAGGCCGCTTCATCTGTTCGGATGCCGCTCTGAGATGCCCCCGAGCGGCTCTTTCCAACCCGTTCACCGGTGGTCTATACTCACGCATCCGTCATCGACTGTCCGAACAGCGAAGCGCGGACGCCACACGGCCTGTTCGATGCGGATGTCTGCCCGGTAAAGAACATGAGGTTGGGCGCCAAACGTGGACGCAACGACGGAGCGCCGAGCGCAATCCAAGCACGAGCGGAACGATCGGGAGTGGCATGCGATTGTCAACCCGGCCTCCGGCGGCGGACGCACGCGCAAGATCTGGCCTCCGCTCGCCGAGTTGTTGCGCTCCAACGGCTTTCGCCTCCACCAGCATGAGACGTCCGGGGTCGGCGACGCGACGGAGATCGCGCAACGACTGGTGAACGATGGCGCCAGCGATATCGTGGTCGTCGGCGGCGATGGGACGCTCAACGAGGTCATCAACGGCATTGTGGCGGATGATGACGTCGGGACAGCCGATGTCATCCTGTCGCTCATTCCGTGCGGCACCGGCAAAGACTTCGCCCGTAGCCTCGGCATCAGGTCGCCGGAGCACGCGCTCGACGTGCTGGCGAACGGTGTGATCAGCTCCCTCGATATCGGATCAATCTGTTATCAACGTGAACATGAAGCCGAGCGGCGCTACTTTGTAAACGTCGCGGATGTCGGCCTCGGCGCCGAGACTGCCGCCTGGATGAATCGCTCGTCGAAGCGACTCGGCGGTTTTCTCGGTTATCTGGTCGCCGCCACCCGCACGATCATCGTCTTCAGCGGCAAGCCGGCAGAGGTGCAGGTTGACGGCGTCACCGTTCACGACGGCCCGGCCGGCATGGTCGTGCTCGCGAACGGACGCTTCTTCGCGGGCGGCATGCGCATCGCACCACACGCCTCACTCATCGATGGCCTGATCGATGTACTGATCCTGGATGATGTACCGAAGTATACTTTGCTCGGTTCGCTCCTCCCGAAAGTCTATCGGGGGAAGCATCTCGAGCATCCAGCGGTCCATCAATATCAAGGAAGCCGGATCGAAATCTCGTCGCCGGAGTCGATGCCGTTCGAGGTGGATGGGGAACAGCCCGGCTTCACCGATATTGAAGTCTGTATGCGCCGGGGCGCATTGAAGATGCGAACGCCAGCTCCGGCTGAATAGAACGCTCGGGCATTTGACCCGCGCCCAATTCTCTGCTATCAATGCAGCGTATCCGCGTGGGTTCAACGGAAATAGCCGGCCCGGCGCGGCGGTAACGCGCATCGTCGTCCGACGCGCTTCTCGGCAATACGACACGTAGCAAGTCAGGGGTCAGCGGCATGAATCAATCCGTGGGGATAAGCGTGAGCACGGGACCGACGGTCGCGGAAACCTTCACCACGATCGGTGAGTTGCGCACTCCGACGATGCAATGGTTCGTCAACGGACTTAAGCAGCGGCTGCTCGCGAACGGTCACCTCTTCCGCGACCAACCGGAGCCGGACATCCGACTTGTCCTCAATCTGGCCGATGCCAAGAACCCGCAGCCATACCGCCGCAAGGCACAGGCGACCTTCTCTACGACGATCGTCGAACTCGACGAGGAGCCGCAGGACTACCTGCGCGTTGGTTACCCGTATCTCGTGCATACCCTCGGCAACCTGGTGATCCTGCTCGTCCATGCCAAGTCCGGCGTCGAGGCGCATTTCATGACGCTTGAACAGGGCCACTACCCGGTGCGCTATATCGAGGGCCACGACGACGAATTCTTCGATGAGATTTTCCAGCGCGTCGAGCCGCTCGCGTCCTCGCAGCTCATTATCAATAACGTCTACAATCCGGACCTCGAAGAAGAACTCTGGCACGGCGACGAGACTACCGAGCAGATCAAGCGCGCCGGACGAAAACTTGACGCCATGAACTTGTTGCCCGCCCCATTCCCGATTCAGGAGATTCTCGCGCCGCGTGAACTGCGGCACGTGATGCGGCTCTACGGTATCGGCGGCTTGAGCTACGGCAATTTGAGCGCGCGTAAAGACGACAATCGCTATTGGATGAGCGCCAGCGGCGTCAACAAGGGGAAGCTCGAAGTGATCGGGCAGGATATCCTGCTTGTGTCCGGCTTCGATCCGCAGGAGCCGGCGATGATCTTGAGCGTGCCACCCGATGTTCAGCCACGCCGCGTGTCGGTCGACGCGATCGAACACTGGATGATTTACCACGACCATCCTCAGGTTGGCGCCATCTTCCACGTCCACGCCTGGATGGACGGCATCTCCTCGACTGAGATCAACTACCCATGCGGCACGATCCAGCTGGCGCGTGCTGTCGCCGAATTGGTGCGTCAGGCGCCGGACCCGAGCCATGCGATCATCGGCTTGAAGAATCACGGCGTCACCATCACCGGCAGCAGCATGGACGAGATTTTCGAGCGCATCGCGGGCAAGATCATTCCCCAGGTGCCGATGTCGTAACCGCGTCGCAAACCTGAAATCGATCGCAGAGCGGACGCAAAGCATTCAACTGCGTCCGCTCTGTCTCTGCGTGTGACACGCATCCTCGTTTCGGACACCACGACCTTATTGGGACTATCGGGGCAGCACCTCTGGCCGTGTGCCGGGTTAGGATCGCAGGAAAGCGGTCTGATGCTCGACGGCGTGGTCCGGAGGTCTGTTGGAAGTCAGCAGTTCTGCAAACCCAAAAACGTTCGGCGCGAATACCCCGTCCAGTTCTCGGCTGGCGCATGGCGTAAAGAGCGAAGCGCTCATCACAACGCGCTCGACGTACCTGATCGCGCTCGGCTTCGTCCTGCTGCTCGGAGCGCTC
>ERZ778018.2913-NODE-2913-length-10185-cov-4.571767_pt1 | contig 10185 bp, 7 predicted proteins | sample MGYA00375748_ERZ778018 | MGnify/ENA primary metagenome ERZ778018 (study PRJEB29350, sample SAMN05509839) | bioreactor metagenome | biome: bioreactor; material: wastewater | place: South Africa: University of Cape Town | collected 2014-04-22 ... | reverse complement strand
TGCCGTCACGCGCGACCTGCCGCTGCTGCGCAGCCTCGGGGATTGCGTTCGGCTCGTATCGCTGACGCTGCCGTTCGATGTGCGCCGCTTCGGGGAGTATCGGCGGGTCACGCGGGTGCTGATCCTGGCGTTCGACGCAGCCGCCAGCGACCTGCAGGACGAACAACGCAACGATCTCGAGCGCCTGATCTGCGGCTGGGCCGCGCTGCCTATGGCGACCGGCTCAACCGACGGCAGCCCGCGCTGGCCCGCAATCCACTATGCCGCCCGCCTCGGCGAGCAACTGGCGGCATATCGAATCCGCTCCGCCGCCACCGACGCCGCCCAACGCGTGCGGCGTGAACGCGAGCAGCAAGCGGATGCGGCGCGAGGGCCCGCAGCCAGGACCTCCACCCGGACTGCGTCGCCTTCCAGAGCAGAGATGTCGGCGTCCGACACGCTCCCGTCCCACCATGTCGTGGTGGGACGGATGGACGAGGTCGAGATGAGGAGCGCAAAACTGAAGGGCCTGATCGACCCGGTCAAATCCGTCCTCAACGCGGCGCTGCCTCTGGTCGAGACGCCGCCGCTCGACCAGGTCCGTCGCGCCTTGATGGTGGAATTCCCTTATGCCGTCTCGGTGATCGACTTCGCCCTCGCCGATCTGATCGGCCGACCGGTCATCAAAATGCGCCCGCTGCTGCTGGTCGGCGAACCCGGAGGCGGCAAGAGCCGCTTCGCCCGCCGCCTCAGTGAGATTCTCGGCCTATCCATTTGGCGGATCGATGCCGCTCAAGCCGACGGCTCGGTGTTTGCCGGCACGGATCGGCGATGGCATTCCGCCGAATGCTGCCACCCTCTTCTTGCAATCGCACGGGGCCGAACCGCCAACCCTCTCATCCTGATCGACGAACTGGAGAAGGCGGCCAAGCGCACCGATTACGGCCGGCTGTGGGATTGCCTCCTGGGTTTTATCGAGCCCGAGACCGGATCGCGCTATCCGGACCCGGCGCTGCAGATTCCGCTCGACCTCAGCCACGTCAATTATGTCGCGACCGCCAACAGTCTCGAACCGTTGCCCACGCCGTTGCGCGACCGCTTCCGCATCGCTTCCTTCCCCAAACCCACCATCGACGATCTCGACGCGTTGCTGCCCGGATTGCGCCAGACCATCGCAGCCGAGCGCGGCGTCGATGCTCACTGGATCGCACCGCTCGACCCCGTCGAACGCGCCGCCATCGCAAGGCATTGGCCCGGCGGCTCGATCCGCCGCCTGCTCCGGATCCTCGACGTCGTCCTGCAGGCCCGCGATCGTCACGCCACCAGGCAATGACGCCAGGTCATCACGCTCTCCCGCACCAGGTGTCAGAATCGTACAAGGCGGCCCGCCACCTCAAAGCGCCGATCGAGACGTCGTCCGGAACGGACATTACGTCACCGGCAACCGCAAAACAGTTGCGCAAATCTGATTCAGGTCTCCAGATTTGCGTTGCAGACCCCAGGCAGACAATTCAAAGCTCCATACAGCCGTTGCAGAGTTCGAGCTTGCCGATTCAGCGGGTGACAATATCGTCCCGCCAACCGGCATATGATTCGAAGACAAGCCAACTGATCCGTCGTCATTTTGGTCGCATGAATCTCGGGTGACTCTCGCGAACCTGCAACGTCGCAGCGGTCATCGCTTGTCGGCGATCGCATGTCCTAGCAATTTCGCGGTCGGCGTTTGGAGATCGTCCACCATTCTACCGACCATGGCAATTCCGATTTAAGCGCCGAAAGGCGCGCCGGTCGCGCGCGTCGTACAACGTATCGAACCGGTCGCCCCGTGTCTCGGCGGGATCTGGTACGGTCCGTGATGTCATAGCGACACGCGCGGCCAAGTCAAATCCGGCGGCGCAAAGTATCGGTCCAGGTAGCGGTTATTTATGCGACATCGCCCGCCCTCCATTTGTGGTTTCTTAAACAGAATCCGGCGCGGGCTTTCCCGCGCCGGATTGCTTCAGCTCCTCCGCTTTCCTCTCGGATGATGGTGCCGAACTTTAACCGGCTTTTGCGCTGCATCACGTTCAAGAAAGCCGCATGAACATTGGCTTCGCGAGCTCACTTCGCAAAACTTGACGTCGATTTTGCAAGGAGAAGTGCGATGCAAAAGACGCGTGGCGATGCAAAAAGTCCAAGCCTGGTGCACGTCAGCCCAGCGAAAATAATTTTTGTCGCGTATTCGCGCGGTCACAGCCAGCACCGCTTGTCGCGGGCAAAGTCCGAATAGATCATTGCGACGCGCATTGTCGGCCATGACATGGCGCACGAGATCACTCTCGCGCCAATCATCCTCGAAGTCGGTAGGCTTCCGTTTAGACAATTTCGGATAAACAGAAGCCGCGCGATCCCCGCTCGAAGAGGAACAGGATGAATTCAGCTCGTCGCTCCGGCCATGTCGTCGACACCTTCCATCCGACGAAGACCTATCTGATAGCACTGCTAAACGATATTCATCACGGCAGAACCAAGCTGCCGAATTTCCAGCGCAGTTGGCGCCCGTCCGATGATCATATCACCGGTTTGCTTGCTTCGATTGGAGAGGGAGACTATGTCGGTTCAGCGACACTTGCCGAGGCCGACGCAAGGCTGGGATTCACTTACCGCTGCCTCGACGGGGTACGGACCGCGGAAAGCGAGACAACGGTCCCCGACAATATGATCGTGGACGGCCAGCAGCGCCTGACTGCGCTCTATCAAGCATGCTACTCAGATCGTCCCGTCCGCGCCGTTCCGGATCAGAGCGACGCGTATCGGCTCTATTTCTTCGACATCAGAAAGGCGATTTCGACCGCGAACTCGCTCAAAGATGCCGTCATATCCTTGGCGGTGGATGCCGATGGAAGCCCGTTGGATGGTAGCTGTGACGACTTTACGGATCCAGCCGTTCAATTTGCGAAGGGCGTTTTCCCGATTAATCGGATGTTTCGCTTCGACGAGTGGGAGGCGGCCAATCGGAGCTTTTGGGATCGGCCGGAATTGGCGATGCGGCGCTCCGAGGCGCTGGATCTCGTCAATGCTTTCCGCGATGGAATCGTCAATTCGTTCGGCGGCTACATATTCCCGGTCATCATGCTTGAACGAAGCATCCGCCCTGACAGGATCTGTCGTATCTATGAGAATCTGAATTCCAGCGAGATGCGGCTCGCAGCGCTCGGCGATTTGGATGAACCGGCAAGCGTAACGTGAGGCTATCTTAAGTGATGTCGACTTGCCGAGCCACAATGCGGACGGATCGCGCACGCTTGTTCGTTTAACCTCGCTATGCGACGCGATGAGCAGAAGCGCGGGGTTAGTTGCTCGGATTGGCAATCGCCCAAATAGGTCGAGGTTCGTGAAAAGCGAGCAAATGACGGGATGGGCATTTGGCCAGCGCCTTCGTGCCATCGGGATTCCCTAATTACGATCCCCCACGCTCGGCATCCAAACAAGCAAGCACGCGGGCAAGCGAGAAGATATCGCCCTGCGCTATGACGTCGAACGGCGAGCGACCGCCGAATGCATCGTTCGGCCTGCCGATCCAGGCATAGCCGCGCTCCGGACCGGAGAAGAGGCATCGAAGCTCTTTGTGAATGCCCATCAAGAGCGAGAGACGCGTCGCAAGATCCCTGTCGATGCGTCCCGTGTCGCCAGCCTTCCAACGCGCGTAGGTGCGCGCCGCAAGGCCGCCAAGCATCTCGCGCACGACATCATCGCTGAACTTTCATTTCTCGAAGAGTTTGACCACCGCGCGCACCATCGCCTCTGCTTCAGCAGCTGTGATCCGGGTCACCTCAGGCGCAGCGGTCGTTCGCGGAATCTCATGGGGCATGGGATCCTCCTGGAACGCGGATTATACGGGTGTTTTGCCCAGATGGTACTGTCGGCGATCTACGACGGTCCAGATAATGCTTCGGAATGATGTCCCGCTCCCGCGTTCGCGACTTGGAGGACTGTTTTCGCCACGGATGGCCGCTTGGCCAATCAAGTGTTCAGACACCGATTGGTGGACAATCCATGCGATTCAAGATCGTGGGTCTCGCAAATTCGGGGACATTAGGAAGCGAGTGATGCCGAGGCTTCGACCAACAAGAATTTATCAGCGGCTGTTGATTTCGGATATCGTTGATCTGCGTCAGTGCGACCTTCGACCGGTTGAAGTTTGCGCCCTGTACCAATCAAGAATCTCGGCGCCGGTCCACATCACGACGTCTGGACTGCCCCTGTTTCCGTAGACAAGCCCGGCCTATCCAAGGTGTCCACCTATTTTGGTGGACACCTCATGCATCAGTGCACTCAAATCCAAAAGGTGCGGGGAAATTCGCGCTTACTTTATATCGGCCGCCCGTCCATATTCATGGATTGCGTAACGGAGATCGCCTCACCGCGATGGCCGCCTTCGAGCATCAATCAGGAATTTTTCTCGCCGCCGCAAAATCTGCACAGTTCCGACGATGCCCAGTTCACCGGTTGTTCTCGCCAGACGCGGCATTGAGATCATCGTTCCGTTGGATCGATCGTCGATACATTGCATGATCATGGAATCGATGTGGACGCCTCATGCCGACAAGGCTTCTGCGGAACTTGCCTCACAGAGGTTATCGAGGGCGAGGTTGATCATCGCGACACTTTCCTTTCGGCGGAGGAGCGAGCTGTTGGCAAATGTATGCTCCCTTGCGTATCCTGCGCAAAGAGAACCCGTATCGTACTCAACTTTTGATATGCGAGCCGACGCGAACGCCAGGAGCGACAATGGCTCCGATCATGTTGTTACCTCTGTTTTACAAACCGCTGGTCGCAGAATTCGAGAAGACGGTAGCGTTAGTTACTACAGGAACAGCGCAGCACGTGAGATGTTGGTACGCTGAATCAGATGTTGATGGCGGTGATCCATTTGAAATAGTGGCTGACATCCTGTTCGTCGCTCGTGCCCATACCGCCGTGCAGCTGGATACCCTGTTCATCGACAACGGCGGCCTCGCCGACTTTTGACTTCGCATCTGACGCCATCTTTGGCACAACTTCATTCGCATGCGGCCCGCATCAGATTTAGGTACCGCATCCGGAAAAACGCTTTTCGGCGGCGATGGACACATCGTTCATGCGATGATGGCATCGATCTCCTCGGCGCAAGATACGGCGATCGCAGCGTGCGAGTTCGGCATGCCGCGTCTGACACCGCAGGCGCAACAGCAGCCACCCCCGCTCATTGTCAACTTGGTCGCCAGCCATGTAAGCTTGGCGATGGGAGGAGGCGGGCCCGTGGAGACTGGCTTGCTGAAATGATCATGTTCGAAGGACACGATCCCTATCTGGTCGCATTGTCGATAACGATTGCGATCCTTGGCGGCTACACCGGATTCGCGCTTGCATCCCGCATTCGCGGAACGCCCGGCGTGAGCACGCGCGTCCTGCTTGCGGGAGCCGCGGTGTTTTTGGCTGTCGGTATCTGGACCATGCATTTTATCGGCATGCTGGCAGCGCCGCTTCCGCCGGACACCGTCTATCTCGTCCTCCCGACCATCATCTCATTCCTGATCTGCGCCCTGGTCGTCGGCGTTTCCTTGTTTTTCGTCAGCATCGGCGAGCCATCGATGCTGCGTGTGGCGTCGTCAGCGGTTTTGCTCGGCGTTGGGATCACCAGCATGCATTATGTCGGCATGCACGGCCTGTCGGGCAACTTCGAGATGAAACACGACCCCCGTTTCGTGGTGTTGTCCGTCCTGATAGCGATCGGCGCGGCCTATGGCGGACTCCGCGTATTCCTGGCGCGGCAGGGCGGTCTCGAGCTGATCTTCAGCGCGATCGCATTCGGTATCGCGGTGTCGGGAATGCACTATACCGCCATGTACGACATGCGTATCGTTCCGGCACCGAAAGGGATGCATCACCACCATATGGAAGGGCTCGTTGCATCGCAGCAAATTCTTTCGCTGATTGTAACCCTGCTATGCTTTGTCATCGCGGCAGGGTTTTTGCTGTCGCTGGTGCCGGATCCACGCCGGAAGGCGCTGAGTACGTCACCGGATGTTATTGATCCGGCCCCGGATACAACGGTTACGCTGGTCGAGACGCCCATGGCTGACACCGGGCGGGGGACATCGGCGTCCCCGCGACTGAAATCGGCGCCGCTCGGTGGTCTGGGAATGCCCCGGACCATTCCAGCCCCTCGCCTGCCGGTGGAAGGGGCTGACGGAACTCACTTCATTGATTCGACCGACGTGCGGAGCATCCGCGCCGACGCACATTATACTAAAGTCCATGACGGGACCCGCGAGCGCATGTGTCCATGGTCGATCTCCGAGGCCGAAGCCCAGCTTGATCCCGGCTTGTTTGTCCGGGTCCACCGCAGCCATATCGTGGCGATCCCCCACGTGACCTTTGTCCGCAAGGAGGGGGATGGCGCCGTGATCGAACTGGACGGCACCTCGCCGCATCGCATTCCGGTCAGCCGGGCCAAAATCGCCGAGGTCAAGGCCCGGCTCGGACTCCCCAAACGCAACGTCCAGACCTTCTGACACAAAATAGGTCGTAGAGCCTGACGCATCTCGTGCGCGTCACCGGGTCTTTCGTGCGAATTTCCGATGCTTGTGACGCAGTCCCGGCCAGGACCTTGCGTGCGAGAACAGCCGAGCACAAGCCTTCACCAACGTCCATTTAGAAATCTTCCAGAAGGACGGAGGGAGGAAATCATGATTCCAGGGCCGTTCAGCTATCACAGGCCGGCGAGCATCGCCGATGCAGTCAAATTGTTATCAACCCTGGATGAGGCCCGGCCGCTGGCCGGCGGTCACAGCCTGATCCCAATGATGAAGCTCCGGCTCTCGACGCCCGAGCATCTGATCGATCTGCACGGCATCGATGCCCTTAAAGGCGTTCGCCGTGACGGCGACAAGCTGATTATCGGCGCGATGACCACGCAGCACGATCTGCTGGAGTCCGACGACATCGCCAGATCGATGCCGATCCTGCACGAAACATCGCTACTGATCGCGGATCCGCAGGTTCGCTATATGGGAACTATCGGCGGCAACGTGGCCAATGGCGATCCTGGCAACGACATGCCCGCGCTGATGATGGTGCTCGGCGCCAGCTACCGACTTCAGGGATCAGGGGGAACGCGGCAGGTCGCGGCCAGTGATTTCTACCAGGGCGCATACTTTACCGCGCTCGAACCCGGCGAACTGCTGACCGAGATTGCGATACCAGTGCCGCCAACCGGGCATGGCTACGCTTACCAGAAGCTGAAGCGGAAGATCGGCGATTACGCCACGGCCGCCGCGGCCGTTATTCTCACCATGAAGAGCGGCAAGGTTGCGACCTGCCGCATAAGCCTGACCAATCTGTCCGAGACTGCATTGCTCGCCGAAGACGCCGCCAAGGCGGTGATCGGCACCGGTCTCGACGATGCGGCGTTGAAAAAGTCCGCCGCCGCGGCACAGACGATCATGTCGCCGGCCGGCGATGGCCGGGGTCCACCGGAATATCGCCAGCACGTCGGCGGCATCATGGTCATGCGGGCGCTGACAAGCGCTGCCGCGCGCGCGAAGTGAGGAGAGCAACAATGGCTAAAACCCATGTGACCATGAAGGTGAACGGCGCCGAGGTCGAAGGCATCGTCGAACCGCGCACGCTGCTCGTGCACTTCATCCGCGAGAACCTGCAGATGACCGGCACCCATATCGGTTGCGATACCACCCACTGCGGCGCATGCACTGTCGATTTGAACGGCATGTCGGTGAAAAGTTGCACGGTGTTCGCCGTGCAGGCCGAAGGCGCAGAAATCATGACCATCGAAGGCATGGCCAATGCGGACGGCACTCTGTCGGCGCTGCAGGAAGGCTTCCGGATGATGCACGGCTTGCAGTGCGGGTTCTGCACCCCGGGCATGATCGTGCGCAGTCACCGGCTGCTTCAGGAAAATCCAAATCCGACCGAAGAGGAAATCCGCTTTGGCATCTCCGGCAATCTCTGCCGCTGCACAGGCTACCAGAACATCGTCAAGGCGATCCAGTACGCTGCCGCCAAGATAAACGGCGTTGAATTCCAGGAGGCTGCAGAATGAATGATATGACCCCCACGCGGGAAGAACGCGAAGCACGCCTCGAAGGTATGGGTTGCAAACGCAAGCGGGTCGAGGACGTCCGCTTCACGCAGGGCAAGGGCAACTATGTCGATGACGTCAAGCTGCCGGGCATGCTGCACGGCGACTTCGTCCGTTCGCCGCATGCGCATGCGCGCGTCAAGTCGATCAACACCGAGAAAGCGCTGAAGGTGCCGGGCGTGCTGGCGGTCATCACCGCGGAGACGCTCAAAACCGTCAATCTCGCGTGGATGCCGACGCTCGCCGGAGACGTACAGATGGTACTGGCCGACGGCAAGGTGCTGTTCCAGAATCAGGAAGTGGCCTTCGTCGTCGCGACCGACCGTTACACGGCCGATGACGGCATCAATGCCGTCGAAGTCGAGTACGAGCCTCTGCTACCACTGATTGATCCGTTCAAAGCGATGGATGCCGACGCGCCACTGCTGCGTGAAGACATCAAGGACAAGAAGGACGGCGCCCACGGCGCGCGCAAGCATTACAATCACATCTTCGAGTGGACGGTCGGCGACAAGGATCTGACCGACGCCGCCTTCAACAAGGCCGAGGTGTCGATCAAGGAGATGATCTCCTATCACCGCGTCCATCCCTCGCCGCTCGAAACCTGCCAGTGCGTCTGCTCCTTCGACAAGGTGAAGGGCGAACTAACGATCTACGGCACCTTCCAGGCGCCACACGTCATCCGTACCGTGATAGCGCTGATCGCGAAGCTGCCGGAACAGAAGATCCATGTGATTTCGCCGGATATCGGCGGCGGCTTCGGCAACAAGGTCGGCGCTTATCCCGGCTACATCTGCGCGGCAGTGGCGACGATCGTTACCGGAAAGCCGGTGAAGTGGGTCGAGGATCGCATGGAGAACCTGACCTCGACCTCGTTCGCCCGTGACTATCACATGACGACCGAAATCGCGGCAACCAAGGAAGGCAAGGTCACCGGCTTACGTGTTCATGTGCTGGCCGATCACGGCGCGTTCGATGCCTGCGCCGATCCGTCGAAATGGCCGGCGGGCTTCTTCAACATTTGCACGGGCTCCTATGACTTCCCGGTGGCGCATCTCGCGGTGGATGGCGTCTACACCAATAAAGCGCCGGGCGGCGTTGCCTACCGCTGTTCGTTCCGGGTCACCGAAGCGGCCTATTGCATTGAGCGCGGGATGGATATCCTCGCCCAGAAGCTCAACATGGACCCCGCTGAACTTCGGTTGAAGAACTTCATCAAGCCGGAGCAATTCCCGTATCACTCGGCATTGGGCTGGGAATACGATTCCGGCGACTACGCCACTGCCATGATGAAGGCGATGGAAACCACGCACTATGCCGATCTGCGCAAGGAGCAGGCGGCCAAGCGCGCGGCCTTCAAACGCGGAGAGATCCGCGAGATCATGGGTATCGGCGTTTCCTTCTTCACCGAGATCGTCGGCGCGGGCCCGTCGAAGAATTGCGACATCCTCGGCATCGCCATGTTCGATTCCTGCGAAATCCGCATGCACCCGACGGGTGGGGGCATCGCGCGCATGGGCACCAAGAGCCAGGGTCAGGGCCACGAGACGACGTGGGCGCAGATCATTGCGACGGAGATCGGGATTCCCGCCGACAATATCATGGTCGAGGAAGGCAACACCGACACCGCGCCCTATGGGCTCGGCACCTACGGCTCGCGCTCCACGCCGGTGGCGGGCGCGGCAATTGCCATGGCCGCGAGGAAGATCAGGGCCAAGGCGCAGATGATCGCGGCTTATAAGCTCGAGGTTCACGAGGATGACCTCGAATGGGATATCGACGGCTTCCGGGTCAAGGGCCTGCCGGAGAAGTTTCTCGGCATGAAGGACATCTGCTGGATTGCCTACAATTCACCGCCGCCCGGCATGGAGCCGGGACTCGAGGCGGTGAGCTATTACGATCCGCCGAACATGACGTACCCGTTCGGGGCCTACATCTGCGTCATGGACATCGATGTCGATACCGGCGTCTACAAAGTTCGCCGCTTCTACGCCCTGGACGATTGCGGCACCCGCATTAACCCGATGATCATCGAGGGTCAGGTGCATGGCGGCCTCACCGAGGCGTTCGCCATCGCCATGGGT
>ERZ778018.2910-NODE-2910-length-10193-cov-4.911817_pt1 | contig 10193 bp, 6 predicted proteins | sample MGYA00375748_ERZ778018 | MGnify/ENA primary metagenome ERZ778018 (study PRJEB29350, sample SAMN05509839) | bioreactor metagenome | biome: bioreactor; material: wastewater | place: South Africa: University of Cape Town | collected 2014-04-22 ... | reverse complement strand
GGATGGCCTCGAGGATGCCGCGCGCGGCCGATGGCGTCATCACGTCATAGGAGACGCGCTCGACCTTCATTTCCGGCCGCGTAAAGCACGCGTAGTCGCCCCAGACCTTCAGTCGGATGCCGTAAGCCATCTCTTATTCACTCTCCCCGTAAGGGTGATTAATTCAAAGGCGATTGACTTTCATGCTAACACATTTTACTCTCCCCTCGTCATGAACGGAGATCAGCCATGCGTCGTCGTCGCTACGCCTTACGTGTCCGTATAGGCTCGCTCGAAATCGAGATCGAGCTTGATATCGATCCCCCATAATAAATAGCTCGCGAAATCCTCCTGTTAATATGTCGTCTACTCTTTGCTGACGTGGGTCGAAACACTCTCCCCGAAAGGGTCGATTACATTCATGATCCGATGGCAAGATTAATATAATATTGCCATCGGATTTATTTACAAAATAGAACTTTCAATAGATATATATTCGGCTTTGTCCCAAATTAGGCCTAATCTATCTCTATACAACTCTCTATTTTTTAGAATGGCGAACTGGTCCCCGCGCAACGAAGGCGACGCGAACGCCACGTGGCCGTAACGGATCAAAAGCTCTCGTGCCTTCGCCGGAACTTGCACGATGTAAGTCTGCAACTTCCGCGCGATCAAGCCAGACGGAATGTTCTCTATGGCGAGCTTATCCACCGCTTCCTGGGCCTTTTCATCCCAAGGCACGATTACCGGCACCATGGTGCTTTCGATCATGTGGAATTTCTCGGCGACATCGCGAAAAGCGAAGTCAGTGCCGTCACCGCTGATCGTGAAGGCGTCGACGATCTCCTTTTCGTCCAGGCCCGGCCCCGTCCTCCAGTAGACTTCGCCGAAGAAAGCGCGGATCGCCTCAAGCGACTGGGGGTTTCCCTGAAACGTCTTCAGCGCCCGTGTCGTGTCGCCTATCAGCGATTTGATCTCGGCCGGGGGCGGGTAGTCGGGCGCCGAAAACACGGTGACGACGCTGTCGTCCGCCGGCCGTTTGCCCTCGCGGTTGCAGCGGCCCGCCGCCTGCATGATCTGGTCCCAGCCGGCCTGGGCTCTCCAGACCCTTGGGAAATCGATATCGACGCCGGCCTCGATCAGGCTGGTGGCGATGACGCGGCACGGTTGTCCTTTCATGAGCCGTGCGCGCAACTCTTCCAGGATTTTGCGCCGGTGCGCCGCGCACTGCCGTGTGGTGAGGTGGACGAGGCCATCCAGTCCGGCCTCCTTTGCCTGCTCGTAAAGCTCCAGCGCGTGCCTGCGGCTGTTGACGATGACGAGTGCCTGCGCCTCGCCGGCAAGGGCCGCCACCAGCGCGTCGTTGTCCATGTCGCCCGCCAGCTCGATGCGGGTGCGGCGCAGCCGGCGGGCAAGCCCTTCGGGATCGGGGGCCAGTTCGCGACCGGCAAGGTCGAGTCCGTCGGGAAAGTTCGGCTTGCCCAGCGCGGGCTGGGTGGCAGTGCATAGCACGATGGTGCAACCGCACAGGCGGGCGAGCGAATCCAGCATGCGCACGCAGGGCTTCAGTAGGCCGCGCGGGATGGTCTGCGCCTCGTCGAGGATGATGATGGAGCCGGCGATGTTGTGCAGCTTGCGCGTGCGCGAGGTCCTTGCCGCAAACAGGCTCTCGAAGAACTGGACGTTGGTGGTGACCACGACCGGGGCGGCCCAGTCTTCCATGGCGAGTTTCAGCTTGTCACGCTGCTCGCGCCGGGCGGCCTTCTCGTCCTCCTCGATCGCCGAGTGGTGCTCGAGAATGATGTCGGGACCAAATACCTTGCGAAAGATGTCGGCCGTCTGGTCGATGATCGACGTAAAGGGGATCGAGTAGATGATCCGCCGGTGGCCGTGCGCGGCCGCGTGGTCCAGTGCGAAGCCGAGCGAGGCCAGCGTCTTGCCGCCGCCGGTCGGAACCGTCAGCGTGAACAGGCCGGGCGGCAGGGCGGCCTTGCCGCGCGCATGCGCCAGGACGGCGCGGCGCAGGTCGTTGAGGTCGCCTTCCCGGTTCAGCCCTGCCATATGGGCATCGAAGCCGGTGCGCAACTGCGGCAGCAGATCCTGCAAAGCCGGCCATTCGCGGTCGACCTCGCGCTTTTCCAGATCGGTGTAGAATTTTTCGGTGTTCCTGAAATCCGCGTCGACCAGGCATGAGAACAGCATGCGGCCGATGACGGAGGTATCGAACTGCCAGTAGGGATTGCCCGGATGGACGGCGCCGGGCAGCCAGTCTGGGACGAGGTCGGCGAGATCGAACTTCAGTTCGCTTTTCCAGACCGGGTCCAGCGTGTCCGCAAAGCCTTCGATGCGCCGGTTGAAGCAGGAGGAGCGTTCCGTCTTCCTGTCCGGCAGGCCGGCGTGATGCCCGAGCACGGCGTAGGCGGCCAGTTCCATCGCGATGCGGTCGTAGGTGCCTCGCCCCTTGACGAGATCGCGCAGGACGACCGCCCCGGCTGTGGAGTGATCGACGCGGATATCCTTTCCGGTCAACCTTTCCTGGAAACGCGGATCGTATTTGCCGAGATCGTGAAAAAGCGCGGTTACGAAAGCAAGCCGCTCAAGGCCGAGGGGCGCCGCGAATCGTGACGCCAGAGATGCGGTTTGGTTCAGATGGTCGATGAGAAGCTGCCAGTCGCTCGTATCGTCAGGCGTGCCGGAATGGGCGAAATACGGCATCCGGGTTCTCGCCTAAGCCGGGCGCTTAGCGATGGTTTTCTCCCTGGGCAGGGCGGCGTGCCGGCCGGGCGCCGATGCCGGGGGAGCCGTACTCTCGCGTTCGACCAGTTCTACGGGAAGTTCCACGCTGCCGGGCAAAGCGCCGGTCTTGATCGATTCCAGCAGCTTCGTTGCCGCGAGCGCGCCCATGGCTTCCGCGGGCACACGGATCGTTGTCAGCTGCGGCTGCGTATAAACGGCGGCAGGAAGGTCGTCGAAACCCACGATCGAGATGTCGCGAGGTACGTCAAACCCATGCGTCCTGCACTCGGCCACGGCGCCGATCGCCTGAATGTCGTTTGCGCAGAAGACCGCCGTTGGTGGATGGTCGAGTTCGAGAAATCCGCGCATCGCGTCGCGGCCCTTGTCCAGCTCGAAGTCCGTTTCGTGGATCAATGCCTGGTCCGTCGAGCCCACCAGCGCGTGCATTGCTTCTTCATAGGCGCGGCGGCGTTCGCGCGCGCGGTCGTTTACATCCGTACGGCCGCAGATGAGCGCGATGCGGCGATGACCCAGCTCGGCGAGATGCTCCATCGCGAGGCTGGCGCCCTTGAAATTGTCGAATGAGACGCTCGGATGGTGCATGCCCTGCTCGACCAGCTTCCATGTCAGCACAAAGGGGACGCCATGCGCTTCGAGCAACTGGTAGAGTTCCTGCTTGCGCTCCCCGCCCGTCAGGATGATGCCGTCCACCCTGCGCGCGATAAGTTGCCGGATGAGCTGCCCCTCGGTATCCGGGCAGAATTCGGAAACGCCGAGCAGGACGGTATAGCCGGCGTTCTGGAATATCCGCTGGATGGCCTGCGTGGAGGAGGCGTAGATCGAATTGGTTATCGACGGGATGACCAGTCCGACGCTGCGCGATCTTGCCGAAGCAAGCGAAACCGCGAGCGCATGGGACTGATACCCATGCCGGTTTATGACGGCCTCGACCGCCGTCCGGGTCTCGGGCGAGACGGCCTCCGGATTGTTCATGACGCGCGAGACCGTCGCGATCGAGACGCCTACCTCCTTGGCGATCTCCCTGATTGTCAATCGTGCGCGCAATGGCACCGCCCCTCTTTTTTCGCGAGAATCCGATATAGGCAATCTTATACGCTTGCAGCGGAGAAAAGCGGCAAGATTTGCCGTTGACAGGCCGATAACCTGTGTTACCATTCAATGTAACCGGTTACATTCGATAAAAATGCCGCTTGAGCATGATCTGCGCGGGTGCGTTCTCGCCCCGGCAGGCGTGTGTTTCGGATTGGCGTGAGGATAGCTGGTGGAACCACATCATCGATTTTTAAAGCGAGCCGCCCCTTCGGTCCGTAGTGACCGCACCCAACTGGAGGCTCGCGTGCGCGACATCCTTCTTCACATCGAAGAGGAGAGAGACGAGGCGGTAAGACATTACGCGGCGACTTTCGATCATTGGCATGGCGACGACTTTCGGGTTTCTCCCGATCTGATCAGAAAGACGGGAAAAAGCCTGTCTGAAACCTTCAAGGAGGATCTCGCCGTATGTCTCCGCAATGTGACGGAATTCGCAAAACTCCAGCGGGAATCGCTTCATGAATTCGAGGCCGAGATAGCGCCCGGAACGTTTCTCGGGCAAAAGCAGATCCCTATCGGCGCTGCCGGATGCTACATACCGGGGGGGAAGTATCCGCTCATCTCGGCGGCGCTGATGAGCGTGGCGACGGCCAAGGTCGCCGGGGTCGGGTACGTCGTCGGCTGTGCGCCTCCTCGTAATGACGGCGGGATTTTTCCTTCCACGCTTTATGCCCTCCACATTGCCGGTGCCGACGACATCTTCTGCATAGGCGGTGTTCAGGCGATGGCTTCCATGGCCTATGGCTGCGTCGGCATGCGGCCGGCGGACATCATAACAGGACCGGGAAATCCATTCGTCGCGGAAGCCAAGCGGCAGTTGTTCGGCGTCGTCGGGATCGATCTGCTGGCCGGACCGACGGAGATCATGGTGGTCGCCGACGAGAGCGCCGATCCTGAACTCGTGGCGATAGATCTGCTCGGCCAGGCGGAGCACGGCCCCGATAGCCCCGCATGGCTGATAACGACCTCGGAGGCGTTCGGGCATGCGGTGATGCGACAGATCGAGCGCCTGCTGGAGACGCTGCCGACGCGGGAGATCGCCGAGGTCGCGTGGAAGAAGCTCGGGGAAGTTGTCGTGGCCGACAGCGACGACGATGCGATCGCGCTCAGCGATCGGTACGCTCCCGAGCATCTGGAATTACAGACGGCGCGCAACGATTATTACCTGAAACGCCTGCGCAATTATGGCAGCGCCTTCGTCGGTGAGGAAAGCACGGTCGCCTATGGGGACAAGGGCGTTGGTACGAACCATACGCTGCCCACTGGCCGTGCGGCCCGCTACACTGGCGGGCTCTCTGTCGGCAAATTCACCAAAACCGTGACATATCAGCGACTTACCCGACAGGCCAGCCATTCTATTGCTCCCATTATGTCGCGTGTGTGTACTCAGGAAGGGATGCTGGCTCATGCACTCACCTGCGATGCGCGTTTTGATCGCTATGGTTCGTATGGCGACAAGCTAGCCAATCCTCCAGAGGCGACACGATGATCTTCTTCTGGGCCGAAACGCCGGATGGCTGGGGAATTCCGGGGATCCATGGTCCGATGGCGGACGATGAACTCGACGGTTATGTGCAAAGCGGGGTCTATTTGATCCGCGGCCGCGGCGAGAACATGCTCATCGATACGGGAAACTGGACGTTACCCGAGCATGCCAACGGGATGGGCGAGTTCCTTGTCGACCTACTCGACAAGGAGAAGAACGATCTCAAGTACATTTTCATTACGCATTTTCACTACGACCACACCGGCAACGCCGCCATGCTCAAGAAACGGTATGGCGCGCAGGTCGTGGCCCATCCTTCTGACCGGCCCGTCATCGAGGACCCGATGATCGTGACCCGGCGGGACAATCTCACCCGCTTCGGCACAACGCCTGAGGAAGTGCTGGCCGACTTCAATTTGCGAGAAGGTGAGAGTCTCGGTCTCTCGGACCCCGAGATTGTTCGCCGATACTGGAATTTTCCGGTCGAAGTGGATGTGGAGGCCAACGATGGCGATGTGCTTGACGTGGGAGGACTGAAGCTCGATGTGATCCATCTGCCGGGGCATTGCCCGGGAATGATCGGTATTTACAACGCTGCTTCCGGCTCGCTCTACAGCGCCGACGTCCTCCACTATCCAACTCCGTTGGGGCCTTATCCAATAGGGGATGCGAAGGCGCACTGGAACTCGATACAGCGATGCCTGAACCTGAAGCCGAAGCTGTTGCTGGAGGGCCATGGCCTGTCGGCCTATTCCGAAGCCAGTTCCCAGCGCCGTCTGCTCCATATGCAGCGCCAGCAAGAAGATACCCAGCACCAGCTCTTGCACGTCCTTACCCGGGAGGGGCGCCCGATGACGACGCTCGATCTCGTTCCGGAAGTTCTGCCAGTTAAGAGCGACCTCGACTATCCGGTCTTCACGGGGATCGGAATGCGCCGCTGTTACGCAGAGTGCTGCATGCAGACACATCTGATCTGGCATGCCGAAAAGGGCAATGTCGAGCGGGTCAGGGAGAAGGGAAAGGTCATGTTCGTCGCTACGGAGGCGGGCAAGGAGGCTGCGTGCGCCGAACGGGATGCGCGACGGCAGCGTGACTGGAGTTGAACAGAACGGACTGACCAAACGAGCCAGGGAGGAAAGACATGGCTAAGATACTGGATCCCCGTTGTTTTCCTGATTTTGAGAACCGCAAGGTGGTCGATGCCCATATGGAGCGACTCGACCTGAGCGGTGTGTCCCGGCGTGAATTCCTGGCTTTCGCTTCGGCGAGCGCCATTGCCTCGGCCACAGGGTTGTCGATGGGCTTCGGCGGTGTCGCGCTGGCCGATACGGGCGGCAAGATGGCCCACCTGATGATGACCTTGCAGATGGAATATACGATCAACGCCGATGCCGGTGCGCATGGCGCCGCGCAAACCTTCGGTCTCGACATCACTTCCCTTGATGGGCAATTCGATTCCGGGCGTCAGCTCAACCAGTTCGAGCAACAGGTGACCAATGGCGTCAAGGCGGTAATGCTGCATGCCCCGGATGGCGGGTCTATCCGCCGCATCGCCCAGCTTGCGAATGAGAACAAGGTCTGGTTCGACAATACCTGGGGAACGCTTGCTTGGTTTACACCGTTTGAAGCCGGCGATTATTATACGCTCTATGCGGTGCCGGAAGAGTTCTCTGCCCACGGCGCCGTGACTTCGGCGATCTGCAAATCTGTCATGGATGCCTTCGGGGGCGGCAAGATCGTCGGCGTTACCGGTGTCGAAGGCAATTCCACAGACCTGATCCGCTCGCGCGGCCGGGATGCCGCGTTGAAGGAATTTCCCAAGATCGAGCTGGCCGGCGCTCTGCCTGGCAAATGGAATCGTGAAGATTCCCAAAAGGCCATGGAGGACCTGCTTTCGCGCTATCCCGACCTCAAGGGTGTTATCGCGCAGAACGACGATATCGCCGACGGTTGCATCGCGGCCTTGCGTGCCGCTGGTTTGAAGCCGGGCGAAGATGTCTTTGTCTCGGGTGCAGACGGAACCTCGCTTGGCGCCAGCATGATCAAGAAAGGGCAGTTGACTGCCACCAGCGCCAACGTACCCCAATACATGGGGGCCGTGCTCACCACACGCCTGTACGACGTGATGAACGGATGGGTTCCGCGTGCGCCGGAAAGGATGATGAGCTGGCGTTCGGTGACCATGACGGCTGACAATGTCGATGGTTATCTGGAACGGTACGTCGATGCCAAGGACATCGCGCCGTTCGACTACAAGAAGATGTCGAAGGTGGAGCACCCCGACGACTGGGACCCCCAGGCCGAGCTCTTTCCGATGGATATCGATCTCGAATGGGGCGGTATCGACAAGCCGGAAGGCTGGACCTATCCGGAAGCCTACAAAACAGCGCGTGAAAACGGAGAAGCCGAAGCCGTAAGAAAAGAATACGCCGATCACTACAAGATCGACTTCTTCGGCCCTTCGCCGATGAAGGCCTGATCCGGTACGACCAGGTGCGGTTGAGAAGCGGTATGCTCCACACAGCCAGACTTGAAATCCAGGACATATCCAAGAGCTTCGAGGGTGCGAAGGTCCTGGATGCTGTCGATTTGCAGATCGGTCCCGGCCAGGTGTTGGGACTGATCGGCGAAAACGGCGCCGGAAAGTCAACGCTGCTTAATATCCTGACTGGCATCGTGCAACCCGACCGCGGTACTCTGCTTCTTGACGCAAACCCTTTCAACCCCACCAGCTATGCCGAAGCTGCAAGGCAGGGGGTCAGCCGGGTCTTTCAGGAACAGGCCCTGATCCCGACGCTTCGCGTCTACGAAAATCTGTTTCTTTCGCACGAGGCTCGATTTTCGCGCTTCCGGCAAATCATGCGCCAGCGTGAAATGATCGATCTGGCGCAAGGCATCGTCGACAACGCAGGTCTCGGTATCGATGTCAGGAAGCCGACCTCCGTCTACAGCTTTTCCAAGCGGCAATTGCTTGAGATCGTCCGCGCCTGTCTTGTGCCTGTCGATCTGCTGGGAATTGCCCATCCTATCATTCTTCTGGACGAGCCGACGGCTTCACTCGACAAGGCCGATGAGCAAATCTTCTTCCGTTTGCTTGAACGATTGCGGGCTCAAGCAAGTTTCGTGTTCGTTTCACATCGATTGAGCGAGGTGCTCGAACTTAGCGATGCGATCGTCGTGCTCAAGGACGGGCGGGTCGTTAAACGCTTGGAAGCCGGTGAAGCTGATGAGCGGCTGCTCCACAGCCTTATGGTCGGCCGCGAACAGCGCTCAGACTACTATCACGAAGCCGAGCAGCAGGGATCGCAACGGCCTGTGGTGCTTGAGGCCCGCGAGCTATGCGGAGACGGGTTTTCCGACGTCGGTCTGGCAGTTCACGAAGGCGAAGTGCTGGGAATCGGAGGGCTCCTCAACTCGGGAAAGTCGGAATTGGGCAAGGGGCTGATGGGGATCACTCCCACACGGTCGGGTCATGTTCGAATGCATGGCGGCGACTGGCTTCAGCCTGAGATATCGGCGTCGCTTGCGGCCGGCTGCGGCTACATTCCCGCCGAAAGGCTCGTCGAGGGAATTGTGGCGGACTTTCCCGTCACATGGAACATGTCGATGGCGGGCGACGACCGGTTTTGCAGCAGCCTCGGCATTTGGAAGACCAAGGAGGAAAAGAACGTCGCCGAACGTATGATAGCGGAACTGAAGATCCGCAGCGCTGCGCCTCTGCTCGCCTGCCGCAAGCTCTCCGGTGGCAATCAGCAGAAGGTGGTTCTGGCCCGCTGGCTGTGCAGAGACGTGCGCCTGCTGGTGCTCGACAATCCAACGCGTGGGGTTGATGCGGGGGCGAAGGAAGAAATCTACGCTACGATCCGGCAACTTACCGCATCGGGCGTCGCGGTTATCCTTATTACGGATGAACTGCTTGAACTGATCGGGATGTCGGACCGAATCGGAATTATGCAGCAAGGCAGGCTGACCACGATTGTGGATGCCGCCCCTCAATCCAAGCCAACCGAAGTCGAGATGATCGGGCTGATGCTTCCGGGTGAGCAGGATTTGTCTGAACGGAGGGCGGCGTGAGCGAACAGAAGGCCTCGGCGGTATCTGGGGGCACGCCCTCGGCGGCACCTGGGCCGGCGAGCAGTTTGTCGGCCTCCCTGCGGACAGGAGCATGGCTGCCTGTTGCGGTCGTAGTTGCGCTTTTTGTGTTCTTTTCGCTGATGACGCCGTCTTTTCTCACCATGCGCAATGCTACCGGCTTGCTGGGGCAGGCAAGCACCTTACTTATAGCATGTCTCGGCGGTTCGTTTGTGATCCTGATGGGGAGTATCGACCTTTCCGTGGGCGCCATGGTCCTGATGTCGGGCGCGGCCACGGTCGTTGCTCTGAATTTCGGAGATATAGGAGCTTTTGCGCTGCTGTTTGCCGTGCTGCTGGGTACGGCGCTGGGTACGCTGAACGGTGCGATCTTTGCTTTCGGCCGAATTCCTTCCTTTGTCGTCACCCTTGGCACACTGTCGATCTTCACGGGTGCCGCGTGGCAGCTTCTGGAGGGGCGGGCGCTGCGGTTCGATTCCAATGTCTTCGAAATGCTTGCGATTGGCCAGCTTGTTCCAAGAGTGCCGAACATTGCGCTTTTCGCCATCGCGGGATGGGGGCTGATGACGTGGGTAGGGCTGAAGACCCGGTTCGGACGCTACATGTATTCCATCGGAGGGGGCGAGGCAGTGGCGAGGATCGTCGGACTGCCGGTCCGCCGCTATCAGGTCTATGCGTTTGCCCTGTCGGGAGCGATGGCCGGCCTCGCCGGCGCGCTCGCCGCCGCCCGATTGGGTGCTGCCGGTCCCACGCTTGGCCAGGACCTGCTCCTCAATTCACTGGCTGC
>ERZ778018.2909-NODE-2909-length-10197-cov-4.275587_pt1 | contig 10197 bp, 9 predicted proteins | sample MGYA00375748_ERZ778018 | MGnify/ENA primary metagenome ERZ778018 (study PRJEB29350, sample SAMN05509839) | bioreactor metagenome | biome: bioreactor; material: wastewater | place: South Africa: University of Cape Town | collected 2014-04-22 ... | reverse complement strand
GTTCTTCTCAATCCTCTCCTCGACGCGAGATTGGCGTGTTCGTCGAGCTTAACAAGGTCGCTGATACGTTCATGCGGCGGTTCGAGCATGCAAAATCGCAATTCTCATGACAATGGAATTGCCACTTAGCTAAAGCTGTTAGATCTGCCTGCCGAAGACACAATTCATCGTTGGACCGCGACCGATGAGTAGGCTGAGGAAGATTGCGCCCTGTGCGAAAATTGGCGTCGAAGCAAGCGGGGCGGCTTTGGGTTTCCCGATCAATTGGAGATCACGGCACGGACCCGGTCGCGCTCGTAGTACCGAGCGGCCTTGTCACCAAGTTGGAAGGCGGGTTCGATCCCAGCCCTTTCAAGGCGTTCTTTCATACTCGCGATATGCACGTTGGTTTTTGAAGCGAGGCCATGCAGCGAGACGTACCGATTTGCGAAATCGGAAAGGTCGGATGGAGAAACGACCTGCTGTTTACAGCGGTTGACTGGATTCGTCTCGATTCTCGCAGGAAGATGACCTCCCTGAATCAGAGCCTTGACCGTAGGAGTTGTCGTTCCCAAGCGACGCTCGACCTCCCGGAGACTGATTCCGCCATGTTCAGGCAATGCGACCTTTCTCCGGATCTCGCCGATATCGACCCGAAGGGCGCCCAGGCTGTGCGGTAGTCCGTAATATGTGAGGTTCTCCAACCCATCGTCGAGAATAAGCTGGATGACTTCGTTCCATGTGCAATGGGCGGATGAAACTGCTCGTAAGATGGAGATCATTTTGGCGGACGGTGCGCCGGGGGGCTTTGCGAACCGGACGACCCGTCGAAGGAAAGTCTCGACTTCAACCCGTGAATATCTTGGGCGAATATGGCCGTCGGAGCCCGCTCCCGGAAACATCTTGATATGGCCCGCAGAGGTGAGATGCTTGAGAATTAAAGGCGATACGCCCAAGCGTTTCGCGGCCATCGTCGGCGACAAATTATCCGAGATCTCGGCCAGGAATGCGTCTACCGAACTGGCGTCGAATACTATGCGATCGTCGGAGAAGTCGGCTTGATCGGAGCCGACGATCCCTTTTGCCATGAGAAGCTTCTTCAACCGCTTTGGGTGCATTTGGCACTGCTTGGCCGCGGAGTGGACCGAGTGCAATCGACGCTCGGTGACCTCTCCAAAGAAATCATCCCCCGGCCCCAAGGGAAGGTTTTGGATCGCATGCGTTCTCAGGAAGTTTCGAAGGGAAGCCAAGTCGTCGTTGGGGTAGTGTGCCAGCCATCTATATAGAGTGCCGTAGATCCGTCCGCCTCCAGAGGGTTTCCGGCTGTCCCAATAGTTCGAGAGGAAGCCCGAGAGAAATTTGTTGAACTCGCTTACACCGCCGATGGAGACCTCAAACCCGCGTTCCCGTGCATTGCGGAGGTCTTCCGGATCGTCACTGGGTTTATTCAACCCGGCCATCTGCATGTTGCCGATGATCTCGGACAGTTTGACCGCGACATGGAATTGCAACGAATCCAGGAACGGATATCTCCGTTCGCCTCTCAGCCGGGCAAGTTGATAATTGTCCGAGGTCGAAGGCGAAAGATGTTTCTGAATTTTCTGGAATGAAAGGACTTCGTCCAGATTGGATCGCAAATAGGAAGCGAAATCTCCGTTCAGGCGACGATCAAAATTACGTTTGGAATATACCAGGCGAATATGATGGATTGGGCAGGCCTCGATGGTGTCCACGAGCCACCAGAATCTGACGAACGAACGCGTGTGGGCGGGACCGACGCCACTCGAAATATCGCCCGTCACGCATGCGGGACAGAAGCGAAAGCGGCTGATTGAAACCGTGTTGCGAAGAAGCGTCTCTCTTCCGATTTTTACGTGCTGGGTGCTGGCAATCTCGACGGAATGCCCGGATAGCGTCACTCGATTAATGCCGCCTAGCGTCGCCAAACGACCAAGATCGAGCGCTGGAAGAAGTGGGCTCGAAGTGCCGTCTTGGATTCCGGGTTTTCGTGTCATCTCCATGTGCCGAAGGAAATCGCGCATCGTAGGTGCGCCATTCACGGCGGCCAAGTTCGAAGCGAAACTGATCGTCGTCTCGTCTTCGTGAAATGGTGCTCGGCGGCTCAGAGAACTCATGGCTTTTTCTTTTTGGATTTCCCACTTTTCTTGAATGCTTCCTGCATCCGAGCGAGTGCATTCTTGGGATCGATTTGCTCCCAATTCCCAGCTTTGAACATATTCTGATCGCGAGGGCAGGCAGTATAAGCCGCGTAGATGTCGGCGAAGTGGCCGATGGTGACCTCCTTCTTGGCGGAGCGAGGAGTCTTGCTCGACTTGCGGAGGACTTGCGAAACGGCCGCCCTGGTGATCTGGATGCTTGTGCCGAACGCGCCATCGGTGGCACGGAGCAATCGCCCCATGAACTGATCGGAGGAGAGTTCCTGTGAGGCGATCAGTTCGGCATCCACTTCGACGATATGCGTAATAATTTTCCGCAGCATCTCGGCCTCAGCTGCCGTCATCTTCTCGAATTCCATGAGAGTGCTGCGGTTCGTCATCTGCAGATCGTTTACCCGGAAAGCGGCTAATGCGGGCACTCCCGACATAATGATGTGAAGAGGCCAGTCCGGAATCTGCAGAAGACTCTTTACCGTGTTCGACAAGTGCTCGATTGTGGCGTTATTATTGGACGTGACAGCATGCTGCATCTCGTCGATATGGAGAAACAAGACTTTGCGGAACGCTAGTTGCTCCTGCAACAGATCCCAAGCTTCACCTTCGCCAAGCTTCGCCCGGACCGGGTAGCCGATCTCTTTCAGGAGCCTCGTCGCGAGAACCTTGAGGGTCAAGGATCCCGGAGCATCGAATGAAATCATTGGACGGACCCATTGATTGTCGCTATCGCGATAGGGTGCGAATTCCGGCCGCGCGGCGATCGCGTGTTGGATTGCCGTCGATTTCCCTGATCCTGAATTTCCGATGACAAAGAGGGCCCGTCGCTTTTCCGGTTCGCCGTCGAGGGCGCTCGCGGCGTTGGTGATCAGGTAATCAATATGTTCGTCGAGTTCGTCATCGCGGCCGGTCCCAATGTAACGACCATTGATCCGGGCCAATCGATCAGAAAGCGTAACCTTGGCTGGCTCCATCGTCGAGCGAAGACGACCAATAGCCTCTCTACGGCCATTCTTTCGGGGTTCGTGAGCAGGTTCCATGTTAATTCCTTAAGACTGGAAGCGAAGGGTGCCGATGCCGCCGAATTGGCTTTGGTTTGAATCAGGTTCATCCTCGTCGTACGGATCGATCGTCTGGTTGTTGACCGATGGAGCCCTTTCAAGCTCGTCATCGTCAGTCTTCCATTTATACGGGAAGATCGACGGCGCGCCTTCGGGGGGAAGTTCGGAATAGGTCATCGGTGCGAGTGCAACCTTTTCGGACTTCAAATCGTCAATGTAGCGAATGCTTCGGAAATGACGTGTCTCCAATGCAATGATTGCGGCCGCGTCGGGGACGGGGGTGGCAAATTCAGCGCGTGCGTAGGCAGCCTCACCCGACTCCCGTAACCGGTTAATGGCGGCAAACATTGCTGAAAGATTCCGCTCCGCGTTCGCTTGATGCGTGGCTTCTAAATCTCTGGCTGCGCCGATCCACTCCCAAATACTGACGTCACCTGGGATGTCGTGATTGGCGCCGACGGTGAGCCAACCGTGGTCGTTCCAGACCGAAATCTTACCGATGTCGAAGCGATTGATGCGAATTCGAACCGTGCCGACGTTCTTTTGCACACGGAGGGCTTGAAGATCGCCGCAGTTGTAGTGAAGGCCGAGAAAGCGGATTCCCTTGTCGCCGATCTTTCGATTCAGACTGATGCCGAAGATATGTCTGCGGCGGTCGCTGTCTGGCGGAGGCATCACCCCGTATTTTTCCGAGAGGCGAAGCCAGGCATTGTGCGGCGTTTCTTCGGCGAGGCCCCAATGGTGGCGTTGATGGTAAATATCGACGATGGCTCGTACGAGATGACGATTGAGTTCATCGGCGCATACGGTTGCATTCTCCTGAGGGTCATAATCACCTTTCTCCAGATAGTCGGAGAAGGTGCGACCATCAAACCAATGCAGAAAGTGCGTGCTGATGGTTTTGAATACCGTCTCGATATAGGGACGAAGCGCAGGCTCTCCTGCAGGCGGACGTGAATGGCCAATTCCGAGGTCGGCGAGGGCGGTTCTGAACGGAAGAGCCTTGAATCCAGAGCCCGCATCGGTCCAAAGGTGCTCGAACTCTCCGTGCGCCAGCCAGGGCATCCCGGTGCCCACGACGTACGAGATCAACGATTTATCGGTGATCGCCATTTCGAGGGCGCTGAGTGCCGATGCACCATTGGGCGCCCGATCGCTGAACCTCATCGCAAGAATGCATCGCGTTGCGCAGTCGATGGCCACCGTCAACCAAAGACGGGATCGCTTCACCGCCTTCTGCTCCGCCTTGGTCAACCTCTCCCATGTCCGGAGATCGGCAAGAATGACCGAAAGATCGACTTTCCATTCGTCCATTTCGACGCGTTCGAGAGGTCGTTCGACCTCGAGGCCACGGTAGGTGATCCGATATTTCATCCGGGCGGCTCGTCCGCCTTCACGTCCTGCCGTAACGAAAAAGGGATTAAGTTGATGAACGAGTTTCTCAAAAAATTTTCTCTTGGGTACCGTGAAGGGTGGTAGTCCGGCAGCGACGCGTTCCGGATTACGATCTCTCACCGCGCCCTCGAGGTCCCTGAGGAGGGTGGACATCAATGGCTTTCGCATTCCCGCATATTTGGTCGCGTATTCATTCCAAAGTTGCAGATCATGAGGCGCAAAAGGGGACAACCGGGTCCGGCGCCGCCGCTCCTGGTGCGCCAAGGCAATCGCCTTGTATCCACCTTCGACATACTGATTGTACAAGCGTCGAAAATGCCGAGGTTGGGGTCGATTGAAGCTCCCGACGCGTCTTCCGGATCGCGGCTTTTCCGAAGGTTCCTTGAGGCGAGCGTCAATTTCCGGGAGAACACGCTCTAGGGATGGTGTTGATAAGCTGACGCGTTTCGGATCCGCGTGCCGCATCCGGATGAATTCGTCGATGAATGCAGCATAGAACATCGCAAGCTCCGCCTTTTCGGGCGGCAGGTCGCTAAGCGTGAGATCTTGCCATACGTTTCGGACGGTTGCGCTTCCCTCGCTGTAGTATTGTTTTTCAACCGTAATCCCGTCGGTACGAAGCAGGGTTTGGAATCTTCCATGAGTGAAACCCTGTTCGATTGCCGGACGCCCTTCGGTCACGAGTTTGTGGCCATGCTTGGTTGTTTCAACGCACCGATAGTGAACTCCGGCATAAGTAATGCGGTCTTGGTAGCCCAGCGCGTAGATTTGTGGATCTTCGTAGCTGCTGATTGGTGCGTTCATGCTGCTTCCTTGGTCAAAGCGGCGCGGTTTACCCGCATCTTGGTTCGGTCGTTAATCCGCTCCCGCGCGAGCGGCAGAAGAATCCCAAGGTCGATCAGGCACCAGAGAGCGTTCCTGCGGAACGCCTGAACCGGAGCAGATCTGATAAGGTCGCCGAACAGGACGGTTCCATGGACCGCCTGCAGTTCGGCGAGAGCCAAACGGAATTCGCTGTCGTTCCGGAGGCGACGGGCACGAAGGACATTCCGGGCATTCGCGGAGTCGTCCGCGGTGCAGTCCTTTTCGGTAATGATCACGATCCCATCTGCGAACTCGCGGAAAGTACCTTGCTGGCGGATCAGCGCGATCACCGACTTCAACCCAGACGAGACGACCTTCTGCGACGGCTTGACGGCGGCGGCAATCCGGCGCCCGTCATCGAGAGTGAAGTGACGATCAAAGATATGTTCGTGAAACTGACCGGATTCATCCCGATAAGGGACAACGGGCCACTGATCCCTCATGTGGACGACGTCACGGCGGGCGCCAAAACAATAGGAAACCCGCGACTCGAGATCGCTATCGGTCACGATTTCACGATTGTCTTGATGGATGAATTGATTTCCGCGAATCGACGAATTCTTCTGCGGCTCCGCCGGGCGTCGCGTTCCGGTGGAGGCAGACGGAGGAATCCAGAGCTTCGAGGAGGATCCGGTCAGGTGAACTGCATTGGTATAGAGCAGCCCCCGGACGAGGCATCGACGAGACGTCCCGAGAGCGGACGCTCGGTCGGAAAGAAGGTCGTTTGTTCGGGGATGGAATAGTCCTGAACGCGGCCAATCCGCTTGTCCAGCAAGTAGTCAATGATCAGCCTTTCCTTGCGCATTCTGCATCCCTTCCGCTTCTTGCATTAGAGTTCTGCCAGGGGAGGACCACTGCGAGCGGGTCACCATCGGTATAATCAACCGATGGCTCGCTCTACTTTAGCGGCCGTCTCTGTCAGCTATGCTTGAAGGGAAGGTCAGGGCTGGAAACTTTCGATGCTCAGGAATTCGAGCTGACCGTATTATACAACGCAGATCTTTAACTGCGGTGAACCCGATTGATAAAATGCTCATGCTTCTGGGTGCATAAAGTTTCATTCAGCGTTGCGCTCACGATCACACACGTCCAACGGTCAGACTTTTCGAGGCAGATGTTCTTCTTCTCATCCCCCGTCTAGTGGGGGAATTTTCGATCGAATCTCGTCGCCCATTTTGGCAGGCGCGATTTCAATGACACCGAAGAAACGATCGTCGTCGAGCCCGGTCGCTGCCGCCATTTCGTGGGCAAGACGTTGTAGGGCCCAGTGATGTTCCTGGAGCATTCCCTGTGCGCCGCTCATGCACTCACTGAGAATAGCCTCGGTCACACGTCGCAAAGAGGGATCTCGCTCCAAGCGAGTAGCCAGTTTCTCTGGATCACTGTTGGTGGCGCAAGTGAGCGTAGCGCCCAACCCGAGGGATACCTCCATTTGAGCCGCGAGAATCGTTGCCAGATGCAGGTCAGAATCCGTCGATCCACCACCGCCATCAGCGTGTTCACCAAGAATGACGGTTTCCGCCGCAAGCCCAGCCAGCAACGTCGTAATCTCAGCGATGTAGGCGGATCTCGTTCTGTCGAATCCGGGGATTCGATAAAATGACGTTTGACCTCCGTTCCGGCCGACCATGAACTCGCGAGAAACTTTAGACTCCACAAAAATGTGTCCGGAAACCTCGCTAAGCAGGTGACCGACCAAGGCATGGCCAGCTTCATGGATGCACGCTCGTACAAAGGCGGCTTCCGAGAGGCGGATACGAGATGGGAGAGCGGTAGCGATATCAGCGATCGTCATATTGCGCTTTTCTGTCCGGGCGCACCTTCGGGCATCCCGAACGACTTGCTCGATTACGGCACCCGTCGCCCCGTCGAGGCAGGAGACAGCATAGGATAGGTCTTCTCCGATCAATTCTTCGCCGAGATGATGCCGTAAGATTCCCGAACGAGCCTCGGCATCCGGAAGCGTGATCTGCAGGTGGCGTCCGAGGCGACCGGGCCGGAGAAGGGCGGAGTCAATCTTGTCCGCCATGTTCGTGGCGCCAATCACGACGACGCCTTCGCGCTTTCCAACCCCGTCCAGGCATTCGAGCAGGCCATTCACGACCTCCCGGGAATATTGTTCGTGCTCGCCGGAAAACTGATCCCGACTTCCGACGGAGTCGAGTTCGTCGATGAAAAGGATGGATGGGGCGTTGTTGATTGCTTCATCGAAAGCCGCATTCATGGCGGCCAGTAGATCGCCCAAGTGCCCTCGGGCCTGCCATCGAGCAAGGGAATGAGCGAAGAGGGGAATACCGCACGTGGCGGCCAACACTTGAACGAGGAGTGTTTTCCCTGTTCCGGAAGGACCGCTGATCAGCGCCCCCCGGTCGACCTCCGCCCAGGCAATTCGCCCCGTCAAATAGTCAGCAAGATCGGCCGCCAGTGCTTTACCCCAGTGCCCGGCCTCTCCAAACCCGCAATAAGCATCAATTTTCGCATTTGAGGGATTTCGGCTATCCGGTACGGAATGCTGCTGGACAAGCTCGGAAATTGTTTTGGGCGAACGCCCTGGAAGTAGAACGGCGGCGAGAATATCTGGCGGAAGTTGTTCGACGACTTCAAGGACATCAGTGGAGGGCACTGTGCCTACGATTGCCTGAAAGGCGACGCCGATCGCTCGCCGATCGACCGGGCCGACGGAAACAATTCGATCTGCGGTGAACCGAAAAGCATCCGGAAAATGCGTGATGTCCCTCGCAAAACCCAGAACGATGTGGTTACCAGCCAGAGTGTCCGCGAGATCGGCGTTTCTGCCGTACTTTGATCTTCGGCCTGTTCTGGCGGAGAATTGGATGCAAGCGCCAGGCTTTGAGGCCCCCTCGCGAAGGAGAGCGTTGCCAGCCTGCATAAGCCATTCCACCGGGAGCGATGGTGGATAGAGAACGCCGACGACTGCCAAGTGGCCTCTCAAGATGTGAGAGAGCCCAGCACCGCGCAGTGCACGAACGATCAGATTTCGCGCAACCAGAGGGCCTGTATTCCGTGGGCGTGTCTTCCACGTCTGGCGTGTGAACGCATCATATCGCGCCTGTTTTGCCTTTTTCCGCATGATCGTGACCTCGTTTTGGACTAGGAGAGATTGGTCCGCCCCTGTGCGGGACGGCCAAGGGCGTAAATGCGCGAGAGCGTCCGCGCATAACCAAACGCGGGAGCAACGAGCCAGACACCGCTCGTCATACCCGTGTGACCATCCTCGACGGTCGGATGACCGCGCATCGTGCCGACGATGCAAGGCTCCGGCCGATATGCAATTTCCCAATTTTCGAGGAGGGGCGCGTCGGCGATCGTTTGTCGATTGGGGTGTTGGCCGATCCTGGCCCGATCGAGATCGTTTAATAGGCCTCGCAGACGTTTGATCTCGAATGCGATTTCCGGGATCGGTGACCTGTCGTTGATGATGAACATGGCATGACTCACTGTTCTCGACACCGGTTCGGATGTCGATTTGGGAGGACGGAAGCGGGGAAGTGGGGTCAGTCTCGGAAGCGCGACACCAATGTGTCGGGACCGAGCAGCGCGTCGTCGATTTCTATGTCGATGACGCGGCGCAGAGCCAAAGCCGCCAAGACTCCGACGGCATCGCGACCGTTACGGATCGTCGGCAGGCAAGCAGCCAGAGGCGCCGGACCATGCTCGTCGAGGAAGGCGAGAAGGCGGACACGATCGCCAAGTGAGACGTCATGGGAGGCGTAGCGCAGCATCTCCCTTGAATTGATGAACCGATGGTTCTTCCTGAAGGTTGCTTCCGGAATCGCTTCATATCGATACCCGGTCTCTCTCGCCGCCTCCGGCATCCAAAGGGGCGGTACCGAACCCACGGCGGACGTGACGTCTACGAGCGTGAGGCATGACGACCGCTCGACCAGAAAATCGGGAATGTGTCGATCGTTCTGCCGCGAGAAAACTTCCGGCATGCAGACCCACTCGATGACCGATTTGTCGGTATCGAATAGACACGCCGCGTCCCGAGCGGCCTGGCTGCGAAATGCCGGGGTCCCTCGACATCGAACGGTCCCGCGCGGGCTGAACGTCATCTGTGATGCGCGCAGTCGTTCACGGTCCAGAAGAGACATGGAAGAGAGACTATTGCGGGCCAACGCTTTGCTGATCATGGGCCGGCCTCAATCCGGCGTCGTTGGAGCCGGAACGAACGTTACTGAGAGGCGATGAGGGAGGGGGGATCAGCAGCGTATGAGAAAGGGCGCGACGACGCCTGCCCGGACGGCATTCGTATCTGACATGTCTCTGTTCAGCACTTGGCTCATAAGCGAACAAATACGGAACATCGGGGCGTTTGTCAAGCCCACGCTCGTGTGCAGTGAGCGACGAGGCCAGCCCCGATCGACGTCACCGGTTCTCGCGTCGCAACTTTGGCCCCTTCGTCAGAAAGGCGTGGCTTCGGTTTGCGTCGTCATCGGTCTGCGCGAGCGTCAGAAGAATCTCCGTCAAATCCGGCATACGGACGCGTTGCGGGACACCCGTCAAAACGGCGTCAAATAATTCGCGCGTTTTTTCCAGCGCCTCAGTTTCCGTCCAGACAACCGAGCGATGATCGTTCAATCCGCAAATCTCCGATGAATCCATTGCAGAATACATGGCGCGAGGGATTTCAGGAAGAACTCGTTGCCGGGAAAAAGGATTGCGCGAGGCAGGAGATGAGTGACGCAATGCCCGAGGCAGCCGTC
>ERZ778018.2908-NODE-2908-length-10197-cov-9.410866_pt1 | contig 10197 bp, 7 predicted proteins | sample MGYA00375748_ERZ778018 | MGnify/ENA primary metagenome ERZ778018 (study PRJEB29350, sample SAMN05509839) | bioreactor metagenome | biome: bioreactor; material: wastewater | place: South Africa: University of Cape Town | collected 2014-04-22 ... | reverse complement strand
TCCCCCTCATCCGGCCCTTCGGGCCACCTTCCCCCGCGAGGGGGGAAGGCCGTGACGATCCGACCGCCTCGGAAATCCATGACGGTCGTTCGGAGGGCCCGCGCATGCCTGACTCCGCATCCAATCGCATCCTGTTCGTCACCGGCCGGATCGCCGAGTTCTCGCTGCGGCGGGTGCTGGACGATCTGGCGCCGCGCGCGGGGTTCCAGGCCGAGGTGGCGGTCATGCCGATCACCGTCGCGGCGCTTTTGACCCCGGCGTGGGTCGCCAAGCGATTGGATCCGCCGGAGGGCGTCGCCCGGATCGTCCTGCCGGGGCACTGCCGGGGCGACCTGACGCCGATCCAGGCCAGGGCGCCGGGCGCGACGGTCGAGAACGGGCCGGAAGACCTTCGCGACCTTCCCCGGTGGTTCGGCGACGACCAAACGCCGACGCCCGAAGGCGTCGGCGGTTACGACGTCGAGATCCTCGCCGAGATCAACCACGCCCCGCGACTTCACCGCGAAGATCTGATCCGCCAGGCGCTCGCGTTCCAGGCCGAAGGAGCCGACGTGATCGACGTCGGCTGCGATCCGGGCGCGACCTGGGCCGGGGTCGGCGACGCCGTTCGCGCGCTTCGCGATCGGGGCTTGCGCGTCTCCATCGACAGCTTCAACCCCCGCGAGGTCGCCGACGCCGTCGCCGCCGGGGCGGAACTGGTCCTCAGCGTCAACGCCGAGAACCGCGACGCCGCCGGGGACTGGGGCGTCGAGGTCGTCGCCATCCCCGACCGCCCCGGCTCGCTCGACGGCCTCGACGCCACTTTAAACGCGCTGGAGAAGGCCGGCGTCCCTTATCGCGTCGACCCGATCCTGGAGCCGATCGGCTTCGGCTTCGCCGAATCGCTGGGGCGCTACCTGGAGGTCCGACGCCGTCACCCGGGCGCGGCGATGCTGATGGGGATCGGCAACCTCACCGAACTGACCGACGTCGACTCCGCCGGGATCAACGTCCTCTTGATGGGGTTCTGCCAGGAGCAAAGGATCCACTCGGTCCTGACCACGGCCGTCATCAACTGGGCGCGGTCGTCGGTTCGAGAGTTGGACCTGGCGCGCCGGCTGACGCGCCGCGCGGCCGTCGAGCGGGTCTTGCCCAAACACCTGGAGCCGGACCTGGTGACGCTCCGCGATCCCAAGCTCCCCCCCCCGTTCGGCCCCGACGAACTCGGGGAGATGCAGCGCCGGATCAAGGACCCCAACTGGCGGATTTACGCCGAGGAGGGCGTGATCCACGCGCTCAACGGCGACCACTTGTTAAGCGGGACCGACCCGTTCCTGATCTTCGAGGAGATGGGGGTCGCCGACGCCTCGCATGCGTTTTATCTGGGGTGGGAGATGATGAAGGCGAAAACCGCCTTGACGCTCGGCAAGGCGTACCGCCAGGATCAAGCGCTGTCGTGGGGCTTCCTCACCGAGCCGGAAATCAGCCACCGCCTGAAGCGGAACCGCGTCGGCGGCGCGCCCCCGCCCGGCGCGCCTCCCGAGGAGGGTCGACGCGAGTGATCCTCGAAGGCCTCGTCACCACCCTGGGCCCCGACGGCGCGCTGAACGTCGCGCCGATGGGGCCGAAGATCCCCGCCGATCTGAGCATGGCGACGTTCGTCCTGCGGCCGTACCGAACCGCCACGACGTACCGCAACCTCAAGGCCGGCGGCGCGGGGGTGTTCCACGTCGTCGACGACGTGGGCCTGTTAGCGCGGACGGCGATCGGCGCGGCGGTCGAGCCCCCGCCGCGGACGCTCCCCGCGACGGCCGTCGCCGGTCGGATCCTCGCCGACGCCTGCCGCTATTACGAGTTCCAGCCGATCGTCATCGACGACGCCGACGAGCGCACGACCATTCTGGTGGAGACCGTCGCCGAGGGTCGTCTGCGCGACTTCCTGGGCTTCAACCGCGCGCGGAACGCCGTCGTGGAGGCGGCGATCCTCGCCACGAGGACGGCGTTCCTGCCGGTCGCCGAGATCCTGGAGGAATATCGAAAGCTGTCGATCGTCGTCGACAAGACGGGAGGGCCGACGGAGCGGGAGGCGTTCGACCTGCTATTGGCCCACGTCCGCGAGGCGACTGGGCCGAGGGCCGACGAGTCATGACCACGATCCGAATGGCGACCGGCAGCCGGCTCCACTTCGGCCTCCTGGGCTGGGGGCCCCACGTCCGCCGCCAGTTCGGCGGCGTCGGGCTAATGGTCGACACGCCCGGCATGGAGTTGATCGCGACGGCCGCCGACCGACACGAGGCCGTCGGCCCGTACGCGGATCGGGTCGCGAGCCTGCTCGACCGCCTCGGCCCGGCGATCCGCCCCGTCCGGATCGAGGTCCGGCGCTCGTCGTGGGAACACGCGGGCCTGGGGACGGGGACGCAACTCTCCCTGGCCGTGGCGCGGCTGGCGCTGGCGCTCTCCGGCGCGGAACCGCCGACGGTCGCGGAACTGGCGCGGCTGACCGGGCGCGGCCGGCGCTCGGGGGTCGGGCTGCACGGGTTCGTCCGCGGCGGCCTGATCGTCGACGGCGGCCACGCCTCGGCCGACGACGTCCCGCCGCTGATCGCCCGCCTCGACTTCCCCAAGGAGTGGTCGGTCCTGATCGTCCGCCCCCCCGCCGCCCCCGCCGGCCGCCACGGCGGCGAGGAGGTCGCCGCCTTCGGCGAACTGCCGCCGATGCCCGAGCGCACGTCCGAACGGCTCTGCCGGCTGGTCCTGCTGGACCTGCTCCCCGCCGTCGCCACCCGCGACCTGGCCGCCTTCGGCGCGGCGGTGTCGGAGATCCAGCGCGCGGTGGGCTCGGCCTTCGCGCCGGCGCAGGGGGGCGTCTACGCCAGCGCCCAATCCGAGGCGATCGTCGCCGACATGGAGCGTCTCGGGCTGGTCGGCGCGGGGCAGAGTTCGTGGGGACCGTCGCTGTACGCCTTCGGAACGCTTGACTTCGAGGAGCGTCGCCATCTCGCCGCGAGGCTTCGCGACCGCTTCGGGCTCGACCGCTCGGCCGCCTTCTGGGCCTTCGCGCGCAACGTCGGCGCGAACGCGGCGCCGAGGCTCGCGGGAATCCCTGATGACCCCGGCGAGACCGGAGGTTAGGATCGATCGCCGAGCGCCCGCGATCCGCTCGCGGAGCGATTCGCGCCCCCGGTTCAACTCGAAGGGATTCCGATGAAGCTCAAGCTCGCCGCGACGACGGCCCTGGCCGCGCTGGCCGGCCTCGCCGCCCCCGCCTTCGCCGACCTGAACGTCGGCGACCCGGCGCCCAAGCTCGAAGTGGCCAAGTTCGTCAAGGGAGAGCCGATCAAGGCCCTGGAGCCCGGCAACACATACGTCGTCGAGTTCTGGGCGACCTGGTGCGGCCCCTGCCGCGCCACCATTCCGCACCTCACCGAGATGCAGAAGAAGCACGAGGACGTCAAGATCGTCGGCGTCAGCGTCTGGGAGCAGGACCAGGACGCCGTCGCCCCGTTCGTGGAGGAGATGGGCGACAAGATGGACTACCGCGTCGCCATGGACTCCATCCCCGACGGGAAGGACGCCGACGACGGCGCGATGGCCACCAACTGGATGAAGGCCGCCGAGCAGGACGGCATCCCCACCGCGTTCATCGTCAACAAGGACCTTAAAATCGTCTGGATCGGCCACCCCGCGGAGATCGAGGAGCCGCTGGACAAGGTCGTCGCCGGCAAGCTGGACCTGGCGACCGCCGTCGCCGAGGCCAAGAAGGCCAAGGAGGAACACGCCAAGCTGGCCGGAATCCAGGAGAAGCTCGGCAAGGCCGTGCAGTCCGAGGATCCCAAGCAGATCCTCGCGGCCGTCGCCGAGGCCGTCAAGGAGGTCCCCTCCCTGGAGGCCCGGCTGGTCCCGCTCAAGTTCGGCGCGCTGTTGGGAGCCGGCGAGCACGCCGAGGCCCTGACGATGGCCAAGAAGCTCCTGCAAGGCGCCGCCGGCGAGGAGTCCGACGCCCTCAACTTCGTCGCCTGGGCGATCGTCGATCCCGACGTCAAGACCAAGCCCAGCCCCGACCTGGTCGCCTTCGCGCTGCAAACCGCCAAGAAGGGCGACGAGATCGAGGGGGGCAAGAACCCGTTCCTGGCCGACACCCTCGCCCGCGCCTACTTCGCCTCCGGCGACGCCGCCAAGGCCGTCGAGACCCAGAAGCGCGCCCTCGAACTGGCCAAGGGGACCGAACTGGAGGACGACGCCTCCCTCCAGGAGCGGCTCGACGAGTACCAGAAGGCCGCCTCCGGCAAGTAACGACCAGGCGCCGCCCCTCCCGACCCAAGGGGCGGCGCCTCCAGTTCGAGGCGTGAAGCTCCGCTCAGCGTCGGCCGACGAATCGCGGCGGCAAGGGCCGAGGCATCGGCCGGGCCGGCGGACGCGCCGGGGGGCGCGGCAACGGCCGGACGGGCGGACGCGCCGGCGGACGTCGAGCCGGCGGGGTCGGCGCCGGTCGGATGGCGACGACGCGGTTGCCGTGGATCACGAGTTGCGCCACGAAGTTCTGGCCCGCGTTCGCGCCGCCGGAGGGGAATCGGCCGTTGAAAGAGCCGTCGAGCGGGTTGCCGGCGGCGTCGAAGATCCCCAGGCCGGTCGCGAGGTCCCGGCCCGCCAGGACCGTGAGCGCGTGGACGGCGGGGCGGATCGGCCGGATCGTCCGCAGGCTGACGATCATGGACGTCGCGGGATACGGCGGGGCGGTCAATACCGACGAAACGCCGGCGGGGGTGAAGGCGTAATTCCCCGCGACGTTGGCCGCGTACACGGCCGATCCCGAATCCCCCGCGCCGCCGCGGTCGCGAACGTCGATGCGGACCTCGCGGCCCACCGGGTTGACCGTCACGCCCCAGACCACCGGGCCCAGGGTGTCGATCCGTAGCGGCCCGGCGAGGTCGGCCACGCCGTTGGCGGGGGACGAGGCGGAGAAGGAAACGGCCTGGATCGTGTAATCGCCATCGGCCAGGACGACCATCGAGGGGATCGTCCACGAGCCGGAGGCGTCGGCGACGGTCCAGCCCAGGAGGATCAGCCCGCCCCCCCCGCGCTCCGCCGCGTACAGATTGATCCACGTCCCAGGCGCGGCCGTCCCGGCGAACGTCGGCCGCGTGACGTTCGTCAACAGGTCCGACGACGAGATCCCCGAATCGCTTCCGGGCGTCAGGACCACGCCCACGGCCGGCGGGGTGGCCGCGGTCCCGCTCGCGCCGGCCACCTGGAACGTCACCGGCACGTCCGAGACCGTCGTCTGGGCCGGGGACGTCCCCTGCATGTGGATGATCGGCGTGAAGACCCCCGACCGGGAATAGGTATGCGAGCCGATCACCTGAAACACGCCAGGCATTCCGGGGATCGCCTGGACGCTCCCGACCGAGAACTGGCCGTCGCCCCAGGCGATCACGGGCGTCATCCCCGCGAACGTTAATCCCGGCAACGTGACCGTCAAGACCCCCGCCACGACGTTCGAAAGCGGTACCTGGGCCGTCGCCGCGATCGCCCGGGGCTGGGTCTGGAACGTCGGCGTCGAGGAGTTGAAGACCTGGACGTCCTCGTAGTTTCGAGCCGTCACCGTCGCGGTCAGCGACGACAGCGCGGGAATTTGGATCGCGCCGGGGCCCAGGCCGACGAAGCCGGCCGGGCCGAGGTTCAGGCCGTCGGCGTCGATCTGGAGCGCGTCCTTGTCGGGCTGGCCGTCGGGCCCGTTGCTGGTCCCGCCGTCGAGGCTCACGCCGAGCACGCCGTCCAGGCCGGTCAACTTCACGATCGCCGTGTCCGCCCCGCCGTTCTGGCGGACGAAGATGGACGTCGCCGGCGGCGCGGCGGCGATCTGGACGACGTCGGCGGTGGGCTGGTCCGGGGGCGAGACGTCCTCGATCGTCAAGGTCGCCAGGCCGACGACCGGCGGGACCTCGCCCGGAGCCGGGGCCGTGCCGTCCTCCAGCGTCGGGGCGTAGTTCAGCACGGTCGCCACCGCGCCCAGCGACCATCCCCGTCGCAGGGCGACGTCGGTCTTGCCCGTGACGAGGTAGCGGGCCAGGAAGGCGTTCGCGTTCGCCTCCGCCAGCCCCAGCCCCCACCCCTCCGTGACGGTCGACGTCGCCGCGCCCACGACCAGAGTCGAATCGACCTTGGCCGAGACGACCGCGCCATTGGGCAGCGTCCGCTGGCCGTCGACCGCGCCATGCATGATGTCGTAGAACCAACTATACGACGCGGCGGTCGCGGAGTCATCGACCAGCGAGGCCGAGGGTTGAAGCCGGTAGGCGACGTTCCGGGTCGCGCCGCCGGCCTCGGTCCAGACGATCTGGCCGCCGTAAAGCGGGAAGACCGTATGCGCCTCCGACGCGAACGCTCCGCTCGGCGGCGTTCCCGTGAACGCCAGGGCGTAGCGCGCGCCGGTCCCGACCCCGGCGGCCCCGACGTAGGTCAAACCCGGCTGGGGGTCGTCCGGGTTCCCGGCCGCCGCGCCGGAGGGGAGCGGATCACCCTGGCTGAAGTCCACCAGAAGCGACGCGCCGCGGTTGCCGGCGGCGTCGACGCTCAACGAGTGGACCTCGGCCGGACGAAAGAACAGCCCGCCGAGGTTCGGGTTGGTCGCGTCCCGCAGGCTCGCGAACGGCGACGGCGCGTCCGGATCGAAGCCCAACGTCCAGTTCGGATTTCCGCTGGGCGTCCCGGGGTTCCGGAAGTTGGCGACCTGGACGTCGATCGCGCCGCCGCCCCCCTGGAGGGTCAGGTTCGAGTTCAGCCCGAAGTTCGCGCCTCGCGTCGAATCGACCTGGACGACCGCGTGGCCGCCGCCGGCGTCGATCGTGGTGGCGACGCCTCCGGCGGTCCCCGCCACCTGGTACAGCGCGGCGTCGGCCGTGGCGTTCGACGTCCCCTTGAGCGTCAACGTCGCCAGCCCCGAATAGGCGATCCCGCCGAAGCCAACGGCCGTGGGCGACGCGATCGTCGTCGACGTCAGCGCGTACGTCGGCGACACGCCCGGATCATACGCGGCCGACCCGTCGTCCACCGTCAAACTGTTGGAGGTGAACGCCGGCGACGTCGACGCCACGGTGACCGCCCCGACCAGCCCGCGCAGGCCGTCGGGACCGGCGCCCAGGAACACCCGTTCGGAATCGGCCGCCAGATCCACGACCGTCGGCAGGCCGGTGCTCCGGACGCGGATCGTCTGCCCCGCCGAGGCCGCCTCGATCCGCATCCCCACCGCCGGATCGGCCACGGTCACGGTCGTTGAACCAGAGCCCGAGACGACCAAATGGGCGTCGTTGCTGGTCACGACGATCACCGGGTCGGCGGGATCGACGGCGAAGGTGTAAACTCCGTTCTCGACGCTCACCGAAAGCGACTGCGGCGTCGTCGGGTCGGTCGTGTAGACGAGCGAGCCGTCGGCCGCGACGTCGATCGAGGCGTTCAGGAGCGTCCTCCCCTCCAGCAACTCCACCCCCGGCCGCCGCGGCCGCCCGCGCCGCGCGCGTGTCCTCGTCGCCATGTACCCGCCTCCCGAATGCCCCGCGCGTCGCCCGTCGCCCAAAGCTCTATTTTTACCCATGTTTCCCATGTTCGCAACCGAGGAACGGGGATGGAGTCGATTAGCGGGCGCGAATCGCGGCCCAGTCGCGGAGGCGACGCGACCACGAGGGGCGGTCGAGGGCGTCGTCGGCGGTGATCCAGCCCTGGATTTCCTCGGCGGCGACGGGGAGGAAACGGCTTCGGGGGGACGATTGGTAGCCGCCGACGTCGCTCAAAGCATCAATGCGGATGGTCTGGCCGTCAAACCGCCAGACCTCGGCGACTCCCAGCGCGGCGTAAATGGCGGGGCGGTCGATCAGCGAGGGAGAAATGTCGATCTCGATGCCCAGGTCCGGGTTCGGATAGGCGGCGACGTCGTTCTCGCGACGCCTCAGCGCCGCCCGCGCCGCGGCGACCTTCGCCGGCTCGAAATAGAAACACTGGTCGGCTTCCAGCCCGCGCTCGACGTCGGCGCGTTTCCAGGTGGTCTCGCCCAAGCCCTGGAAGGGGATTCCGACCTCGCCGGCGACCTCCTCCACGAACCGGCCCAAAAGCGCGCGAAGGTCCTCGTGGAGCGGGCCCTTGACGATGATCTCCATGTCCTCGCCGTCGAACGCCGCGCGGACGGCGGACGACTCCGGCAGGCCGTCGACGAACCGCTCGTAGAACTCCCACGAGACGCCCGCCGCCAGGATCCGCGTCGCGCCGTTCGTCGCCGTGACGGTCGCTTGCGTTCGAGTCGCGGTCGCCATGACTTCCCTCCGTCCACGTCCTCGGCCGACCTCCATCCTATCGGTCGCGGCCGCCGACGACGAGACGTTCTCACCCTCGCGCCAGGACCGGCCGGAGGGGACAACGCGACGCGCGACGGCGCGCCTTGAACGGATCGCCGGCGCGCGCGAGCACGGCCTCGGCGACGTTCCGGCTCCCAAGGCAACACGCGACCGTGCCGAGGCCCGGCCAGGTCCCGTCGCCGACCAGCCAGAGACCGGGGACGCCCACGTCGTTCGGCGCGGCGTTCTGGTTCGCGTTCGCCACCGTCAACCGCGTCCCTCCCACGGCCCCGCGCGGCCTGCCCGTGAACCGCGCGTAGCTCCGCGGCGTCGCCACCTCAAACACAAGCGCCCGCCGCCCCAACTCCGGATAAACCCGACGCGCCAGGCCGACGAGCCGATCGCCGGCCTCGCGCTTCCGCGCGGCGTACTCGTCGTCGGAAAGACCCTCCCACGGCCCCAGCTCGCAATGGGTGGAGATCATCACGGCGCGACAACCCGGCGGAGCGCTCTCGACGTCGCCGGGGCTCGACGCCGAAACGAACATGTTGTTCCCGTCGCCGAGCGGCCGGCCGTAATCTTGCAACAGTTGATGATGGGTGAATTCCCGGCCGGCGACCTCGGACTCGGGGACGCCCAGGTAGACCGCCATCGCCCCTCCCATCGCGCCGGCGTCCCGACGAATCCAAGGCGCCAGCGCCTCGGCCAGCTGGGGAGGCCCGATCGCCGCGGCCAGGGCCGGCGGCACGGCCATCACCAACCGAGCCGCCGTCAACCGATCCCGGCGCGTCTGGATCCGCCACGACCCCTCGCGACCCTCGATCCGCTCGACCGCCCGCCCGAGCCTCGCATCGCCGCCCAGCGCGCGATAACGCTCGGCAAGCGCGGTCCAGAACCCCCGCATGCCGCCCCGCGCCCGACTCAACCCCGCCCCCCGGATCGTGATCCCCAGCGCGGCGTTGATCAGCGGCGCCCGCTCCAGCGTCCCATGGACCGTGTCCTCGATCAGCATCGCCAGGAGCCCTCGCAACGGCCGACCGTCCGCCAGGCCGCTCGCGGCCAGCGCGTCGGCCATCGTCCGGTTCAGGTGGCGGACCAGGGCGAGGTCTCGCAGCCCGACGGCGCGAACCGCCCGGATCGCGTCGGCCGGCGACTGGATCGGCAGCTTCGCCCCCCGCCGGCTGGCCCGCCAGAAGACCGCCGCCAGCCGATCCAGCAACCGCCAGAACGCCCGATGCGCCGGAGTGTCGCCGAACGCCCGCGCCCGCTCGACCGCCCACGCCGACGGATCGCGATGCAGCGTCACCCGCCGATCCGGCAGCCACGCCAGATACCCCGGCAAGTCCTCCCGCCCCGGCAAGTCGAGCCCCACCGCCTCCAGGAACTCGCCCCCGACCCCGCCGGGACCGAAGTCCACCAGCGTCGTCGCCCCCACGTCGAACGAGAACCCCCGCCGCCGATAAAACCCCGCGCACCCTCCCAACCGCCCGTGCGCCTCCAGCACCACCGTCGAAAGCCCCCGCGCTTGCAGACGCGCCGCCGTCGCCACCCCGGCCAGACCGCCCCCGACCACCGCCACGTCATACATGGTCGCGCCTCCCCATCCAAGGACCAGCCTCCGAACCGGGCCGATCATACGGTAATTTCAGTTGTTACCGCAATAACGTAGCGCGCGATCTCCACGGAATCGGCGAAACGGATGGAATTCATGAGGCTCCCGGCGCGTCGTCGATGGGCGTGGCGATGCGCGCGGGGGGTGCGTCCGGGAGGCATGGCCCGGCCAGCGGGCTGGCTTCGGATCGGCGCGCCAAGGCGTGTAAGAAGCGTCTGGTCCCGAAGCGGGCTGACGACCCGACACTTTTTCAGAAGTCGTCACGACGAGGAGTGAGCTGCG
>ERZ778018.2907-NODE-2907-length-10206-cov-5.868978_pt1 | contig 10206 bp, 9 predicted proteins | sample MGYA00375748_ERZ778018 | MGnify/ENA primary metagenome ERZ778018 (study PRJEB29350, sample SAMN05509839) | bioreactor metagenome | biome: bioreactor; material: wastewater | place: South Africa: University of Cape Town | collected 2014-04-22 ... | reverse complement strand
AATACCGGGACCCATCGAGCCAAAGGCTGGGCAACCCGGCGGGTTGTAGTCGGGAGGGAAGACTGGGCTGACCACGCGCCCGTAAACACGAGAGCTCGCAGGATCATAGTTTGAATAGATGCGGAAATGCAGGATGCGCATAAGCGTCGCACGACCCATCTTGTTATTTCCCTGACTGCTGTCGCTCCACTGTTTGGTATTCAGGTTGTAGAAGTGCCCGCCGACACCGGTCGGGATGTCGAACGTGAAGACGACGACATCCTTGTAAACGCCCCACCCGGTGTGGTCTGGATCGACCGCGGTTCCGCTGCTGAAGAAAAAGGTGCCCGAGCAGGAGTTGCCGGTCGGGCCGTAGATGCCCGCCGAGACGTTGCTACCGCCATCACCTGGTTTCGGGAAGAGGGGTACCCTCATGTCGACCGCGAGCGTCCCCTGAAACGTCGCCGAGGCCCAGGTCCCCAGGTCAGCCGGATTGGATGATGTGCCGGTATAACAGCCGCCGCGTGGATCGGGGGCATAGGCGCCGCGATTCCAGGTGCCGTTCGTCCCAGCCCAGTTCGGGGTCTTATTGGTGCAGTTTGTTCCGGTCGGCACCATGCCCGCCATCGATGCATCCTTCGCCCAGTCATACTCGTCAGTCACGCCATCGCACCACGCAGCGGATGGACTCAGATCGAGCACGTTCTTCCACTGGCTGTCGGCGCCTGCAGGTTCGGGTGGATTCCTGCTGCCCCACAGTTGGAAGAGGTCATTGGGGTTCGTACCAAAATCCTGATGATCCCAGAGCGTAAAAGGCCAGATGTTCCCAGTGGCGACGGTTTCCGGACAAACACCCTGAATCACCGCGATCGACTGCCCCGACGTATCCGTGTCACTGTGCCCGACCGCTCCGCCAAAGATGGTCGCGATCGTGCTGCTGACCGTCACGCGCACCTTGTAGGTACCGTCCGGCGGGCGATTTGCAGCGGAATTCGTGCTGGCCACCCAACGACCGGTGCAGCCCGGGACGTCCGGTGCATACGAGCTATCGTTGGCCGCGACGCAATATTCGACGACGACCGTGAAAGCGGTCGTTCGCCCGGTGATCCCCGCATTTTGATTCTGGCTGGCGATGCTATACGCCTTGTCGTAGACCCTCTTGTCATCCACCCCAAAAAAGTGTGGGAAGCCGGATGGACCACCGCCCGCCGGATAGGGCGAGACCGAATCGGCCAGCATGCGCGCGGCGGCCAGCGTAGCGGCATCGGCGCCGTTCTGCATGAAGCGGCGCTGTCCGGCGGCAAAACCGATGTCGACGACAAGCGCCAGCATGCCGATGAGTATCGTCAGCAACAGCGCGGTGATCACCAGGTAATTCCCCCGCTCCTGGCGTCGCGTGAGATAGATGTGGCGCACCAAACGTGACTGTCGTCGTCTCATCGTTCCACCACCATCGTTGATGACGCGTGCAGCGTGATCGAGCCGCCGATCAATGTGCCGATCAGCGGTGTAACCGGAGTAAAGGTGTGCTGAACCGAGACGGTGACGCTTCCGCACGGATCCGAATTGCAGCTTCGGCTTCCACTGATCGTCACGTCGCCGCTGCCCACGAAATCGGCCGAGGATGCGACCGTGTGATCGATCACGTCGGTATCGGTGTAACTCGAAATGATCGCCATGCGGGCGCCCTCGCGCGCGCTGCTCGCCAGCAGGTTGTATTCAAAGACCGCCCGGCCCAGGTCGATGACGCCGAAGATGATGGTGAAGAAGATCAGGGCGGTGAGCGCGAATTCGACCAACGCCTGACCGGTCTCGACACGCGGCTGTTTGACACACGACCGCTGATTCTTCATCGATTCAGTCCCAGACGAAGGTCGCGGTGGTGCTGATCGTGAATTGGTTGCCGACCGCGCCGACGATCGCGCTCATAAACGGCGTCACGAGCACGAACTGACAGCTGACGCGCACCGTATACGGGTTACCGCGTCCGCCGCCCGATCCGGAGAACGTCAGCGAGCCGGCGGCGCAGCCGCTGATGTCTGTGCCACCGGGCGTGTCAAGCTCGCGTTGCACCTGGGAAATGGATGCGTTCGCATCGTTGACGGCGGCATAGCGCGCCGCCTCGCGCGCGGCATTCGTCAAGGAGATGTAGGTATAGAACGCACGTCCGAGATCGAGCGTGCCAAACAGGATGGTGAGCAATAGCGGCAAAACCAGAGCCAGCTCGACCAGGCCTTGGCCGAGCTGTCGGTCGGTCGTGCTTCGCCCGCGATGCAGTCCCATCGTTTCGTCCATCTCGCTCACGACAGAAAGGCGATGACCGCGCCGACGGTATTCGATGCTACGGTGCCGAGCGTGGTTCCCAACCCCGAAAACCCGGCTGCGCCTCCGAGGACAACCAATCCAAGAATCACGGCGTATTCCGCGAAACTTTGACCTTGATTGCGTGATGCTCGAAACCGATTCTCGACGACACTTCGGACGAGCGAGCGAGCGGTCGCCGTTGAATCTTGCTCCTCGTAGAGTTGCTGAAACGTGTTCAAGGCGACCGCCGTTCGTCTCAAATGCTCGGGCTATCCGCCCAGTTCAGTCGTTACCGCACCGACCGCGGCGCCGATCGCATCACCAAGCGGCCCAAACGCAGCGGCTGCCACAATGACGACGAGCGCCAAGATGATGGCGTACTCCGCGAAGTCCTGGCCCTCTTCGCGCTTGAGGCTGTTGAGGATGTAGGCCATCGAATTCTGTAGAACCATGCTGAGCGTAATCATGGGGGTCCATCCTTCCGAGTGATACACGTTGCCCAATGCGAAATATTGCTTCTCTGCGTGATGACGATTCAATTCACATCTCGGCGATAGCCCCTCCCTTCAACACGTCACCTCGCCACCCGGAATTGTTTGGATGACAAGCACGAGCGAACTGTCGAGCCTCGATGATGGTGATGCCGGCCAGGGCCAGCATGAGAAGAAGTGAGCGCTGCAGTCCCAAATCAGCGTTCCGCTGAAGCGTCAACAGAACCGCCACGAACGCGAGAGCAAGGCAGATGTGGACGTATTGCCACGCGGTACGTGGACCGTACTTTGGCCCGGTCGGTGCGATGTGAAGCTGCCCGATAAACATCGCGACGTGATCGACAACGTCCGGCATGTCATCCGCCTGCGCCAACGTGTGATCGCTCTCAACGTCGCCACAGCCGGCCGGGTGTTCCGCCAGCCTGAGCGCGGCGGGGAGTTGCGTCGCGATGTCCAAGACATCCACGTATTCGATCGCACCGGCCGCGAGCGACGGTTGGCGGTATTCAGCGGCCAGTTCATTCCCGACCACCACGATGGCGGTCGCCGGCCACGCCGCATGAATGCACTCGACGAGTTCAAGCGTGTCCACGCGATAGAGACCAAGATCGAGGAGAATGATCGCGGGCCGCAGCGCCTCGATCTGACTCAGCGTCTCCCGAGCGCTCGACACCTCGCCAATCACTTCGATACAGGGATCGACCAGCTCAACCAGCTGAGCCAGATCTTTCCGGAATCGCTTGTGATCGCTTACGACGATTGCCCCGAGCTTCACCGCTCGCTCCTTGTAGTCAGTCGTGAAACAGCACCTGATGTGAACTGTCTCCAGCATAGACAGTCCCAAACCGCGGCACATGAGCAGTACTCGCCACCGGGCCGGCGAGAACCTCCCAGCGGCGGATAGGGGGAATTACCCTGCGGGATTGGGGGTCAGAGTGGGCAGGGTCGGCGATCAACGACGGCTGGAAGGCTCCTTCATCAGCCCCAGCTCGTAGGCTCGCCCAATCGCGGCGGCGGTATTGACCGCATCCAGTTTCTCGAGGATACGGGCACGGTGGTTTTCCACCGTCTTCACGCTGAGCACGAGATCGTGAGCGATCTCCTTGCTCGTCGCACCTTGTGCGATCATCGCGAGCACCTGTAACTCACGCTCGGTCAGGCTCTGGCGACTGGCCTCATCGTCCTTTTGCCGTTGCACATGATTGAGGAGGCGTCGAGCGACTGTCGGTGAGAGCGCCATGCCTCCATGTGCCACGGCACGGATCCCATCGACCAGCTCAGACGGTGTCGCCTGCTTGAGGAGGTAGCCATCGATCCCAGCGTCCAGGATGCTGGCAACGTGCTCCGGGTCGGCATGCATCGAGAGGATGAGCACCGCCGTCTCCGGACGCAATACTTTGACCGCCTGTGCGACCTCGATGCCGCTGATGTCCGGCAGACCGAGGTCGGTAATCACGACATCCACCGGCTCTGCGCGGTGCACCAGCCGCTTGAACAACGCTAGGCCCTCGCTGCCGGTCGCTGCGTCCCCGAGCAAGCGAATATCGCGCATCTGATTAATGATCAGCTTCAAGCCCTCGCGCACGATCGTGTGGTCTTCGATCAGAATCACCGCGATCGCGTCGGTCGCCACCTCCACCGGCTGGATCGAATCGCCCACCTGGTCGCTCGTTGCAGTCACCAGCATCTCGTCCCTCTCCTCAACGTGCCGTCTAGCGCGGAAGAACAGCCGAAACCACTGTGCCACCGTACGAACCGGGACCGATCCAAAAGGAGCCGTTGAGCAGCTCGATTCGTTCGCACATGCCGTGGATGCCCATCGATACGCGTTCGCGTTTAGCGGGCGAACCAGATGAAGCTGGCGCGAACCCGACCCCGTCATCCTCGATGCGGAGCGTCAGCTGGCGGGCATCGTAGTGCAGGCTGATCAGGACTATGCTGGCATGAGCGTGTTTTTGCGTGTTGGTGAGCGCCTCCTGCGCTACCCGCAGGATCGCCAGCTCTTCCATCTCTGCCAGCGTCCAAACATCGCCGGTAATCTCGACCGCGACCTGCAGATCCGACTGCTCGCTGATGTGACGTGCCAAACTGCGCAGAGCTGCATGCAAGCCGAAATCTTCGAGGATACGTGGGCGCAGATTGAAGGCGATGGTGTGGAGCGTCTGGGCACATTCGACCAACTGCTCGCGTGCTCGGTTCAGCGCGACAATCGCCGCGGAATCGTCCAGTTGCTTCGCGATCTCGAGGTCGAGGCGCAATACCGCGGCGGTTAGCGCATGGCCCGCCTCATCGTGCAAATCACGCGCGAGACGCTGGCGTTCGGCTTCCTGCACTTCGATCACCTGGCGGCGAAGCTGATGGATGGTGCGTTCGTCGGCGTATGCGCGCTGACGCAACTGTTGATGGTCAAGACCGGTCGTAACCTGCGTGGTCAGCGCTTCGAGCGCGCGCAAGTCTGCGACCTGGAAGCCCTCTGGACGGCGAGCGTCCGCGACACTCAGGACGCCGCACGCGCCCCCCGCGAGCGGCACCGGCACACTCAGGAAGCCGCCCGTCAGGTACCCCCGGTCACGGTGGCCAGGCCTGACCTCGCGCTGGTTGACAAGGAGCGGTCGCCGTTCGAGGGCGACGGCGCCAGCGACCGGTTCGCCCAGCCGCACGCGCACGCGATTGATGATCGGCCTGGAGATGCCGGTCGCCGCGGCGAGCGTGAGCAGCCCATCTTCCTGTGGCGATGGCAACAAGAGCGACGCCCGGCGGCCATCGACCAGCCTCGCCGCAAGATCAACCGCGACCGACGGCAAACGGTTGGACTCGGCTGAAACGTCATTGTGTGGCTGTAACCAGGTCGGGAATGCCGAATCAGCTCCCAACGATTCTTCGAGCAATGCCGTCCCCGTCCCCGAGCGTGGAACTCGCCTACCTTCCATCCGAGCCGTCGAGCGCCAATGGTGATCAATACCCAATGCGTGTACCACGTTTACCTGACGATCCGCGATCCTCGCGCGGCTGCCCGCTCGACCGAGAAACTCACCGTTATCTCATCACGAAGGAATCGGTACGCTCCGAATGTGTCTTTGGTGAACCGATTCGTCAACGTCCACCTGCGGGTACATCAGGGTTTGACCAAAGTGTACAGGGCGTTTATGACAAGTATCGTCAATATGAGGGAACATAGGTGACAGTATTGTCATCTTCTGAACAAACGCTCAGGTCGGGAGAGAAGACCGGGCCCGGCGAGCCGAGGCGTGGCTCACCGGGTCGGCGGCCGGCAGGTCAATTCGAGTTTCGGGCCGTGTCAGCCGGGAGCTGACCGCTAGTCCACCTCCATCGGCAGGCTCGGGTCGTTGGCCCATTCGGAGAGGGAGCCGTCGTAGACGGCGACGTTATCGACGCCGATGAGGTGCAGCGCGAAGGCTGCGCTGCTGGCCGCGATGCCGCCGCCGCAGTACGTGATGACACGCTCTTGATCGAGCGCACCGGCTTCCTTGAATTTCGCGCGAATCTGGTCCAGCGGTAGATATGTCAAGGAATCGGGGTCGAGAATCGAGCCGGCACCGCTGGCCGGCACGTTGACGCTCGATGTGATGTGACCGGGCCGGCCATGGCGCGGTGGCCTGCGGCCGGAATGCGCTTCGGGCGAGAGCGCATTGATGATGCAGCGATCACCGCTGTTGATCGAGGCCAGCACCTCATCCTTCGTCGTGATCAGATCCGGCCGCGGCCGAGCCTCGAAATTGCCGGCAGGGAAACTCCGCACCTCGCTCGAAACCGGTCGATCTTCACGCGTCCAGCGCGCGAAGCCGCCGCCCAGCACCCCGGCGTTATCGAAACCATAGGCGCGCAGCATCCACCAGAGACGCGCCGCCCACATATTCGGGCCGGCGTCGTAAAGCACCACATGCGTCCCGTCCCCCACCCCGAGCTTCGACATCTCGCGCGCGAATTGCTCGGCCGGCGGGAAGGGAAACGAATAGCGTGTGTTGTTCGGATCCGACAGGTCATGGATCAGATCGGCAAAGGCGCTCCCAGGGATGTGTGCCGCCTCCCAATCCTCCCGGCCGCTCACCGCGCCGTCGGGACCGAGCTTGACGGTGCAATCGAGAATGCGCAGATCGGGGTCGTCGAGATGGTCTTCGAGCCAACCGCTTTCTACCAATGGTTCGATCTTTGTGCTGGACATAGTTTGTTCCCTTTTTATGTCGAATAAGGCGTACCGGTCCGCTTACTTGACGACGATCTTGCCGTCTTTCTCGAACAGTTCGCCGTCAACCCAGACCTCGCCGCCGCCGCGCAGATCGCGAATCAGATCCCAGTGGATCGCGCTGCGGTTCTGCGAGCCGCTGTCGGGGTAACCGGCACCGAGTGCCATATGCACCGTGCCGCCCATCTTCTCGTCAAACAGCGTGTTGCGGGTGAAGCGCGAGATGTTGTCGTTGGTACCGAAGGCAAACTCGCCGAGGTAGCGCGCTCCGGCGTCGGTATTGAGCATGGCGTCGAGGAATTCCTGATTCTTGCCCGCCTCGGCGCGCACCACCTTCCCCTGCTCGAACCAGAGATGGATGTCGTCGACCTCGCGTCCCTGGACGATCGAAGCGAAGCTGAAGCGGATATGCCCTTCGACGGAATCCTCGACCGGACCGACGAAGATCTCGCCACTCGGGAAGTTGCGGTGACCATCCGAGTTGATCCAGCTGCGGCCCGCGATCTTGACGCGCAAATCGGTATCAGGCGCGACGACGTGTACTTCTTGCTTCGGCGTCAGCCAGTCGATCAGGCGTGCCTGCTCGGCACCGACCGCACGCCAGCGCGCTACCGGATCGGGGTCGTCAAGCCAGCCGGCCGCCGCGATGAACTCCTCGTACTCCCCCAGCGACATCTCAGCTTCCTGTGCGTGCGCCTGGGTGGGATAGACGGTCGACGACCAGCGCAGTTCGCCCGAAGCGGCCCGTGCCATTCGCCGCGCGCCCACGTCAGCACGCGCTCGCGCATACGCCTGCTGGCGCGCAGGAGCGATCGCCGTCATCGCGCGCGTATTTTCCGAGGCGCTGACGCGCAGGTACGCATCGGCCTGTTCCGAGCCGATCCGTTCAAATGGATTAATCGTGGCGAGCTGTTCGTCGCTCCCCTCGCTCAGCAGGATCTCAAGCACTTCCGGCACCAACACCTCGATTGCCGGGTTGCCGCCGAGGGCGAGCGTCGAACGGTACGCAGCGCGAAGCAGCGGCAACGCCAGCACCCCGCCCGAGAGCACGACGGAATCGCCCGGCCGAACCTCCATCGAATATTCAGTCAGAACCCGCGCCAGCCGCTCGATCCGGTCATCACGCATCATCGCGATCCTTTCTCAGTCGAACGAACCGGCGCCGTGCCGATCCCATCCGTTTCCGCACTGGCAAGCCACAGCCACGCCGTAGGCAAGCCCACTGACTATAATACGAACGATTCCGTTCCGGCGACCAGACGCGGGTTGTTCGTGGCTTATCAGCAGGAGGATCGGCTGAACGCATCAACCGCCAAGCGCGCGCTCATCTGGTCGCTCCTCGTGCTCCTCTTTCCGTCGTGCATAAACGCGGGAAGCTCCGCGAATCATCCCGCCACCACCGCCACACCAACCGGGGCCTCCGGCATGCTCAGCGTGCGCGAGGCCGTTGATTGGATTGCCACGCTTCCACCCGGCAGCGCGCGCCAGACGTTGACTCTCAATGCGCGAATCAACCCGACACCGGTCCAGACCGAAGGAAGCGGCAGTGCACCGGTCAATTGCCCGGTCGTCGTCGACCGCCTGCCACCACTCACCGACGACGCGTTTGCCACCGAGTTCTCGGTCGCGGGCGTCACGTTGCCTAATCTGCTCCCGAAAAGCGTGCCGTCACTGAAGCTGGTGATTCCGTATCGTCTTGGGATCGTCGATCTGCCGGTGCGTGGCCAACTGCACGGCCATATGCTCGATCCCGACTACGCCAGCTGCCCCGAGGCGAAGAGCCTGTTCATCCTTGATCGAATCGATGATGGCGTCGGTCAGCCGGTTGCCAGTGCCACCTCGACGGGCGTCGACACGAGCGGCTGGCAGGACTGGAGCGATGCCACGGTCGGGATCGGCTTGCACTATCCCAGCGGCTGGCAGGTTCAAGAATCACGCAACGTCGGCTCGGTCGTCACGGCAACCTTCCGTGCGGATGGCAGGACGCAAAGCGTAATGCTCGCGGTCACGGCTGGTGAGACGCATTGGACCGAGGAACCGGATAGCGTCCCGCCGCCTCCACTCGTCGGTGATCGTCGTCTGATGGCCCAGGCGGGCCCGGCCCTCGCCCGTCTGGTCGATGTCGTGGGCGACGAAACGGACCGCGGCCATCAGCGGACGATCCGACTGGTCTTCGATTACAACGGCAACACCGGCGTACTGAGCCTGAGCTTCACCGACGGCCTGGCGCTCGATCCGAATATCCTGACGAGCTTTACCGGGATGGCCGATAGCCTCACCTTCACCAAACCGCTCGGGATCACCGACCCGATGGACCCGACGTTGACGGCCAAAGCCGACATCGGACCCGGTCCGTTCATCGGCCAGGATACGGCGATCTCGCTCGCGACCGCGATCAGCAGCCTGACCCAGGTGACCGTCGACGATGCGCAACTCGTTTCGGAGAAGGCCGCGCGGGAAACGACGCCGGGCGTTTGCCGCGAATTCTCGCAGCGTCCCGACGCAGTCTGGCTCGTGACACTCTCCGGCACGAAACCGACCGGAGAAGCGGCCCGCCGCCTCGTCTACCTCGACGCCGGCGACGGCAGCAGCATCTGCCAGACCGACCTGCCGCTTTCGTCGTAATGGAGGTGAATTCCTCGCACGGAGACGCAACGGCGTAGAGAGCAGAGAGCTCCAGACACCAAGAACTCCGCGCTACCGCGCGAGCGACTTAAAAGACTGACCGGCTCGTGGAAATCCACGAGCCGGTCAATCGGGGTAGCGGGGGCGGGATTCGAACCCGCGACCTTTGGGTTATGAGCCCAACGAGCTGCCACTGCTCCACCCCGCGACGCTGGAGAACATGGACCTGAGCGGAGCTGGCGTGTGCGCGCGACGGCCTCGCCTCCCACGCAGTCGCCCGCGCAGTACTCTCCGGCGCTGGTGCCGGGCACGACCCGGTTCGGGATGGTTCGGGGTGGATCGGCACCGCTCTCGGCCACGCGCACACGTCAGCTTCGCTCAAAGTCCATTGGGAGCACCATTTGAAATGACCGCTCACGACGTGTTTGCGTCGCGCGATCAGGCACGGAATCGTTGTTCTGTCGAAGTGCTAACACGGACGGCTGACCCATGCCGTTCCGGTGCCGTGCGGCATCCGCACGCGTTGAACCGGATCGGTGAATGGAATGCCACCCTCGACCATGAGCACGGCTTCGCTCCGGTCGGTTACCCGCCGTCCACGTG
>ERZ778018.2906-NODE-2906-length-10211-cov-4.433340_pt1 | contig 10211 bp, 5 predicted proteins | sample MGYA00375748_ERZ778018 | MGnify/ENA primary metagenome ERZ778018 (study PRJEB29350, sample SAMN05509839) | bioreactor metagenome | biome: bioreactor; material: wastewater | place: South Africa: University of Cape Town | collected 2014-04-22 ... | reverse complement strand
GCATACGATATTACAAGGTGACTGGAGTTCAGACGTGTGCTCTTCCGATCTCCCAGGCGCCCGGACGGTTCTGGAGGACGTACCAGGCGGGGGTCCCCCGATCGAGTTGGGCCAAGAGGCGGGGCAGCGCCCCGGTCTCGCGCAGGTACAGCCACGAGGTCGGGAACGTGGCGAACTGGATCGTTTGACCGGGCCCCGTATTGCCTCGAAGCCAGGCCAGGGCGTCGGAATCGAGCCCGTCCCAGTAGTAGGTCGGTTCCATCCCCAGCCGGACCGCGCCCGGCAGCCCGCCGACGATCGGGCTGAAGTAGGCCAGCGGCGTCGGCATCATGACGAGGACGCTCAACAGCCCCTCCGCCAGGCTGGCCGATGCGAGCCACCTCGACGCCTTGCCGATCCAGACCCCGAATTGCACGACCCCCAGGCCCGCCAGCAGGGCCAGCATGCCGAACGCGGGGAGGAACAGCCGGACGCCGTCGTGGCCCGGCGTGTGCGGCATCCCTCGGAGCGCCAGCAGGAACAGCCAGTGCCCCAGGATCAGGAGTCCGATCGGCTCCGTCCTGATCCGGGAGGACGCCCGATAGGCGCCCGCCAGGCCCAGGACCAGGAAGCCGACCGGCGTGACGAGGACCGTCCAGACGACCGTGTTGTACCACGGCAGCGACTCGACGGGCGTCTGATAGATCGTCCCAAGGAACTCGACCGGGATCGGAATCGTCCGCCCTCGCGTAAGGTTGGACTGAAAGAACCGGACCAGGCCCGAAGCCGGTTCGGTCCACCAGGGGGGCGAAAGCAGCATGAGCACGCCGAAGCCCCCCACCAGGCCCACGCCGAGCGTTTCAAAAGCACGGCGGCTGCGATAGAGGCCGGCCCAGACCACGAACGGAATCGGCAGGAACCAGCCCGTCAGCTTCGTGGCCATGGCGCAGCCGAGGATCGCGCCGAAGGTTAACGCCGCCGGCAAGTTAGGGCGTCGAGAGCCTGGGCCTGCCGCCTCCGGATCGTCGTCGACGGCGGCGGCGAACGCGAACACCGCGAGCACCCAGAGCGCGCTCAGGACGCCGTCGTAGGCGGCGTAATGTCCATGTCCGAAGAGGTTGGGTTGCAAGACCCACGCACCGGCCGCGACGGCGGCGGACCACCATCCCCACCGCCGGGCGGCGAAATGGAACACGGCCCCCGCGCACAGGCTGAACAGCAAGATCGGACCGAGCCGCGCGCGCGGCAAAGTCGGCCAACCCGGCGCCAGCACGTCGCCGACCAGGCCGAGGAGGGCGTAAAACGGCGGGTGGCCGTGCGGCTCCTCGCGGGCGAACGGCCAGAACCAGGCCAGGACGAGGGGATTGAACAGGAGCTTCGCCCGCGCGTCGACCTGATCGGGCCGAGGCGCGGGCGCCCCGACTTGCTGCACCAGTTCCTCGACGGGGGGCGTCCAGGTCGCGGCGAACGCCCGGGGGTCGCCGAGGGCCCGGAACCACGTCCGCAGCCGAGCCTCGCGCCCCAGGGTGTAGCCCTCGTCCCAGACGATCGCCAGTCTTGGCTCGGTCGCCAGCATCAGCGCGAGGGTGGCGAGACCGACGCCGGTCGCGGCCGCGAGCCGCCGCGCGCGAGATCGCCCCGAGGCCCCGGCGACGGCCGGGGGATCGCTCGGGGCGGCCGAACTCGTCGCCGGTCCACTCAAGGCTCACTCTCCGCCTTGAGACGCGTCAGACCGGGATCAACTCAAGACTGCTCGCGGGGTCCACGGCCTTCGCCGACGGGGCGTGCGACCGGATCAGCGCGACTTCGGTGCAGTTGGGAAAGAGCGGGCAACGCACGCACTCGTTCCAGATCTTGTGGGGCAGGTCGGCCTTGTCCATCTGCTGATAGCCGCACCGCTCGAAGAACTCGACGGCGTAGGTCAGCGCGAAGACCGAGTTGATCTCCAGCTCGCGCGCCTGGCTCCAGCAGGCGTCGACCAGCCCTCGGCCGATCCCGGCCCTTTGAACGTCCTCGGCCACCGCCAGGCATTTCAGCTCGGCGAGGTCTTCCCAGAACACGTGCAAGGCCGCACAACCCACCACCCGATCGTCGTCGTCGATCGCGACCTGAAACTCGCGGATCGACTCGTACAGCTCGCCTAAAGATCGCCGGATCATGACTTTCCGGTCGGCGAACGTGCGGATCAACTCATAGATGGAGGGGACGTCACCAACGCGCGCGGGACGGATGTTCAATAGAGGGAACTCCCTTATCAGCCTTCCGGCCGTCTTTCAGGATCATCGAACTCAGGGAAGCCACGACGTTCAGGGAGCCTCCCCACGAGGCTCCCCGCACATTTTTTTATTTTAGAGCCGCGGGGCCGGGAATCAAGGAAGCTTTCGAGAAGACCCGGCGCGTGCCCCTCCCGCCTCGCCGAAGGCCCAGGTCAGTGGCGCGTCGAAGCCGGGGCGCCGGCGGCCGTCAGGGGCGCCGCATCGCTCGAAACCGCCCGCTCGTCGGCCTTCTCGGCGGCGACTGCGGTCGCTTCCGAGGTCTTCGAATCCCGGTACGGCAGGACCCAGTTGTCGTAGTAGTTGGTCATCGTCCGGTAGTCGGGGCCGTGGTTGACCGTGACCAGGCCGAAGCTCGACGCCACCTCGTCGGTCGCCTGCTTCAGCGTCCAGCCGCAGTACTTGGTCCGATAGGCGATCTGCACCATCGACACCCGATTCAATCCGTGGTGGCAATGGAAGAAGACCGGGTAGTTCGCGGGGTCGTTGAGGACCGCGGCGGCCTCGTCGAGCAGCTCGAAGATGGTCTTGGGCTGCTCCGACGACCGCTGGTCGATGATCGGCACATGCACCCAGTTGATGCCCAGCTCCTTGGAGAGCGCGCGCTCCTTGACGGCGATGGCGCTGTCGTAGGGGTGAGCCAGGGCGAGGATCGTCTTGATCTTGCGATCGCGGGCGATCTGCCGCATCGGCCATTCTTTCTGCCAGGCCCCGCGATAGATCTTGCCCGGAACCACCTCGGCGAACTGGTGGGGGAAAACGTAGTCGTGACCGTGCCGCCAGATGAGATGGGCCGCAAGCGCCGCCAGACCGATCGAGAACGCCAGACGGACCCATTTTCGACGCGTGGACATCAGGTCAAATCCCCCTGCAAGCCGGTTTTCCGGGTGGTCCGCGGCGAGTCGAAGCTCGTCGCCTTCCGCGAGCGCCCTCCCGCGACGGGCCAGGAAGTGGGCGGCGGATCCTAGCAAGACGCCTCGAAAGCCACAAGGCGGACGGCGGCCCCGACCGGGCGGCGGGGACGATATTCCTTCTCGATCGTCCATTCAACGTCCTAGGATTGAAGAAATTCAATTTCAGTGGTTTTTCCGGTCGCCAAATCGACGAGGGTTGGTATGCTCGACGACCTGCCCGGTCTGGCTGGAACGGCCTGGGAAGCAAGCCCGAAGATAGCGCGAGGGACCGCCGGCTATGAACCTTGCGACAACGAAGTCGATCCGATTCGACGCGCCCCTGACGACGCGGGAGCCGACCGTGCAGTCTCAACCCGACCGCCCCGTCGGCCCGATCTCCAAGGTCGTGGGCCTGTACCAAACGATCATGAGGCGGACGCTCGAGCACTTCTTCCCCGACTCGGTCCTCGACGTCGAGGGGGACCGCAGCATCATCGACTGGGACGCGCTCCTGGCCGTGCCGTCGTACAAGCTGACCGACGACGCCGACCGCCTGGCGATCGAGATCGACTGGCTGGGCTCGCGGCTGACGTTCCAGCCGGGCAGCCCGGTGCCGCTGCTCCCCTCCGAGCGGCGGATGATCGACGTCATCGTCCGCGCCGTCGACTTCCGATTCCGGGGCCTCTTCGACCAGGACCTCGACGAGCGGGTGGAACGGTTCCATTACGTCACCGAAGACCTGATCATCGCCGACTTCCTCTCGCCCGACACCCCCTACCGCGTCCCAGCGGCCCTCGAGGCGCTCCGCCTGGCGGCGCTCTCGACCTACGAGAACCGCCGGGTGACCACCGGCGCCCTGCTGCTGGGGACCGACCACGACCCCACCCTGTCGGGGGGTGAGAACCTCGTCGGCGCCCCCCAGTTCAACGCCCGGCTCACCGCCATCAAGGGGTTCCACAGGCTTTGCGACGGCACCCGAACCGTCTTCGTCGTCAACCAGGACGGCGATCTCGTGCGGATCGCCGACATCGGCCAGTGGGCCGAGCAGACCCAGGCCGAGGAGCCGCCGGCCCACCTCTGCCCCCGGCTTTACCAGAGCCACGCCCGGGCCACCGTCTCGGGGGGCCACGTCTGCCTCGTCCTCACCCCCGCGCAGGACATCAAGGTCTTCGCCGAGGGCGATCTGATGTTCAGCTTCAGCGACGGCCGCTGGCGCCTGCTGGACATCCCCACCAAGTTCGGCATCTGGCGCGAGGCGGTCAAGCTCTCCAGCGACGGCGGCCTGGCCCGCCGCCTGTTCCAGGCCGCGCTCAACCTCAGCGCGGCCCGGGTCGGCGCCCTGCTGGTCGTGGTCCGAGATCCCGAGAAGTCGATCCCCCAACTCATCGCCCCCGTCGACCGGATGTCCGAGGAAGTCGCCGTCGACGACCCCCAGGACCCCGAGAACCTCTCCCCGCGCCTGGCCAAACGGGCCCTGCACCACGCCGTCCGGGGCATGAACCTGCTCCAGCTCGAACCGACGGTCCTGGAGTCGATCGCCAGCCTCGACGGCGCCGTCGTGACCGACCCCGACGGCAACCTCCTTACATTCGGCGCCATCCTGAGAATCTCCGCCGAGACCCTCGAACTCGGCCGATCCGTCCAGGGCGCCCGCACCCTCGCCGCCCTCGCCGCCTCGCAGCACGGCCCCGTCCTCAAGATCAGCGAGGACGGCTACGTCAGCATGTTCCTCAAGGGCCGCCGCGTCTGGGAGTTCTGACCCCCCGCCGATTTTGGCTTCGTTCGCGCCGAAACCACCCCGTCCGCCACGACCCTGCCCACCTCGACCCCGCCGATTCACCCCGAGAATCGCCCCCGGAACGTCGACGGCGAAATGGCTTCGTTTGCTCCCTTGTTCTTGAACCCATGGCCGATCTCAAGAATCGCAAATCCTTTTTAAGCCAAGACTTGCGCGCCGAATGCCCGCATCCCGCGCCGAACGCTCGCATCCGATTTTGGCTTCGTTCGCGCCCGGTCAGGCACTCCGAATCCCCACGAATCCCATGCAGACACGGTCCCCGGTCTGATTCCGATCGCCTTGCCGAATTGGGTTCGCTCGCGCGGATTTCGACCTGTGGGTCCGCCGCCGTCGCCCCGCCCGCGCCGACGAATTGGGTTCGCTCGCGCGGATTTCGACCTTTGGGTCCGCCGCCGTCGCCCCGCCCGCGCCGACGAATTGGGTTCGCTCGCGCGCTTTTCACCCTCGCCTCAGAGCCACGCTTCCGTTTCGAACGACTTGTCAAAGAACCCGTCGAGCGACAACGCTCCATCATAAGGATACGACGGGCGGGGCCTCCCTGGAAAAATCTGGTCAGGCAAACCCGGAGGCCGAATTTCGGATTCGACGGTCAGACCGTCCGGACGGACGACGCCGATTACGCGGAGGTTGGATTGCCGATTCCGCCGGCCGCCGCCGATTGGCCGGCGTTCCCTTCCTCCGGGCCGGCGTGAGGGGTACGATCGGACAAGGCGCGAAGGGATCAGGGACGGCCCGCGCGGATCGATGACTCGGAGCGTCGAGGAGACGGCCGATGGTGACGCTGGTTTCCGTGGCCTGGCTGGCGATCGGGATGACGGTCCCGCTGTCGGGAACGGTCGAGGACGCTGATGGCAAGCCGGTCGCGGGTGCGACGGTCTGGCTCGGCGATACGATCGCGACTCGCAAGGGGCCCGACGTCCTGGCGACGGCCGAGACCGACGAGAAGGGCGTTTTCCGACTCGAACGGGAAGCCGATCTCATGGGCCGAGGCGCGATCTGGTCGCCGACGCTCTGGGCCTACAAGCCGGGCGCCCGCATCGCCTTCCTCGAATTCAAGCACGAGCTGCCGGGCCCGGGGGAGTCGGTCCGCCTCGTGCTCGGCGCGCCGGCCTCGACTCCCTGCCGGATCTTCAAGCCCGACGGCAAGCCCGCCCCGGGTGCGACCGTCCGGCCGGCTCAACTGACGGTCAAGGCCCCGCGACCGCCGGACGGGATGCTCGATCGGCTTACCGCGACGACCGACGCCGACGGCCGGGCGACGCTCGACGGCGTCGCGCCGGCGGACGTCGGCGCGATCGACGTGACGTACGACGGCCAGCTCGTCCAGTGCCTGCCGAGAGACCCCGACGACGGTTCCGCGACGCTCCGCCCGCTCGGCCGGCTCAAGCTCCGCGTGACCGCCGACGACCCCAAGGCCGTCAAGGGCTGGGAGATCACCGTGTGGTCGCGACCGACCGAGGAGGGGTATCAAGGCCCCATCACCCATTGGCGTCGCGAGACCACCGGCGACGACGGCCGGATCGATTTCGGTCTCATGGCCGAGGGACGGATCTACAGTTGGCGGATCACGCCGCCGGAGGGCTCGCTTTATCTTGCGCCGAAACAACCGGCTGCGGCGATCCGGGAGGGGGAGACGGAGGAAGTGGAGATCCCCCTGGTCCGGGGAGTCCGCGTCGAGGGGGTCGTCCGGGAAGAGGGCGGCGGCGCCCCGATATCGGGAGTCCAGGTGCACGTCTTGCCGCTCCATTTCTCGGGAACGGTCCCTCAGATTGAAACCGACGCGCAGGGCCGCTTCTCGGTCGTCGTCAAGCCCGGCGCAATCCGATTCAGTTACCCCTGGCTTGCGAGAGACACGAAAGAATACTACCTGCCGCTGGGCGTCCAGAACTGGGTGGACTTCGAGGTCAAGGCCGGCGAGGAGCGGCACGAATTCAATCCGCCGCCGCTGCACAAGGCGGCGCTGGTCCGGGGCCGGGTCGTCGACGAGAAGGGTGGTCCGGTCCCTCATGCCGCCGTCTCCGGCGTCTGGACCGTGAGGCGGACCGGTTCCATTGCGAGCCAGACGGTCTCCGCGGAGGCCGACGCGCGGGGGGAGTTCGTTCTGGGGAGCCTCGCCCCCAACGTTCCGGTCAGCGTCGCGGCGAAGTCGGGTTGGGTCGCCGTCTCGGACGCCGTGGTCGTCCCCAGGCCCGGCGAGGGGGAGCCGATCACGATCCGCCTCCACAACCGGCCGACGCTGGCCCTGTCGGGCCGAGTGCTCGGTCCTGACGGCCGGCCGTTGGCGGACGCTCAAATCCAGGTCGCGATCCAACCGCCGGGCCAGCCTCCCCACTCAGGGAGCAAGATCACGTTCAGTGGATCGGGCGAGGTCCGAACCGGCCCCGACGGTCGGTACAGGACGCCGTCCGAGCTTCCCGTAAAGCACGAGTACCGCGTCACCGCCGAGGCGCCGGGTTATGAGCCGTCGACCTCGCAATGGATCGTCGATCAGGAGGGCGCGGTCCCCGACCTGACGCTCGGCAAATCGATCGCCATGCGCGCGGCGGTCGGCCGGGTGGTCGACTCGGCCGGCAAGCCGGTCGTCGGCGCCGAGGTCTTCCAGTCGGGCGACGGTCCCCGGAAGACGCATGGAACGACCGACGCCGACGGCCGGTTCCGGGTCAAGCAGGTCCCCGACCTGCCGGCGTTTCTCTTCGTCGCCAAGGAGGGGTATCGGTTCGTCGGCCGGCGGATCGAAGCGGGAGCCCAGTCGGTCCAGTTCGTGGTCCGCCGCCTCGACGAGCCCCCGGCGTTGCGGCTCGGCTCGGCGCCCTCGCCGGTCTCCCGTGACGAAGAACGGGCGATCACCCGCGACCTGATCGCCCAGGCCCGAGTGGAGCCCCGCGCCGGAGAACGGCTCATGTCCTCGAACTGGATCGCGGAGACCACGGCGCTCTTCGATCCCGATCGGGTGGTCGAGATGATCGAGAATCAGGTCGTCGCGGCCGAGCCGCGCGTGCTCACGAACCTGGCGATCGGCCGATCCGAGGGAGACCCGCGAAAGGTCCTCGAAATCCTCGACGCGATCGGCTCGCCTCAAACGGCGGCGGACGCGTCGTTGAGCCTGTTCGACCGCCTGGGGGCGTCGGCCCGGCCGTCGTTCCGTCGCGAACTCCTCGATCGGGCCGAGAGCCAGGGGCGCAAGATCGACGTCCCCGGCCAGGCGGCGAGCATGCTGGCGGGGGTCGCCGACCGGCGGCTCGACGTGGGGGACGTCGACCGCGGCGCGGCCCTGGCTCGCAAGGCCCTGGCGATCGCGGAGAAGCCCGACGATCCGGTCGCCGTCGTTCCCCGCAACGGCGTTCGCGTGGAGGTTGTGGGAGGAGCCAACGACAGGGCCTTCCACGGGGCTCGCAACGCGCTGGCGACGGCCCTGGCGCGCGTCGACCCGCCCGCCGCCCTGAAGCTCATCGACGTTCCGGCCCAGCAGCCCTACGAGCACGACCGGCTTCGGGTCGAGATCGCCAGGCGGCTCGCGGCGACCAACCCGGCCGAGGCGCGCCGGCTGCTCGGGCTGGTTGAGGAGAACAGGCGATCGAGCGCCCGGCGCGACGTCTGCGTTCGGATGGCCGAGAAGGACCTGCCGGCGGCCCGCGCCCTCGCGGCCGAGGCGAACGACCCGACGCTCGCGGCGGTCTTGCCGGCGTTTTCGGCGCGGGCGCTGGCCGACGCGGACCCTTCGGCGGCTCGGGAGCTGTTGCGCGAATCGGTCGAGAAGATCGCCGAGCTCGACTACTCTCCGGCCTTCCCTCCGTCGCCGGCCGTCCTGCTGGGCCGACTGCTGCCGCTCGTGGTTCGGCTCGATCCGGACCGGGCTTCGAGCTGCCTGTGGCTCGCCCTGTCGCGACGTTCGCCGCTGCCGGTCCGCGAGCAACCCCCCATGGCGGCCTACGCCGGCCGGCGCTACCGCGATCTGGCCGAGCTGGCGGCGTTGACCTCGCGGTACGACCGCGCGGCCGCCGAGGTCGTCTTCGCACCGTTGGCCGCGCGACTCCCCGGCCTGGCCGGCGGCGACTGGGGGCTGGGGCAAGATGGCCCCTCGACCTTCAAGGCCGCGGGGACGTACGACGCCCGGGCCGCCCGGGCGTTGCTCGACGCCCTGCCCGACGACCCGACGCCGCCGAAGCGTCCGCCGGGCGTCATGATCGCCGGCGACTTCCGACATCGCAGCAAGGCCGACGCCCGGGTCGCCCTGGCCGAGATCCTCGCAACGCCGCCGAGGCTTCGCCTCCGCGAACTGTTCCAGCCCAGGATGGGGGACGACTGGCTCGATGACCTCGACGACCGAGGGATGGATCGAATCGAAGGGCCCTGATTGGATGAGGAAGAGGAGCATCGCCATGCGAACCGCCGCGCCGCTCGCCGTCGTTCTCCTGATCGCTTCGACGGCGTCGCCGATCTCGTCTCGAGCCGAACCGCCGGCGTTGCCGACGCCCCCGAGGCAGGCCGAGCCCTGGTCGCCGCCGAAGACGAAGCTGCCGCGGTTTTTCGTATCGGCGACCGCCGCGCTGTTCGAGCAGGGGCTCGCCGATCCGAGAGGCTGCGAATACCGCAAGATCCGGATCGCGATCGGCACCGTCTGGGGGGGCGATCCGGCGGAGGTCGCCGCCAGCGGTTGGGTCTTGCCGGCGGCCGACGGCGGCAAGACCCGGCACGCGGTCGTCTGGAACGGCCTGGTCTACCCGCTGATCGCGGCCGACGAACCGGCCGACCTCGACGCCGACGTACTGGACCAGGGCGAGCCAGGGGACGAACGGGCGAGAGGAAGGATGATCGGCCGGGGCAACGACGCGGCGTCCTCGGTCGCGGTCGATTCGCTCGACCCGGTCAAGATCTGCCTGCTCCTCCGCCTGGGCCGGGCCGATCTCGCCGAGGCGGCCTGGGCGGAGAGGTTCGGCCCCCTCGACGTTCCCAGGTCGAACGATCCGAAGCCGAGGCTCGACCTGAAGAGCTACGGGGTTTCATACCTGAGCCTCGCGTCGGACCTCGCCTGGCATCACTTCGACCGGGCCGTCCGCGCCCATATGAGAGGGGACGACGCCCTGGCCCTGGCCGACGCCCGGGCGCTCGAAGCGCTGGGGAAGGCCGTCGAGGTCAAGGCCCAGGCCATGGGCTTCGTCCGACCGGCCGGACGATCCCGGTACATCGACTTTCTCGAACAGGCGCCGGCGCTTCTCGCCGATCAGGAGCGGCGGGCGCGCGAGCGAGCCGAGCCCCCCCCCCCCCCCC
>ERZ778018.2905-NODE-2905-length-10213-cov-4.050601_pt1 | contig 10213 bp, 9 predicted proteins | sample MGYA00375748_ERZ778018 | MGnify/ENA primary metagenome ERZ778018 (study PRJEB29350, sample SAMN05509839) | bioreactor metagenome | biome: bioreactor; material: wastewater | place: South Africa: University of Cape Town | collected 2014-04-22 ... | reverse complement strand
ATACGAGATTACAAGGTGACTGGAGTTCAGACGTGTGCTCTTCCGATCTCTTGCCGCTTTCCAGTCGGGCTATGGTGGATTGGGTCGTGTTCATTCGTTCTGCTAATTGGGCTTGGCTCAGGCCAGCGCGAACACGGGCGGCTATGAGTTCGCGGGCAATGGCGTATTCCTGTTCGAGTGCGTCATATTCGGCTTTGACTTCGGGGTTTGCTAGTAACTTGGCTTCCAGTTCGTCCAGTGTGGTGTTCATATCGTTATCCTCTTTAGGCGTGCGCGGGCGGTTTCTATGGCCTTGCGCGGGGTGGTCTGGGTTGTTTTGCTGAATACGTGCAACACAATTAGGCGTTGCCCGCTTTGTGCCACATACACGGCGCGGGCTATGCCGTCCTTGCCCTTCATGCGCATCTCCCACATCTTGCCCTCCAGTGGGCGCACATGTGGCATTCCTACTTCTTGCGCGCCAAACTCGATAATCAGGCGGCGGATGCGCACAAAGTGGGCTTGAATGTCCGGCGGCATGGCTATCAATTCGGCTTCGGCTTGCGGTATCAGGTCTACAGTCCACGGCATGATATTATCTCTTTTTTGGTATCAATGACAGCGGTTAAACCACGGGGCATTTATCCCGCGTTGCGCCTGGCATTGATGTCGATCACTTGCGCCACGGGGTCGAGCACGCCTGCCAGTTGCAAGATGCGGTTCTCAAGGCGTTGCATGGGGTCTCGCAGGTCGTCCACGGCTTTGATGATGTAGCCCTCGGTGACATTAGCCGAATTGACGTGGTTCACGAGGCGCTTTAATACCAGTTCGGGCAGGAAGTCCGCGCCAATGGATAGGAAGGTTCGGCGTAAATCGTGCGGGGTGATCCATAGGCCGGTCGCCTCGTTCACATCGTCTTGAAAATAGCGCAGGTTGGACACGCGCCCCCGGTCGGTTTCAAACACATAGGCGCGGGTGCCTCGATCTTTGCGGCGCTCGGTGAGTATGCCTAGCAGGTGGTCGGCAATCGGTAGGGTGTGATCCTTGCCGTTTTTGGTGTCGCGGAATAGCAGGGTGCGGCGGTTCAAATCCACGTCACGCCATGCAAGATTGAGCGCTTCGCTTTTGCGGGTGCCGGTGAGTAGCAGGAACACGAACAATTCAGCCACGGCGCGGTCATTGTGTGCGGCGTTGCTGGCGGCGCGCCACCAATCGGGCAAGCGTTCGGGCGGTATCACGGTTTGCTTGCGCACCACGCCACGCCACATTTTCGAGCGGCTCAATACACGGCATGGGTTCGGCGGCGGGGTGGCTCCGGCATCCTCCATCAAACCAAGCGCGTTGTTGATGACGATCCGCGCCACACGAAACGCTAAATCGCCCTGGGTCTTGGCCTGCTCGGTTATTTGCTGATAGCGCTTTTTAACCATCATCGGGGTGATGGTATTAATCGGCTTGTCCATCCAGTCCGCCAGCTTGGCGTTCAGAATGTAGGCGTATTCCTTGCGGGTGCGTTCTTTCAGCTTGGTGTGCGTGCTTAGGTAGTCGTCCAGCGATTCGCGCAAGGTGATGTCCATCACGGCATCACGGGCTTTGCGTTCGTTGGGGTCGCCGCCGCCGCGCATTTCAACGGCAAGGGCGCGGGCTTTGTCGCGGGCATCCAGTGTGCTTAAGTCACTGGCGCGGCCTATGGTGATGTTTTTCGACTTGCCTGCCACACGCCCGAAATAAAAGTAGCTCTTAGTGGTGCGAGATACGCGCAGGCCGAACCCTTTAATCTCGGTGTCCCAAATGATGAACTGGCGGCCATCGGTTGCCAAGGGTTCATTTGTCACGATTGCCTTAGTGAGTTTTTCGGTTCGGTTTGTCATATTCGCTCCCCAGTGATGTAGCACATATGTAGCAGAATATCTTAAAAACCGTTAAACGACAACCGGATTGATTAAGCATAACTCAATGATAAACAATGCTTGATTGTGCTACATCAAAGGGTGTTAAACCCATGTTTTTAGATTGTGATTCCGGTTGTCGTGGGTTCGAACCCCATCGGTCACCCCATACGTATGAATTAAAAAGCCCGCAATGAGCGGGTTTTTTATTGTCATAATTTTCTGTGGCTTCCATAAGGCATCCCGTAGAAAAACGAGTCGGCCTATTTTCGGGTGGAATCCGCCGCTGCCAGTGGTTTTTTTGTGTTATGTCGGCATGGATGCGGGACTATTCGTCCCTCTCTTTTGTCTTGATGGTTGATCTTGATTTTTTATTTACGCGGGCGTAAAAAAACGATTGCAATGGTCGTTCGGCTTTACCGGTACCGTGGTGGTTTTGCCCCCCGTTGCCGTTGGTGAATTGGTTCGGCAACAAAAACCCACCGTGGCGGGTGTGTTGAGTGTCGATTTTTTACTCTTTCATCACATATTCGATGTTCGTCCACCATATCTGGGGTGAACCCGGATATCGGACTTCAGCCGATCCGCTGAAAATATGAGTATCTTCTAAATAAAGCTTTTGGCCTTTATATGCCATTCGGCATTGATAGTTTGCTACTGCTGCTGTGTAAAGCCGCTTAAATGCTTCCGGATCATTGACGAGACCTGCAAGCCGATCGAGCAATTTTTTGTTGGTGCAGAATACTGCGTCATGATTGAGAATTGTCTTTCCATTACCTGACCAATTGCTTTGCTGATTTTCTGCCTTATTCTGCAAGTCATGTCGTGGCATTATCCCCGTTCGTTTGAACTCATCATAGTCCATGCACGGAACGCTTCTTATAGCGATGCTCCCGTCTTTCTCTGGGCACTTATATGCTTGGGCGATGGCGGTATTATTTACACTTAGTAAAGCTGATGCGACTATAAAAATTATTTTTTTCATCTTTCAATCCAATTGGATAGAGGTGAGCTTCCCATTTTCAAAATACACATAGTCGCGCTGCTCGCAGCAGCCTTTATAAACCCACTGTTCATGTATTGCGCTAGCGTAGAGCGATTTATGAATGTCATATGGCTTTCCCCACAGCTTGGTAACCTCGTCTTCCGTCATACCAATGCTCAATGGTGCGCTACGAGGCGCTGCAATCTTTGGCGGCTCTGGTGTTTTTATGTGCTTGACGCCCATGTTTTTTCCGCAAGGCGATTGGCTGAAAATTTTCTCTCCATGATCGCCTTTGCAAATAAAAACTGCCGTATCAGCATGCGCAATGCCTGATGTAACAAGTAAAATGAAAAAAGAATGGGTAATGCGTCGCATATTCATCTCCAAGTATGATGTTGGATTCTCGAACAATAAACGAAACTGGCTGCGTTTTGTAAATTTCATCCCAGTTAGCCTGGGCCGACCAAAAGCATTGTTCATGTTTTAGGTTAGAAGCGGCATGCCTGTGGCTTTTACTCGGTAGATTAAACCGGCGGCGTTTTTCATGCGAACGGTGGTCATACTTCCCTCCATTTATCGGTTGCTTGGATGCCTCATCCCGAAAGTAGCCATACTATTTTGTATGGCCCTCTTCGGGTTTTCGTGGCTACCTTCGCTTTCTTTGGTCGGAAGCGACCAAAACCAGCCGCCATGCATTCCGTTTTTGATGGGTTTGAAACTCACGATGTCTCGAATACCTAAGATGCGCCCAACAACTAACTTGTCTTCATCGCCATAATCAAGATGGGCGGTGTAGCCCTTGTAGGTCATGGTGTTCATGGTTTGACTTCCAAGGTTTGCAAATATAGTCACGGACGGCACGCACGCGGTAACGCAGGGCTTCCTTGTCCGGGAGGAGGCTGTGAATGTGGGCGAGAATGCTGTCTTTTTCGATGGTAACGGACGAACCCGAACCCTGGATAACCTTGCACCCCATCGGTCACCCCATACGTATGAATTAAAAAGCCCGCAACGAGCGGGTTTTTTATTGTCTGGGTTGATCAGGTTTCTGACACTGTTCGGACACATTAAGCCTGCCTATTCGGTTGATATATGGGCGGTGATTTGCAAGGGGGCGAAAAGTCAGTTTTTGTCCGTGAGCGTATTGACGCGCTTACTAATGGCGGCTAATATGCGCCACCTGTTTTCGGCTATATAGCTCAGTTGGTTAGAGCACAGCACTCATAATGCTGGGGTCGGTGGTTCGAGTCCACCTATAGCCACCAAATTCGGTTGTTTTGCAACCCGTTAAAAAACCCGCTTCAAGTTGACCTTGGCGGGTTTTTTTCTGTCCTAGGGATTTGAGAGGGGAGTATTCAGCCTAGCCCGTGACCGGTGCAGCCCCTTTGACCTGCGCCACGTTATCACGGAGGTAGATGGGGGCAGCGTCTGCTGGATCCTGCCATTGTGATGCGGGTGTGGCAGCCGCAAGTTCAATGGCGAAGCGTGCTTCGGGGAAGGCGTCGGGACTGGTGTTCCGCCATGAATTGGCTGAAATAAGATCGGGGTAGCGCGCGAAGCCTGATCCTGTTGCGAATTGGGATTCTGTATTTTCAGAATGAATTGCGAACTCGGATAAAATCAATTCGGGTGAGATTACGCGTTCCTCGCCCAGTGGTGTCACCACCCGTGCTTTATCCACCAGAAAACGGCTGTAATAAATCTCGCCCATTCGTGCGTCGAGTGCGGCGTGAATGATGCCGCCGCCGGGCTGAAACGCCTGTTCCCTCAGTGCTTGTGCCATGGTGGCTAGTGATGAAATCCCGAGTACGGGAATATCCAGCCCCAGCGCCATGCCCTGTGCGCAAGCGGTGGCGATGCGCACGCCTGTGAACGAACCAGGCCCACGGCCGTAGGCGATCAGATCGAGCTGGTTGTAATCAATGCTGGCTTCGCAGAGCAATTCTTCGGCCATTGGCAGCAGGCGGTGTGTATGCGCCCTGGGGGCCAGTTCGAACGTGCTCAGAACTGTTCCGTTATGCCAGAGCGCGGCTGTGCATGCTTCCGTGGCCGAGTCGATAAATAAGATATTCAAACCCAGATATCCTAATAATTAAACCCAGTGTTTATGAATGGCGCTTAGCAAGGCTTCGGTCGATGGGTCAAAGCTGCCGGCTACCGGTGCTTTACCGATGGCGGGCAGGAGCTCGCCGGCCATCTGCTTGCCAAGCTCCACGCCCCATTGATCGTATGAGTCGATATGCCAGATGGCGCCCGCCACGAAGATACGATGCTCGTACAGCGCGATCAATGCGCCGACGGCTTCTGGTGTCATCTGCGGGAACAGGATGGTAGAGCTTGGTTGGTTGCCAAAGAATACCCGGTGTGGTGAAACTCGGGCAATCGTTTCGTCGTCAATGCCAGCCGCCTTCATTTCTGCGACAACAGCATCAAGGCCACGACCGAGCATTAAGGCGCGGGTTTGCGCCAGCATGTTGGCAAGCAGCATGGCCTGTTGCTCGCCAATCGGCGAGTGTGTACGAATGGACGCGATGAAATCGGTTGGGATCAGGCGCGTGCCTTGATGCAGAAGTTGGTAGAAGGCGTGTTGCCCGTTCGTGCCCGCGCCGCCCCACACCACGGGGCCGGTCGCGTAATCGACGCGTTGTCCATCGAGATCGACCGATTTGCCGTTGGACTCCATGCTCGCCTGCTGAAGATAGGCGGGGAGTCTGCCGAGGCGCGTACCATAGGGCAGTACGGCCAGTGTCTCGGCGCCGAGGAAGCTGCTGTTCCAAACATCGACCAAACCCAGGATCAATGGCAAGTTCTGTTCTGCTGGCGCCTGGCGGAAATGCTCGTCCATAGCATGAGCACCCTCAAGCAGGCGCTCAAAGCCATCCATGCCGATATAGAGTGCAATGGGCAGGCCGATGGCCGACCACAGCGAGTAGCGCCCACCGACCCAGTCCCAAAAGCCGAACATGTTGTCGGTATTGATGCCGAAAGCTGCCACGGCTTTATGGTTGGTAGAAACGGCCACGAAGTGTTTTTCGATGGCCGATTCGTTCTGGGCATGGTCGAGGAACCAGCGCCGCGCCGTGTGGGCGTTGGTCAGCGTTTCCTGGGTTGTGAAGGTTTTGGAAGCGACGACAAATAGTGTGCGTGCAGGGTCGAGTGTTTTAAGCAGACTGGCGATTTCGCTTGGGGCAATGTTTGCGACGAAATGAACGCGCATGCCGGGCAAACCATGAGAGGCCAGCGCATCGCACACCATTCTCGGCCCGAGGTCTGAGCCGCCGATACCGATATTGACGACATCGGTAATGCGTTCGCCGGAATAACCCAGCCAACGACCCTCATGTACCGAGTCGGTGAACTGGCGCATGCGCCCTAATACCTCATTGACCTCTGGCATGACGTTCTCGCCATCGACCAGAATCGAGTGATTGCTGCGGTTGCGCAGGGCGACGTGGAGTACGGACCTGTCCTCGGTGGTATTGATTTTTTCACCGGCAAACATGGCGTCACGACGAGCCAGAACGCCAGAGTCCGCAGCCAGTTGATGCAACAGATCGAGCGTGTCACGGGTGATCCGCTGTTTACTGTAATCGACATGCAGCCCCGCGACCTGCTGAGCGTAGGTTTGCGCGCGTTCGGGATTCTGTTTAAAGAGGTCAGACAGGTGAACAGACTTCATCTGCTCGCCGTGATGCACCAACTTTTGCCATGCGGGGGATCGAGTTAGCCGACTCATGCTTTTGATAACCTATTGTTTGAAAATATTGTTAGATCGAATCGATTTGCAGTGGGTGGTTGATGGACACAATTCCCATCGCTGCCTGTGTTGTCTAGTTTGATGGAATAGACAAATCATTTCGCCATTGATGACTATCGTCATCGAACAATCGATCGGATTCTTTCGGCCCCCAAGTGCCGCTCTTGTAGGTATGGATGTAGTCCCGCTCAACCGACCAGGTTTTGAGAATGGGGTCAACCACACGCCACGCCCAGGCTACCTCATCGTAACGCAAAAACAGGGTTTGATCGCCGCGCATCACGTCCAGCAGCAAGGCGGCGTAGGCATCGAGTTTCTCACGTTCTGGAGCGGTGTAACTCGCATCCATCTGCACGGTACGCGTGCGCATTTCCAAGCCGTCGGTTTTGATCTGCAGTTCGAAGCGAACGTTCTCTTGGGGCTGAATGCCGATCAGTAGCCAGTTCGGTTCTGTTTTTGTGATGGCCGTCTCGCGAAACAATTGCTGCGGCGGATCGCGGAAGCGAATCGATATCTGTGAGTGGGTCTGCGCCAAGCGCTTACCGGTACGCAAGTAAAACGGCACGCCTTTCCATCGCCAGTTGTCGATGTACAGTTTGACGGCCGCGTAGGTCTCGGTGATGGAGTCCGGGGCAACGCCATCTTCATCGAGATAGCCGATTTCGTTTTCGCCCTTGACCACACCACGCTGATATTGCGCGCGGAACGCCTGTGCATGCACAGCACGCGGCGAAATGGGGCGAATGCTGCGAAGCACCTTGACCTTTTCATCACGCACGGCTTCAGGGTCCATCGAAGGCGGCGGTTCCATCGCAATCAAGGCCAGCATCTGCATCAGATGGCTCTGCACCATGTCCCGCAGTGCGCCTGCGGATTCGTAATAGCCGGCTCGTCCGCCCACACCCAGTGTTTCGGCATGCGAAATCTGCACATGGTCGATGAAATTGCGGTTCCACAAGGGCTCGAGCAGCAGGTTGGCGAAGCGCATCACCATGATGTTCTGCACGGTACTTTTGCCGAGGTAGTGGTCGATCCGGTAAATTTGTTGCTCGCTGAAGTGGCGGTGCAACAAGGAGTCGAGCGCATGGGCGCTTTCGATGTCGTGGCCGAAAGGTTTCTCGATGACCAGCCGTCGGCACCCCTTGGATTCCTCAACCAGTCCAGCTGCGGCCAGATGCTGACAAATTGACCCGAACGCATCCGGCGGAACGGCGAAATAGAACATGATGCAGGCGGGGAATTCGCCATTAAACAGTCGTTGTGCCAACGAGGTAAACGAATCCTCGGTCTGATAATCGCCGTTGTGAAAATAAAGTCTGGGTAACAGTTTTTCGAGCGCCGGGTTGGGGGCGGATTCATCCTCGCTGAGCAGAACCTGCACTTCATCGCGCCAATGCTCATCCGTCCAGTCTCTGCGCCCGAAACCGATGATACGGCTGCCCTGAGGAAGTTCGCCGGCCAGTTCGAGTTGGTAGAGGGCCGGAATCAGTTTCTTGTGTGCCAGATTGCCTGTCGCGCCGAAAATGACGATGGTAACCGGATCCTGGCGTGACTTATCCCGTTGGGCCGATCGTTTTGATGGGGGCATGTGGGGACTCCTTTCGTGGGGCATCAAACAGCGGTGCAGCTGGACGAACCTACAGTGGATTGTACAAACTTATTTCTTCGTAATGGCTTGGCCACCGAAGGCGTTGCGCATCAACGAAAGCAGGCGGTTGCCGTAGCCTTCTGCATCCTGACTGGCGAAGCGCATTTGCAAGGCCAACGTCATCACAGGGGCGCTGACCCCCAGATCAATCGCTTCTTTTGCCGTCCAGCGTCCTTCACCCGAATCGGAAACGACGGGGGCGACGTGCTCAAGGCCTTGACCCTGTTCTGCAAGTGCTTCGGCCGTGAGGTCAAGCAACCAGCTCTGTACGACGGAACCATCGCGCCACAACTCGGTAATTTGCGCCAGATCCAGATCGAACGCTTTCTTGGCGCGCAGCAGATCAAGCCCTTCGGCCAGTGCCTGCATCATGCCGTACTCGATGCCGTTGTGCACCATCTTGACGAAATGCCCCGAGCCGACGGGGCCGACATGCCCCCAGCCCCGGTCTGCGGCGGGCGCAAGCACCTTGATCGCCGGAGTAATCAGGGTTGCCGCTTCATCCGACCCGCCAAACATCAGGCTGTAGCCGTTTTTCAGGCCCCAGACGCCACCGGATGTACCGACATCCATGTAGTGCACACCCGATTTTTGAACGCGCGCGGCCCGTGCGATGGTGTCTTGATAAAAACTGTTGCCGCCATCGATCAGCAGATCGCCTTCATCAAGCAAAGGGAGAACCTGGGAGATCGCCTCTTCGGTGACGTTTCCGGATGGCAGCATGAGCCACACGATGCGCGGGGAGGACAGGGCATCGACAAATTCGTTGAGTGTGTATGCGCCAGTGATATGGGTTTCTTCGGCGACCAGTTCATCGATGGGCGCCGTGCTGCGATTATGCGCGACAACTTCAATGCCACCGCGTGATAAGCGTCGAGCCATATTGGCGCCCATTCGGCCTAAACCATAAATACCTAGTTTCATTGTTTCACTCCTTAATACGCGAAAAACCCAGTACTTGCGCTTTCCGATAACGATCGTCCGAGCTTGGCAAGCTTTGTCGGCGGATGATGAGAACACCTTACGAATTGAGTGTACCGCGTTGTGTTTGTTCCATGTTGACTTTGCGCGCAAGCAGCCGATCAGAAAAAAACGACCTTAAACGGTATACTGGCGACAACATTAAGTACTGGTGATGACAAAATTGCGTCAGTCGTGAAAGCTGGAAGAGTCAAAACCTCGGTTTCCAGCCTCTAATTCTTCAAACCTGAGTGTTGTAATGAAAAAAAATTCGAAAGACAACGATAAAGCGCTGCGCGCACGGGTGCGCCTTTTCGGCAACCTTTTGGGCGAAGTGCTGAAAGAACAAACCGGCGATCACGTCTTCGATACCGTCGAAACGTTACGTCGTGGTTTTATCAAATTGCGGCTGAAGCATAATCCTAAATTGCACGCCAAATTGATGGTTCTGTTGCGCACTCTGGATCCGGATACCCTCAATTTTGTCGTGCGCGCATACAACCTGTACTTCAGCCTGGTGAATATCGCTGAAGAAGATTTCATGCATCAGCATCGGCGCAAACAGGTTCGACTCGGCCTGCGTTTATGGCGCGGCTCGTTCTACGACACCATGCGCGAGTTTTCCAAGCAGGGCATGAGCCCGGATGATTTGCAGACGCTGCTCAACCGACTGATTTATATGCCCGTATTTACGGCGCATCCCACCGAGGCAAAACGTCGAACCGTGATGGATCTGCAGCGCAAAATCTTCTTGCTTTGCGCCGAGTTGGATCACCCGGAAGCAAAAGGGATTGAACGGGATCGTTTGCATCAGCAGGTTAAAAGCGTGATTCTTTCATTGCTTAAAACCAATGAAGTGCGCACCACCCGGCCTGAAGTCCACGATGAGATTCGTTTGGGTCTGTATTATTTCAGCACGTCGATCTTTGATGCGGTTCCGCTGGCTTATCGGTACCTTGAGCGCGCGGTGGATGTGAATTTCAACGAGAAATTCC
>ERZ778018.2904-NODE-2904-length-10214-cov-5.706664_pt1 | contig 10214 bp, 11 predicted proteins | sample MGYA00375748_ERZ778018 | MGnify/ENA primary metagenome ERZ778018 (study PRJEB29350, sample SAMN05509839) | bioreactor metagenome | biome: bioreactor; material: wastewater | place: South Africa: University of Cape Town | collected 2014-04-22 ... | reverse complement strand
CCCTCGACCACGATCTTGCGGCGGCTGTCGAAGGCCCGCATCATCTTTTCCACCTCGTCCTGCGGCCCGTCTATGGCCGCGATACCGGCGTATTGCGCCGGCGCGTTGACGCAGGACCAACTGTTGACCGCGAGCTTGCGCACCTTGTCGTAGAGATGGGCGCCCCTGTCGCCGCCCGGCCAGATCGACCAGCCCAGCCGCCAGCCGGTCATCGCCCAGGTCTTCGACCAGCCGTTGAGAACGATCAGCCGGTCGCGGATTTCCGGGAATTGCAGCAGCGAGGTATGCCTTTGTCCGTCATAGGTCATGCCGTCGTAGATCTCGTCGGAAAGGATGGCGACGTCGGGGTGCGCCTCCAGTCCCTTCACCAGCCTTTCGATCTCGGTGCGGGGGGTGACGCCGCCGGTCGGGTTGGCGGGCGAATTGAGGATCAGAAGCCGGGTCCGGGGCGTGATCAGCGCCAGCGTCTCCTCGGCGGAGAAGGCAAAGCCGTTCTCCTCGCGGATCGGCACCGGGACGGGCGTTGCGCCGGTGAACTCGATCATCGAGCGGTAGATGGGAAAGCCGGGATCGGGGTAGAGGATGTCGGCGCCGGGCTCGCCGAACATCAGGATGGCCGCGAACATGGTCGGCTTGCCGCCGGGCAGGATCATCACCGATTCGGGCGACACCTCGACGCCGGTAGTGGCAAGCGTGCGCCGCGTCACCGCCTCGCGCAGCGCCAGAAGGCCGTTGGCGGGCGTGTAGCCGTGATGGCCGTCGCGCAGCGCCTTGATGGCCGCCTCGACGATATGCGCGGGGGTCTGGAAATCGGGCTGGCCGATGCCGAGATTGACGACGTCCTTGCCCTGGTGGGCAAGTGCGGTGGCTCTCGCCAGCACCGCGAAGGCGTTTTCCTCGCCAAGCCGGTCGAAAGCAGCGATTGTTTGGATCATTTTGTTGGTCCAGATTGGAGCTATGGGACGGCGGCATTTTTGGGACCCTCTCGCTCATCTGTCAAACGGAAGGAAAATCCTTGTGCCCGACGATCTGAAGAACTGGAAGCCGCGTCCGCGCCCGGAACGCAAGGTCCTGGAGGGGCGCTACGTGAGGCTTGAGCCGCTGGACGCGCAAAAGCACGGCGATGGCCTTTACGAAGCCTCGACCGTGCCGGACGCCGCCGAGCGCTTCGCCTGGCTTCCGGACTATCCGCCGGAAAGCCGCGCCGCCTTCCAGCCGTGGCTGGAGCAGGCGCAGGCCAGCCCCGACCCGCTGTTCTTCGCCGTCATCGACAAGGCGAGCGGCAAGGTGGCGGGCCGCCAGACCCTAATGCGCATCGATGCCGCCAACGGCGTCGTCGAGATCGGCCACATCTATTGGGGGCCGCTGATTTCGCGCAAGCCGGCGGCGACGGAAGCGCAGTTCCTGTTCATGAAATACGCCTTCGACGAACTCGGCTATCGCCGATACGAATGGAAGACCAACAACCGCAACGAAGCCTCGAAGCGCGCCGCGCTGCGGTTCGGTTTCAGCTTCGAGGGGCTGTTCCGCCAGCACTCCGTGGTCAAGGGCGAGAACCGCGACACGCCGTGGTTCTCCGTCATCGACAAGGAATGGCCGGCGCTCAAAAAAGCCTATGAGGGGTGGCTGGACCCGAGCAACTTTGATAAGGATGGCGTCCAGGTGAGGCGCCTTGAGGATTTCCGTAAGTGATTGAGGCGTAAGGTTATTTCATCACAGGAAAGGCTGGTGATGGTCCACGCCCACGATCATGGAACGCCCGGCAGCGAGCACGGGCATGGGCACGACCATGGCCCGGGCGCGCATGTGCATGCCGGCACCGACAAGAAGCGGGTGCTGGCCGCGGCGTGCCTGACCGGCGGCTTCATGGTCGCGGAAGCTGTCGGCGGCTGGTTGACCGGCTCGCTGGCGCTTTTGGCCGATGCCGGGCACATGCTGACCGATTCGGTGGCGCTGGCGCTCGCCTGGTATGCCTTCCACCTCGGCGACAAGCCTGCCACGGGCCGTCACACCTACGGCTTCGGCCGGGTCCGCACGCTGGTCGCCTATACCAACGGCATCGCCATCTTCGTGGTGGCGCTGTGGATCTGCTACGAAGCCTGGCAGCGCTTTCACGCCCCGGCGCCGATCCTGGGCGTGCCGATGCTGGTGGTGGCCGGTCTCGGCCTGGCGGTCAACGTCGCCGGTTTCCTGATCCTGCACGGCGGCGATCGCCAGAACCTCAACATGCGCGGGGCGATCCTGCATGTGGTGGGCGACCTTCTGGGTTCGGTCGCGGCGATCGCGGCGGCGATCGTCATTATCCTCACCGGCTGGATGCCGATCGACCCGATCCTGTCGGTGCTGGTGGCGGTGCTGATCCTGTCGAGCGCGTGGCGGCTGATGCGCGAAGCGGCGCATGTGCTGCTCGAAGGCGTGCCGCCCAGCATCGACCGCGACGCGGTGGCCGACGACCTGGTCAAGAACGTTCCCGGCCTGCGCAACGTGCACCACATGCACGTGTGGTCGCTCGACGGGGCCGATACCATGGCGACGCTGCATGCCTGCCTTCGGGAAGGCACCGACCCTTATGACGCGGTGCTGGCCATCAAGCAGCGGCTGACGGACAGGCACGGCATCAGCCATGCGACGGTGGAGCCGGAGTTCGGCCGCTGTGCCGACAGCAACGCGGGCCATGGAGAGCAAGCGCGGCCGCCGCGGCACTATCATTAGGGCGCGAGGTTGGCTAAGACCCGCCCGGACACTCTCAACCTCGGTGCGGAAACAGTCGATGGATCGCAATAACAGGAATTCGGCGATCGCAGCCTTTGTGATCCTGGTGGTGTTCGCAGCCTTCGCCTACTACCTGCCGGCGATCATGCTGGCGGTCGGCCGGGTGTCCGGCATTCTCGCGGTCGCGGTCGTGGTCGTGTTCATGCTGGGGCTGTTCGTGCTGTTGTGGCTGCGCTCGCGGGTGCAGGCGGGCAGGGACCGCCGCGACTGACGACGGGGTCAGGCGCTCAGGCTGGCGGAAAGCAGGAGCAGGCCGAACAGGAACACGAAGGCCGCGCCGCCGATCTCCACGATCGAATGGATGCGCGCGCCGAGGCGGCCGTCGCCGGCGAAGAAGACGGCCCAGTTCTTGGCGCTTACCGCCATCGTCGCCAGTGCGGAAACGGTGATGGCGGTGCCGAGCGCCATGGCCAGGACCGAAAGGACGCCGCCCAGCCACAGGCCGTTGAGCAGCGCGAAGGACAGCACGATCAGCGCGCCGGAGCAGGGGCGGACCCCGACCGCCACGATCGCCGCCCATGCCGTTTTCCAGTCGAAACGCTCAGCCGAAAGCATCGCCGGGTCGGGCGCGTGGCTGTGGCCGCAGACCGCGCAGGGCTCGGTCCTGAAGTTCCGGCTGGGTCGATGCGTGTCACCCCCACCCCTGACCCCTCCCCACAAGGGGGAGGGGGACCCGGAGAACTCGCCGCCTAGTTCCCCTCTCCCTTGTGGGGAGGGGTCAGGGGTGGGGGTAACCGGTGCATAGGTCAGCCGGCCATGGGGCTGGATGCAATAGGTGCCGTCGGCGTGGAAATGGCCGGCCGGGCCGCCGGTGCTGCGCGTGCCGAGCAGGCGCAGGAGCGGCGGCCCGGCCTTCTTCCACAGCAGCCACGCGCCGAAGGCGGTGACGAAGACGTAGCTTGCGATTTCGAGGAACCATGCGGCGTCCGTCATCGACACGGAAGTGCCGCGCAGCACGAACCAGGCGAGAATCATGACGGCGATGGCCGTGAGCGCTTGCAGGAATGCGGAGACGAAGGACAGCATGACGCCGCGCCTCAGCGCCACCTCGTTCGCCACCATGTAGGAGGAGATCACCGCCTTGCCGTGGCCGGGACCGGCCGCATGGAAGATGCCGTAGGCGAAGGAAAGGCCGATGAGCAGCCAAAGCCGGGTTCCGTCGTCGCGCATGGCCTTCATGGCGGTCGCCAATGCCCGGTAAAATTCCTGCTGCTTGAGGTTGATCCATAAAAGCTGGCGCGCAAACAGGCCGGTGCCGGCGGGCATGGCGTCGTTGGTGCCGATGCCGAGCGAGCTTTGGGCGTGCGCCATGCCCGACAGGCATGCGCCCGCGAGGATTGCGGCCGCGAGGCCGCAGCCGAGGCGCAGCAGCATGGACCTGTTCACCTGCCGCTATCCTTTCGCCTGGCAGTTCAGTTCGAGCCTGGTCGCGAAGATCTTGCTCATGTCGGTTCCCGTCGGGTCGTTGAAGAACGCATCGGTCAATGTCTGCTGGTTTTCGGCGAGGGCGGTGTCGGGGTCGGGACGGATGACCGTGCTGGCGCAGTTGTCCGGCATGCCGTCCACCACCATGTTGGCGTCCTCGGTGAAGTCGATGGCCGTGTAGAAGGTCGGGTCGTAGACGCCGAAATCGATCTTGCCGGAGAGCCTGATCGGTGCTTCCGGCTCCGATTCGAACAGCACGATCAGTTGGTCGCCGTCGAAACTGGCGATCAGTTGCGCCGGCGCCTTCATCTTCACGTCCTTGCCGTCGGCGGTGACGATCTGGAAATAGCCGTACTCCGCCAGCGAGGTGAAGATGGTGTCGGAGACGTCCTTCAATTCCTCTTCGTCGAGCTTGAGGTCGGCGTTCTTGTCGAACTCCATCAGCACGGTGCTGGAGAACAGGTCGTCGAAGCGCCACAGGTGGCGCAGCGCCGTAACGCTCTGGCGATCGGGGGAGAGCACCACGTCGAGGCGCGCCTCGGCGAAGACGTGCGGGTGCGCCGCCGCCACCCCGGCGCTCGCCAGCAGCGCGGCCGCGGTTGCGGCCAGTATGGGAATTCGCCTTTCGAGGTGCATTCTCATCCAGGAATCGTCGACGGTCGGCAGATGTCGAGAGTTACCACAAAGGCGGCGAAATTCGGACCGGTCAGGCCGTATCGGCGGCCTTGAACCATTGCACTAGGTAATCGACGAACACGCGCACCTTGGCGGGAAGGTAGCGCCGGTGCGGGTAGACGGCGAAGATGCCGCCGCCCGACAGGATGCGCTCGTCGAGCGCGGTGACCAGCCGGCCGCTGTCGATGTCGGGGGCTGCGATGAAGTCGGGCAGCATGGCGAAACCGAGCCCTGCCACGGCGGCTGCCCTTGCCGTCATCGGGCTGTTGACCTCGAGCGGGCCGGATACCGAAACGCTGATCGGGTCGCCGCCGTCGCCCTTGAACGGCCAGTTGGAAAGCCAGCGGCCGTTGGTGTCGATGATGCAGGGGATGCGCGAAAGATCCTGCGGGCGCGCCGGCAGGCCGTGCCTGGCGACGAGTTCGGGGGCCGCGCAAAGCCGCACCGAAAACGGCGCCAGCCGCCGTGCGATCATCGAGGAATTTTCCAGCCGCGATATGCGGATGGCCAGGTCGAAGCCTTCCTCCACCAGATCGACGAAGCGGTCGTCGAGATCGATGTCGAGAACGATGTCGGGGTATTGCCTGGCGAAATCGATCAGCGACTGGCCGATCGGCGCGTCGGCGAAGGTGCGCGGCGCGGAAAGCTTGATGCGGCCGCGCACGTCGCCGGAAGATTCGCGCACCGCGTCCGACAGGCTGTCGACCTCGCGGATGATCTCGGAGGCGCGCCGGTAGTAAGTGTGGCCGGCTTCGGTGAGCGAGAACTGGCGGGTGGTGCGGTTGAGGAGCAGCGCGCCCAGTTCGTCCTCCAGCTCGCGCACATATTTGGACAGGAGCGCCTTGGAGCGGCCGATCTTGCGGGCGGCGGCGGAAAAGCCTTCCGCTTCGACCACATCGATGAAGGCGCGCATGCGGGTGAGCGTATCCATGGCCGGTCTTTCCGTGTCGCTGCGGCGAATCAGGAAACGAATCGCTTCCGGCGCCGTTTTCGCCAAAATCCATCCAGAAGTGTGCGGCTTATAGCCGACCGTCCGGGCGGATGAAAGAATGCGCGGCGCCCGCTTTTCCGTAAGCCGCGCCGGGGGCGCAAAATAAACGGCGCGGGATGAATTTAGTCATTGATTCGACATCATTTCCTGCCTATATCGCGCCTGCCCAAAGTCGCACGTGCCTGTGGGTGTCCGCCGATCCTCGAATGGCGAGGAAATCGGTAAGGTAACCGGAGCCAACCCCTCCGGTCGGTCCGGTGGCCAACCGCCTGATCGAGGACACCTTGAAGCAACGACGGTGCGGGCCTTTCTGGTTCTCTTCCGGCCGTCCAAAGGTCGGGGTTACTCAAAGAGGCACACCTTCATTGCCGGCAGTGCGGAACGGGTTCTCCCTGTCCAAGCCAAGGCAGACAAAGCGGGTTCCGGCCGGGCAAATGGCCATGACCCATCGCCGCGAAACGGCGCTTCGTGGTTCCGGTGTCTCCACCGGCCGGTTCCATGATCATCCGCTTCGCCTTTGTTTGACCAGCGTGTTCGCGAGGCCGAGGCCCGTGGAGCGCAAGCCTTTGTGCGCGCCTGACGGCGCGTTTGGAGAGACGCCATGGCCACCCAGCGCATCATCGACTTCCTCGCCACCCGACGACCGGACGGCCCCTGCCTCGTGCTCGACCTCGATGTGGTCGCCGACAATTTCCGTGCCTTCGAGCGGGCGCTGCCCGGTTCGAAGATTTATTATGCTATCAAGGCCAACCCGGCGCCGGAAATCCTGCGCATGCTTTCGAAGATGGGATCGTCCTTCGATGCGGCCTCCGTCGCCGAGGTGGAACTGGCGATGAACGCGGGCGCGCCCGCCGGCCGCATCTCCTTCGGCAACACCATCAAGAAGGAGCGCGACATCGCGCGCGCCTATCATCTTGGCGTGCGGCTGTTTGCGGTCGACTGCGTCGAGGAAGTGGAGAAGATCGCCCGCGTGGCGGCCGGCTCGCGCGTGTTCTGCCGGGTGCTGACCGATGGCGAGGGAGCGGATTGGCCGCTGTCGCGCAAGTTCGGCTGCGCGCCGGAAATGGCGGTGGACGTGCTGCGCCGGGCGCATGCGCTCGGCCTTGACGCCTACGGCGTGTCGTTCCACGTCGGCTCGCAGCAGACCGATCTCGGGGCATGGGACCGGGCTTTGAGCGATGCCAAGCAGGTGTTCGAGACGCTTACCGACGCGGGCATCGCGCTCAGGATGGTCAATATGGGCGGCGGCTTCCCGACGCGCTACCTGAAGGACGTTCCGGCGGCCGAGGCCTACGGCCACGCGATCTTCGAGGCGTTGAGCAGGCATTTCGGCAACGCCATTCCCGAGACCATCGTCGAGCCGGGCCGCGGCATGGTCGGCAACGCCGGCGTCATCAAGTCCGAGGTCGTGCTGATCTCCAAGAAGGCCGACAACGACAATCTGCGCTGGGTCTATCTCGACATCGGCAAGTTCGGCGGCCTTGCCGAGACGATGGACGAGGCGATCCGCTATCCGCTGGTCACCCGGCACGACGGCGGCGAGACCGCGCCTTGCGTGCTCGCCGGCCCGACCTGCGATTCGGCCGACGTGCTCTACGAAAAGACGCCCTATCCGCTGCCCTTGTCGCTGACCATCGGCGACGAAGTGTTGATCGAGGGGACCGGCGCCTATACGACCACCTATTCGGCGGTCGCCTTCAACGGTTTCGAGCCGCTCCGGTCCTACGTGATCTGAGAATTCGGACAGAAGGGCCGAGAGGCCTGTCTGCAAATGGCGATTTCTGCGCTTCCGGTGCTCACGTACCCCAACGTACGCTCCGCTTCGGGTCTCGAAATCATCATTTTCGCCAAGGCCTGCCGGTCTTCTGTCCCGAATTCATCCGCCAGGACTGTTCGCTTGTGGAAAACTCCGCTCGTGAAGGATCATGGAAATGCCCATTGAAACCTCGAAACCCGTACCCGCCTTCGAGATCGTTGCCGAAGTCGCCGCCGACGCCGCCGCGCGCGAGGCGCTGCTCGACCGCGCCATGGGGCCGGGGCGCAAGCGCAAGTCGTCGGAAAAGCTGCGCCGCGGCCGAAGGCCCTCGGCGGGGCTCGCCTTCGTGGTGCGTACCGGTTCGGGCGCCATGGCCGGCACGGTGCGTCTGTGGGACGTGGCGCTGGGCGAGGGCGGACCGGCCGCGCTGCTGCTCGGGCCGCTCGCCGTGGAGCCGTCGCTGAAAGGCGCCGGCATCGGCTCGGCGCTGATGCGCCATGCCGTCGCCGAAGCCGCCCGGCTTGGCCACACGGCGATCCTTCTGGTCGGTGATGCGCCCTATTACGCCCGCTTCGGCTTCAGCGCGGAAAAGACCGGCCGCCTTGCCATGCCCGGTCCCTATGAGCGGCACCGCCTGCTGGCGCTGGAACTGGCGCCTGGCGCGCTCGGCGGCGTGCACGGTACGCTGAAACCCGCCGGCCGCAGGCACAAGGTAGCCGGTGGCGGCGAGAAGCTGGCGGCCTGAACGGGGGACAGTCTTGCTGCCTTCGTAGGCTTGATACCCCCACCCCTGACCCCTCCCCTCAAGGGGGAGGGGGATTCGGGCACGACGCTTCCGCTTCCCCTCCCCCTTGAGAGGAGGGGTCAGGGGTGGGGGTACTGAAAGCCCGCGAAAGCAGAAATTCTTCCCGAAAAGGTCAGGAGATCAGCTGGCTGAGCGCCATGGCGACCGACATGTCGCCGTCGATCTTCAGCTTGCCGCTCATGAAGGCCATGGTCGGATTGAGGTCGCCGGAAATCAGCGATTCAAGGTCGTCGAGCGACAGGCTTATCGTGCAGTCGGCGGGGCCGTCGGTGGTGGACACCGCTGCGCCGTCGATGACGATCACGCCATCGGCGCCGGTGTCGAATTTCACCGAGCGGTCGAATCCGCTCGCTTCGACCTGCGTCCTGATCTTCTCGGCAATATCCTGCACGCCCATGAAGGGTTCCTTCCGCTGCATCGTCCGGCGCGACCGTACAGGTCCTTTGACGTTTACGTCAACAGGCGGTCGAGGGTAAAACCGTCATTCGGCCTTCGGCTTGGCGATCGACCCCGTCGCCTCGCCGGCGCTCTTGCGGCGGCGGATGTTGTTGGTGCGGATTTCCTCCTTGGACAGGAAGTTGATCTGCTCGACCAGGACTTCGTGGATCAGTTCCTCGCCGACGCGTTCGTTGACCGTGTCTCGGATATTCTTGCGGAAGGCGTCGATATCGAGCTTCGACGGCTCGGTGAAATCGATCGGCGGGTTCCGGTAGATGTAGGAATAGATCTGGTCGGTGATCAGGGCAGGCGCGGGGATCGACAGCTTCTTTATCTGGGCCGGGTCGACGGTATAAACCAGATTGGTCAGGAAATAGCCTTCCACGACCGAATTGCGGATCAGCGGCACGGAGATGATGTCGGTCTTGACGTAGTCGAGACCGCCCAGCATCGGCTTCGGCGGCTCGCCCGCGCCGCGCGCGCCGGCAGCCTGGAAGGAGTAGAACACCGCGCCGACGGTCGCGACGCATATCCATATCGCGGCGGCGATGAATTTTATCATCGGCGACTCACGACTGCGCCCAGCCGAATTCGCCGGCCGAATAGGTGCCGTCGGCTTCCGCCTGCTGGATCGCGTTCTTCAGGAGGTTGGCGACCTCGGTGACGGCGCTGAGATGGGCGAGGATCGCCTGCTCGTTGCGCGACAGCTTTTCCTGCAAGCGGGAAAGGCCCTCGCGATGCTGTTCGGCGAAGGCCGCCTGGCCCATGCCCTTCATGACCCGGTTCAGTTCGTAGAGGCAGCGGCTCTTGCGCGCATTGGAGGCTTTCAGGTCGAAGCGCGGGTTGGTGCGGATTCCGGCCGTTTCTTCCTCCACCGCTTCCTCGATGCGGCCGATCAGGGCGTCGAGATTTCCCGCATGCGCAACCGGGGCCGGGTTTTCCGACGCTCTCGCCACCGCCGGCAGCCTGGCCGAAAATTCCGAATAGTCCGTCATGGCTCAAACCTTCCTGCCCGTTTGCGGGGGTTCATCGTCGCCGGTCATCGACCGCGCCGCCTGGCGCTCCAGTTCCTGTACCATCGAGGTGGAAAGCGCCGCCTGGCGGTCGATCTCGGCCTTCTCCGGCCCGCCCGAGACGGCGCCGATCGACACCTTGCGCTTGCCGTCGAGGTAGTGGTCGCTGGCCAGCGACCGGGCGATACCGATGCCGCCGCGCTCGGCCATCACGTCGGCCAGGTGCTCGGCCAGCTGCGATTTCCACATGTCGCCGGCGAGCCCCTCGCCGTAGACGCCTTCGCTGTCCTTCGGCAGCATGTTCTGGATGAAGGTGGTGAGCACCATCGCCTCGAAGCG
>ERZ778018.2903-NODE-2903-length-10217-cov-11.023322_pt1 | contig 10217 bp, 8 predicted proteins | sample MGYA00375748_ERZ778018 | MGnify/ENA primary metagenome ERZ778018 (study PRJEB29350, sample SAMN05509839) | bioreactor metagenome | biome: bioreactor; material: wastewater | place: South Africa: University of Cape Town | collected 2014-04-22 ... | reverse complement strand
CCGGCCCTTCGGGCCACCTTCCCCCGCGAGGGGGGAAGGCCGTTACGCCGATCGCGACGCCTTTATGGGACGGATTCTTACCGCCGGGCAAAGTTGGCGTACATCGCCAGGCCGACGCGCTGGCTTTTCTCCGGGTGGAACTGGCAGGCGGTGAGGTTGCCGCGGTGGACGACGGCGGCGAACGGCTCGGGGTAGTCGGCGGTGGCGGCCACGTCGTCGGGGTCGCCGGCCCGGGCGTAATACGAGTGAACGAAGTAAACCGAGGGCTCCGCGTCGATCCCCTCGAACAGCGGGATCGGCCGGCGGATCGCCAGCGTGTTCCAGCCCATGTGCGGGACCTTCAGCCCCGGCCGAGGCTCGAACCGGACGACCTCGCCGGGGATCAGGTCGAGCCCCTGGTGTTCCCCGTCCTCGTGGCTGGTCGTGAACAGGAGTTGCAGCCCCAGGCAGACCCCCAGGCAGGGCTTGCCGGACTGGACGGCCTCGGTGAACGCCTGGTCCATGCCGGTTCGGCGGAGTTCGGCCATGGCGTCGGCGAAAGCGCCGACACCCGGCAAGACCACGCGCGTCGCCGCTCGGATCCGATCGGGGTCGGCGGTGATCTCGGCTTCATGCCCCACCGCCTCGAACGCCTTCTGCACGCTCCTGAGGTTGCCCATCCCGTAGTCGATGATGACGATCATGCCGCGCCTCGATGCCTCGAACGTCCGCCGTCTGGACCTTGATCGTATCCGGACGACCCGTCCGTCGGCAACGACCGCGGCGCGGGTTGGCGGCCTCAGCGCCTGGGGGGCGCGTCGAGGGCCGCGCCCTGGGCGGTGATGGGGGTCCAGCGCATGTCCTTCTCGTTGACGCCGACGTCGTCGTCGGGGTCGACGGGCGCGAGCGACGGGCGCGAGCGGCGCGCGCCCTGGGAGGGGCGGTCGGAGCGGGAGCCGTCGTCGATCCGGATCGGGGGCATCTCCCGGGCCTCGCCGGCGCGGGAGATCTGGGCGGCGGGGGGCTTGCGCCTGGAGGACGAGGACCGGCCGGCGGGAAGCGTCCGGGGACGGGTCAGCGGGGCGTCGTCGTAGTCGGCGTCGGGGTCGTTGAAGCCGCGATCGCGCATCAGGTTGCGCATGTCGTCGAGCCTGGCGGCGAGTTCGCCGTTGTGGAGTTGCTCCTGGACGAGTCGGTCCTCGAACCGGCGGTTCTCCTCCTTCAGCCGGGCGACCTGGGTCTTGAGTTCGCCGTTTTCGTATTCGATCCGGCTGAGGCTGGACTTGAGCTGACCCGTCGACGGCCCGCCGGTGATGTACGTTCCGCGCCCCGAGCAGCCGACGAGCGCCGCGACCGTCAACAGACAGACGCATCGCGCGGCCGACGCCGCGGGCGTCGAGCGAGGCCGGGGGTGGTCGAGGGGCGTTCGGCGGTCCACGACGTCCTTCCAAGACGGGGCGCGAGACGGGGGATGGTCTTATTCTTCGGCAGGATCACCACGGATTGTTGCGAAAGCCTTCCTCGGTTTTCGAGGCGTAGTCCGACGGGGGCCTGTCGTCGTCGAGATCCGCCGCCTCCGCCTGATCGGCCGGGGCCGGTTCGCGGCGGATCTTCCGCAGGGCCATGAAGACCGTCATCGCCAGCAAGGCCAGCAAGGCCCCACACAGCGCGCTCAGCAGGATGATGACGCCGAGCGTGCTTTGGTACGTTCCCAGTCGGAACGGGAACGCGACGGTCACCGCGGCGTCGTTGGCCCAGATGAACCAGAGCATCAGGCCCAGAAGCGCCGCCACCCCGATCAACCGCCTGTAGACCCAGAAGTTCCGGATCAACGACGGCCTGCGCCGTTTGTATTGATACGCCATCGCCACGTCCTCCCCAGGTCGCCGCCGCTCCTCGCGGATTCTACCGGCAACCGCCGCCGCCGTCCCCCCCGGATTCCGGGTTAGACCATCGGGCCGACGTCCACTCCCAGCGACCACCAGAACAGGGCGTAAAACGCGTCGAAGAGGTTTTCCGCCCACAGCGGCCAGAGCCATCGCCAGGAGAACAGCAAAAACGCCGCCGCCATGCTGATGTAGGGCCCCGCGGGTATTTCGCGATCGGCGCTTGAGGATTGGACGCCCGCCAGCCGTTTTCCGATGTATTTCGCCAGCTTCCAGCCGGCGTGGACCAGGCCGAAGAACGGGAACAGGAAGAACGTCAGGATCGCCGCCCGCCAGCCCAGGAACGAGCCGATCATCGCCATCAGGGTGACGTCGCCGAAGCCCATCGCCTCCCGTCGCAGCAAAAACGAGAAGCTCGACCGCACGAACGCCGTTAGGCCCCCGCCGACCAGCAAGCCCAGCAGGCCGACCCCGAGGCCGCCCCAGAACGTCGCGGCGGTCGACGGCTCCGGCCGAATCCACGGGAACGCCGCGCCCAGGCCGATCCCAAGCGCCATCCCCGTCACCGCGACCTCGTCCGGGATGATCAACAGGTCGTAGTCGATGAACGTCGCGGCGACCAGAAGCGCGACCAGAAGCGCGTGGTAGGCCAGCACGCCCAACGAGGAAACCGGGATCTGCCCGAAGCCGTCCCGGTTCGCCAGGAGCACGTCGACCGCGTAAAGCCCCAGGAACAGCAGGCCGACCAGGGCCTCGATCATCGGGTAGCGCGCGGCGATGGGGAGGCCGCAGGTCCGGCACTCGCCGCGGAGGGCGACCCAGCCCAGGATCGGCACGTTGTCGGCTGCGGCGATCGGGTTGAGGCACCGCGGGCAGTGCGAGGCCGGCCAGATCACGCTTTTCTGCCAGGGGATGCGGTAGATGCAGACGTTCAAAAAGCTGCCGACGACCGTCCCGACGCAGAAGACGCCGAAGCCGAGCAGGACCAGAAGCGGCCAGCTCACGAACATCGCCAGTGCTCCAGGATCCGGCGGGCGACCTCCTCGGGCTTCGCGTGCTGGGCGTCGATCGCGACGTGGGCGATCTCCTCGTAGAAGGGGGTCCGATAGGCCAGGACCTCGGCGATCTCCTCGACGGCGCCCTTGTTCGTCAGCGACGGCCGGGTCTCTCGGGTGATGGCGTCGGCCTCCAGGCGGCGGGCCAACTCGGCGACGTCGGCCGTGAGCCAGGCGACCAGGCCGAACGACCGCAGCCGCCGCCGGTTGGCCTCGCGGAGGATCGTGCCGCCGCCGGTCCCCAGCACGGCGTCGTGGTGGTCGGCCGTCAGGTCGCGGACGACCCCCTCCTCGACGTCGCGGAAGGCGGGCTCGCCGTCCTCCTCGAACATCGCCTTGATCGTCTTGCCGGCGCGGGCGACGATCTCCTCGTCGACCTCGAAGAACGGCCGGCCCGTCAGCCGGGCGAGCAGTCGGCCGACGGTCGACTTGCCCGTCCCTCGATAGCCGATCAGCACCAGGCCCCGGCCCTCGGCCTTCCCATCGACGACTTTGGGGTCGCTCATTGGTCCTTGACGACTCCCAGCTTGCGCTTCAAGGCGGCCCGCATCACGTCGACCGGGGCGTCCCGGCCGGCGTAGAGCTTGAACTGGAGCGCGGCCTGGCGAACGAACATATCCACGCCGGTGAGGGTCTTGCAGCCGCGCTCGCGCGCCAGCTTCAGCATCATGGTGTTCTCGGGGTGGTAGACCGTGTCGAAGACCACGATCCCGGAGCGCTGGAAGGCCGCGGGGGGGAGCGGGGTGTCGTCGACGTTCGGGTGCATGCCGACGGGGGTGCAGTTGACCACGACGTCGGCGATCTGGACGGCTCGCGCGCCCCAGTTGGCGGCGCGGCCGCCGACCTCCTCGGCCAGTCGGACGGCGCGCTCATCGTGGCGGTTGGCGATCGTAAGCGCCGCGCCGCGGCGGGCCAGGCCGAAGGCGATGGGGCGGGCGACGCCCCCGGCGCCGAGGATCAGCACTTGCTTGTCGAGTAGCGGGCTGGGGGCGTCGGGGTCGTGCTCGTCCTCGCGCTTCATGACCTCCTCCAGCGACTCCATCGCCGCGCGGTAGTCGGTGTTGTAGCCGGCGCGGAGCCCCTCGGCGTCGGTCACCACCGTGTTGCAGGCGCCGACGCGCTCGACCGCGTTCTCCTTGCGGTCCAGAAGCGGGACCAGGTCTTCCTTGTGGGGGATGGTGACGCTGCACCCCTTGATCCCGATCCAGTCCAGGTCGCGGAAGAAGTCCTCCAACTCCCCCTTGGGGACCTGGAACGGCACCAGCACCTTGTTGAGCCCCAGCTCACGGAACGCCGCGTTGTGGATCGCCGGGCTGAGGCTGTGGCCGATGGGGTCGCCGACGACGCCGTAGACCTCGGTGTCGGCGTCGATCCGGTCGTAAAAATAATCCTTCTTGAGTTCGTTCAGGTAAAGCATCCCGGCGGCGAAGACGCGCTCGGGGTTGAAGCCGGCGTAGGAGAACGGAGCGCCGTACTTGGCGTTGAGGACCCGGGTGAACCGGCCGGGCTCGCCCATGGCGATGGCGATGGTCGGATGCTTCGCGTCGACGCCCAGCTTGAGGATCCGGGAGGCGTCGGCGAGCGTGGCGGCGTTGGCGGCGATCTTGACGACGTCGGGGTCCTTCTCGGCGCAGCGGGCGACGATCTCGTCAAGGTCCGCGGGGGTCTTCTTGAGGTCGTGGTGGCTGACGATCCGTTTGGTCTTGCCGAAGCGGCGGATCTCGCCGGCGACGTCGTCCTCCAAATCAATATAATCGACGCCCAGGGCGATGGCCTCGCGGAGGATCGCGCGTCGTTGCTCCTCGCGGCCGCGCCACATGCCGCCGTCGGCGCCGCGGCGGATCGTGAAGACCAGGGGGGTGACGCGCTCCGCCAGCAGGCGTTGCAGATCGGGCTCGTGGCGGAGGCAGTCGATGCGAAGCTCCACCATGTCGGCCCCGGCCGCCGCCGCGGCCTTCCATTCCTCGATCATGGCCGAGTGCCGGCCCCGCCCGATCGTCGCGCAGATGACAGCCATGACCGTTGACTCCCCGCCGCGAGAGGATGACCGCGACCGAACCGATTCCGTCCCAATCCAATCGGGAGGGCCGCCGCCGAGCGTCCTTCTCCCCTTGAGGGAGAAGGTGGCCGAAGGCCGGATGAGGGGTGGCGCAACCAGAAGCCATCGGATTCAAACGCCCTCGCGGGCCGGGGCGCTCATCGAAACGCGATGGCGGTCGACCCCTCATCCGGCCCTTCGGGCCACCTTCTCCCTCAAGGGGAGAAGAACGTTCGCAGTCGGCTCCGACCCCAACCCGATCCTGATCGGATTCTACGCCACCGGCCCCCGACCGCGATAGGGGGAGTCGGCGGGGATCTAGATCCTCCCGAACTGCTTCTCCAGTTCGGACTTGGTGAAGATCAAGGCGGTCGGTCGGCCGTGGGGGCAGTGGTGGGCGTCGTGGGCCAGCTCGCGACGGGCCAGAAGCGCGTCGATCTCCTCCGGCGTCAGCTTCTGCCCGGCCTTCACCGCCGCCTTGCAGGCGACCATGTGCAACAGCTCCGCCGCCAGGCCGTCGCGAGTCGGTGGCAGGGGCCGGGTGGCCAGGTGTTCGGCGAGATCGCGGACCAGCCGTTCGGGGCGGACGTCGCGGAGCATGGCAGGGACGCCTCGGATCAGCACCGTGTCGCCGCCGAAGCCCTCCACCTCCAGCCCCAGCGTCGCCAGCAGGTCGGCATGCTCCAGCAGGATCGCGGCCTCGTCGGCCGCCATGTGGACCGGCTCGGGGACCAGCAGCCCCTGCGCCTCCACCCTCCCCTCGGCCGTCCGCTTGCGCAACTCCTCGTAGATGATCCGCTCGTGCAGGGCGTGCTGGTCGATGACCATCATGCCCTCGTTGGTCTCGACGATCAGGTAGCTGTCATGCACCTGGATCGCCTTGGCGTGGGGGACGAGTTCCGGGATCGTCGGCGAGGCGACGGCCGCGGGCGCGGCTTCCGGGGCCGTCGGCGTCATGGGCTGATCCGAAGCCGGCTCGGAGGCGAACTCGTCGAAGGTCCGGGTCGGGGCGAAGTCGAACCGGCCGGGGAGGTTCTCGGCCCATTCGGGGGGGCGGACCCGGCCGACGTCGTCCGGGATCGTCGGCGGCGCGGCGGGCTTTTTCGAAGGCTCGAACCACCCCGCGATCTCCTGGCGGTCGACCGGCCGCGCGTCGAGCGCGAACGGCGCGTCGGGCCGATTCGGCGGGGGCGCGGCGGGCGCGGGCGTCGGCGCCGCCGGGGGTTCGGTCTCCTTTTCCGGCGCGACCGGCTGCAACCGGCTGTGCAGGTCGCTCGCCAGGAAGGTCTGGCGGAGGGTGGAGAGCAGGTGGCTGTAGACGCGCTGGGGGTCGCGGAAGCGGACCTCGATCTTGGTCGGGTGGACGTTAACGTCCACCTCCTCCGGCGGGATCTCCAGGTTCAAGAACGCCACCGGGTTGCGGCCGACCATCAACAGCCCGCGGTACGCCTCGTTGAGCGCGTGCGAGAGGCTGCGGTCGCGGACGTAGCGCCCCGTCAGAAAGAGGTACTGTCCCTTGGTGGTGGAACGACTCTGCGACGGGTGGCCGACGTAACCCCAAAGGCTGGTCTGGTCGAGCCTCCCCTCCACCCACAGCAGCGATTCGGCCAGTTCGCGGCCGAAGAACGCGGCGATCCGCTCGCGGACCCCCGTGACCGCCGGCAGGTCGTGGACGATCTTCCCCGACGACCGGAACGTCAGGTGGACCTGGGGCTGGGCCAGGGCGATCCGGGCGAAGGTCTCGGCGACGTGGCCGGCCTCGGTGGAGTCCGACTTGAGGAACGCGCGACGAACCGGCGTGTTGTAAAAGAGGTTGCGGACCTCCATCACGGTGCCGACCGGGCAGCCGCACGGGCGGATCGGCCCGGCCACGCCCCCCTCGATGACGATTTCCGAGCCCTCCTCGGCGTCGGCGCGGCGGGTCTGGCAGCGGACCTTGGAGATCTCGGCGATCGCCGCCAGGGCCTCGCCCCGGAAGCCCAGGGTGCGGACGCGATGCAGGTCCTCGGCCGATTGCAGCTTGCTGGTGGCGTGCGGCAAAAACGCCAGCGGCAGGTCCTCCGGACTCATCCCCGCGCCGTCGTCGGCGATCCGGATCAGGTCCTTCCCCCCGCGCTCGACGGCGACCTCGACCCGGCGGGCGCCGGCGTCGATGGCGTTCTCCATCATCTCCTTGACCACCGAGGCCGGCCGCTCCACGACCTCCCCCGCCGCGATCTGATTCACCACCGACGGCGGCAACTTCTGGATCAGCCCCATGCCCATGTCCTCCCGATCGACTCGTCGACCCTCCCATCGTACAAACTGGTCACGAGTTCATCAAACGCCGATTCGGCGCTGACGTCGCTTTATCGAAAACCGTGACGAGCATGTACGCATTATCCCTTCTCCCCTCGTGGGAGAAGGTGCCCCGAAGGGGCGGATGAGGGGTGGCGCGACCGAAAGCCGTCGTGAACCCCACCCCTCATCCGGCCTTCGGCCACCTTCTCCCACGAGGGGAGAAGGGATGGTGTCGTCTTCACTTGTTCCTAGGACTTTCGTCGGAGAGCGCGTCTTGAAACCGTCGGAGCCGTCAAACCGCGCGTTCGAACCATTCGCCGCCGATGCACGTTCGCAGAAGCGCCAGGTCGCCCGGGGCGCGGCGGCGGAGCAGGACGAAGTCGGCCGGCTCGCCGACGGCCAATCGAGGGGCCGCGCGGCCCAGGAGCCGCGCGGGGTTGACGGTCGCGGCGTCCAGGAGCGGACGGGGAAAGCCGCCGACGGCGGAATCCAAGTTCCGCAAACCCGCCTCCAGACCGAGCATCGAGCCGGCCAGGTAGGGCGCGCCGGCCACGACGATCTTCCCCGACGGGTCGACGTCCCACGCGCCGTAATTGCCCGGAGGCAGGCCCGCGAGCCAGCCGGCGTCGCTGACCAGGATCGTCCGTTCGGGCCCCTTGGCGCGGGCGAGCACGCGAAGGACTTCCGGGCCCAGGTGGTGGCCGTCGGCGATCAGGGAGGCGGACAGGCGGTCCTCGGCGGCCTGGATCCAGATCGGGTTGGGGTGGCGGGGGAGTTCGGCGACGACGCCGTTGCCCAGGTGGGTGGAAAGCGTCGCGCCGGCGTCGACCGCGGCGCGGACGGTTTCGGCGTCGGCGGCGGCGTGGCCCAGGGCGACCGTCACTCCCGAGGCGACGGCCTTCTTGATGAACTCGACCGAGCCCGGCCGTTCCGGGGCGATCGTCGTCAGGACGACCCGGCCGCCGGCCGCCTCCTGGAAGCGTTCGAACAGCGTCCAGTCGGGGTCGCGCATGCACTCGGCCGGGTGCGCGCCGCGGTAGCCGGGAAGCGCGGAGAGGAACGGCCCCTCCAGGTGGATCCCGGCGACCAGGTGGGCGACGTCGGGGTGGGCGTCGCACGCCTCGGCGACGATCCGAAGCCCGCGGAGCATGTCCTCGACGGGGGCGGTGATGAGCGTGGGGCAGGTCTTGCCCACGCCCAGTTCGCGTTGGGCGCGGATGATCGCGACGGCGCGCTCGACGGTCAGGTCGGCGCCGGAGAACGACCAGCCCCAGCGGCCGTTGGTCTGGACGTCCCAGAACGCCGGCGCGACGACGGGCTCGTCGGGGGCCGCCGGGTTCGCGGCCGGGTCGATCCGCGCGATCGCCCCGTCGCGGACCTCGATTTCGACCCGTTCGCCGCCGTCCCAGTGACGGCCGGCGACGATCACGCCGTCACCTTGGCGCCGGGCGCCGCGGCGGTCCCGTCGGCCGTCGTCGCGCGGGCGGACTCCTTCCGCTTGAGCGCCGCGGCCACGAAGTCGCGGAACAACGGGTGGGGCTTCGTCGGCTTGGACTGGAACTCGGGGTGGAACTGGACGGCGACGAACCAGGGATGGTCGGTCAACTCGACGATCTCGACGATCTGGCCGTCGGGGCTTTGGCCCGAGGCGATCATGCCGGCCTCGGCGAGTCGCTCGCGGTAGGCGTTGTTGAACTCGTAGCGGTGGCGGTGGCGCTCGGAGATCCGCTCGACGTCGTAGGCCCTCCGCGCCAGGGTGTCGGGGGCCACGTCGCAGGGCCAGGCGCCCAGCCGCATGGTCGCCCCGCGCTTGGCGACGGCGAGTTGGTCCTCCATCAGCGCGATGACCGGATCGTCGCAGTCCTTGTCGAACTCGGTGCTGTCGGCGCCCTCCAGGCCCAGGACGTCGCGGGCGAACTCGATCACGGCGGTCTGCATCCCCAGGCAGATGCCGAAGTACGGGATGCCGCGCTGGCGGGCGAAGCGGATCGCCTCGATCTTCCCCTCGATCCCCCGCATGCCGAAGCCGCCGGGGACGAGGATCCCGTCGACGCCTCCCAGCAGGGCCTCCGCGCCGCGGGCGGTGATCTCCTCGGACTCGATCCGGACCACCGACACCCGCGCGCGGTGGGCGATGCCGGCGTGGTCCAGCGACTCGTAGACCGACTTGTAGGCGTCGCGGTGCTTCATGTACTTGCCGACGACCGCGATCCGGACCTCGCGCCGGGGGTTGAGCATCCGGTCGACCATCTCGGTCCAATCGGCCAGGTCCAGGGGCGCGGCCTTCAGGCCGAGCTTCTTGACCAGCAGGTTGTCCAGGCCGCTTTGGACCAGGCTCAGCGGCACCTCGTAGATGCTGAACTGGCGGTCGCGCTCCTCGATCACCGCCTTCTTCTCGACGTTGCAGAACAGCGCGATCTTGTCCTTCTCGTCGGCGGGGATCGGGTGCTCGGTGCGGCAGATCAGGACGTCGGGCTGGATGCCGATCTGGCGAAGCGCGCCGACGGAGTGCTGGGTCGGCTTGGTCTTGAGTTCCCCGGCGGCCTTCAGGAACGGGACGAGCGTCAGGTGGACGTAGACGCAGTTCTCGCGGCCGACGTCGAGGGCGAACTGGCGGATCGCCTCCAGGAACGGCAGGCCCTCGATGTCGCCGACGGTGCCGCCGATCTCGGTGATGACGACGTCCACGTCGTCGCTCGCCAACTGGTGGACGGCCGCCTTGATCTCGTCGGTTATGTGGGGGATGACCTGGACGGTCTTCCCCTCGTAGTAGCGGCCCTCGCGTTCCTTCTGGATCACCGAGAGGTAGATCCGGCCGGTGGTGTAGCTGCACTCCTTGGTGAGCTTGGCGTTGGTGAACCGCTCGTAGTGCCCCAGGTCCAGGTCGGTCTCCGAGCCGTCGTCCAGGACGTAGACCTCGCCGTGCTGGTAGGGGCTCATCGTCCCCGGGTCGACGTTGATGTAGGGGTCGAACTTCTG
>ERZ778018.2899-NODE-2899-length-10223-cov-4.193352_pt1 | contig 10223 bp, 10 predicted proteins | sample MGYA00375748_ERZ778018 | MGnify/ENA primary metagenome ERZ778018 (study PRJEB29350, sample SAMN05509839) | bioreactor metagenome | biome: bioreactor; material: wastewater | place: South Africa: University of Cape Town | collected 2014-04-22 ... | reverse complement strand
TACGAGATTACAAGGTGACTGGAGTTCAGACGTGTGCTCTTCCGATCTTCGTCGACGAGCAAGATCGAAACTCTTCCGGAATCAGAATCGTCCTCGCCGGCCGGCGTCGTCTCGCGCGTCATCGCCTCGTCCTCAGTCCGCTCGTCGCAGTTCCACGCTCTCGACGCCGTCCAGCGCAAGCAGGTCGGCCACCACCCGCGCCGGCGTCAGGCTGGGTCGGAGACGCACCCGATAAACCAGATCGAGCGAGACCCCTTGCTTCGCCGTGCCGACCGAGACCAGCGACGACCGCGATACGGCCGCCGCCACGGCTCGCTCGGCCGCGGCCTGCGCGCCGGCCGCCAGCGTGACGCGGACCGTCAGCACGCAGTCGGTCGCGCGCCAGTCGGTCCCTTGCCGATGCGGCCAGAGCACGCACGACGCCAGGCCGACGACCCCCAACCCGACGAGAGCCACGTCGAGGTTGTTGGCCCCGGCCGCCATGCCGACGACGACCGCCAGGATCACGAACGCCGTGTCCTGCGTGTCCTTGACGACGGTTCGGAACCGGACGACGGACAACGCGCCGACCAGGCTGAACGCCCGCGCCACGTTGTCGCCGATCACCTGGGTCGCCATCGCGATCGCCACGGCAAGCAAGATCAAGGTCGTCAGGAACGTCGTCTGGACCAACTGCCCTCGACGCGCCCATCGGTAGATCACCGACACCGACACCCCGAGCAGGAGCGCCGAGCCGATCCGCCACGCCAGCAGCGAGGGCTCGACCGCATGGCCGTTCGACAACGACGCTCCAATCCATTCCAACATCAACATCTCCTCGTATTCACTATCGATCCTTTTCGTCGTGCGCGGCCCATGCGAGGGCAAGCTCCCCCACTCTTCCTCCGCGCGGTCGACGGATCATTGGGAGTGCGACGGCCCGCCGCCGTTTGGGCCTTCGATCACTTCGGGGGCGCGGCCTTCTTGACGTCCGCATTCTCCAACAAATAGCGCCTCCGACCGTCGGCGAACGCCTTCAGGCTCATCTCACGACGTCCTCGGCCGGGCCCGCCTCCAGCGCCGGGCGCGGGGGCGGGCGCGTCGACCTCGGACACCGACTTCTGGAACGCGGCGAGCGACGACAGCTTGCGGGTGTCGGCCTCGATCTCCTTCTCGATCAGCGCCCGATAGCCTTCGACGATCGGCCCGAGCGTCTTCCAGTCGAGCGACTTCTCGGCGATCGTCCGCACATGGCTCAGGTAGCGAGCCTTCAAGGCTGGCACGGCCAGAAGCTTGCCTCGCAGCGGAGTCCGCTCGTCGTCGAGCCCGACCAGCGGATCAAGTTCGATCCCCGAAGACCGAGGACCGCCCCCCATGCCGCCAGGGCCGCCGCCGGGACGACCGCCGGGACCGCCGCCGGGGCCGAAGCCGGGACCGCCAGGACCGCGTCCGCCGCGCCCTCCTGGGGGGCCGAACATCATCGCGGGTCCGAACGCCTCGTTCATGTCGTGCGGAACGAGGTGGAACTTGCCTCTGGGATCGCGATAGATACTGTAGTCGCTGGCGCGGGTCCAGTAGCCGTCGCCGTTGACCAGCGCGATGTCCAGAGCCAGGAACCAGAGCGCGCCGTCGACGTCAAGGATCGGGTCGAGCGCGGCCTCCAGCGTGTCGGCCGGCGTCTCATCAAGAACCCGGCACAGCTCGATCAGCGCCTTCCAGTCGCCGTTCTTCCTGGCGCTGGCCTTGGACGACTTCAGTTCGAACCGTTCCTCATACGGCCCGAGTTCCTCACCGAGGTACCGGAGCCCGCCGTCGGCGCCGGGGTTGCCGGGGACCTTCCAGCGCGCGCCGTCTTCGGTCCCGAAGTTCTCGGCGAGGAACTTCTTGTCGAACTGCTGGACGTTGCCGTACAGCCCCCAGCTCTCGCCGTTGATCACGACCCGGACGAAGTTGGCCTTGGGCGCGGGCAGGTACGTTCGGGCGATCTCGGAATAGAGGACCGTGTGCAGGAAGCTCGGGTCTTCATGGGAGTTGAGCAGGTTGAGGGTCTTGTAGCCGTCGAACTTCTGGTCCAGGTTCACGAAGTCGAGCGAGACGTTCAACGACCGCTTGTGGCCCTCGCGGACGGTGAAGTACGACGACATCCCCCGGAAGTGGACGCCGACGCCCGGCAGCCTGCGACCGTCGATGGTCAACACGGCCGGCACCTCGACGTCGGTGCGGTTGAAGTCGGCCATCTCGGCCTCCCAGTCCCCGTCCTCAAATTCCAGAAACAGCGTGCGGACGATCGATGGGTCGTAGAGCGACTTGCCGGGATACGCCGCGACGTCGCCAGCGGCCAGGCGCGGGCCGGATTTCACCGGCTCTTCCCCCCGCCCGCCGAAACCCGGAGGAGGACCGAAGCCGGGGCCGCGCCGGCCTCTGCCTCCTTCCGCCGCCTTGTCCTTCTTCAACGACTCACGCGCGGCCCTGCGCTCGGCCTGGTTCAAGCGACCGTCGCCGTCCTTGTCGAAATCCTTGACGAGCTTCCGCTCCTTGCCTCCCGGACCTCCCGGACCGCCGAATCCTGGCGGCGGGCCCATCCGCTGGTTCATCGCCTTCGCCAGGCCGTCGGAATCGAGCCCGCCCTTCTTGTCGGCGTCGGCGTCGCGGACGAACTTCTCGGCGGCCTTGGCGGCCTCCTCGGGCGAGATCCGGCCGTCCTTGTCGGCGTCGGCGGCCTCGACGATCGCCGGCGCCATGAATGTACCGGGGCCGAACTCGTCGGACGGCTCATCGGGACCGAAGCCCGGCGGCCGCGGCATCCGTCGATTCACCGCGCGGCCCAGCGCGTCGGCTTCGAGCGAGCCCTTCTCGGCCTTGTCAGCGTCGCGGACGAACTTCGCGGCGGCCTTGCCGGCTTCCTCGGGCGAGATCCGGCCGTCCTTGTCGGCGTCGGCCTCCTCAACGATCACCGGCGCAAGGAACATGCCCGGTCCGAAGCCGCCGCCGGGCCCTGCGACCCCTGGCGGCGGCCCCTGCGCCAGCTCCGCCTGTACCTCGTCCGGTTCGTAATCGATGCCCAGCAATCCCAGGCCGAGCATCGCGGCCGAGCCCAGGAACAGCAGAATCTCCATCGATGTTCTCGGCATGGCGCCACCTGAGAGGGAGTTGCAACGCGAACTTGATCCAAGCGGTTCGATCACCATGCGAATTGTAAAGACCCGGCGACGCGCGCACTGTAACAGAATGTAACTGCCGCCTGCCCGATCGCGTCAGAGGTTCGACTCGAATTCGATCCCGACGTCGGCGAGACTGCGCGGGGGGGAGCCCGAGGTGGAGTCGAACTCGTCCGACGGCGCCCGGGCGCACGACGGCGCGTGGACGTGGCGGAGCGTCTCGGCGATCTCGACCTCGCTGGCCAGACTCAGCCACCGCGAGATCCGCGACCGCTGCCGCGAGAGCATCGCGAAGCCCTCGCGCGCGAGCGGGCGCAGCAGCGGATGCGCCAGCCGATCGGCCCACCCGCGATACTCCTCCAGCGCGTACAGGCACATGATCCAGGCGTTGCCGTTGCGATACACCGCCCCCTCGTCGGTGACGACCACCAACTCTTGCGGCGGTTCGTCCGGCCGGCTAAGGCCGGGGAACAACCGCGAGGCCGTCTCGGACCCGGCCGGGATGAAGCTCAGCGGCAGGAACGCCGGCTGCTGGATGATCCAACGCCGGGCCCAACTGCAAAGACCGCACTGGGCGTCGTAAAGAATGTAAAGCTTCTCCATCGGAGCGTCTCCAGAAAAGGGCGGCCGTCGAGGGCCGCCCAGGCCGAAGGAAGAGAAGAATCAGTCGACCGTCCCGAGGGCGCCGATCGGCGCGATGTACTGCTCGGCCTGCACCGGGGGCTTCTGACCGCGCAGCAGCGCCCGACGCCGCATCCGGGCGAAGACGTACAGGTTGAAGAAGTGCATCGCTCCCAGAAACAGCAGCACGCAGCCAACCTTGGTGCTGATCAGCTCGATCGCGCCGGCAAGGTCTTCCGGGCGGTCGCCGTACTTCAAGGCCAAGGCGACGTAGCCGACGTTCAGCAAGTAAAACCCGACGACCAGCAGGTTGTTCACGGCCTCGGCCAGCTCGGCGTTGTGGTGGAAGGTGTCAATCAAAAACACCCGCCCGTTCCTGGCGAGCGTCCGAGCGACCCAGATCGTCACGCCCACGCTGAGGAACAGGTACGTCAGATAGGCTTGAACGGTGTACATTGTGATCTCCTTCGAGCAAGTCGACCTCTCTGATTCGTCGATGAGCACGCGACGACTTCTCAACCGCAAGCCGGGCCTCGGGATTAACAAGAATTTTTCGAGACCGGCGTACGGCCGCTATACTGGCGGGGCAAGACCGCAACCCGAGCGAGGAAAGCGACCATGTGGCCGGACGCGATCGAAACGCAGCGGCTCCTTGAGCAGGTCGAGCGCGCCGAGCCCTGCGCCATCGACGAACTCTGGGAGCGTCACCGCCCCGCGCTGCGGCGGATGATCGACGCGCGCCTCGACCGCGCGCTCGGCCGACGAGTCGACGCCAGCGACGTCGTCCAGGACGTGCTCCTGCGCGCCAGCCAGCGATTGGGCGACTACCTGCGCGACCCCCGCATGCCGTTTCAGCTTTGGCTCCGTCAGATCGCCCACGACCACGTCATCGACGCCCATCGCCGACACCGAGGCGCCGGGAAGCGCAGCCTCGACCGCGAACGACCCGCGATCGGAGCGTTCGGCGATCGGTCGTCCCTGGACCTCGTCGCCGACCTGCGCGACCCGGCGCTCACCCCGGCGGCCGAGGCGATCCAGGACGAATTGCGGAAGCGGTTCCGTGCGGCGATCGATCTGCTGGACGACGTCGACCGTGAGGTCATCCTCCTTCGCCACTTCGAGCAGCTCGCCAACGCCGAGGCCGCGCGGGTGCTCGGGCTGACCGAGGCCGCGGCGGGGATGCGGCACCTCCGGGCGCTCCGCCGCCTCCGCGCCATCCTCGGCGAAACCCCTTCCCTCTGCTGAACGAGACGGCGAGATCGACCCATGTCCGAACACGAGCGATCAGCGGATTCCGCCATCGAGCCGCCCCTACTCGACGAAGTCGACGAAACGCTGCTGGTCGAGCTGATCGACGACCTCTGCGCCTCGGCCCGTCGCGGCGAGGAGCCGGACGTGGAGGAGACCGCGCGCCGTCCCCCCCGCCTCGCCTCGGAGTTGCGGTCGCTCTGGGCGACGATCTGGGTCGCCGAGACCCTCGCCCTGCCCCACCCCGCCCCGGTCGCGCGATCGGCGGCCGTCGACCAGTCGGGCGCGAATTCGGGACCGGCGACCGACCGCGAAGTCTCGGAGCGGTTCGGCGACTATCTCCTGCTCGACGAGCTGGGCCGAGGGGGCATGGGCGTCGTGTACCGCGCCCGCGAGCCGGGGCGCGACCGCATCGTCGCGCTCAAGCGGCTGCCGCGCGGGCCGGGCGCGTCGGCGCGCGAGGTCGACCGGTTCCGCGCCGAGGCGACCGCCGCGTCGCACCTCGCCCATCCCCACGTCGTGCCGGTGTTCCGGGTGGGCGATCACGCCGGCCAGCCGTACTTCACCATGCAGTACGTCGAGGGGACGACCCTGGCGCGGCGGCTGGCCGAAGGGCCGATGCCCGATTCCGAAGCCGCCCGGCTCCTGATCCCCATCTGCCGGGCGATCCACTACGCGCACGAGCAGGGGGTTCTGCACCGCGACCTCAAGCCCTCGAACATCCTGCTCGACCGCGACGGCCACCCGTACGTCAGCGATTTCGGCCTGGCCAAGCGGCTCGACCTCGACGGCGACCATTCGCTCACCCCCACCGGGGCGATCCTGGGGACCCCCGGCTACATGCCTCCCGAGCAGGCCCGCGACGCGCGCCGGCGGACCCCGCTGGGGCCGTCGTGCGACGTGTACAGCCTGGGGGCGATCCTCTACCAGATGCTCACCGGCCGGCCGCCGTTCCAGGCCGCCAGCCCGGTCGAGACGATGATGCTGGTCCTCGAACACGATCCGGTCCCGCCCCGCGTCCTGAACCCCGGCGTGAGCCCGGACCTGGAGATGATCGCGCTGCGATGCCTCCAGAAGCAGCCCGAGCTGCGCTATCCGAGCGCAGCGGCCCTCGCTGACGACCTCGAAGCGTTCCTCCGCGACGAGCCCGTCAGCGCCCGGTCGATGAGCCTCCGCGCCCTGGCGAGTCGGCTCCTGGGCGAGAGCCACCACGCGGGAATCCTCGAGAACTGGGGCCAGCTCTGGATCTACCACAGCATCGCGTTGCTGTTCTTCTTCGGCCTCACCAACGCGATGGTCCTGGCCGGCGTGACGAATCGACTGCCCTACGTGCTGCTGTTCACGGTGGGGCTGGGCGGTTGGGCGGCGATCTTCTGGGAGCTTCGCAGGAAGGGCGGGCCGATAAGCTTCGTCGAGCGCCAGCTCGCGCACATCTGGGGATCGGGGATCGTGGCGATCAACCTGATCTTCCTGGTCGAATGGCTGCTCGACCTGCCGGTGCTGTCCCTCGCCCCGATGATCGCCGTGACCAACGGCATGCTGTTCATGACCAAGGCCGGCATCCTCTCCGGCTTCTACTACTTCCAGGCCGCCGCCGTCTTCCTGGCCGTCTTCCCCATGGCCCGGTTCCCCCTCTACGCCCCCATCATCTTCGGCCTCATCGCCGGCGCCTGCTTCTTCGTCACCGGCCTGAAATACAAGCTGAGGCGGCAGCGGGGCGGGGGGGCGTTGCTTGAATGGCCCCTTTCACGCTTTCGATTTTCCTTGCTTAGATGTGGGGGGAACTGCAATGAGTTGGAGCGAAGACATCCGCGCTCACTATCCCGATTGGGGTACGGAGGCAGCCCTTGCGCGATGGCCCGAAGTCCGGGAACGGCTCCGCATCGGCCGGCACGTCCGTGGTTCGGTGATTGCCCGCGCCCCCTTCGGTGTTTGGCTCGACATTAATGCCGATTATCCCGCATTACTTCTCGTGCCGGAGATGCGCGGGGCCAAGGAACGCCGGATCACGTTCGAGGACTACCCGGCCATCGGCGAAGTCGTGGAGGCCCGGATCATCGCGTTGGGAGAAATAGCGTTGGGGCAACGTGCCGAAATTGGGCTCACCCAGCACTCACAGGCCGAGCCCTAACTCCGCGTTGCAGCGACGAGCGGCCCGGGTTCCGCACGTCCGACCCCGGGAAGATCCAGCTACAGCCCGCGCCCGGCTTCGAGTACGAACCCGGGCCACCCGACGAATCATGAGGCGCGTGCGGCAGCCTATAGCTACAATGGTCTTACGCCTGCGTCCGAGCACGTGAAAAGGATCACCCGTTCGGCCGCATGATCTCTTTTCGGGCGGCGGACGATGATCGGCATCCTCAACTGGATCAAACGACTCGCGACCCAAAGCCGACAAATTCCCATCAACCAATGGTTTTATGTCGCATTCGACGACGAGCGTGTGTACCTCCGCGCCGCGCCCCCTGGCCGTGCCTCCTGGGCGCAGGAGTTCACTTGGTCCTCCGTCGAGCGGATCTGCTTCAAGGCCGAGGATCTGTTCGCCTCGGACGGCATCTACGTTTTCACCACGCAGCGACCGGAGAGCTACGTGATACCTACTGAGGCGGAAGGCGGCGCTGAACTCTGGACGGAGATCCTCCGCCGGGGTCTCTTCGACCCGCAACTCGCGATTGATGCGATGAGCTCCCCCGGCGGCCTGTTCGTGTGGCCTCCCCATGAGTCCACCGAAAAGGTCGATGACTAACGTTGCGCTGCGGCGGACCGGGTCCGTTGCGATGGCGTTATCCCTATCCCTCGTCCGTCGTAATGGAGGCCGGTGCTCCGGTTTCGAAGCGTCCGAACCCGGGAAGAAGCCAAGGCCCGCCCCCGGGGTCGAGTACGAATCCGGGCCACCCGACCGAGGGCGTGGAATCTATCTATATTGTAATTTAAATATACACGATCTCTATTTTCGCGGATTGCCGGGGTCGGCGTCGTAAGGCGCGAAGTGCCAGCCCGACGCGTGAGAGAGGGGACCGCTTCGGGACGGTCGCGGCGGTTGTCGCGGGCCATGCCGATCGTTCCCTCGCTTGCGCGTCGGGCTGATATTCGAGGACCTCCGGGCGATGGGGTCGACTATCGACGATTCAGGGGAGACGACGATGAAGCTCGATTTATGCCCACGCGTTAAAAACCTGCCCCCCTTCGCCGTGGTGGAGCAGGAGTTCGCCAGGCCGCGCGTGCCGGACGTGCGCGGCGAGGTGCTGGAGGCGATGCACGAGATCTTCCCGGACGCCGCGGCGCTCCATGGCAAGGTCGTGGGGCTGACGATGCCCAGCCGGGGGATTCGCGACATCCAGGCCGTCGTCCGCGCGGCCGTCGGGTTTCTCAAGCCGCATTGCAGGGAAGTCCGGGTGTTGACGGCGATGGGCACGCACGGCGGCGGGACGGCCGACGGGGAACGCGAGATGGCGGGCTCGCGCGGGGTGACCGAAGCGGCGGTCGGCGCGCCCGTCTATTCGAACATGGAGACGCGGCACATCGCCACCGTGGACGGCGTCGAGGTCCACGTCTCGGAGGACGCGCTGGCGTGCGACTTCGTGGTCCTGGTCAACCGCATCAAGGACCACACCGACATCGACTGGCCCTCGCCGCTTCCGGCGGGGTGTTACGGCCTCGAATCCGGCTTCGCCAAGATCCTGGCGCTTGGGCTCTCGAAGATGCGGGCGATCGAGATGCACAAGCACATCCCGGGGATCGGCCTCGGGGCCGCCATCGAGACCTCGGCCCGCCGCACGATCGGCGGAACCGAGTTGAAGATCGCCGGCGGTCTGGGCATCATCGAGAATGCGTTCGACGAAACGGCCGAGATCATCGGCGTCCCCGTCGAGACGGTGGACCAGTTCTTCGCCGTGGAGGCGTCGGCCCTGGGACGATCCCGGGCGCTGATGCCCTCGCTTCCGTTGATGGATCTCGACCTGCTCTACTGCGCCTATCTCGGCAAGGACAAGTCCGGCCAGGGGATGCATACGAAGACGATCGGCCGATCGCCGTACGGGTACGTCCAGGGCCAGGCGTGGAAGCCGTCGATGCCGCGGATCCACACGATCATCGGCGGCCGGCTCACCGAGGGGAGCCACGGCAACGCGATCGGCGTCGGCCTCTGCCAGTTCATCACGCGCCGCTTCGACGAGGCCGTCGACTGGGAGCGGACCGCCGTCAACTGCCTCTCCGCCCTCACCCCCAACCAGGCCATGCGGCCGATCGTCTGCGACAGCGACCGCGACGCCCTCAAACTGGCCCTCGCCGTGTGCCCGTCCACCGCGAACGGCGTCCGCGCGGCCGTCATTTTCAGCACCCTCGAAATGACGCGCCTGCTCGTCTCGCCCGCAGCGCTGAATGCCATCCCACGCACCGCTAAGGTCCGTGTCGTCGCGGAGCCGGAGCCGCTCCGCTTCGACGCCGAGGGTTACCTGGAACTCGATCGCTACTGGAGCGAGAATGCGTCTCGACCTTGACTGGCCGATAGGCGGCGAGTGGTCCCGGAGGGGCGAACTCGGGAAATACCCAACGGCCCGCGTCCCCTGGGGTCGAGTATGAACTCGATCCAGCCTCCCGCATAATCATTGAATTGGACGGCTTTCCGTCGGAGCTTCGTCATGTCGAGATTCCCGTGCCCATGCTGCGGCCACCTCGTCTTCGGCGAGCCGCCTGGGTCATACGACATATGCCAAGTTTGCTTCTGGGAGGACGACGCGCTCCAACTCGAATACGCGACCACACTGGACGGCGGTGCCAATCGCACTACCCTGGAAGCCGCACAGCAGAACTTCGCGGCTCTCGGGGCGTGCGACGAACTCGCTCTCGATCACGTCCGGCCCCCGACCAACGCCGAGGCTCGTGATGCCGATTGGCGCCCCATCGATCCACAGATCGATCGCTTCGAGATCTGGGGCGATCCTTCAGGTACGCGACCGCACAGCCGGGACGAGTCACTCTACTACTGGCGTTCGACGTTCTGGCGAAACAACCCGGACGGCTAACCTCGCGCCGCCAGCAGACTCTACCCAAATGTGATGTCATCTCATTACATCGTCCGTGATCAAGCCCAAAGCTTCAGAACAGCTCGGCGATCGGCTCGCCGTGTTCGACGATGAATCGGGGGCGGCCGGTGCCGTCGAGGTAGGTGGCGTCGAGGGGGACGCCCATGTGGCGGTAGATGGTGGCGGCGAGGTC
>ERZ778018.2898-NODE-2898-length-10224-cov-4.633986_pt1 | contig 10224 bp, 11 predicted proteins | sample MGYA00375748_ERZ778018 | MGnify/ENA primary metagenome ERZ778018 (study PRJEB29350, sample SAMN05509839) | bioreactor metagenome | biome: bioreactor; material: wastewater | place: South Africa: University of Cape Town | collected 2014-04-22 ... | reverse complement strand
TAGGCAGAAAGGCTGCAATGAAGGTCGGACGCTGAACGGCGGCTTATCGCCAAACCCAGCCAACACCTGACGGTCCGCTGCCGGCCCCGAACCTGCCTCGTTGAATCCCGTCTGATCTGGAGGGGGTGGCCGGACGCGTAGGACTGGATTGGGTGGCTCACCGTCAGATTCCTTCATGATCCGACCGTCCGGGATCTGCTCGAGGTTGTGCCGTCCAGCTAAGCGCCACGTACTGGCCGCGAAGGGTCTCCTCCGCGGACTCGAAGGCAGACGTCAGCAGCACGTTAGGTCAGCGTTGACTGACCATCCTGTTCAAAGCAACTCATCCAAATAGCGGCGCCGACTACTAGAATTTTCACGACAGTTCCTCAATAGGCAGGTGAGACAGCATCGACCAGGCGTACGAAAGCGAGCATGCCAGGGTCATCTAGCCCGCGACTCTTATCCCCGAACATGCGGGCGCGACCGATCTTGCAGGGTAGGTCGCGAAAGAGATTGAGGGTTGCGGAGGATTGTTCGCGTGCTGCGGCTGCGAGGGCTAGCCAGTCCGCTTTCCCGAGCACGGCTTTCGAAACGGCGTCGATGACGTCGATGACAGTCTTGTCGCCGAGCTGCGACTGGCCGCGCTTGAGCATGGCGTCACAGGCCTCGCCGAGAATGGGACCGAACTCCGACGCGTCGAGCGTTGTCCTGCCCCTCGTTACATTGCCGAAAACAAGAAGCGCGGTAGCAAAGAGCGTGCCGAGGCTGGACCCTGTCGTCGCCGCGGCGACCCGCGCGTAGGTCCCGAACGTCTTCCCGAGATCGTCGCCATCATTCACTTCGACGGACGCAAGGCGCTCGACCACCCGTGCCAGCATGCCGCCCGTGTCGCCGTCGCCCAACTTCGCGTCGGCCGCATTCAATTCCTGCTCCAGATTGGCCATTGCGGCGTGGGCGCGCACGGCGGCCCGTTGCAACTCGCTTGCTCCAATCATTATCCGACCCTCCAGAACGGACACTCTGCAGGGGCTGCAAGCAGGCGCTCCAGTTCGCCGTCGAGGAAGCAGACACTGATCGACGCGCCCGCCATCTCCATCGAGGTGACATAGGGTCCGACAAGAGGCTGGACGATTTCCAGTCCGCGCTCTTTAAGAAGCGACGCTACCTTGCGGTAAAGAATGAAAAGCTCCTCAAGTGGCGTCGCCCCGAGGCTGTTCACCAGAATGGAGACCCTGTTTCCCGAGCCTGTCGGTTTTTCCGCAAGAAGCCTTTCGATCATTTCGCCGGCAACCGCGTCGGCGGGGCGAAGCGTGTCGCGCCAGATTCCGGGCTCGCCATGAATGCCGATCCCCATTTCGATTTCGTTGTCGTCGATCGCGAATGTCGGTTTGTCGGCGCCGGGCACCTGGCATGCAGCCAAGGCAATACCAATGGTGCGCGTCGCGTCGACGGCCTTTTGTGCAACGCGTGCAACTTCAGCGAGGTCGTCGCCTACTTCGGCTGCCGCTCCAGCGACCTTGTAGGCATAGACGATACCTGCAACGCCACGACGTTTCTGGATGTCCTGGGGCGCGGCGCTTGCGATGTCGTCCGTGCCCAGAACGGTGCGAGTTTCGATGCCATCCAGTTTAAGCATTTCAGATGCCATGTCGAAGTTCATGCGATCGCCGCCATAGTTTCCGTAAAGCAGCAGGACACCCGCGCCGCTGGACGCCAGTTTGATCGCTTCCATGCACGAGGCTACGTTCGGGCCCTCGAACACATTGCCGATCGAGCAGGTGTCTAGAAGTCCCCTACCGACATAGCCGGTGAAGAGGGGTAAGTGTCCGGAGCCGCCGCCTGAAACAATCCCGACCTTTCCGGCGCGCATGCCCTGCGCCCTGCGCACGACGCGCTTCGCTTCGCCGTCGAGCGCCAGCGAGGGATGGGCAAGAACCAGCCCCTCGAGCATCTCGTCCACATAGTCGCAGGCGCGGTTTACGAGCTTCTTCATGTCAACGATCCCTCACCCATGTGCTTTGGCACCCGACTGGTTCACCTGTTCGAACAAGCTGGCCACGCTTGCGGCCGCATCCTCAACCTCGATCTCGTCGTTCAGAACGCCAGATATCAGCCGGGCTAGGCGCTTGAATTCGGCTTCGCCCAGACCGCGACGCGTCAACTCCTGCGTGCCGATGCGAAGGCCGTGCGATTCCGTTTCGTCATCTGCGACGGGCAACAGCGATGGCGACAGAATGATGCCGGCACGCGCGAGCTTCTCGCTCGCCAGGTGGCCGCCCCCGAAAGCACGGACGTCCACAATGAGCTGGTGGCTGTCCGTGAAGCCCTTGGAGGGCTGAAGCACAAGTAGGCCTTCGTGCGTCAGGAATTGCCCCAGGTTTCTCGCGTTGGCGATGCAATTGTCTGCGTATTCCGCGCCGTTGGCCAAAAGCTCGCTGGCCGCCATCGCCAGTGGGCCAAGCCTCGATGCGTCATAGTTTGCAGTGAGCGCGGGATAGGCAATGTTGCTGAGCCGCTCGGCCAGCGCCATGTCGTTGGTACACATGGCACCGCCAGCCGGACCGCCGAACGATTTGTAGGTGGAGAACGTCAGGACGTCCGCCCCCTCGGCCAGCGGCTTCTGGAACCGCCCGCCGGCGATCAGCCCCGCGACATGCGACGCGTCGTACAGCACCGCTGCGCCATGCGCGTGCGCCATCGCCGATATGGCCGGCACGTCATGCGGTCGTAGCATGACGGATCCGCCAAGGATGACCAGGCGCGGATTCTCCTTGTCCAGGAAAGTCGGCAATGCATCGAGGTCGACATCCAGTTTTTCGTAGTCGTAGGGGATCGTGGCGACACGAAGCCCCCGGACCTCGGGCGCCCCGGAGCGATGACTGACGTGGCCGCCCGCAGGTCCCGGAAGCGCTGCGATCGTGTCGCCCGGAACAGTCAGAGCAACAAGCACCACAAGGTTCGCCATGGTGGCGGTCGGCATGCGGATGTCGGCGAAGGTCGCGCTCATGGTCGTGCGAACCGCATCGGTGGCGGCTATCTCCAACGCATCGAGAATGCCGGCGCCCGCGGGGAATTTCTCGCCCGGCAATCCCAGGGTCGGACGGCTGCTCAGGTCAGGGGACGCCAGCCGCTTCGAGTACTCGGTGAGAACATTGGCGCCGGCGTAGAGGCTTGCCGATTTGCCGTAGGAGCCGATCGCAGTCTCGGTCGCGTCGTTCAAATAGTCGAAAAGCTGGTCCGGTGACCGGATTGGAAGAGAGCCGCCAAGCGCCTTGATGCGCTGCTGCACTTTTTCTGGTGCCCAAGGCAATGCCAAGGGAGGCAAGTCGCTCGCACTGCTCATGGATGTTTCTCCGAAAATTGCTAGATGTTGAAAACGCTCGAAAGAAAGCGCTGGGTTCTTTCGTTCCGCGGCGAGCCGAAGACGTCGCTCGGCGGTCCTTGCTCGACGATCACGCCCTTGTCGATAAACAGGACGCGGTCGGCGATTTCGCGGGCGAACCGCATCTCGTGCGTGACGATCATCATACTCATGCCGTCCTTGGCCAGTTGACGCATGACGCTGGTGACCTCGCCGACCAATTCCGGGTCGAGCGCCGAGGTCGCTTCGTCAAAGAGCATCAGCTGAGGCTCGAGCGCCAGGGACCTTGCGATCGCCACGCGCTGCTGCTGGCCTCCGGAGAGCTGGATGGGATACTTGCTCCAGTGGTCCGCCATGCCGACCTTGCCAAGAACCTCCCTCGTGACGCGTTCGGCGTCGGCGCTGGACTTCTTTTTCACGCGCTTGAGCGCCAGCATGACATTTTCCGCGGCGGTCAGGTGCGGGAACAGATTAAACTGCTGGAAAACCATGCCGACGCGGCCATGGATCCTGTTTGCCTGCTTGGGATCGTGGACCGGAACGTCGCAGACCCAGACTTCGCCCTTGTTCACGGCCTCGAGATTGTTGGCTATCCGCAGGATCGTGCTCTTGCCCGATCCACTGGCTCCGATGATCGCCACGACTTCGCCCTGGTCGACCTCAAGGTCGATACCCTTCAGAACCTCCGTGTGGCCGAACGACTTGTGGACATTCTTCATAGAGACAATCATGTCCGGACTCTCCTGCGGTCGAGGCGGCGCGCCAGCATCGTCAGCGGCGAGCAGATCAAGAAATAGGCGACGCCAATCACCGCCAGAACTGCAAACGGATGGCCGATCCGGGCGTAGATGGCCTGGCCTTGCTGGATGAGATCGCTGTAGCCAACGATCGAGGACAGCGCGGAATCTTTCACCAGGGAGATCCACTGCCCGACGAGAGCCGGCATGATGATGCGTATGGCTTGCGGCAACAGGACATAGCGCAGGCGCTGGAACGTGCCGAGGCCGACCGTTCTTGCGGCTTCCTCCTGCCCCCTGGGAACAGCTTCCAGGCCTGACCTGACGATTTCCGATATATAGGCGCCTTCGTAGAGGGTCAGTGTCACGACAACCGCCATGAAAGCTGTGACGCCGTCGAAGCCGAGATAGGCCGAGCCGAAATAGACGATCAGCAGCTGGGCGAGCAGCGGGGAGCCGCGAAAGATCTCGATGTAGATCCTGAGGAACCACTTGAGGGCTCTCGGGCCACGCGCGTTGAATATGCCGACGAGACCGCCGAACAGCGTACTCGTCACCAGCGCAATGGCCGAGATCACGACCGTGCCCTCCAGGCCCACGAGGATCTGGACGCGGCTCTCCCAGATTTGTGCCCAAACCATCGCTTGCTACCCCTTGGCCCGGCGCGGGAAAATTCGCGGCCCGTTCATCCGGCCTTGAACAATGTGGAGCGGCGGCTTGAACAGAAATCGTCCGGCAACGGTCGCACAAAGCGAGATCACGTTCGTGAGGATCAGATAGGCGAGGAGGGCGATGATGAAGGTCGGCATCGACATGAATGTCTCTTCGCTGATGAGCTGCGCCTGGCCAGTGATCTCCGTCAACCCGATGACCGACAACAGGCTTGAGCCGAGCACCATTTGAAGAAACTGCCCGACGGTGGGCGGGTAGACGATCCGCATCGCCTGCGGGAGCAGGACGCTGAAATAGGTATCGGCAGGGGACAGGCCGAGCGTGTTTGCGGCCTCGCGTTGTCCTCGCGGAATTGCGGCAAAGCCGGATCTGAAAATCTCGATCAGGTAACCACCGCCGCTGATGCCCAAGGCAATTATGGCTGCCTGATAGTTCGAGAACTTCAGGCCGATCGACGGAAGTCCAAAATAGATGATGAAAATCTGCAGAAGCATCGGCGTGTTGCGGATCACTTCGACGTAGACGCCCGCAATGGCCGCCGCTATCCGCGAGTTCGACTGCCGGGCCGCGGCGCCGGCCAAGCCGATTCCGAACGCCAGCAGGAACCCGAACACGGACACAGTGGCGGTTGTCTTCATGCCCTCGAGAAACATAGGCAGGTATCGCGACAACACGTAGTAAAAGTCGTTCACATCCCCACCTATGTCATGCTGCAGCTTCGTTCGAAGCCGCGATATGCGACCGATAAAGATCGATCAAAACTTGGGATTCAGAGGGAACGGCGGCTCGACGCCGAACCACTTCTTGTATAGCGCCGCATTCTTTCCCGACGTGTTCAGCTCGAAGATGAACTCGTTCAGGAATGCCAGCCAGTTTGGCTGCCCCTGGGGGATTGCGAAGCTATTGTAGTAGAGCTCGATCACGCTGTCGCTGGTAACGTGGAAGCTCGGGTCCAGCTTGGCCGCATAGTTCAGGAACGCGGAGTTCTCGATTGCCGCCGTCGCCTGGCCCTGCTTCACGGCCGTGACGATATCGGCCGGGGAATTGAAGGAGATGACCTCGGCCGTGGGCGCTGCCTTCTTCACCAGATCGCCATAGGGCGTGCCCTTCACGATGGCGACGGACTTGCCTTCAAGCTCGGCGAGCGAATTCACCGGCGTATCCTTCGCCGACATGATCACGGTGCCGGTCACATCGTAGGTGTCGGTGAACGAGACCCGCTTCAGGCGGTCCAAAGTCCTCGTCGTATCGCAGAACACGACATCGACCTTGCCCGTTTCCAGACTGGGAATGCGCGCCGCAGGATCGACATTGACGATCTCGACCTTGACGCCCAGGCCCGTGCCGAGTTCGTTCGCGATGTCGATGTCGTAACCTTCAGGCTCGTTGCTTGCGTTGTAGACGGCGAATGGCGCGAGACCCATGCACTCGCCCACCCGCACCGTTCCACGCTCCAGCACCTTCTTTAGAATGTCAGACGAGGACTCTTGCGATTGCGCTGGAGACGATACGACAGCAACGCACAGTGCCATGCCGGCAACGGCGAGCTTTGCAAAATCAATCAAATTTCTGGTCATTTCTCCCTCTCTTTTGTCATTTTTCGAATGGCGATTTTTATGCTTTATCTGATAAGAGCGTCAATTGGTCCGCTTGTCTGAATTTCAGACAAGCGGTGGTTCGGAGAGAAGACATGCCCAAGATCGCGCTTGATCTCATAGCCCCAGTACGCATCCAGTCGGTATCGGATCACGTCGCCGAACAGCTCGAAAAGCTCATTCTCGACGGGCTGCTTTCACCTGGCGACCAACTACCGTCGGAGGCGGAGCTTTCGTCGGCGCTGCGTGTCGGCAGGTCGACGGTTCGGGAGGCCAAGCAGATCCTGATGACCAAGGGGCTGTTGATTGCGCGGGGCCGTGCCGGCGCGTTCATCGCCGACCCCACGGCGTCCGGCGAACTCGAAGCTGTTGTCCGCGCCCTGCGCGATCCATCGCATGAAGAGGTGCATGAGGTCCGCCGCATCGTGGAGCTCGCGGCTTGCCAGCTTGCCGCAGAAAGCGTCACGCGGCGCGAAATCAGGCGGATGCGCAGCAATCTTGAGCACATCGAGCGTCAGGCCAAGACGAACGCCACATTGCCTTGGCCACGCTTCCTGGAGATCCATTTTTTGATCGTTCAGGCATCGCGCAACCGATTGCTGTCGTCGATCTACGAGTTGATCATGCAGGTGCTCAAGCGCAACCAAGTTCCATTTCTGCCGTTCATCGCTGACTGGCAGGAAGAGGTCGAGGAGCACCGCCAGCTTATCGACGTACTGGAGCGTGGCGACCCCGAGGCCATGGCCACGGAAATGGATCGCCATCTCGAGCATTCCGAACAGTACAGGCTGGATCTTCTCGAGTATCAATCGCGCAATGGCTCAATCGTCATGAGCGACAAGTAACAAGGCTGGCACTGATTTGAGCACTCGTCGCTGATGCCGCCATCACCGAAACGGCTGTTTTCTGATGAGTTCGCTCCGAAAGCGGTCCGTCAATTTACGGCTCCGCAGAAGACGAAATCGTTTCCCGCTTCGATCTCGACCGGATTATCTGCCGACGTCGATAGTGGGGTGGAAAGGGGACTGGCAGGTTTGCACGATGCCGTGCGTGGCGGAATTCTCTTCGCCCGAAGCCGACGTTGTAGCCCGTCTCAGCAACGCTCCGGAGTAGACCCTCCCTATTCGTTGTAGTCTTCTTGATTCGCGCTTATCGGCACGTGGATGCGGTCAGTCGCTTCGACAACGCCGCCCTCGCTCCGGCCTACGAGCGTGAAATTCTCTTTCGGGTGCTGCAAGGCCACTGGGTTGGATGCTGCGCGATATCGCGACCCCCGACACTGCTCTTTCGCGGATTGGCATCGCCATTCGGTGGATCAGGGAGAACTTCGCCGAACCGCTACGTGTGGATACCCTGGCGGAGATGGCGGCCCTTAGCGTTTCTGCGTTTCACCGTCACTTCAAAGCCGTGACGGCACTCAGTCCGCTTCAGTACCAGAAACAAGTGCGGCTTCTGCGCGCGCGATCCCTCCTGATTGCCGGCGAAGGCAACGTCACATCCATCGCTTTCGGCGTGGGATATGAGAGCCCAACCCAGTTCAGTCGAGAATATGCCCGACAATTTGGGATGCCGCCTTCACGGGATGCAGCAAGGCTACGTCGGTGAGATGCCGGAAGAAGCGCTTGACGAGCTTCTGTCGTGAGTGAACACACTTGGTGCTGTGACGACCGCCTAAATCCGCCCAATATACGAGCCAGCATGACCGGCGCGCCGGCCGCGAACATCGTAAGCGTGATGCTGCGGAGAAACAGGGGAAACCCAGCCGAGCCATCGAGCGGGCAGCCTGCACCTTTGCTCCGAACAGTCTCATCATCTCTTGGCGACAGGACCGATCTGATCGCACTTTCCTTCTGTTGTTTCCGAGTTCGAAAAGCAGCCAGCGGCCCGCTGGCTGTCCGCTGCGGCCTAAGGCGCCGCAACTGCGTGAGCCCCCCACCGGCGCAACGATCGCACCAGAGTGGCGATGTTCTCAAGCGCAGGCTTTGGCGACGGCTTCGCTGTCTTCGAAGGGGCGAAAGCACGTGATGAGGCCGTTTTCCACGACGAACTCGAACACGAACTCACATTCGATGAGCTTGCCGGTCCGCTTCACGCGCGTCGCCAATTCTCCCAGGATGACAGCCCTGTTGCCTTGAGCGAGGACATCCCTCACGTCAAATCGCTCATTGACTGTTTCCTGGCGAAGTGTCGCGTAGAATTGCGAGACACCGGATTTGCCGACCCAGCGACCAGCCCACGCCACGACGTTGCGATCTCCTACCGCGAACCAGTCGACATCGTCGCTGACCAGTTCCTCGATTTCGGTCACGTCTTCAACCGTAGCGGCGCGACGGGAAAATTCATTTACAACGTCGAGAGGCGCGAGCGTCCCCATGGAGCCATGTTTCCTTTGTGTTGGAGGGATTTGACCACGATCGATCCAATTCGATCAGTAAGCCGCGAAATATTTAGTGCCTGCGGCACCGACAATGATCAGCGCCATGAAGCAGAGCTGGATAGAATTCATCTGCTCGCCGAACAGAATGGCACTTAAGGCAACGACCCCCACCGCCCCCAAGACGGTCCAAATCGCATAGGCCGTTCCAGCCGGAAGCCCCCGCATGGCCAAGGCAAGTACACCCATGTTCACAAAGCTAAGCACCAGCGGCGTCGTTGCCGAGAGCCAGTCGCCTCGCATGGCCGCCCATTTCAGGCTAAGAGCCCAGGCAATTTCGACAATGACGGCACAACCCAGGATACCCATGCCATGCGGCTAGTCCTTCCCGGGTTTGAAAAAGGATACGAGCGCCGGAAGCCCGTAAGAAGCGGCTCGCAACAAGACGGCCTCGGAGCAATGGCCGAACGAGATTTGGGACAATATCTTTTTTCCCCAATCCTGCAAGGATGCCGTGCTAGCACCTGAAATCCGGCGACATTTGTTGCGCGTAACGTGAAGGCGATCCCAGTCACTGCAGCACTTTTCCTGCGACGGATAGCCCACAGAACTCACCGGTACGGATACGAGACGTCAAAAGTGGACACTGCCGAAAGTCCGGCGACCGCTCAGATCTTGTCGACGTGACCGCAGTTAATGGCGAGATCCCTCGCGCAAGGAAGCTCACGTTGATATCCTTTGCGGAGAGGTTTGCTACCATGAAGCGGCCCGTTCGCTGACGTAATCAGGCCGCGAGCAATATGCGCGCGAGCCGACCCAACTGGCGCACACCATCCTCGATCCGCTGGTCCCAGACGTGCCCCGCGCTCAAGCGCATACAGTTCCGAAAACGTCGGCTGGCCGAGAAGACGTCCCCGGGCGCGAAGCAAATACCCTGGTCGATGGCCTTGTCGAATAGGGCGCGGGAATCGAAGCGCTTCGGCAATTCGAGCCACAGCACGAACCCGCCTGCCGGCTGGCTCATTCTCGTCTCGGCCGGAAAGTTCCCCTCGACCGCTCCCGCCATGTGCGCGAGCGTATCCTGCAGGAGTTGGCGGACGCGGCGCAGATGGGCGTCATAGCCGCCGCCCGCCAGAAACTCCCCGAGCGCGACCTGGGGCAAGACGGCCCCGCACAGGCTGAATGCGAGCTTGCGTTCGATCACCTGACGGGTGCGGCGGCCCGCCTCGATCCAGCCGACACGGTAGCCCGGCGCCAAGCTCTTGGAAAACGAGCTGCAATAGATCGTGTTGGCGCCGCCGTCGAGCGCGGTGAATGGCCTCGGTCGCTCCCGCTCGAAATAGAGATCGCCGTAAACGTCATCCTCGATAAGCGGGATGTCGTGCCGTCCCAGCACATCGAGCAGCGCCCGCTTGTCGGCCTCGGCCGTCATCGAGCCGAGCGGATTGTTGAAGCACGATGCAAGCGCGAACGCCGCCACCCGTTCCGTTTGAAGCAGGCGGG
>ERZ778018.2895-NODE-2895-length-10234-cov-4.552314_pt1 | contig 10234 bp, 11 predicted proteins | sample MGYA00375748_ERZ778018 | MGnify/ENA primary metagenome ERZ778018 (study PRJEB29350, sample SAMN05509839) | bioreactor metagenome | biome: bioreactor; material: wastewater | place: South Africa: University of Cape Town | collected 2014-04-22 ... | reverse complement strand
CGCCCGAGCGAATTCGTTTTCGCGCGGTCGTCAACGGGCAGTCGCTCATCGCGAACCTGTCCAGTTGCGACTTTTACCGCAGTCTTCAATCTTAACCTTCCGCTGTACTTGGTGGCGGGTAGAGCGACATGTGTGTGTGCAGGGCGAGCCAGCGCCCGTCTCGTCGCTCCAGCACGATCGTCGCGCGGCCTGGTCGGGGATACCACTCGCCGTTAGCGTGCTGGCCCTCGGAATCCCACGGTACGGCGACCCAGGCCTGGTCACCCGCGGTGCCCGCATGCAGATCATCCAGCCGGAAGGTGAATCCGCGCGTGACTCCCCAGATATTGCGCCATTGTCCGGCGATCAGGGGATCGAGACCGGCGATCATCCCGGCATAGGTGCCGAACCCCACGACTTCCGGCGCGAACATCGCACGCCCGTGCTCGTAGTCGACGGCGCGAACGGCGGCGGCAAATTCCTCCAGCCAGGCCCGGATCTCGCTCAATTCGTTCGTCAACGACGCGTCCTTTCTCTGCTTATTAGAGGCGTCCGTCTTCGTGATCGTTTCGCCAATTTTCGCACCGATTCTCTCAACCTGTCGCCGTGCACGTCGTTTGCGCCGCGTGTCGCAGGTTGGGATAATCGAAGCGCGGGACGATATTCCGGTCAGACTGACACCTGGAGGCGACGCCACGAGATGGAGATACTTGGCCGGACGCTCGGCAATTATCGCATCGAGGCGCTGCTCGGCTCCGGCCGCCTCGGCCGCGTCTATCGTGCCACGAACCTCGCGCTCGAGCGTCCGGCGGCGCTCAAGATTTTCCACGAACAATTCTCTGCCGATCCAACCTTTCGTGACCAGTTGTTGCGGCAGGCAAACCGGCTAATCGCCCTTCGGAATCCGTTTCTGGTCGAGGTCTTCGACGCTGCTGAGGCGGATGGCCTGCTCTATCTGGCGATGGAGTATTGTGACGCGGGTTCGATCGGCCGGCTGGTGCGCGAAGCGGCGGGATCGGGCGATTCGGTACCGCTCGAAACGAGCCTCGCGCTGATCGATCAGGCGACCGACGGGCTCGAATATGCCCACAATCAGGGATTCATCCACGGTGACATCACGCCGAATAACCTGTTGCTGACGTCGAACGATGGCACGCAACAGCTCAAGATCGGCGATCTCGGGCTGTTCGCGCTGGGTGACGCCACGACGAGCGGCTCGCGCGCCTATCGCTCGCCGGAGCAGCGCCGGGGTGAGGAGCCGGACGAGCGAAGCGACGTGTACGCGCTCGGGGTCGTGCTCTATCAACTGGCGACTGGCCGCTTGCCGTTCGGTGTCGATGGCGACCAGTCCGGCCCACCCGCGCCGCGCGATCTGAAGCCGGAACTGTCGCGTCCGTTGGAAGAAGTGATCCTGCGTTGCCTGGCGGAGCGGCCGGACGATCGCTACGGCAGCGCCGCCAAGCTCGGTATCGCGCTGCGAACGCTCAGCTTGTCCGGTTCGGTGCAGGATGCGGCGAGCACGGCGCTGCCGCCGCTGGCAAGGCAATACGTGCCGCGCGCGGCGGTGCGGCTGATCGCGCGGGATCATCGCGTGGCGCTGGCGCCGGGTGAAACGCGTCAGCTGCGCGTGACGGTAGAGAACGCGGGCAGCGCGGCCGACGAGTTCCTGGTTGCGATCGAACCGTCGCCGGTGGTGCAGACCGAAGAAGTACCGCGACGTGTGCGGCTCGATGCCGAGCAGCAGGAGTTGGTGTCGCTCGCTGTCAGCCTCGATCGCGACAGTCGAATCGTGCCGGGCGAATACCGACTCCGCATTCTGGCCCATGCGGCCTTGAGCGAAGCAGTGAACGATACCGCGTTCGCGGCCGCCGTTATCCTGCCGCAACGGCCGGGTCCACTCACGATTCGGCAGATGGGCGCGTCGAGTGGTGCCCAGCGCGAATATCAACTTGATCTTTTTAATGAAGGTGGCACGACCGCGCATTACACGCTGGCTGCAAGCGACCCCGAACATCTCCTGAGCTATCGCTTCAATGCCGACATCGTGACGGTCGAACCGGGGCGGTCGCGCACCATCGTGCTGAGCGTTCGTGATCGGCGCCGTCGCACGGATGGCATTCCGGTGCAATTTCTGGTCGTGGCGACTCCGGCCCACGGGGAACCGCTGTCCGCGACCGCCAATTTCAACCGTCTCGCGAGCGGCGGGTATCGTCCCTTCACGCTCCTGAGCGGCCTCGCCGCGGTTCTCGCCGTCGTGCTGATCGGTACCATCTTCATGCTGCGTCTCGCCGGTAGCAATGGGAACGACACCAATGCGCAGGAGCGCCCGACCGGCAGCGCCACAAACGGAGCCGGCATCGTCGCCGCGGCCACGCCGACCGCCTCTCCGGTCTCGACGCCGTCCGCGACGCCGTCCGTAACACCGCCCGCGCCGCCAACCGCGACCGCGACCGTTACGCCTACCCCCTCGACGCAGACGCCACTGACCGTGCGCCAGGTCACGACCGACAAACACGCGATTGCGCTTACTTTTTCGTTGGCCACCAACGACGAGACACCGGCTAAGCTGCGCGCCATTCTGGCGACGCTGAAGCAGGCGAATATCCATGCGACCTTCGGGTTTCGCGGCGACTGGGCGGTAGCGAATCCCGACCTGGTCAAGGAGATCGTCGCGGGCGGCCACCAGCTAATCAATGCGACCTACGATTACCAATCATTCACCGGCGAGAGCACCCAGAGCGGTCCGCTCAGCACTACCCAGATCGTCGACGAACTCACGCGCGACGCTCAGGTCATCAAGCAGATCACCGGTATCGACATGGCCCCCTACTACCGGCCGCCCTACGGCGATACCGACACCGGCGACAGCACCGCCGTGGCCGATGCCGCGGCCAAGGCAGGTTATAGTGTCAGTGTCCTCTGGTCGATCGACACGGAAAGTTGGGCCGAAGGGCGCACGGTCGCCGATATGGTTGCCTCCGCCAACAAGGCGGAGCCGGGCGACATCATCCTCTTCAACATCACCAAAGCAGGCGGCAACAAGGATGTTGACGCCCTTCCCCAGATCATCCGTGACCTCCGCGATAAGGGGTTTTCGTTCGCCACCGTCAAAGAGTTAGTTGGGCGGTAGGAGAGGAGACGGATTCCTCCCTCACACCACCGTCCCGACCGGCAACGCATGGGCGGTCATGAGGGCGGCGGCGTCGGAGCAGAGCCAGACGACGGTGGCGGCGATCTCTTCGGCGCTGCCGAAACGCCCGAGCAGCGTGCCGCGTCGTTCGCTCTCTTTCCGCTCCGGCTCACCGGCGAAGAGCCGATCGAGCAGATCGGTGTCGACGTAGCCGGGGCAGACGGCGTTGATGCGAATGCCGTCGCGTGCGTAGGCGAGCGCGACCGACTTGGTCAGTCCGACGACGGCGTGCTTGCTCGCCGAGTAGGCAGGCAGTGTCGGACTCCCTTTGACGCCGGCCGACGAGGCAGTGTTGACGATGGCGCCGCCTCCCTGCGCGAGCATCTGGCGAATTTCCGCCTTCAGACAGAGCCAGACGCCCTTCACGTTCACGTCCATGACCCGATCGAAGTTGTCGTCTGGTGAGTCGATGAGCGGCGCGACTGTGCCGAGCATTCCCGCATTGTTATGGGCGCAGTCGAGCCGCCCGAAATGCTCGACCGTGCGGGCAACGAGCGCGGTCACGTCCGGCGCCTTCGTCACGTCGACCCGCACGAAGAGCGCCTCTCCACCCGACTGCGTGATCGCCTGTACCGTTGCAGTGCTACCCTCCGCGTCGATATCGGCGACGACGACCCGCGCCCCAGCCGCCGCGAACGCCAGCGCCGATGCGCGTCCGATGCCCGCCGCCGCGCCCGTCACGAGCGCCACTTTGCCTTCGAGTAGACCGCTCATGTTGGCGCTCCTTGCCGCATGTCGATCGCCTATTCAGCCGATTCCCATTTCAATATTTCCAGCGGCCCATCGCTGCATTGGATCGTCAGCCGATCCGTTCGTCGATCGATGAGCGTCCCGGGCTGCACATCTTCGCCGGTAATGCCTTCAACGAGATGTGTCTTGAAGATGAGGTAACGCTTCCCGGCGATCTCACCGAACGCACCACCTTCCTCGCCACGTGTGCTCATCAAGCTGCGGACCTTGTTATGGATACTTCGCGCCGGTTGCGCCCAGTCGATCTCACGCCAGCTTTCATCGAAGAGCGGCGCATAACCGACCAGACGTTCATCTTGCGGATCGCCCGGGTCCCCCGCGATGATGCGTGGCAACGCCTTGCCGATGACGCCGGGGAGCAGCCCGATCCACTGTGGCATGAGCGAATCAAAGTCGTCGTCATCGCCATAGGGCAAGGTTGCGGTGGCGAGGATTGGCCCTTCGTCGATGCCGGCGGTCATGCGGTGTACGGTCCAACCGATTTCCCCTTCATCGTTGCGGAAAACCCAGCCGGGCGGATTCGGCCCGCGATATTTGGGCAAAATGCCGCCGTGCGTGTTGATCGTGCCGAGCCGCGGCAGATCGAGCAGATCCTGCGGCAGGATCTGCAGAAAGCCGAGTACCCAAATCAGATCGGGCTTGAGCGGCTCGAGCATGCGCGCCAGCCGTTTCGGGTGGGACGTGACGATGATGTCGATGCCCGGTGGTGTGTGACGTACGATATCGACATAGGTGGTTAACGGTCGGCTCTTCGACCCTGGTCCGGTGACGACGCCGACCAGCCGGTGCCCGTGCGCGCGCATCAGCTGATCGAAAGCAGGCGGAATTTGCTCATCGGCATCGGTGATGAGTACGACTCGCAGCGACTCGGTCACAGCGTCATCCTCTCTTGGTAGACTAATGATCGCGTCGTTCGCACGACAAGGCGCAGCGTTAGGAAGCACGATGGTCGTCTACAAGGATCCGATCAAGGATCGCGCGGGACTCGAACGGAAGCTGGCGATCGACAGTTATAACGTCGATCCGAACCGCGCGCATATCTACATCATCGACCACGATACCTGCCTCCAGTGTGAGCGCCAGCAGTGCATCAACTGCTGTCCGGCCGCCTGCTACGCGCCGCAGCCGGATGGCCGCGTGATCTTCTCCTACGAAGGCTGCGTCGAATGCGGCACCTGCCGCATCGTCTGCAATGAGTTCGACAACATAGCCTGGACCTACCCCCGCGGTGGCTTCGGCATTCAGTATCGCTTCGGATAAGCTGCGTCTCGTCCCGCTCTACTCCTCTTCCGGCAGCACCGCTGCCTGCACCGTCGCCTCAAGCTCGGCGACATATTCGGCCGGAAGCTGAACGGCCTTCGCGCCGGCCAGAAACGGGCGAACATAGGCCGCGGTCGGGCGAAATGGCCCGGCGGAGTTCGGAATGACGTAGGTGAAGACGTCGATGCCGTTGCCAGTCGGCGTCGCCACGATGAAGCCAACCCGCTTGTAATAGCCGCGGTCGACACCGGAGATCCGATCGAGTTGATCGAACTCGTCGGCACTCAGTTCGTAGATCAGACCATACATCTCGTGACCCGGCGCCGCTTCGAGCTGGCAGCCACCGCCATCGCTCCCTGCCGGATAGCGGCCGAAGACGACCCGGTAGCCGCTCAGGCTGGCCACGACCGTTGGCTTGGCACCGGGGCAGAACTTTCGCATCTCAGCCAAATCAAGCAGCGTGCAGTAGGCAAAATAGCGCATTGATCGATCCTCCCCAATCCGACGGTATCTCCCAGCGTACTCTAATGCAACAACGTGGCCGGCACAATCGGTGATTCAACGCGCGCCGAAGCGGTTGAGCGCGCCGACGATCGCCTCAAGCAGGCCGTCACCCCCATGACCTGCGTTATCGAGAATCTGCAGGTCACTCGACGTCCAGTGCTGCGACAGGCGCCAGGGCACCTCCATTGGACTGCTGACGTCGTAACGCCCATGAATCAACACACCGGGGATACCGTTGAGCTTCGGCGCATCGCGCAGCAACTGGCCCTCTTCGAGGAAGGCGCCGTGGCTCCAGTAGTGCGTCACGATCCGTGCAAAGCGCAGCCGAAACTCGGGATCGTCATAGCGTGGGTTGGGTTCGTACCTCGGTACGAGCGAAACGTGCGTATCCTCCCAAAGACACCATTCGCGCGCTGCCGCCGCGCAGACCTCCGGATCGGGATCGGTGGTCAGCCGAGCGTACGCCTCGACCAGCGGCAGGTGACGCAGTGACTCCGGGACGAAGTTCGCGAAGCGCTCCCATTCTTGCGGGAAGATGCGCGCGACGCCCTCGGTGATCCACTCGACCTCGCGGTGTGTCGTGTTCGTCACCAGCCCGAGAACCAGCGCCTCGACATGCTCGGGGTACGCTTCGGCGTAGGCCAGCGCCAGCGTCACACCCCAGGAGAGGCCGACGATTGTCCAACGGTCGGTACCGTGCAATTCACGCAGCGCCTCGATATCGGCGAGCAGATGTTGCGTCGTATTGACGCTCAGGTCGTAGTTCGGCTCGCTTGCCAGCGGCCGGCTCCGTCCGGCGCCGCGCTGATCGAAGAGCACCGCCCGGTAGACTTCCGGATCGAAAAAGCGCCGCTGGCCTTCCGAAAAGCCCGATCCCGGCCCACCATGGAGATAGATGGCCGGCTTGCCGTTCGGATTGCCGCACGCCTCCCAGTAGATCTGCTGGCCATCGCCCACATCGAGCATCCCGCTCTCGAACGGCTCAATCGGCGGAAATCGCGGATCCATGATGGATGTCTCCCTTCATTTGTCGAGCGATGAATTGAACTACATCGGGCGGTTCGGCGTTGCGGAAACGATGTCGACGCCCGGGCGCGTAGAAATTGATCGATCGCTACAACCTCTCCGTTCTCGCAGCCCTCCCGGTGCCTTCCCGCGTATACTCGAGAGTGAGGGGGAACGACATCCGGTATCCGAGTGTGAAGAAGGTGGATCATGTACTGGACAAGGAAGCACGTCCTTGTTTGCACGGCGAATCATTGCATGCAAAAGGGCGCACAGCGGGTGGCCGGGCAGTTGCGCATTCAATTGAAGCGCGAAGGGCTCGACAACGACGTGATGGTCAACACCTGCGATTCGATCGATCTCTGCGACATCGGCCCGAATATGGTCGTTTATCCCGACGGCATCATCTACTCCGGTATTGTCGTCAAGGATATTCCGGAGATCATTGACTCCCTGCGTGAGGGCGGCGAGCCGGTTGAGCGACTGATCCTGCGACCGGGCGAAGGGGCGGAGGGCTGTCGCCGCGAGATCTTCACGGCGGCGGTCGACGGTCCGACGGTTTCGCCGGAGCGCTTCGCGGCGCTGGCGGCGGAGCACGGCTTCGAGGACACCGATGCCTGGATCGCTGAGCAGGCACGCCGAGGCTTCATTGCGCGTAAGGAGATCGAGGGCGAGCCGGTTATACAGGTGACAACCAAAGCGAGGAATCGCTATGGCTTGCCGCTCGCGGGGGAGTGAGAACGCTCGGCTGAGGCGAAGGAGGGCCGATGGCGAATCCGCTGAATAACGGACCGGTCGAAGGCGACCTCGCGACCGCCGTTCGCCCGATCGCCAATCCGGAGCACCCCTTCGCCCACCCCGCCGAGCACGAGTTCGCCGCCTTCCTCGATTTCTACCGCATCCGCTGGCAGTACGAGCCGACCTCCTTCCCGCTTCGCTGGGAAGACGGCCGAGTTGTCGAGATGTTCGCCCCCGACTTTTACCTGCCCGAGCAGGATCTGTATGTCGAACTGACAACGATGAAACAGAGCCTGGTGACGCGCAAGAACCGGAAGATGCGCGAGTTGCGTGAACTCTACCCTGACGTCAACATCGTCCTCATCTATCGCAAGAACTATCATGAACTCCTTTCGCGGTTCGGCTATGGCGCGGTCGATATCACCTCGCTGCGACCGGAGCAGATCGAGCGTGTCTTGCTCAGTTCAGCCGAAATCGCGACGCGGGTACAGGAGTTGGGGCGCGAGATCTCGCGCGATTACGCCGGTTCCTCAATCGTGCTCGTTGGCGTGCTGAAGGGAATTACCTTCTTCCTGGCCGACCTGGCGCGCGCCATCTCACGACCGCTTGCTATCGATTACCTCAGCCTTTCCCACGACGCCGCTGAGGGTGGGGTGCATATCAGCAAGGAGCTCGATCTCGATATTGCCGGGCAACATGTGCTCCTGGTCGAGGACATCGTCAACACCGGCGTCTCGATGGACTTCGTGCTGCGCACCCTGCGTGGCCGCCACCCGGCTTCGCTCCGCGTCTGCGCCCTGCTCGACAAGTCCGAGCGCCGTCTTGTGCCGGTTGGTGTCGATTACGTCGGCTTTACGATTCCCAACGAATTCGTCGTCGGCTACGGGCTTGACTACCGCGAGCTCTACCGCAATCTTCCCTTCATCTGCGTGCTCAAACGCAAGGTCTACGAGGACGACGAGCCATCCGTCGAAGCGCCGCACGAGGAGCACGTGGGCCAGCATGACCGTTGATCAGGTTCTGGATGAGCTTCATGCCCGGGCGAACCCGGACAATGTCGCGGGCATGGCGCGCTTCGGGATCAACTCAGCGCAGACGCTCGGCATCAGCGTGACCGAACTCCGCCGCCTGGCCCGAACAATCGGACGCGATCACCAGTTGGCACTTGATCTGTGGGCGTCCGGCATCCATGAAGCCCGCATTCTGGCCTCGCTTGTCGATGAACCGGACTGTGTCACGCCTGAGCAGATGGACGCCTGGGTCGCCGATTTCGACAGCTGGGATGTCTGCGATCAGGTTTGCGGCAATCTCTTCGACCGGACGCCGTTCGCCTTCGACAAAGTCGTCGAGTGGAGCTATCGCGACGAGGAATTCGTGCGCCGCGCCGCCTTTGCTCTGCTTGCCGAACTTGCGATCCACGACAAGCGGGCGCCGGATGATCGCTTCCTCGCCTGTTTCTCCTTGATCGTCGCAGCCGCGACCGACGAGCGCAATTACGTCAAGAAGGCGGTCAATTGGGCTCTGCGCCAGATCGGCAAACGCAATCCGGCGCTGAATGTTCGCGCAATCGAGCTTGCCCATGAGATCCAACAGATCGACTCACGCGCGGCGCGCTGGATCGCGAGCGATGCGCTGCGTGAATTGATGGGCGCACCGGTTCAGGAGAAGCTTCAGCGCTAGGCGGCGCCGCCTCGTTCGGGCGTATGCGTACGTGTTCCTTTCGGCACACGCACGCACACGCCCGAACTGCTGGTAGAAATCCTCTTGACAACGCGGCGGTGCCGGCATAGATTATCATGAGAGATATTCGTTGAAGAATTGGGACACTGAATGCCACGAAAATACCGCATGGGCGCCCGGGCCGTGGCCGTCGCGGCGACGCGGCACCGGATCGTAGAGGCAGCTAAGGATCTGCACGCGAGACAGGGTCTGTCCGGGACCAGCTTCGAGGAGATCGCCCAACGAGCGGGGATCGCCGAGGGCACAGTCTACCGGCACTTTCCGACGTTGGAGGATCTTATTCCCGCGTGCGCCGGCACAATTCACGTGCTCCAGGCGATCCGTCCGGAACAGGTCGCGGCAACGTTCCCGACCTTGCCACGACCGTCGCAGCGGATGGAGTGGTTGATTCAGGGGACATGTGACTGCTACCAGCGTGACGGTGGCTGGCTGCAAGCACTTCGGCGCGAGGAAGACCTGATCCCAGCGTTGGGCGAGGCCGGGCAGGTGCAGCGAAACAACCTGCGACTGCTGGTGCGAGCAGCACTGAGGGGGACGGACGCCGGCGAGGAATTGATTACGCTCATGGCAGCGCTTATCGACTTCCCGCTCTGGCACTCCCTTTGTCAGGCAGGCTTCGGCCGGGATGGGGCAACCGAGCGAGTGCTGGAGCTGGTACGTGACCAGCTCGACAAGGCAGGGATCGACTGAAGGGATTCGGTTATGCAAACCGTGGATCGCAGCTTCGTCCTGGCTGACGACGAGGGCGACGCCTTTTGGTTCGCGAACGCACTCGTCGTCATCAAAGCGGATACAGAGATGACCGACGGTCGTTTCGCACTGCTTGATCAGTTCGTGCCGGGTGGCTACTCCGTGCCGCGTCATATCCACCATATCGACGACGAGGCCTGGTATCTCCTGGAAGGCGACGTCACCTTCTACTGCGGTGAGAAGACGTTCAGCGCAGGCAAAGGCGCCTGGGTGTTTCTGCCCAAGGGCGTGCCTCACACATTCAAAGCTGGGCCGGACGGCGCGCGTTTGCTGACCCTGAGCGCACCGTCGAGCTTCGTCGACTTCGTCAAAGAGTGC